>Ga0256839_1001939_pt1 | contig 24084 bp, 22 predicted proteins | sample 354166metaG_FD_185968 | JGI IMG/M metagenome (GOLD analysis project Ga0256839, IMG submission 185968) | Hydrothermal vent microbial communities from Mid Atlantic Ridge, Atlantic Ocean - 354-166 | ecosystem: Environmental > Aquatic > Marine > Hydrothermal vents | place: Atlantic Ocean: Mid... | reverse complement strand
TTGCATGTCAGAAGCGATTGCCATACCCAATGCTATTCCGGGCGAAGCGGCCAGCCGCTATGCATCTGCTTTGTTGCAGCTTGCCGAAGAGGCAAAAACGCTGAAATCAGTGGAAAAAGATTTAAAGACTTTAAACGGTCTATTCGCGAAAAGTACGGATCTCAACGATATGGCGACCAGCCCTGTCTTGGCGGACGCAGACAAGGCCAAGGCTTTGCTGGCTCTGGCTACCAAAGCCAAGCTTGGTAAGTTGACCCAAAATTTTATCGGGACAGTTGCGGACAATGGCCGTGCAGGTGAATTGCCGTCTATGATTACGGCTTTTGAGCAAGAATTAGCCGAAAGACGCGGCACAGAAAGCGCATTGGTCACATCTGCTACGAAATTAAGCGCCGCACAGATTAAATCGATTGCGGCCAATCTCAAGAAATCACTCGGACACGCAGTTTCCTTGGAAACTGCAATTGATCCGGACTTGCTCGGTGGATTTGCCGTTAAAGTCGGGTCTAAATATTACGATGCAACCCTAAAAACCAAATTAGAGGGCTTAAAACTCGTCCTCAAAGAAGCATAGAAGAAAAGGCTATCTCATGGATATTCGCGCTGCTGAAATTTCAAGCATATTGAAAAAGCAAATTAAAGGCTATGGCACTAAGGCCAAGGTCTCGGACATTGGGCAAGTATTGTCCGTTGGTGACGGGATTGCCCGGGTTTACGGCCTCGACAATGTCGGTGCTGGTGAAATGGTTGAATTTCCGGGCGGTGTCAAAGGCATGGCGCTGAATTTGGAAAGCGACAATGTCGGTATCGTGATTTTCGGCGATGACCGAGGTATTAAAGAGGGCGATACGGTTAAACGCTTGGGCGAGATTGTGGACGTGCCTGTTGGTATGGAGCTTTTAGGCCGCGTTGTGAACGCGCTCGGCGAGCCAATTGACGGCAAGGGGCCGATTAAGTCTAAAGAGCGCCGCCGTGTGGACGTGAAAGCGCCGGGCATTATCCCGCGTAAATCTGTGCATGAGCCTGTGCAAACTGGTATTAAAGCCATTGATGCGCTTATCCCAATTGGTCGCGGTCAACGTGAGTTGATTATTGGTGACCGCCAAACCGGTAAAACTGCTGTGGCTGTTGATGCGATTATCAACCAAAAAGCCGCATTCGATAATGACGACGAGGCTGATAAGCTTTATTGCATCTATGTTGTGATTGGCCAAAAGCGTTCGACCGTGGCGCAGTTGGTGAAAACCCTCGAAGAAAACGGCGCTATGGAGTATTCCATTATCGTGGCCGCAACCGCTTCAGAGCCTGCACCTATGCAGTATCTGGCGCCGTTCGCGGGCTGTGCCATGGGTGAGTTTTTCCGTGATGGTGGCAAGCATGCGCTCATCGTTTATGATGATTTGTCTAAGCAGGCCGTGGCGTATCGCCAGATGTCTTTGCTCCTGCGTCGTCCTCCGGGGCGCGAAGCGTATCCGGGCGATGTGTTTTATCTGCATTCCAGACTTTTGGAGCGTTCTGCGAAATTGAACGAAGCCAATGGTGCGGGTTCTATGACGGCGCTTCCGATTATTGAAACCCAGGGTAATGACGTGTCGGCCTTTATTCCGACCAATGTTATCTCTATTACTGATGGTCAAATTTTCTTGGAAACAGATTTGTTCTTCCAAGGTATACGTCCGGCGCTTAATGTCGGCCTTTCAGTATCCCGTGTGGGTTCATCAGCCCAAATTAAAGCTATGAAGCAAGTTGCTGGCCCGATTAAAGGCGAGCTAGCGCAATACCGCGAAATGGCGGCCTTTGCCCAATTTGGTTCCGACCTCGACGCCTCCACCCAAGCCATGTTGGCCCGTGGTGAACGCCTCACGGAACTGCTCAAGCAACCACAATACTCGCCCCTACAAGTGGAAGAACAAGTCTGCGTTCTCTATGCGGGTACACGCGGTTATCTCGATGGTATCGAAGTTAAGCAAGTGCAAGCTTACGAAAAAGAGCTTTTGGTTCACCTAAAAGGTCAGCACGCTGATTTCTTGAAAGAGATTAAAACGGGCAAAAAATTGACAGATGAACTTGAGGGTAAACTCAAGGATATTCTTTCGAATTTCACGTCGAATTTCGCGGGTTAAGTAACAACGGAGAGCGCGGCTATGGCCAGCCTTAAAGAATTACAAACCCGGATCAAGAGTGTGAAGAACATTCAAAAGATCACCAAAGCCATGCAATTGGTGGCGGCTGCGAAACTGCGCAAAGCGCAGGATGCGGCGGAACGCTCGCGGCCTTATTCTGACCGCATTGGCGCAGTTATCACCAATCTATCCGCCTCTATGTTGGGTGGTGAGGGCGCACCGAAATTACTTGTTGGTACGGGTGAGGATAAAGTGCAATTATTGGTCGTAGCGACTGCGGACCGTGGTCTTTGCGGTGGTTTTAACACCAATATTGTGCGCAAAACCCGCGAGGAAATTGTTTCCTTGGAATCGGCTGGTAAAACGGTCAAGATTTTTTGTATTGGCACGATTGGTGAAGGGCAACTGAACCGCCTTTATGGTGATAAAATTATCAAAACCGTGTCTTTGAAAGAACATAAAACCCTGACAGGTGCGATTGCGGCTGAGCTTGGCGGCGAAATTACTGCCATGTTTGACGCGGGCGAATTTGATATTTGCAAATTGATTTATTCGCAGTTTGAAAATGTGATGACACAGGTGCCGACCATTAAAACCATGATTCCGGCTATTGGTGTTATCGGAAAATATGCTGGTAAGGAGGGCGAACACGCCTCTGATGAAGTATTTGCCCCTGACCTTAAGGGTGCGGCCTATGAATATGAACCGGACGAAGAGGGCATTCTTGAAGTTTTATTGCCGCGCAATGTCAACACACAGATTTTTTCCGCGCTACTTGAAAACGTCGCGGGTGAAATGGGCTCAAAAATGACGGCTATGGATAACTCCACGCGCGCGGCGGGCGATTTAATCGACAAATTAACACTGACATTCAACCGTTCAAGACAGGCGCAAATTACGTCTGAACTGATCGAAATTATTTCCGGCGCAGAAGCGCTTTAGTAAAGAGGAAGACCAAGATGGCTAAAAAACCAGCAAAGAAAACAGTCGCTAAAAAAGCGCCTGCCAAAAAACCAGCAACAAAGCGCAAAGCACCTGCTAAAAAAGCAGCGCCAAAAGCAACTGGCCGTATCAGCCAGATTATTGGCGCGGTGATTGACGTGGAATTTACGGGTAAATTGCCTGCGATTTTGGACGCGCTTGAAACCGATAATCAGGGTAACCGCCTTGTGCTCGAAGTTGCCCAGCATTTGGGACAAAATACTGTGCGTACCATCGCCATGGACTCCACTGAGGGTTTGGTGCGCGGCGCACCTGTCACCGATACGGGCGATTCTATTCAAGTGCCTGTTGGCCCGGCGACCCTTGGCCGTATTATGAATGTTATCGGCGAGCCGATTGATGAGGTTGGTCCGATTAAAACCACAAAACGTATGTCCATTCACAGAGACGCGCCAGCCTTTAAAGACCAGGCGACTGAAAGTGAAGTTCTCGGCACTGGTATCAAAGTTATCGACCTGCTTTGCCCCTATGTTAAAGGCGGGAAAATTGGCCTGTTCGGCGGTGCGGGTGTTGGCAAGACGGTTCTTATCATGGAGCTTATCAACAATATCGCAAAAGCATATGGTGGTTATTCCGTGTTTGCGGGTGTTGGCGAGCGGACCCGCGAAGGTAATGACCTTTATTGGGAAATGATCGAAAGTAATGTGAATATCGAAGGCGGCGGCGGCGATAGCCGTTGTTCTTTGGTTTACGGACAAATGAACGAGCCTCCGGGAGCGCGTGCGCGTGTTGCGCTAACCGGCCTTACACAAGCCGAATATTTCCGCGACGAAGAAGGCAAAGACGTTCTATTTTTCGTGGACAATATCTTCCGCTTTACCCAAGCCGGTTCCGAAGTGTCGGCGCTCTTGGGTCGTATCCCGTCTGCCGTGGGTTATCAGCCTACACTGGCCACAGAAATGGGCCAAATGCAGGAGCGGATTACCTCAACTAACAAAGGGTCTATTACATCCGTGCAGGCGATTTATGTGCCAGCCGATGATTTGACCGACCCGGCACCTGCGGCATCATTTGCCCATTTGGACGCGACAACGGTTCTGAACCGTGCAATCTCTGAAAAAGGTATTTATCCTGCGGTTGACCCGCTCGATAGTACGTCTCGTATCCTAGAGCCGCGTGTTGTTGGCGATGACCATTACGAAGTTGCCCGTATGGTTCAGGAAATCCTGCAAAAATATAAATCCCTACAAGACATCATCGCCATTCTCGGCATGGACGAATTGTCCGAAGAAGATAAATTGGTTGTGGCGCGGGCGCGTAAAGTTGAGAAATTCCTTTCCCAGCCTTTCCATGTTGCGGAAATCTTTACGGGCATGCCGGGACTTTTGGTTGACATCAAAGACACGGTGAAATCATTCCGGGGTGTTTGCGAAGGCGACTATGACCATATCCCGGAACAGGCTTTCTACATGGTCGGCGGTATCGATGATGTGATTAAAAAAGCTGAAAAAATGGCGCTTGAAGCGGCTTAGTTTAGAGAAGTAATATGGCTGATAAATTACAGTTTTCATTGGTGTCGCCAGAAGCGGAACTTTTCTCCGGTTTGGTAGATCAAGTTGACGTGCCGGGCACTGAGGGTGATTTTGGCGTCTTTGCTGATCACGCCCCGTTCATGGCTGCTATCCGCACTGGTGCGATTACGGTATATAATGACGGCACCGAGACCCGCTATATGATACAAGGTGGCTTCGCCGATGTGACGTCGGACGGCCTGACTGTTTTGGCAGAAAGCTGCACACGCATGAGCGACGTAAAAGCCAACATGATAGCAGAAGAAATCACCAAAGCCGAAGCCGCATTGGCTGCCGCCGAAGGCGATGCCAGCCTCCCCGCCGCGCAGCATTTGGATGGTTTAAAATCCTTGGCCGAGAGCCTTTAAATAAGCAAATATTGAGCATTTTTTCGCCGCCTTTGCATATATGGTAAGGGTATGACTTTTCGTACAATATTTCTTAGACTATTTAAATATGGCAGCCTCTTGGCTGTGCTGTGTTTACTATATGGTTTCTTTGTAGAACCTAAAACACTGTCCGTGCGGCATGTGGAAATAATATCTGAGACATGGCAAGGTTCGCCTTTGAAAATAGGGCTGATGGCAGACATTCATGTTGGTGGTTGGCATGTGGATGCGGAACGCGCCTGGCGCTTATCCGAAAAATTAAATGATTTGACGCCCGATATTGTGTTGCTTGCAGGTGATTTCATCAATGGTCATGTGCCCAAAACACTAAGAACTGGGCAAGAAAACCTAGAAATAGAGCAGGGTATCAAAAACCTCGGAAAACTTTCTGCACCGCTCGGTGTCTATGCCGTGCTTGGAAACCATGATGCGTGGTATGGCGAAGAACAAATTCGTAGCCTGCTGGGAAATGCAAATATTGGCATATTGGATAACCAAAATTCACTTATAAAGTCCGAAAAATTCCAGTTCTGCCTAATCGGCCTTGCGGATAGTCTCACCGGTATTCGCGATACCACGGTGTTTGCAGACTGTGCGGCTGGGAACGATATTATTGCGTTCATGCACTCTCCCGATAGCTTCTACCTATTGCGGTCGGATACAGATTTGGCCTTGGCTGGGCATACACATGGCGGGCAGATCAATATTCCGTTTATCGGGCGAAGGATAACCTCCACAATAGCAGGGCGGAAATATGCTTATGGACGGATAGATTTGGGCGGCATTCAGGCATTCGTTACGGCAGGCATTGGCACGTCAATATTGCCAGCTCGGTTCCGCGCCCCGCCGGAAATCGTCCTGATTACCCTGCGCTCGCCTTAACTACTGACGCTACAGTTTAGAAAACTCTTTCTCTACTCTAGCGTAAACCGGGCGTTTGAAGGGTACTACTAGTTTTGTTGCCAGTGATAGACTTGCCCAGCGCCAATCGGTAAATTCTATTTGTTTATGGGCTTCAAGATTGATATTTGCCTCATTACCGACAAACCGAAAAGCGAACCATTTTTGCCTTTGCCCGCCCCAACCGCGCGCACGTTTTGAGTATTTAAACCCGTCCGGGAAATCATAATATAGCCAGTCCTTTATCTTGCCGAGCGGCTCTATCATATCCTTAGTGATTCCGGTTTCTTCGGCCAGTTCGCGCAGGGCTGCCGCACGTGGTTTCTCGCCTTTATCAATACCGCCTTGGGGCATTTGCCAGACATAGGGGCCAGAAGCTTTTTTGCGTTTCCCGAGAAAGACCTCACCCTTAGCATTGAACACAGCAATGCCAGCGGCTGGACGGTAGGTTTCTTTATGGAGACGAATCATGCTGTAGGTCTAGCGCGTTTTTAGCGCATAGGAAACTGGTGCGATCTCGATATTTTGAGGTTTGGTTGCCAGCCAAGCTTTGATGCCGTCAATTGTACCTTCATAGGCAAAACCCATTCCGATCGGCACATTATCATAGCTGTTTTCATGCAGTATTTTGATATTACGCAAAACATAAGCGCGGTCTTGTTGCTCTTCGTCCAAATATCCATTGGCGATGACAGCAGGAAGGGCTTCGCGTTTTGCTAGCCGCTCGATGCGCGTGTCATCTATGGCACCATCATATACAAAGCCTAACCCGGCATCTTTCAAGGTTTTTATTATCGGCAAAAGAGCCGTCTCATCATTGACCAGCCGGGCGCCGTCATAATTGGTCACGGCGAAATATCCTTGAGCGCGGCTTAGTAAATATTCAAGGTTGCGCGTATTGACTGTACCGGAGCCTGCAACTGTTAGCGTGCGTATTTCGGCGGGTACGTTTCCTTGCATTGGGAGTTCAATCATCACTTCATGGCCACGAGCGCGTGCTTTATTAATCCAACCTTGTAGCCCTGGTGCATCTGCGGCGAACGATAATGTTACCACACCGGGTAGATTGTTGATAGCCTTACGGGTGATACTCGGATTGAGACCAAGCCCGCCGACGACCAGAGATAGATATTTAGTTTCGGCGTTGGGCGAGAACGGTTTGGCATAGGCGGTGAGTGCAGTACGGCCATCTTTATGCGGATGCGGAACAGGGCCAAATGGTGTCATACGGCTTAGTCCGACAATGGGCGCTCGAACGAGAGGCGTATAATCGCGTATAGTTTGTTGGTTATCCTCTAGGGACCGACCATCTATCAACACCGGGCCAGTACGGGTGTTTTTTGGGGGCGTAATTTGGCTTGGCTTGCCAACCATATTCACTTGCTCAGTCGGGTTTACATCTAGCGGAATATTATCAGGCTCCAGCAAGTCGGGTAGAGACGGCGTTTTGTTGGCCGTTTGGATTATGACTTGCTTGGGTAACAATATTTCGGTCGTTGTGTTTGCAACAGGTTTATTCTTGGCCGAAATATTGAGCCAAGAAACCACCGATAGCCCCGTAATGACGAGTAACAGCACGGCGCTCAGTCCATGCTTGCGCATTGAGGGAAGTTTTCTTGGATTTCTGTGAATATGCCGAGCCATATGTAATGGGTAGCGCGAGCGCTCGCTAAATACCAGCAAAAATATCGGTTCACATATGGGGGCGCATTATTGGTCGAAAATTTTGCGTAGGCGTGTTTCATAATCGGAGGATTTGAGTATTTTCACAGCTTCTTCCAATTGATAATCCTTGTCGTCCGGCCAGTCTTCGGGCGCATAGCGCGGCTTAGGTTTTGCTTTTTTATGCGTCTTGCCTTCTGATTTACGGATGATGGAGTCAAGGGAATTTGGTAAGCTGGATTCGGCAAAACGGGTATGTTCCTCACCGTCGTCCGCATATGCTTCAATCCATATATCAGGCGTGATGCCAAGCCCTTGGATTGATTTACCCGACGGTGTAAAATACCGTGCCGTGGTGAGACGAAGCGCACCTTTTCGGCCCCCCTCTAATGGGAATACAGATTGAACGGAGCCTTTGCCAAAGGACGGCGCACCAATTATCATTGCCCGACCTCTGTCTTGTAAGGCACCTGCTACAATTTCGGATGCGGACGCCGTAGAGCCATTAATGAGAACAACCAAGGGCACGCCTGCTATTTTCTCACCTTGCTTGGCATGATAACGGCTATTGTCGTCCTTTTGGCGACCCCGCACAGAAACAACTTCTCCGCCGTTTAAAAACAATCCAGCAACATCTACACTTTGCAATAAAAGTCCGCCGCCATTACCGCGCAAATCAAGAACCAGTCCGGGGAGGCTGCGTCCGTACTCTTTAGTGAGCAATTCTATGGCTTCGGCTAAATCCCGTGCGGCGTGTTCGTTGTTAAAAGTTTCGAGATAGATATAGCCCATGCCCTCATACATACGGTGGCGCACGGCTCTGCCTTGGACAACGGCGCGAATAACAACAACATCACGTGCCGCCTTGCCGGGGCTTTTTACGGTCACGGTAATCGGGTCGCCCGCTAAACCGCGCATTTTCTCGACGGCATCGCTCAGGCTTTTGTCTTTAATATCGACACCTTCCACATGGGTGATATTGTCACCCGCCTTAATGCCCGCCCGCGAAGCAGGGGCGTTTGGGTTGGCATAATTTACTTTGATCAACCCGTCTTCCATAGAGACTTCAATGCCAAGCCCCCCATATTCGCGCCGCGCACGTTTTTGCTGTTTTTCGAAATTTTTAGGTGCGACATAGCGTGAATGTGGGTCCAGCGATTGCAAAAGACCGTTAAGGGCATCGCCAATCAGGACATCACTTGCAACGGGTTCGACATATTGGTCTTGCACGCGTGTCAAGACATCTGCGAACAGTGCCAATTGTGCGTAAGTTTTTTGTTCCTTATCGAGCTTCGCATCAGCAAGTGTGCGCATGGAAATACCAAGGCAGGTACCCAGTGTTATCAAGAGCACCAGCCAAACAGATTTCCGAATTGATCGGTGCATATTTAACCCCTAGCCGCAGCCATTCGGGACTTGTAAGAGCCGTCTTTCAATATTTCCAAAGCGCGTTTTAACTGAAAGTCGTCTTCAATATCGAAATCCTTAGGGGGGTATTCTATCTCCATTTTATCGTCGGTATCTTCGTCCGCATCACCGTTTTCATTTTTTATGGAGTTGGGTAAGTCGGATTCGCGTAACGAAATATCGACTTTTTCCTCGTCCAACAATGCATAGGACACAGCAATGTCCGGCGTAATGCCTGTACCTTGAATAGAACGCCCCGCAGGGGTGTAATAACGAGCAGTGGTCAAGCGCAAAGCACCATCGCGGCCATTGCGCAGTGGGATGACCGACTGCACGGAGCCTTTGCCAAATGATGTTAGTCCAAGAACAAGCCCTCGTTCACGGTCTTGAACGGCACCGGCGACAATTTCGGCCGCCGAGGCCGAGGCGCCGTCGATCAGCACGATGACCGGAACGCCGCTGACCAATTCGCCTTTTTTGGCGTTATAAGTTTCAGTATCTACTGGGCGCCGCCCGCGTGTGGATACGACCTCTCCGCCGTCGAGGAAGGCGCTAGAGACACGAATAGACTGATCCAGGAGGCCGCCAGGATTGCCGCGCAAATCGACGATAAGTCCCGGGATTTTCCCACCGAGTTCTTGCTTGATAGAGGTTATAGAAGTTTCCAAAGACGCCGCTGTAAGTTCATTAAACTGGGAAATACGCAGATAGCCCATCCCGTCCTTAATTTCATGGCGCACAGGTTTTTTCTTGATGATGGCACGAACCATAGTGATGTCGCGTGGGTCTTCGCCTTTGCGTACAACTGTAACCGTAATCGGTTCGCCGGGCTTGCCGCGCATTTTATCAACGGCATCGCTCAGGCTAAGCCCGAGGATAGAGACATTATCAACTGCCGTTAGATAATCTCCGGATTTAATTCCGGCCTTTTTGGCAGGTGTATCGTCGATGGGTGAGATAACTTTAACCACACCTTCTTCCATGGTCACTTCCATGCCGAGGCCGCCATATTCGCCGGAGGTAGCGATTTGCATGTCATCGAACTGGCTAGGCGCAATATAGCTGGAGTGCGGGTCAAGGCCTTGCAGCATACCGTTTAGGGCATCATCGATCAAATCGGCATTATCCACGGGCACCACATAGCTGTTGCGCACTCGCGCCATGACATCAGCCAGTAAATCCAACTGTTCGAAGGTTTGTTCTTGGCTTGATTTTTCAACCGCCACAGCACTGTTATTGCTGGTCGAGAAGGCAAATAGCGCACTGGCTGCAATAACACCCATGGTTGGCAATATATATTTCATCTGTCTCTCCGAAGAATTATGACGCTTTATGCGCTTATTTAAAGTGTTCTTATCCGCTACAAAACCATATTACCAGAAATTACCAGAGATATTGGTGAATTTATAGTCATATTTCAGTGTTCTGCAATCTACCCCGACCGTGCAAGAGCTGCGCCAACCCACGGTTTTGGATTGATGCTGCTGCGGTTTTTGCGAAACTCCATAAACAGCTCGGGTGATTTTGTGCCTGTGGTTGGCATCAGTCCGAGCGGTTCTCCGGTTTTGACGCTTGTGCCTGCCTTGGCAAATGTTTCGCCCAAGCCCGTTAGTACGATAAAATATCCGCCGCCTACATTTAAAATCACCACATGGTCATCGTTAAAAGCGCCGGAAAACTCGACCCGTCCCGCGAACGGCGCAATGACCTGGGCTTTGCGGGTGGACTTAAGGCTAATGCCTTTTGCCGTGCCGCCGCCTGCCAGGCGGGCGCCGTAATTACGGCTTAATTTGCCAAATACAGGGAGTGGGACTTGACCGCGCGCATCAGCAAAACGTGCGGAACCCGACGGAATAAACACGGGCGGTACATAGCTCGGTGTCGATGCATTTCCGGGTTTTGGCTTCAAGCGCGGCACCGGATTACCTATGCCGCGCGCTGGTTTCAGGCGCGGCAATATGGCTTCGGCGCTATCTTCAAACCGCGCAATTAAGTCCCGCAAATTTTTGGCTTCTTTAGCCAGACGTGCGGCTTCGTCGATTTTGGTTTTCCGGTCTTTGTCTAATTTATTGCTCAGGGCGGATTTATTGGTGATGATAGACTTTATGCGTGTTAGCCGGATATTGACGTCTTTGGCATGGTTGGCAATCTCGCCGCGTTTTCTGTCCATCTTGGTGCGCACAACTTGCAATTCGGACAATTGGTCTTGCAGGCGCTTAGATTTTTTATGCAAATCCTGACTGAGGTAAGCCAGTAAATGCGCCGCGCGGGCGGCATCTGTGGCATTTTTTGGATGTACCAACAAAGCCGGCGGCGGGCTTTTATCAATACGTTGTAATGCGGCCAGCATGTCACCAAGCGCGGCGCGGTCGGATAATATCTTCGCCTTGAGCGTCTTTTCTTGGGCGCTCAGGTCTGATAATTGGGCGCGGGCTTTGGTTTCGGCACGCTCAAACCCCCGCGCTTGGCCACTGGCACTCACTAAGTCGTCTTGCAAGCCGCCAATTTCGCCCAATATTGTTTTTTGCCGTTGGCTCAACGCCTTAGCCTGCGCTTCCGCTTGCTTTTGCCTCTCTGTCAGGTTTTCCAATTTATTGGGGTCTACAGTTTGCGCGAATGCAGGCTGAGCCAAGAGTATGAGTAAAACAAAAATGGCGGTTATGCGCTTCATCCCTATCTCATAACAGATTCGCAGGCTTTGTCAGCTTATGAGTTCATCTAAGAAAAGGCCCGGCTTTGGTCTCCAAAAGATTGACCAAAATTGGATCCATATATTCGTAATCATCCGGAATACCTAGAGTGATGACCCGTTGCCCGTTAAGATGCTTACGATGTTTTTTTGACAACCGATTTCGGTGCCGATTTTCCATTATAAAAATAATATCTGCCCACTTTAATTGCTCGGGCGAAACAACAACGCTGGCCGAAGCATCCAAGCCCGCCGAATCCGTTTCTATATTTGGCCAATCTGCAAATACATGTTCTGCGGTCGGACTACGCAGACGGTTGGCTGAACAAAGGAAAAGCACATTTTTATGTTTCATGTTTTTCTCCAATTAGTCTCTATGATAAGGCGTACCCGCCAGAATGGACAGCGCTCTATACACTTGTTCTGCAATCATCACGCGGACCAATTTATGCGGCCATACGGGTTTGCCGAGCTGCCATTTTACGGCATTTGCGGGCAGAGCGGCTGGTTCGAACCCGTCGGCACCGCCAATAGCAAATACCAAAGTACCTATGCCGTCATCGCGCCAATTGGCAATCTGCCGTGCCATTTGCCGTGAGGTCAGGGCTTTGCCGCGCTCGTCCAGAACCACCAATATATCACTCGGTTTTGTTGTGGACAATATGGTTTCGGTTTCTGCGCCACGGGATTTTGCGGCGCGAATATCAACCGCACTTTCACTGATATTTGGAATACCGATATTGCGTCCAACAACACCAGCACGGCCAAGATAATCATCAATCATTGTCCGCTCCGGCCCGGATTTAATAAAACCAGCGGCGCGGATGATGATATTCATTTAGTCCAAATCGTCACTGCTAGGGGACACTGACCACAATTTTTCCAGTGCGTAAAACTCGCGCACTTCCGGGCGGAATAAATGCACAATGACATCGCCCGCATCAATCAAAACCCAATCGTTTTGTTTGTCGCCTTCAATGCCTAGTTTTTTTAGGCCGATTTCCTTTAGCCCGCGCTGAACATAATCAGAAAGCGCGTTGACATGGCGGTTTGAGCGCCCGGAGGCGACAATCATGGTATCGGCAATAGACGATTTCCCAGCCAAATCCAACCGCACAATATCTTCGGCGCTTTGGGTGTCCAGAATATCATAAATCAGCTCAGCCAGCTCCGCTGCGGCTTGTTTGGTTTTTGGCAGCGTACCAGTTTTGGCTTCGCGCGCATCAGATGTATTAGTCAGTGTCTTACTCCAGTAAGGCGGCCAAACCGGCCATTAAATTAAGGTCAGGGCTTATGGTATATCACAAGTGTGGTGTCAAGGCTCTGGAGAGCTAGCCAGGGGCAAATCATCAATTATTAACAGCTATTCCACCAAGAGTATAACAAGAGTATAACAAGAGTATAAAGAGATTAAACGGCGATATTTGTATAATATCTATAAAAGTGGTTCCAATTTGCCATAGTAATATCGTCATAATCACAGATAGTGTTTACCTATGTGGAAATTAACGATTAATGATTTGCCCCTGTCTTCACCTTGTTTCTCGCCTTTAGGTGTTTTCCTCGCAGAGTTGGCGAGACCTTCCAAAAGTTAGCTGACTTTAAAATCCGGACGATATTCCGACGCCGAACCATACACTGGATTTATCGGGTGCAGAAATCGTAGCGGGGTTAGTGATGTCGAAATTGGTGTCCAGGAAACTGGCTTGCGAACTTAGCCCGCCGTTTATACCTGCATATACGGATGTGTTGTCGTTAAACCCGTAACTAAGTGCGCCAGACAGGGAGCCGTATTGATAATCGCCCCCGCCGTCGACTGTGACTAGACCCGCGCTTGCGCCAATATCAAAACTGGATTTCTCGCCGATAGGGACAGAATATTCCGCGCCGCCTTCTAGGGTGAAAGCTTTTAGGGTTAAGTCGTAATAGGCGGTGATGCTTGGGGCGAGGGGGGCGTCAAAACCAAGGCCGCCATAAACCTCAACCGTGCTGGCATCACCTGCACCCGTGCCAATATCAAAGACGCCGCCAGATTGCGGGTAGTGGTAGAGGGTGGCGCCGACGCTGGCGGATATTGTCTCGCTCAGGTCAAAACCGTATCCGGCGTAAATGTCTATTTCGTCGGCAAAGATGATGCTTTCCTTGCCGCTGGCTACGGAGGCCCAGACGCCTGCGCTAAAATTTCCCACCGATATTTCTGCACCGGGCTGGAAGGCATCGCCCGCCAGAGTGACGCCGCGAAACACATATTCGGTGACATAGTCAGTGCTGACCGAGACCGATACGTCCTCTCCGGCCAAGGCATAGGTTGAGCTAAGCAGCGTTAAAGGGAGGGCAAGGGGCATTAGAGCCAATCTAAGGGCTAGTTTCTTCATGATATTTTCCTGTTTTTTTGGGTTTATATTTTGGGTTAGGAGACAAATTCTGGATAAGCGGCGACACCAAGTTCTGCTTGGTCGAGACCGACATATTCTTCTTCTTCAGATACGCGGATGCCGATGGTTTTCTTCATGGCGAACCAAAGGACGGCACTGATACTGAAGACAAATACACCTACGGCTACGACACCAATAAGTTGCGGCATAAATTTGACATCTGGATTGGTGAAGGCAACGGCCAGCGTGCCGAAAATACCCGCAACCAAATGCACGGGGATGGCACCGACCACATCGTCGATTTTGAATTTATCGAGCAATGGCACGGCTAACATGGCGAGGAGGGAACCGATACCGCCGACCAACATGGCTACGGGTACGCTTGGGGTTAGGGGTTCTGCGGTAATCGCGACCAGTCCGGCGAGGGCGCCGTTAAGCGCCATGGTCAGGTCGATTTTCTTATAGCGCAATTGCGTGTAGAAAATCGCGACAACTACGCCTGCACAAGCGGCCATATTGGTGTTAACGAAAATCTTGGACACGTCCGTCACATCGCTAATCGTGCCCATAGCAAGTTGTGACGCGCCGTTAAAGCCGAACCAACCGAGCCATAGGATGAACACACCCAGTGTAGCCAGCGTCATATTGGAGCCGGGGATCGGGTTAATTTGACCATTTGCTCCGTATTTGCCCGCGCGGGCACCAAGGATAATCGCGCCAGCCAAAGCTGCCCAACCGCCCGTAGAATGCACGAGTGTTGAACCGGCGAAATCAGCAAATCCGAGAGCGTCGAGCCAGCCAGTTCCCCATTCCCACGACGCGACAATAGGATAGATAAAGCCAGTCAGTAGAGCTGTGAACAAAAGGAACGGCCAGAATTTTATCCGCTCGGCCAATGTACCAGAGACGATGGACGCGGTTGTCGCGCAGAACACCATTTGGAAGAACCAGTCTGACGCACCAGAATATCCGGCGGAATTATCTGCGCCTGCGCCAAAATTTTGCCAACCTAAATTGGTCGAGATGTAGCCGCCCTCGGTAATACCGTAAGCAAAACTATAGCCGATGAGCCAGAACATCACGCCTGCGACGGCGTATAGAGAGATGTTTTTGAGGCACTGCATGGAGACGTTTTTGGTGCGCACCAATCCGGCTTCTAGCATAGCAAAGCCAGCCGCCATCCACATGACGAGGAAGCCGCCGATGAGGAAAAGTAGTGTGTTGAAAATATAAGCGTTTTGCGCGTCGCTGGCTTCTAGCTTTGCGGTCAAAACGGCCAGTTCGTCTGCGTGTGCAGAAATGGCTGGCGCCGCTAGCAAGAGCAGGGGTAGATATTTAAGTGATTTTCTTAGATATGACATGTGTGTCTCCGAATATAGTTTGTGATTGGGTTAAAGGGCTGATGCGCCAGTTTCGCCAGTGCGAATGCGAACGGCTTGCTCGACATCGACAACAAAGATTTTGCCGTCGCCAATTTTGCCTGTGCCTGCCACGGTTTTGATAGCGTCGATAATGGCCTCGACTTGGTCGCTCGGCACTACCAGCTCGATTTTAAGCTTGGGCAAGAAATCGACCACATATTCTGCGCCCCTATACATTTCCGTATGACCTTTTTGGCGGCCAAAGCCTTTGGCTTCCAACACGGTCATACCGGTAATGCCGAGCGCTTGCAGGGCCTCTTTAACTTCGTCCAATTTGAACGGTTTTATAATAGCTTCTACTTTTTTCATGCGTATCTCCGATGTGGTTTCTAATATCAGTTGGGTTATTGCTAAGGGCGGAAAATAATGCGGGGCAAGAAAGCGCACTGGGTTTGGCGTAAATTTTGCGAAAAATGCCGATATTGCCCAAAATTTAACCGCCATTTTTTAGCGTTGCACAAAAATTCATCACTAAGAATGTGTATATGGCTAAATCTCAAAGAGATGAACGAGATAGGCAGCGTTCACACAGATGTGAGCGTGAGGAGGTCGCAGGATGCGGCGTTGTTAAGAGGAAATTGATTATATTGGTAAGGGGATCTTTATCATATAGGGGCTATCTTTTATAGAGACTGTTATTTACATGAAACTGTGGCATGGGGGCATGGGATGTGTATTTATGAACGAGCCGCTCCGCAGGGTTTTTGACCCTAATGTCATACAAATATGTAGGGATTCGCGTTCTAAGCAAAAAGTTGACCTTTCGTCAGCACAATTCATTTATAAAATCGCGGAGGGTTCTCCGGGACAAAAACTGGGTTTGATACCTGGGGATTGCCTTATTGCTTTTAATGGCCAATCAATATCCACTAGCCTAACGGATGCATTACTTGCAGCGCAACATGGTGCTAGGTATTTGTTTTACCAATCGCAAAAAAATGCTTTTCTAGAGGTAGAAACAGATCGCATGCCGCTTGGCCTATATTTATTGCCTAATAGCACCGCCATCATAGAGACCTATATAACACAAGGCTATTATGGAAACGAAGGCTTCTATGCCCTATGGGAGCGAGAGGACTATGTGAGTTTAAAGGAGGCCATATCTGCGGCGACTAGGAAACCCGCCGGTCTAGCCTTCATGCAAAGGCTTGCGAGAGCCACGCAAACCCTGCCTACATTAGAGGTGTTACGCACGATTTGCGATTTTGAAATGGACGATGATAGGGGACAGCTTAGAGATTTACTTGGTAGAATTAATCTGAGTGATTTTTCTCCGGATATACAAGCACTGCTCTATTTTTATACTGCGCGACAGGCACATCAAGATCAAGATATTACCTTATATCAAGAGTATATATTGGCGGCTCACAAATTCCGCCCCATGTCAGAACGCATAAAAAGAGGTGCTTTGAATGCCGGGTTTGACATATATGGACAGGAGAGCCTGCTTAGCCAAAGCATGCCACTGCATTATGAATTTGCGTATTTAGGGGGTGGTTCAGGTGCTATAGATATGCCCGCTATATTAGCGGCAATGCCTGAGAAAAAAATCATGCCACTTTGTTTTATGCCCATGTGCAGGGGCAGTAATGCGTATAATGAGGTCTTGAAAGTCTTTCATAGTATATATGCCTATCACGAGGATAATCTCCACCAAATGCTCGTGATTACCAATACGGACAAACAGCGCAAAGACCCGTCGTCATGGTATGAACAGGAAAAAATGCTAATCTCTGCCGGGTATCCCTTGGTAATCTTGCGAGAACCCACAGGCAATTTCATCAAAGACCTTAGCTTACGCAATGCCCCAACTCTATGGGCCGTAGATAAAACCGGACGCATTGTTTGGGACAAAGGTCTCACAAGTGATTATGATTATTGGGAGATGCTTAAGGGGTTATCTAGTTTTTAAATCTCCCCACTTGACCGACCCGAACGAATCTCTCATATAGCTTTCGGGTCGTGCCTTCCCACCAAGGTACAGTTTTATGTGAGTACAAAAACGCTCACACGGAGACATACATGACTAAACTACAAATGCCGACCGTTAAACCGGTCGATGGGCGGTTTTCGCCTGGTCCATCACGTAAACGTCCGGGTTGGACACCGGATTTTCTTAAAACTGCGGCGCTTGGGCGCTCTCACCGTAGCCCTCTGGGCAAGCAGGTTCTCAAGGAAGTTATTGATCTTTCCCGCGAAGTGCTTGAGGTGCCGGACAGCCATAGAATAGCCATTGTGCCTGCGTCCGATACCGGTGCGGTTGAAATGGCTATGTGGTCCATGCTCGGGCCGCGCGGGGTTGATGTGGCGGCTTGGGAGAACTTTGGCTATGCTTGGATTACCGACGCAGAGAGCCAATTACCCCTCAAGGATTTGCGTATCTTAAAGGCTGATTACGGCGAGCTTCCTGATTTGTCCCAATATACTGGCGACCGGGATTTGGTGTTCACATGGAACGGCACCACGGGCGGCGCACGCGTCCCCAATGCTGATTTCATTCCGGCTGACCGCGAAGGTATTACTATTTGCGATGCCACCTCTGCGGCCTTTGCCCAAGAACTACCTTGGGATAAATTGGATGTTGTGACCTATTCATGGCAGAAAAACATGGGCGGCGAAGCTGGTCATGGTATGTTGATATTATCGCCACGCGCCGTAGAGCGCCTGGAAAGCTATGCCCCGCCTTGGCCTCTACCAAAGATTTTCCGCATGACCAAAAACGGTAAATTAAACGAAGCCTTATTTGAAGGCTCGACCTTGAACACACCGTCCTTAATGTGTGCCGAAGACCATATTGAAAGCTTAAAATGGGTGCGTGAACAAGGTGGATTACAGTGGATGCACGACCGTGCTGATGCTAATTTTGCGCTGTTGCAAAATTGGATGGACAAGACGCCGTGGATTGAAAACTTGTGCGCCGTGCCAGAGCAACGCTCTAACACTGGCGTGTGTATGAAAATTGTTGACCCGCGTTTTCAGGCTCTCTCGCCCGAAGACCAGTCGGCCTTTGCATCGGGTATCGTCAAAATGATCAGCGACCAAGGTGTTGCCTATGATTTTGGTTCCTACCGCACCGCGCCTCCGGGCTTTCGGGTTTGGGCATCGGGCTTGATTAATAAGCAGGATATTGCAGACCTGATCCCGTGGCTGGAATGGGGTTTTGAAACCCAAGTTTCGGCAACTTTCTAAACAAAACAAACAATTTTATTAAGAGGAGGCTCCCATGGTACGAGTCCTTATTGCTGACAAAATGTCAGATGAAGCTAGACGTATATTTAAAAATAGAGGTGTTGATGTTGATGTCATCACCGGACTATCCAAAGACGAACTTATAAAAATTATCCCCGAATATGACGGGCTAGCGGTGCGCTCATCCACCCGCCCCGACGTTGACATTATTGCCGCAGCAACCAATCTAAAGGTCATTGGCCGGGCCGGTATCGGTACGGACAATATTGATAAAAAGGCGGCTACTGCGCGGGGTGTCGTGGTGATGAACACGCCGTTCGGCAATGCAATCACAACGGCAGAACACGCTATTGCTTTGCTGTTATCGTGTGCGCGGCAAATCCCTGCAGCCTCCAACCGCACCCAAGCGGGCGAGTGGCCTAAGGCAGATTTCAAAGGTATCGAGCTTTTTAACAAAACCCTCGGCATTATCGGCTGCGGTAATATCGGCGCACTGGTGGCCGAACGGGCCTTAGCGCTCAAGATGAAAGTCATAGCCTTCGATCCTTATCTAACCCCAGAACGCGCCGTGGATTTGGGTGTTGAGAAAGTCGAGCTGGAGGATTTGTTCAAACGCGCCGACGCCATTACTTTGCACACACCGCTCACCGACGGCACGCGCGGCATTGTGAGCCGCGAAGCACTCGCAACCACTAAGCCTGGCCTTATACTCGTCAATGCGGCGCGGGGGGCTTTGGTGGACGAAGTGGCTTTGAAAGAGTTCCTGGATAGCGGTCATATCCGCGCCGCCGCTTTGGATGTGTTCGAAATTGAACCGGCCAAGGACAATCCATTGTTTGGCACACCAAACTTTATAGCCACTCCGCATTTGGGTGCGTCCACCCTAGAAGCCCAAGAAAATGTTGCCGTACAAGTGGCCGAGCAAATGGCGGATTATCTGCTCTCTGGTGCCGTCACCAATGCGCTGAATATGCCGTCCATTAGCGCCGAAGAAGCCCCGCGCCTTAAACCATTTGTGGACTTGGCCGAGAAGCTTGGGGCTATGACGGGGCAGCTGCTGGAAGACCCGATTGAAGCTGTCGAGTTTTGCTATATGGGCGATGTGGCTAAATTAAATACCAAACCCATGACCGCCGCTGCGCTGGCGGGTCTATTGTCGCCAATGATGAGCGAGGTGAATATGGTCTCCGCGCCCGCAATCGCCGCTGACCGGGGGATTGATGTCAAGGAATCCACGCGCGACGACGCCGAGAACCATGATAATTTGGTCAAGCTTATTATTCATCTTAAGGACAAAACTCTCGAAGTTTCGGGGACGCTGTACGGCGGAGAACCGCGCTTGCAAAGCTTGTTCGGGGTTAAAATGGACGCAGGATTTACGGGTAATATGCTGTATGTCCGCAATGAAGACAAGCCGGGCTTTATCGGAGCGCTGGGCGGCTTGCTCGGCGAATCGGGTGTGAATATAGCGACGTTTTTCCTAGGCCGTGATGAACAAGGCGGGCGAGCAATCTGTCTGGTATCCGTCGATGAGCCTGTCAACGCAGAAATCGAACAAGAAGTGCGCGGCATTGGCCAAGTAAAATTTGCAAAAGCGCTAAATTTTTAGGTATAGCAAACCCAGAATCATGTGTTAGGAAGACCAGAACATTAAGCGGGGTTTGTATGAGAAAATTATTATTATCTGCTGCATTGATTTGCGGCATGTCGGCTATATCTGTGTCATCTGCGCAGGCAGACGAAATGAGACTGGGTGTCATGGTGCATGATGCCCAGTTTTTCGAAGACTTGGTCTTCGGCGGGCGGCACGGCAAAGAGCAAAGTATATCTGTCACTGCGGAGTATGCTTGGGATAGCCCGGAATGGCTTTCTTGGGCCTGGAACCCTATGCCCTATGTTGGCGGGTCTTATAATTTAGGCGGCAAGACATCCCATGGCGGCGCAGGATTGCTGTGGCGGTACGACTTTAAAAATAAATATTATTCGGATTTGGGTTTTGGCTTGGTTGTTCACGACGGCGCAGTGCGAACGCCAGACCCATTGAGCGGTGCAAATGTGAGCGAAGTAGCAGAATTTCGCCGCCGTAAATTCACCGAGATAGAATTTGGTGCGCGGATATTGTTCCGCACCCAATTTGCCCTAGGGTATAGGATTAACGAAACTTGGGCTGGCGAAATCACCTTTGAGCATCTAAGTCATGGTCAAATATTGGGCGGGCCGGAAAACGAAGGCAGTAACAATGTCGGTTTTCGTGTCGCTAAAAGATTTTAAATTAGCTTCTAAAAGCAAAACATAAACAAAGGATATTTGTGTGGCAAATGTAGTCGTAGTTGGATCCCAATGGGGTGATGAGGGAAAAGGTAAAATCGTTGACTGGCTATCGAGCCGGGCAGATGTAATCGCACGGTTTCAAGGTGGTCATAATGCTGGCCATACATTGGTGATTGACGGCAAAGTTTACAAATTATCCCTCCTGCCTTCGGGTGTTGTGCGCGGCGGAAAATTGTCCGTTGTTGGCAATGGTGTCGTTGTCGACCCGTGGGCGTTGATCGACGAAATGGCACGTATCCGCGAACAGGGCGTCAAGATTAGTCCTGACAATCTGATGATCTCCGAAACGGCGACCTTAATCCTGCCCGTTCACGGCGAACTGGATGCAATTCGTGAAAACCGCGCCGACGGCATTAAAATAGGCACCACCAAGCGCGGTATTGGCCCGGCCTATGAAGACAAGGTTGCAAGGCGGGCTATCCGCGTTTGTGATTTGGCTGATCCTGATGGTTTGGCTTCCCGTGTGGAAAATCTCCTGCAACACCATAATGCCCTGCGCAAAGGCCTCGGCCATAAACCTATGGACGCGGACGAATTAACCGGGCAGCTTTTGGAGATCGCACCGAAAATCCTGCCGTTCATGGGGCCAGTTTGGCACGAACTTGATAAAGCATCCCGTGCCGACAAACGTATTTTATTCGAGGGCGCCCAAGGTGCCATGCTCGATATTGACCACGGGACATATCCGTTCGTCACATCCTCCAACACTATTGCAGGTCAGGCGGCTGGTGGTTCCGGCATAGGGCCAAAGGCGCTGTCCTATATTTTGGGCATCACCAAAGCCTACACAACTCGTGTAGGTGAGGGGCCGTTCCCGACGGAATTATTCGACGAAGTTGGGAAGGGCCTAGGCGAACGCGGCCACGAATTTGGCACAGTGACCGGGCGACAAAGACGTTGCGGTTGGTTTGATGCGGTCATGGTGCGCCAAGCCATCACTATAGGCGGTATTGACGGCATTGCCCTGACCAAAATTGATGTGCTTGACGGTATGCCAGAGATTAAAATCTGCATTGGCTATAAACTCGGCGATAAGCGCCTGCGCCGCTTCCCGGCCAGCGCCGCCGACCAAGCCGCAGTAGAACCCGTCTACGAGACCATGGAAGGCTGGAGCGACACCACAGTCGGCGCACGCACAACCGCAGACCTCCCAGCCCAAGCCATAAAATACATCCGCCGCCTAGAAGAACTAATCGGCGTCCCCGCAGCCCTAATCTCCACATCGCCAGAACGTGAGGACACGATATTAATGCGGGATCCGTTTAAGGCTTAGGGCGGCTCATCACACACTTTCACACTCATCACAGACTTTCACAAATGAGTTAGCGGGTGGATTGTGACTTGCTCCTTTGGGGGCATTTGCTTAGCATGTGGGAAATTTTTGAGGGTGTTATTATGGACGGATTACAAGACACACATGCTACGAATGCAGACGTGCGGGCGGATGTGCAGGAACGCTATGCGGACGGGGCTAATGCGGTTGAGGCGGCTCTTTGTTGCCCGATTGATTATGACCCTCAGTATTTGAAGATAATTCCCCAGGACGTGCTCGACCGTGACTATGGGTGCGGCGACCCGTCGCGTTATGTGCGCGAGGGGGATGTTGTGCTTGACCTTGGGTCGGGCGGTGGCAAGATATGTTTTATTGCTTCGCAAATCGTTGGCGCGGAGGGCAAAGTTATCGGCATTGATATGACCGACGATATGCTGGAATTAGCGCGGAGCAACGCTCCGATAATCGCCGAGCGGGTTGGTTATGCCAATGTAGAGTTTCGGCGCGGGCATATTGAAGATTTGAAAACAGATTTGGACGAATTGAATAAATGGTTGGCCAAGAATCCCGTCAAAGACGCAGGCGGCATGGAGGCTATGGAGGCGGAGATATTACGTTTGCAAACCGAATTACCGATGATCCCCGATAACAGTATTGATGTGATTGTTTCTAACTGTGTTCTTAATCTGGTATCTGACAGCAAGAAAAAACAGCTTTTCGCAGAGATGTTCCGGGTGCTGAAAGTCGGCGGGCGCGTGGCTGTGTCCGATATTATTTCCGACGAAGATAGCCCCGAAAGCCTGAAGCAAGACGCGCGTCTCTGGTCAGGCTGTATCTCTGGTGCGCTGACCGAAGAGGGTTTCGGCGAAGCGTTGGAACAAGCCGGATTTCACGGTATCACTATAGACAAATTTGAATTGGAACCTTGGCAACTCGTTGAGGGTATCGAATACCGTAGCGCTACATATCTAGCCTATAAGGGCAAGCAGGGCGAATGTCTGGAAGAGAATCAAGCCGTGATTTACCTAGGCCCGTGGAGCCATATCAAAGACGACGACGGTCATGTGTTCACACGCGGTGTGCGCTCTGCCGTCTGTGCCAAGACGTTTAAATTGCTCCAGCAAGAACCATACGCCGGACAATTCGCCTATATTGAACCGTCCGTGCCAGTCACAGAGCGCGTAGAATGGCCGTCCGAAGATTGTGGTGTCCGCAAGCGTGAACCACATGAGACAAAACGCGGTGCGCCAAAACTCACCACAGACCCGAGCCAAAGCTCTAGCTGCTGTTAGGAGCAAGAATATGATGATCCGAATTTTTATTATTTCAATCATTGGGGCACTTGTTTTATTTGCAGCCTGCGCCCCAGTGACTTTTTTGAATACCATCACCCCGTCGGGGAGTTATAAGCTGGCCAAGGATATTCCCTACACGAGCGGCGACCGCCAAAAACTTGATATTTATGCACCAGACAATCCCAAAACTAATGCGCCTGTTGTTGTGTATATTCACGGCGGATCGTGGAGTGAGGGCGATAAGAAGATATATAAATTTATCGGCGAAGCCTTTGCCTCCGAAGGCTACACCACTGTGATTCCGAATTACCGCCTGTACCCCGAAGCGGTTTACCCCGAATTTGTCAACGATACAGCGGCGGCGATTGCCTTTACCGCCAAACGGTTTGACCGCCCGGTCATTGTCATTAGCCATTCTGCGGGCGCATACAATGCTATGATGGTGGCGGTTGACCCAACTTATCTCAAAGCCCAAGGCAGGGATGTGTGCAAAACTATCGCAGGCATGGTCGGCATG
>Ga0256839_1001937_pt1 | contig 24089 bp, 24 predicted proteins | sample 354166metaG_FD_185968 | JGI IMG/M metagenome (GOLD analysis project Ga0256839, IMG submission 185968) | Hydrothermal vent microbial communities from Mid Atlantic Ridge, Atlantic Ocean - 354-166 | ecosystem: Environmental > Aquatic > Marine > Hydrothermal vents | place: Atlantic Ocean: Mid... | reverse complement strand
CATTTTTAAATATAAAAAGTTTACTATTATACTATGAATTTATTGTGAACTTTAAAGATTATTTAACAAGTGTCTAGTTAACTTTAGGTAAAATAATATCCAATTAATATCTACAAAAGGATAAATATCATGAAAGTTTTATTGATTAAAGATGTAAAAACACTTGGAAAAGCAGGTGAGATTAAAGAAGTAAAAGATGGGTATGGTCAAAATTTTCTCATAGGAAAAGGCTTAGCAAAACTCGCTACACCTGAAATAGTAGAAAACTGGAAAGCAGAGCAAGCACGCATGGCTCAAGAACTTAAAGATGAACTCACACGTCTTGAAGCAGAAAAGATTACACTTGAAGCTACTGAGATTAAGATAGAAAAGCAGTCAGCACCTGTGGGCATCAAAGGTTCTGTTGGCAATGCAGATATCTCAGCAGCGATAGCTGAGCAACTAAACATTGAGCTTGATAAAAAAAATATCAATCTTAAAAAACCCATTAAATCTACAGGTATCCATGAGGTAGATGCAAAGCTTGGTCATGGTATTCATGCAAACCTAAAAGTAAATGTGGTAGCCGTATAATGTTTCATGCAACGACGATACTGGGCTATAAAGCTGAGGGTAAAGCAGTTATAGGCGGTGATGGGCAGGTAAGCTTTGGCGATACGGTGCTGAAAGGCAATGCCACGAAGATTCGAAAACTTGGCAAAGAGGGCGAAGTGTTGGCCGGTTTTGCAGGAAGTACGGCTGATGCCTTTAACCTTTTTGATATGTTTGAAACCATTCTTGCCGAGAAAAAAGGGGATTTGTTTAAATCAGTGATTGGTTTTTCAAAGATGTGGCGTAAAGACAAACATCTTCGTCAGCTTGAAGCGATGATGATAGTGCTTAACAAAGAACATATTTTTATACTTACGGGTACAGGAGATGTTGTTGAGCCTGAAGACGGAAAAATCGCGGCTATTGGGTCTGGAGGCAACTATGCTATAGCAGCAGCACGTGCCTTAGACAGACATGCAAGTCTTGAGCCTAAGGATTTGGTACAAAAATCACTTGAGATTGCAGGCGATGTGTGTATCTATACCAACAAAAATATAAAATTATTGGAACTCTAAAATCGTTTTGATTAGAAACAAAGAAGGAAAGTAAAATTGGAAAATTTAACACCCAAAGAGATAGTTGCCTACCTAGATAAATATATTATAGGACAAAATGAAGCAAAAAAAACTATTGCAGTGGCTTTACGAAACCGTTATAGACGTATGCAACTAAGTGAAGAGATGCAACAAGAGGTCACGCCTAAAAACATTTTGATGATAGGAAGCACAGGGGTAGGTAAAACAGAGATAGCTAGACGACTTGCAAAAATGATGAATCTACCGTTTATAAAAGTAGAAGCGAGTAAATACACGGAAGTAGGGTTTGTAGGACGTGATGTAGAGTCGATGATACGTGACTTAGCAGCTACTGCTATGCAGATAGTGCGTGAAGCAGAGAATGAAAAGAACAAAGAGAAAATAGCAAACTATATAGAGAATAAGATTATAGAAAAACTATTACCTCCTCTGCCTGCCGGGGCGAGCGAACAGAAAAAAGCAGAGTATGATGCCTCTTTTGCACGTATGCAAGAGAAGTTTGCTAAAGGTGAACTTGATCACCTCAAAATTAAAATTAATGTGCCAAACAATCCGCAACTTCCGCAAGAGGGTCTTCCTCCGCAGATGATACAGGTACAAGAGAGTATTGTAAAAGTACTAGGGGGTATGGGTAAAAAAGGACCGGAGAAAGAAGTCTCTGTGAAAGATGCGAAGAAAATTCTCGAAGCTGAAGCAAGTGAAGAGTTGCTCGATGAAGAAGCACTCAAAGCGTTGGCACTTGAAAAAGTAGAAAAAGGTGGTATCGTTTTTTTAGATGAGATAGATAAAGTCGCAGTATCAGCCAACTCACAAGGACGACAAGACCCGAGTAAAGAGGGGGTACAAAGAGATCTGCTACCTATAGTAGAGGGCTCAACAGTACATACGAAACTTGGTATGGTAAAAACAGACCATATACTCTTCATAGCAGCTGGGGCATTTCATGTGAGTAAGCCTAGTGATTTGATGCCAGAACTTCAAGGGCGTTTTCCGCTACGTGTTGAACTAGACAGTTTAGATGAAGAGACACTCTATAGAATACTCACAGAACCAAATAACTCGTTGATTAAGCAATATAAGGCGTTAATGAATGTGGAAGAGGTAGAGTTGGTCTTTGAAGAGTCTGCATTAAGAGCTATAGCATCCTATTCTCTACAAGCCAATGAAAAGACTGAAGATATCGGTGCAAGACGTTTGCATACCGTAATGGAGCGTATTTTAGAAGAGATAAGTTTTTCTGCCAATGAGCATAGCGGTGAAAAAATAGTCGTAGATGAAGCATTAGTGAAAGAGAAAATAGGTGATGTGGTAGAAGATGAAGATACTACGAGATATATCTTATAACGAGAAATGAGAAATGATGTTTGAACATGAAAAAGGAGAGATAGAGATTCAAACTAGCTTAAGTCAAGAGAGCAGTACAAAGGCCGGTTTTGTAGCGGTAGTAGGACGGCCCAATGCAGGAAAGAGTACACTCCTTAACCATGTGGTAGGCGAGAAGCTAGCTATGACTTCTAAAAAGGCACAGGCTACACGCAAACGCATGAATATGATAGTCATGCATAAAGATATATATGGTCAAGAGTCTCAGATTATCTTTGTCGATACCCCGGGTATTCATAAAAAAGAGAAACTGCTCAACCAGTTTATGATGGATGAGGTACTTAAAGCCATAGGTGATGCTGATCTTATTGTGTTTCTTGCACCTATTACCGACAAGCTTACCGAATATGAGAGGTTTTTGAAAATGTCCCAGCGTAAGGGTACGAAGCACATAGTGCTTCTAACAAAAATGGATCATGTCAAACAAGGCGATATTCTTAAGAAGTTGGGTGAGTACCAAAAGTACCAAGACAAATTTGAAGCAATCATTCCATTTTCTGTAAATAAAAAAGTGGGGAAGCAACAACTCCTTAATGAAATCTCTAAACATTTACCAAACTCCCCTTTTTTATTTGATACAGAGATACTAACGACGGAGAATATCCGCGATATCTATAAAGAACTTATTCGTGAGTCGATTTTTGAAAATCTAAGTGATGAGATACCCTATGAGAGTGATGTAACGATTGAAAAAATAGATGAGACGGATACGTTAGATACCGTCTATGCCACTATTGTCGTAGAAAAAGAGACACAAAAAGGGATGATAGTAGGTCAAAAAGGAGAAGGGATTAAGCGGGTAGGTAAATTTGCACGAGAGCAAATGGAGAGATTCTCTGGTAAGAAAATATTTTTAGATCTACATGTTTCGGTAAAAAGAGGGTGGAGCAAACATAAAGAGGGACTGGAAGCGTTTGGGTATATTTTCTAGAATGAAGCGCAAAGAATTTTTAGATCAAAGATAAAAAATGTATAAAAATATATGATTTTTTGTTTTTGTAAGATACTTTTAATATTATAACATATATAATCGTTCAACAAACAAGGAATGGTAGTATGTTTTTAACAAAAAAATCATCAAAGAAATCACAACCTTCGCTTAAAAATATCATTACTGTAAATGCCTACTCAGACAAGTATTATATTTTTAGAAACGATACCTACAAGCCGCTTAATAAACTTACTTACAATACGTCAAATTTTGTTGTCTCTTATTTAGGCAATAAAGATATGATTCATACTACCGTTTCACTCAGCCGTAGTATACCGCAAGAAGATATTGCCGATATATTAGATATCAAAGCCTATGAAGAGCTTGGTCTTGACCAGGCCAGTGATTATGTGATCTCTTCTATTGAGCTTGAGAGTGCAGGAAAGGAGAGAGAATTTCATATTTTTGTAGCAGAACCGGTGGTCATTAGTGAACTGTTCAGCTCTATTAAAAATGAGACGAAATATATTGATTTACTAATACCGTCGCCGTTGCTATACAAGTCACTGTATAAAAGAGAGATACTAAGCAGCAGAGGTATACACTGTTTTATCTATTTTACAAAAGCGGATGCATTTGTTACGCTCTATAGGGACGGAGAGTATTTATATGCAAAATCGATCGAATTCTCTTTAGATCAGATATATGACAAGTTTTGTGAACTCTCAGGTGAAAAAGTTGATGAAAAAGAGTTTTTTTATATCTTGGAGAAAGAGGGGCTAAAGACAGCAAATTACGATTATCAGCAAAACCTTGTCAAAATATTTGGTGAGATATTTATCACAATCAATGATATCATTGTCTATGCGAAAAGAGCATTTAAAATTGATCATATTGACAAAATGTTTATCGGATCAACGCAAGGTCCTATTATAGGTCTGGATGAGTATAGCCAAAACTATTTAGGTTTGGAATCTACTGAGCTTAATTTTAATTATGATATCAATAATGATGAGTGGTATACGGATCAGTTACACTATTTAATGCTTCTTTCTGCCTATGATTATATCGACGATGAGACATCTGTTGTCAATTTGACAATGTTTCCCCGTCCTCCCTCTTTTGTTAATCGTGCAAGCGGACAGTTTCTTATAGCTACCGGTACGGCTGTTGCTATCGGATTGGCATACCCCTTGATATATCTGGCAGGTTCTTATATTAATGATGCGAAAATATATACACTTGAGATGGAAAATAACAAGCTTCAGGAAGAGTCGGCTAAATATAAGAAGATATTAGGTATGAAAAAGAAAGAGATTGATGCTTTAGACAAGAAGATAGATACACTTGCAACAAGATACGGCGCAAAGACAAAAACATTAACATCTATCTATGACAAAAAAGTAAATTACAGACTCAAGTCAGATACCTTATATCAGATAGCAGATGAATTGACAAAATATGAAGTACATGTAGATATGTTATCCAGTGACAACGATATAGTGTGGCTCTCTTTAGTCAGCGCCAATGACAGAAAGCTAACCGAATTGATTCAATATATCTCAAACAAGCACTTTGATGAGATTAACCATATTGATATCAAACGCATAGAGAAAGATATGGAAAACGGTTACTACAAAGGACTCTTAAAGGTTGAATTAAAATGAAATTTATAGAAGATAGATTAGAAAAAATGGATGCCTATTTTGCACCAAAAAAAGAGAGTGAAAAGTGGCTGTTGATTTTAGGTGTTGCAGGTATCATCGCCTATCTTGCCTATACATTTTTACTGCCTTACGCGGAAGAGATGTACAACAAGAGCGAAAGAACTAAAAAATCGATAGAAAAAAGTATTGCCGAACATAAAACCTATCTAAATTCTATTACGGTATCGGGTGATCGTGATTTCTATATCAAGAAGTTTGATAATGACATTAAAACAAAAAAGTTAAAAATTGTTGATTTTAAAAAGAAAATTACCTTTATAGATAAAAATTTAGAGAGACTTTCAGATATGCTTTTTAATCAAAAATCCTGGTCTAACTTTTTAAATTCACTGACGCAAAAAGCGATAAAACATGATATCGGTATTGAGTATATATCCAATAACTATGTTGATAATAACGGCAGTTTCGGTTATGTGCTTGAAATTGCAGTAGGATGCAAGGGTGCATATAAGGGTATTGTCAACTTTATCAACGAAGTGGAACAAAACAGGCTAGTAACGGATATTTACGGTACAAAGTTTGCATTGGATGCAAACTCTTCAAAGATCTTAGCAGATATTAATATTTCGGTTTGGGGGATTAATCATTGATGAAAAAAACAATATATACGCTTTTGGCAACATCTGTCGTTTACGGAAACGATCTATCTATGGAACAGATACGTATAATGGTACAAAAGATTCATGATCCTCGTGACGGTATTAGTATCGAAAAGCTTAAAGATACAAAAGAGCCTTTTGTGAGAGTTGAAAACGAGAATAATACCACAACGTATGTAGTACCTGTAGAAGAAGAGGATACAAAACTTACGCTCAATGCCATCTTGAATGAATCGGCATATATTAACGGCCAATGGAAAAGAGTAGATGAGAACGTGAGTGGATATACACTGAAATACATAGGAAGAAAAGGTGTGGTATTGAAAAAAGATACACAAATTAAAAAGCTATTTTTGTCTAAAAAAAAGCTAGACTTCATTACAATTAACGAAAGGAAACAATAATGAAACAGATACAAAATACCGGGGTAAAATGGATCACTGCACTGCTGTTTTTGATCACGGCAAATAATGTATTGGCTAATGACTGCTCAAGTAAACTTTTTTCCGTCACTATCGATAGTAAGCTTACTATAGGTGATGTGGTAGATAATCTTGCCGATACCTGCGGGCTTACCGTAGTGGTTAAAGATGAGGCTGCCAAAAAACGTATGAATAAAAAACTCTATTACGTGAAATTGAAAAACAGCACATTAAACGGGTTTTTAAATACGATTTTGAAAGACAATGATTTGCACTATACGATAAGCGGCAATAAATTAATGATTTCATATCTGATTACAAGAACATTTAAAATCCACTATATCTCCGGACAGAGAAGCGGAAAAAGCAATGCACACGTTACTATTGCCAATTCAAACAATGCGGCAAGCGGTATGGGTGCCGGAGGAAGCGGTGGCTCCGGAATATCGAAAACCGGTATCTCTATTGAGAGTAATGATGAGTTTAAGTTCTGGAAAACAATAGAAAAAGAGATACAAAGAATCTTAATGGGTGCAAGTGACGGAAGTACACACTATACCAAGAACGGGGAGACATGGACAGGGCCTGACGGTCAGGTATGGGAGTATAATCCGCTAGCACCCATAGTTAATCCGGAAGCGGGAATGGTAACCGTAACCGGTACACAAAGACAGATTAACAGGGTTGCTAAATATATTCATACATTAACCAAACAGATCAAATCGCAGGTATTGATTGATGTGCGTATCATCAGTGTAAGTTTTGATGACAGTACAACATCTGGAGTAGATTGGAGTCAGCTCTACGGCCTACAGAATTTTACAATCAATTCCTTGTCGATGGCACAAAAAAATATCTCTTCGTATACCTTTGACAAGCTAGCAGGCATTAAAGACACAACATTTGCAGAAGGGGTAAAACCAAGAAATGCACAGGTGGTTAATATTACGGGAAATGCAGAAGTAAGCGAAATTATAAAGTTCTTGGGAACACAGGGAGACGTGAAGGCGATATCCAGTCCTAGAGTGATGACACTTAATAATCAGCCGGCACTCATCTCTGTAGGTAGAGAACTTTTTTATAAAATTCAATCTTCAAGTACGGCGAGCAGTGCAGGCGGTGCAGTTGCAGCGCAGGGAGAGATGGTAGATTCCGTGTTTGCCGGTATATTATTGGATATCACGCCGGAAATATCTGATAATGGTCTTATAACACTAAAAATTAATCCATCTATTTCAGATACGGTCAATGAAGTTGCCGCAGCCGGCGGAGTAAGAAGTATCCCGCCTGATTTAATCAGAAGACAAGTTGCATCGGTTATTAAAGTAAAAGATGGGGAACATGCAATTTTGGGTGGATTGATCTCGTCTCGAACCGGAGTAAAAGTGAATAAAATACCGCTTTTGGGAGATTTGCCGCTGCTTGAGAATGTATTTAAAAGAGAAGAGAAGATTAATACGGTAGAGGAGTTGGTTATTATCATTACGCCGCATATCGTTAAAAATGATAAATCTGTATCGCTAAAAGATTTAGGTTATTCAAAAGTTAATGACAAGTAGATATGAAGCTGCAAAGAGTGTGTTTGTCGATTCTATTGATATCGACGACTACATTGAATTGGAGTCATCACTCAGTGCCTATAATCAGCTGCTTGGCAGTATAGAGAAACCATTAAAGATGATTTTGCTTTTTGGCCGTCCTGGTACGGGAAAAAGCATTCTTCTCAATCGTTTGGCACAAAATTTAAAATATCAAAAAGAGATACATTATTTTGAGATTCCCTCAACGGATAAAAGAGAGTTTTTTTATAAACTCTTTAAAGTATTGACAAAAAAAGATCTGCCAAAAAATACTGAAGTCAATTTTTCAGCATTGGTAAACTATTGCAAAAAACTGCGAGGGAAGAGAGAGATTATTATTCTACTGGATGAAGCACAGATGTATACTCCGCAGATGATGGAAAATATACGTTTAATTGCAGACTCTCGTGCAGTAAAGTTCGTGGTCTCTTTGCATCAAACAGAAGATGAAGATCTCATTGCAAAAGAGCATTTTCAATCCAGGATATGGGAAGTGATAGAGTTGAAGAATGCTTCATTCACGGATTTTAGAGACTATGTACATAAAAAACTGTTAAAGAAAAACTTTTTTGAAATAGCAAATAGTATCAAAGAGAGAGAGATGAAGAAAATGTTTGCCTTTACTAAAGGGAACTACCGAGAAGCAAACAAACTGCTTTTTACTATTTTTGAAATTTGTGAATACTATGATAAAAATGAACCGTCTAAAATCAATTATACACATTTACCCCAAAGAATTATTGAGATGGCAGGATTAAAGTTAGGATATATTCATGCATGATATAAAAGTCTTGGAAGAGGAGTGGATAAGATATCATAGAAAAAAAAGAGTACCTCTATATATCGGTCTATTCTTACTTATATTACTGACTTGCTTATTGCTGTCGGCACTGTATAATAATCCATTTTTAAAAGATGATGCAGGGAAAGAGACTCCTAATATTGAGCAGGTAACTACTACAACGGTAAGTAAAAAAGATATCACGAAAAAGGGTATCTCAAACAATGATTCTCAGCAGTTAGAAGATGATATTCCAACGGAAGCTGTTGTTGAAAACATTCCTGTTTTGGAAGAAGAGCAGAGTAAGTTAAAAGAGGATACTGCAAATAAGAGAAAAAAATTAGCCTTAAATATTATTGAGTCCTCCGGCCTAGATGCATATAAGGATGTAGAAGAGAGGTTTTTTAAATCAAAAGATATAGACGATTCACTCTTTTTGGCTCAAAGCTATTATCAAAAAGGAATGTATAAAAAAGCGGAATACTGGGCACTACAGACAAATAAAATCAATACGGAAATTGATGAGAGTTGGATTATTTTTGCAAAATCAAAAATGAAACAGGGTCATAAAAATGAGGCGATTGATATATTAAAAGAGTATATAAAACGAACAGGATCGGAAAAAGCAAAACAGACCCTTTTAAGTATAACAGCAAAGCAGTAAAGGATATACATGGTTCAATTAATAGAAATTATGCTTGAAGAGAGAGTGATTAGTAAAGATGCCATTTCGACTCTGGTAAAAAGCAGACCGCCTAAAAAAGTATCCATCGCTAATCTTGTCAAGGAGAACTTGGTTGATCTACAGACCGTAGAGATTTTTTTAGCTAAGAAAATTAGACAGGGAGTCATCTCTCTTGCACATTTGGAGAAAATTGAGGGTATTGATGTCACTGCAATTATTGAAGAGGTGGCAAGTACGTTAAATATTGATTTTATTGATTTAGATGAAGTGGAAATTGATATGAGGCTTTTTTCGCAGGTCCCCTATAAACAGTTGTTGAAATACCATGCTATTCCCATTGAGGAGAGCGACTTGAATATTCAAATCGTATTTGATGATCCTCTAGATATGGCTGCGCAGGATGCCATACAGAGACTCTTTCCCAAAAAGCCTATACGCATATCCGTAGCAAGACCCAAGCAGATAAAACAGCACTTGCAGCGTCTTGAGATTAATGAAAGTATCAAAGGATTAGTGCAAGATATACGAAAGGATTTAAACCAAGAGGGAAGAGGAGACCAAAATGATGAGTCTCCTGCTGTTTTAAAGCTCATCGATATTATTTTAAAGTCTTCTATCTTTGCAGGAGCAAGTGATATTCATATAGAAGCGACTGAAAAATCGTGTATTGTACGTGAACGTATAGATGGGATGCTTAGACAGAGTTTTACATTTGATAAGGATATTTTCAATCCCTTATCCTCAAGAATGAAACTTTTGTCAAACTTGGATATTGCAGAAAGGAGAAAGCCACAGGACGGAAGGTTTTCTGCAACCGTTAATCAAATAGAATACGATTTTAGGGTCTCTACACTGCCGATAATACAGGGTGAGTCGATCGTTTTGAGAATTCTTGATAAGTCAAAAGCGATGATTAAGCTCGAAGATGCGGGAATGAGCACATTGAATTATAATCGTTTTTCCGAGGCTATTAAGGCACCTTATGGCATTGTACTGGTGACCGGCCCCACGGGATCCGGTAAAACAACAACACTCTATGGTGCGGTCAATGCCATTAAGGATATCAAAGATAAAATTATTACGGTTGAAGATCCCGTAGAGTATCAAATGGCAGGTCTGCAGCAGGTGAATGTGAAAGAGAGTGTAGGTTTGGGATTTGCAGATGCATTGAAGTCTATACTAAGACAAGATCCGGATAAAATTATGATTGGTGAGATTCGTAATACGGAGACGTTGCGTATTGCTATTCAGGCAGCATTGACTGGGCACTTGGTACTCTCTACCCTGCATACAAATGATGCGATATCTTCTATTTCAAGAATCTTGGATATGGGGATAGAGGAGTATTTAGTCTCAGGAGCACTTGTGGCAATTCAAGCACAAAGGCTTGTAAGAAAAATTTGCGAAAACTGTAAAAAGGAAACTATTTTAGATCCTGCTTTGTTAAAGGATATTCAAAAATATCTGCCCCCCAATCCTACCTTTTATAAGGGTGCAGGGTGTAGAGAGTGTGGACATACGGGATATGTAGGACGTGAGATGATTTCAGAGGTTTTAACCGTCTCTGAAGAGCTTGCACGTATGATTGCAAAAGTTGCTTCCAAAGAAGAACTTACCAAACAGGCTGAAAAAGAGGGATTTGTGACGATGTTTGAAGATGGCGTACGCAAGGCACTTGAAGGTAAGTCAACGATAGAAGAAATCTACAGAGTAGCGAGATTATAATGAAGTATTTTAATGTGACCGTCATAGAGAAAGGTAAGAAGCGTCAAGAGTTGCTTAAAGCTGAGAATCGTATGCAGGCAGTTAAGATTGCGAAAGATAAATTTCCTACAACGATAGTATTAAAGGCTGTAGAGACGGCAGCACCTGTAGAAGACACGATTTCAAAGCTCATAGAAAGTTTTAGAAAATCATTTAAGGGAAAGATTCCTCTTAATGATAAAATATCAACGATTCGTCAAATTGCCGTGATGACAGATGCAGGGATTTCCATAAACGATACGCTTGTGGAAGTCGCCGACAATACAGACAATAAAAGATTAAAAGAGATTTATACCAACATCAACACGGATATCAATGCAGGTAATAGCATGTCTGATGCGATGGAGCCTTATGCGCAGGAGTTTGGTCATGTGGCGTTAGCGATGACAAATTTGGGTGAGAGAACAGGAAATATTTCAGAAGCCTATCATAAACTTTCAGATATTTTGGAAAACATCAGAGACAATACGGCAAAATTTAAAAAAGCAATACGTTCTCCGCTTATTACGCTTGCAGCTATGGGTATAGCCTTTACGATACTCATTATGGTGGTTGTTCCCAAATTTAAAGATATTTTCTCTAGATTTAAGGCGGAACTTCCCTTGCCTACGCGTATACTTCTTGATTTGGAGTGGGCATTTTCCAATTATGGTTTATTAATACTTATGCTGCTTGCCGTTGCAATTTTTGCACTGAAATATATGTATAAAAATAACAGAGATTTTAAATACAAAATGGATCAAATCATGATTCATCCAAGATTTTACTTGATTAACAAGGCGATATTTCTCTCTACGATGCATAAGTATAATTTGGTTTTTGGTGAGCTTGTTAAGTCCGGAATTCCCGTATCAGAAGCGCTTGAGACAGCAGTGGGAATGGTAGATAATTTGGCTATTAAAGAAAAACTGCTTACAGTCAATGCAAATATCGGAAGAGGAATGAATCTTGCAGAGGCATTTAAAATTACAGGATTATATGAAAATATGCTGCTTCAAATGGTAAAAGCGGGTGAGGCAGGCGGACAGCTTGATGCTATGCTTAGTAAGGTAACAGACTATTACGATATGGAGTTTCAAGACTTAATCGAGAATCTCTCAGCCTATATAGAGCCTATTATGATGTTTTTTATTGCTGCGCTTGTTCTTTTGATGGCACTTGGAATCTTTATGCCTATGTGGGATTTGGGAAAGGCAGTCGGATAAGAGATATAAAGATTAGAGTTTATAATAGCGTAGGGCTTTTTTTAGGTCGTTTGGTGTATCAATACCAAAACTGTTTGTCTCCACCTCCGTCATGGTAATTTGATAGCCGTGATAGAGAGCTCTTAGTTGTTCTAGCTTCTCTATATTTTCCAATGGTGCAGGATTAAGTCTGCAAAATTGACGTAAAGACTCTACGGTAAATCCGTAAATTCCCAAGTGTGCCTTATAAGTGTAGGAGTGATTGTCGCGTTGATAGGGTATTTTAGTGCGCGAGAAATAGAGTGCACGCTCATCTCTATTTGTAACTACTTTAACTATGTTTGGATCATCTGCCTCTTGCTTTGATATGCTTTTATAACATGAATTCATTATGATAGAGTTATTTTCTCTATTGTGTTGTGTTAAATTATAAATGGCCTTTACAACTCTTTTTTCAATAAAAGGTTCATCTGCTTGCACATTGATAATGATTTCCTCTTTGTCAAGTCTAAGTTTCTGTACAGCTTCATAGATACGGTCTGTACCGCTTTGGTGTAGTTTTGAGGTAAGTATTGCTTGAATATTGTATTGCTTGGCAGCCTCTATGACCTCTTGCGAATCTGCTGCTATGATAACCTTGTCTATCTCCATGACCGCTTTTGCCGTACGAATAACCATAGGCATACCACCTATGTCGGCTAAGACCTTATTGGGAAAACGGGAGGAGTCTATACGGGCAGGGATAACAATCATAAAAGTACCTTTACATATTCATTTATTTTATCTATGATTTTACACTCTGTATGCTAAAATACAAGCCTGTAAAGGATGGATATGTCACAAGCACTATTACTGCTTAATATGGGTGGACCTAGCAACGTAGAAGAGGTAGAACTCTTTTTACGAAATATGTTTGCCGATAAAAATATATTGGTTATGAACCCTTATATGCGTAAATTTGTCTCTACTATTATTATCAATAAACGCCTTGAAGAGGCCAAAGAGAATTATACACAATTAGGGGGAAAATCACCCCTGTTGGAACTGACATATGCGCTTATTTCAAAGCTTAAAAAAAGATTGGAGATGCCTATCTATCCCGTGATGCGCTATGTCCCGCCTTTTGGAGATATTGCACTTAAAAAATGTAAAGAGGATGGCATTAAAGAACTTATTTTATTTCCTATGTATCCCCAATATTCAACAACAACGATACGCTCTTCAGTAGAAGATATAGAGCATAGATGCGAACTCTTGCACTATAGCCCTAAAATCACTGTGGTTGATCCCTATTATGATAATTATGACTATATTGCAGCCTCTTGTGAGAAGATTATGGCGGCAATGGAAGGTAAGGAGACAAAGCTCTATGATCTATTACTCTCAGCACACGGCCTGCCTCGTAGTATTATACAAGCAGGCGATCCTTATCAAAACCAGGTTGAAGCCAATGTATCAGCCATTAAAATCTATCTACATGAGCGCGGCATCAAGTTCCACGATATAAAATTGGTCTATCAGTCCAAGGTAGGCAATGGCGAGTGGCTAGAGCCGAATTTAGTAGATGTATTACGTAATCCTACACACAGAAAAGTAGTGATCTTTCCCCTTGCCTTTACTATAGATAACTCAGAGACTCTGTTTGAACTGGATATTGAGCATAGACAAATAGCCCAAAAGATCAAGTATGATGATTATATTGTGGCTTCATGTATGAATGATAGCGATCTGTTTGTAGATATCATAGTGACGCGTATTAAAGGGATGGGGAGTGCAAACGATACAGCAGAGATTTGATTGTACCATAGAGGTGAATCGTTCTAAATTTATAGCATATCTTATACCCTACAAGGAGAGTGAGGGAGTATTGAAAAAACTTAAAGAACAACATCCTAAAGCAAGCCACATCGTCTATGCATTGCGTTATATCAACAAATTTGATCAAATCGTAGAAAATAGCACTGACAACGGTGAACCAAAAGGGTGTGCAGGCGTACCGGTATTGAATGTGCTTCGCGGCAACCATCTTGTAGATAGTGCCGTATATATCGTAAGATATTTTGGAGGGATTAAATTAGGTACGGGAGGTATGGCAAGAGCGTACGCTTCGGCAGCAAAACACGTAATAGATATAGCTTCAGTGGTACGCTATGAGGAAGAGGATACCTATCTCTTTTCAACAAGCTATAAGGATATTGATAAAACACAATACCGTCTCAAACAACATAATCTTAGCATCATACAACGAGACTTTGGATCTGAAGATGTCACATGGAAAATATCGGGGAGTAAGGAGAAAATTCAACAATTTATTCAAGTGAATAAGGCGTACAGATAAGGTATCTACCTTATCTGTAATTATAGTGCGTCAGTATCTCTCTCGTCGGTTCTGATTCTTAATACAGAATCGATTGTACTTACAAATATCTTTCCGTCTCCTATCTTTCCGGTCTTAGCCGCTTCCGAGATGGCATCTACTGCTTTTTTGGCATAATCATCGTTAGAGACAACAATCTCTATTTTAATCTTTGGGATAAACTCCACCACATACTCTGCACCTCTATAGAGCTCAGAGTGACCCTGTTGTCTACCATATCCCTTGACTTCCGATACCGTCATTCCCTCTATACCTGCTTCAACCAGTGCATCTTTGACATCTTCAAGTTTGAAGGGTTTAATAATTGCTTCAATTTTTTTCATTTCTCAATCCTTTTATTATATGTATTTGAATCTATAAGTACTTTAGTCATTTACTACTTTTTCACCGTGGAGTGTTTCGTCAAGACCAATCTCTTCTGTCTCTTCGCTGACTCTACCGCCTCCGGTAAGTGATGCAGCAATGAAATAGACAATGATAGTACCAACAAGTGTCCAAAGTGCTACGATTCCTACAGATTCAAGCTGTACTATAAACTGTCCCATTCTATCAGCAGACTCTTTCATCGGTCCGTCCCAGAGAAGATCTTTGTCGTTAAGAGCCAGCACGCCGGTCATAAGTGCACCCCATAAACCTGCGAGGAAGTGAATACCAAATGCATCCAAAGAGTCGTCATACTTAAACATTTTTTTCAATGTTACTACACCAAAGAAGCCAATTACGGATCCGCCGATACCTATAATAAAAGCACCACCTATGGATACAAAACCTGCAGCAGGAGTAATCGCAACAAGACCGGCTATGATACCGGAGGCAATACCTAAGAGTGTAGGTTTTTTATAGATGACCCATTCAATAAGCATCCATGCAAGACCTGCTGCAGCCGTGGCAACGGTAGTAGTAAGAAGTGCAACACCTGCTACTGCATTGGCTCCAAATGCCGAACCTGCATTAAATCCATACCAACCGAACCATAAAAGTGATGCACCTAGGGCAGTAAGAAGGATACTGTAGGGTTTCATAGCCTGTTTAGGATAGCCTGATCTCTTTCCTACAAGAATAGCAAGTACAAGACCTGCTAAACCGCCATTCATATGTACAACGGTACCACCGGCAAAGTCAAGTGCGCCTTCATCAAATAGATACGCACCGTCACCACCCCATACCATGTGAGCAATAGGAGCATAAACCAGTAAGCCCCATAGCGCAACCACAACCATCCAGGTAGAAAATTTCATACGTCCAATGACTGAACCTGAAGCAATCGCTACCGTGATAGCTGCAAAGGTACCTTGGAATGCTATAAATACATAGGTAGGGTAGGAACCACTAAGATCACCCCACTTAATACCGTCTAAAAGTATATGGTTAAATCCGCCAAATACATTTTGAAGTGTTGCATTCTCATGAGCACCAAATGCGATTGAGTATCCTGCGATAATCCATACAACCATGGCAAGTACAAATGCACCCATTACCATAGCATAGGTATTAAGTACGTTTTTAGAGCGTGTCATACCGCCATAAAAGAGTGCTAAACCTGCTGGTGTCATTAGTAAAACCAATGCTGTAGAGATCATCATCCATGCCGTATCACCACTGTCTAATTTATCTTCGGCTATTGCGAAGATCGGCAAGAACAAAGCCATAAGAGCTGAAAATTTCGATTTCATGTGCTTTTCCTTTTTAATTTGAGTATAGTTACCATTGGATTTTAGCATCTTATAAAAAGGAATAAGATATTCGAAGTGATTAATTATTCATCATTTCGTATGAATGGGATTTCAAGGATAATCGCATATTCGGTAGTAATACATTTGATATGTGCTTCTGTAGCCAAACTTTCTATGAGCGTATCGGCATCGTTGTATCTCCCGTTTGCTTTGATTGAGAGATGAACGATTGCAGTTTTTTTAGCATCTATTAGAATATGTTGACCTATGAGTAGTTTTAGCGTGATATCGATGGAGTCTGAAGCTCTAAAGGAGTCAAGGGCTTTTCTAAGGAGCTTTGAGAAGTGATTTTGGTCAATTTTAAACGGAGGTAAGTCTTGGTCGGCAAGCAGACGCAAGGTATTTGTGTTTTTTGTTCTAAAGAGTGCAATATTGGCTTCAAGAAGGATATTGATATCCGTCATAACCATATTGTCTGTTTTGGGTACTAGTTTAGGTTTGCTTGGAGGCATATGGTACAGGCGTAAAGATAGCTGCTCTTCATTTTCATACCCGACAGAGATAGCAAAAAAAATAAAAGTATCGTAAGTAAGTGTCAGTTGTGTCATCTTATGGCCAAAATTTTGTGGAGCATAGGTCAGGGCAATATGATACAGATCTTCTTTTGAAGCATAGCCAAACAGTATCTCGGCAGCATGGTTAAGATAGATTATTTTACCTTCGTTTGAAAAAAGAATAAAGGGATTATTATCCCACTCGATAAAAGATTCAAAATTGAGTTTTATCGTCTCTTGACTCTTAGTAGATACGGTGCTCATGGATTTTTTTTCTTAAGGTATTTCTATTAATCCCTAATGCATGGGATAGTTTAAGTTGAGAACCGTATTTTTTCAATCCCGCCTCTATGAGTGGCTTTTCAAAAATTTGAATATGTTTTCTGTAGTTGTCCTTTCCGTCATAGTGGGTATAAAAATACTCAAAAAGCATTTGGATAATATCATCAATGGAGATATTCTGTTTAATAAGATAGGTATAGATTGATTGTCTTAGACTTTGATTATTGTGTGTAAGATTAAGAGCTATTTTATCGATATCAATGTGTTTGTCTTTTAGCATGAGTAAGGATTGTGCCTCTTTGACAAATTTTTTGGATAAAAAGGTGATATCTTCGGGACGCTCTTCGAGTGAGGGCATGGTATAGATAAAAGCAAAAAGTCTATCAACAACCGAAGGGTTAGTGACATAATTTGCAGTTGCAATAATGCGTTTATTGGTAAAATCGAGTGCTTGGGGGTTTGTGAGTTTTTCAAAATCACTGATAATAATCTCTTCATCTTTTTCAAGTAGTGATTCTACTTTATGCTGATTTCCTCCGGAAACCATTATCGCATCGGGAAAGAGATAGCGTGCCAATGTTTTTTTCCCGATATGGGCATCACCTATAATCACAGAAGAGACAAAAAGCGTTTTTGTAAGATGAAAACTTTTAATAATTTGATGTATTTTATCAGATGTGGTGAAAAATGTTTCCATAGATATTCTTTGCTTTATTACATGTATACTTATTTTTTAATTATACCATAATTTTACAAAAGAGTTGATAGAATATAAAAAAGTACACGCAGAAGGAATTTCATAAAAAGAGCATTTCAAGAGTTTCACCGAACCTACTCCTATTTGAGTCTGGAAGAGAGTATTGAATACTTTTCGGTTCTAGGCGGGCTCCGTACTTCTACAGGCATCGGCTACTTCGATGATCTTTTTACGATGGTCCAAACGGAATTTATAGAGCATTTTATGAGATTTCACGCTCTTGTGAGACCATCGTATCTGCTTGAGAGACCCTATAGAGAACTTCTTATGACGGTTGCACGCGGAGACGGAAAGTACTATTCGGTTATACGCAAGGCAAAATTGAGTGAGAGTGCAGGAGAGAAATATATTAATGAACTCGTCTCCTTAGATATATTAAGAGTTGAGTATTCACGTGAGGCACCGCTTAAAAGATATCCTAAACAAAAACTACCTAAAGAGCAACGTACGTATCGTATACAGGATAAGTTGCGTTTTGTTCAACCTTTTATGCGTTTTTGGTTTGGTTTTGTAGCCTATTATCACAACGAGTTGGCTATAGGAGAAGGAGGTGCATTTTTAGAAAATTTTAAAAGGCACTATGAGCGTTTGCCCTCATTAATTTATGAACAGTTGTGCAACGAACTGCTTTTGGAATATTTTCAAGATAAAGAAGAGATTGTCTCTTCAGGCTCATACTGGAATATTTATAGTGAATTTGATATCTTGGCAGTGACAAAAAATAATAAGATAATCCTTGGCGAGTGTAAATATAAAGATCGCACGGTTTGTAAAAATGAACTCACTAAACTTAAACAGAAAGCAGATGAATCTGCTATCAAAGTTAATACCTACGCACTCTTTTCTAAATCTGGGTTTTCCAAAGAGTTGTTTGGCATGCAGGACGAAAAATTACTGCTTTTTGACTTAAATGACTTAAAGATACTTTTGTAGGGTGTTGTGCGTTTGCCTATAGGAAATACCTTTGGATAGATAACCCCTACGGTCAATGAGAAGTTTGAACCTTTTCCTCTACCGATACCTTTTCTTCATATGCTTTTACGCCCTCTAAATATCCGGTGATCTCAGGTGTCTCATAGGCAATACCTTTAGGCACAGCCTTGGAGTGGAGTTGTACGGCACACTGTTTGTAGTTTGGCTCAAAAGATTTAGGGTCAAACTCCGATATGGTGATGTTGTTTGTGAGTTGTGTGTTAAAATGAAAAGGTACAAACACGGAGCCTTCACGTACAGTCTCAGTGACTTTTACTAAGACATCTTCTACATCTCCTCGCCTACTGGAGAGTGCTATGCGGTCTCCGTCTTTGACTTGAAGCTTGAGAGCATCTTTTGGATGTATCTCTACCCATGCTTCAGGGGCGAGGTTATTGAGGATATCTATTTTTCCCGTTTTGGTACGTGTATGCCACTGCTCTACAGTTCGTCCCGTATTGAGTATGAAGGGTAGACCTTCACACGCTATTTCACCGAGGGGTTTCCATGTTACTGGCAGAAGGTTGGCTTTTCCGTTATTGGTTCTACAGGGCATATCGGAAGAGTAGAGGCGTTTGGTTCCTTCCGGTGCCTCCGTATTACAGGGCCACTGTATGCCTCCAAGTTTCTCTATCTTCTCGTAAGACATTCCGGAGTAGTCACAAAGTTGTCCTTTACTCACACGCTTTATCTCCTCAAATACATCTTTTGGCGTATGTAGTTTGCTAAAGAGTAGCTCATACTTACCCTCAAAATAACGTGAAAATGCTTTGATAATATCCAAATCCGATTTACTTTCACCCAAAGGTTCTACAGCCTTTTTGGCATAGTTGCAGCGCCGTTCGCTGTTGGTATAACATCCCTCTTTTTCACTCCAGGTAGCAGCGGCAAAGACGACGTCGGCGATTTGTGCGGTATCGCTCATAAAGGCATCTTGTACTACGAGTATCTCTAGCTTTTTTAAGGCTTTGCGTAGTGCATTTTGGTCAGGGTAGCTTACAAGCGGATTGGTAGCTACGACCCAAAGAGCCTTTATCTCTCCTCTGTTTATGGCATCTATAATTTGAGGGTAGGCATACCCACGTTTGCTTGGCACCAAATCCACAGGTACGTTTACAATGTCTGCAAAAGATTGTCTATCGGCATCGCTTCCATAGTTTCTGTATCCCGGTATCGATGAGGTAAATCCAAATTCACGTGTACCCATAGCGTTACATTGTCCCGTAATGGACATGGGACTGGCTCCCTCACGTCCGATATTTCCGGTGATAAGTGCAAGATTACAGATGGCAGAGACGGTGTCTGTACCGATGCTGCTTTGGTTGACACCCATCGTCCATGCCGATATAGCAGCGTCGGCTTGCGAGTAGATTTTGGCTAGGTTGTAAAGTTCTTTTACCTCTATGCCGGTAATCCGGGCTACCTCTTGTGGCGGATAGTTAGCTAAGATATGTTTTTTAAATGCTATATAGCCGTTGGTTCGTTCTTTAATAAACTTCTCGTCTTCCCACCCTTGCTCAAAGATGATATAGCATAGCCCGTTGATAAGAGCCAAATCAGAACGAGGCTTTAGCGGTACAAAGATATCTGCCATCTGTGCCGTCTTAGACTTACGGGGGTCTACCACGATAATGGTAGGCTTTTTGCCCGAAACTGTTTCATTTTTGGCAATATGCAGTTTTAAGATAGGGTGATTGTCGGAGATGTTTGCCCCTATGAGCATAATGACATCGGCTTTTTCAAAGTCTTCATAACATCCTGTAGGTCCATCAGAACCAAAAGTTTGCTTGTAGCCCATGACGGCTGAAGCCATACAAAGTGTCGTGTTTCCATCGTAATTGTTTGTCTCAAGCCCTAGCTGTACAAATTTTCCTAGAGCATAAAATTCCTCAGTGAGTAATTGCCCCGTGGAGATAATAGCCACCGCTTTCTTACCGTGTTCGGATTGTATGCGTTTAAATGTATCAGAGGTATGTGTAAAAACTTCATCCCATGTAGAAGGAGTGAGTTCGCCGTTTTTACGCATAAGGGGCGTAGTGACACGGTTGTCGGAGTAGACCATTTTATGTTCGCTTAGACCTTTGGGACAGAGTGTTCCAAAGTTCACGGAGTGAAGTGGATCGCCTTTGGAATAAACCGCTTTGCCATCTTTTACCCCGATATACATCCCACAGCCCACACCACAGTACCCGCAGGTACTTCGTACCCATTTGTCAGGCGCTTTGGCTTTGGCCACCTTGCCGAATATCGGATCGTCAATGAGGGCGTATTTGTCCTCTTTAATGTCGAAGCCGAGGAAGTTTTTTGCTTTTTCTATGAGGCTCATGATTTGTCCTGTACACGAATTCTATTTTATATTTTGAGTTCTTTTTCTACTTTGTTTTCAGTAAATTATTCACATATTATAGTGTAATTTTTAAGAATTGGTATGCTTTTGGTGATTATTTTGTGGGCAAATACGACAAAATCTCTCTTTTAAGAAGTTTATATACTATGGAGATAGAGGGAATGAAGGAAAAGAGATATACATGAAGAAATAATAGATACCGTTGAGGTGTTTTCCAAAAGATTGGACTATACCATGACGGATACGTTAATCCCCAATCCAGAAGCGATCAAAGAGGGTATTAACCATGATCCTTGAGGGGTCTTTCGGGACACTACGTCCCTCTTAAACCCACATCGATAGCCGATCCGAGTTATGTGGTGCAGAGTAGAGACTTTTTGCCAAGCTTGGTTTGTCGGACGATCTGCCGCTTACAGAACAGTTGATTGCCTTTATATCGTCATTTCGTGAGCGTCTTATCTCTTTGGTCAGTGAGTGATACGCGTAGGCTACTGCCAGGGAAACTTCAACAGTGACAACTTCAAAAATCCCGATACGCTTTTTGATGTGGCGGGGGTGTCGTTTGCGAGTTGTTCGTCGTAAATCTATTCTTTTACGATTTGTTTTTCGTAAGTATCGGCAAAACCGCTTGTCAAACCGTACCACGGTTTGACGCTAAAAAAGACGGCGTCACCTTGTTGAAACGACCCTTTTGCCGTTCAGCCGTGGTTGGGATCGGGATTGTCCGAGAGATACATGAGTCCCGATTTCATATAGAAAAAATAGCTAATCTTTGTATTGGTGAGGGCAATCGTTTTCGCCTGTTCAAGGCTAATGCAGGATGAACGCATTACTTCGTTTTGCCAATCGGCACCGCCGTATTGGGTAACATCGGGGATCTTTTTCTATACTATACGAGTATGTTTTGTATTGCCGGAATTGATCTTTGTCTCTCCTCCGTGGAGGAGGATTTGTTTACTATTGTCGAGTAAGATAACGCTCATTTCGTCGTCGGCGAATCTTTCTCCGCCGTCTCGCAGAGTGTAATGCAAGTTGCCCGGATCGAATCGATTATTTATAAATACTGTTTTTTGCATATTGCTCCTTTATGACTGATGTACTGCATTGTTATTCTCTCTACCTTTTTAGAGTACTTTTTTCAGCAGCATCGGATAGAACACCAAAGAGACAAGTACCATGACAAACCCTAATGTCAAAAAAAGTGATTTATAGACAAAGTCATTGGGCAACAGCAAGATGAGTGCGATGGAGATTGCACCCCGTGAACCAGAGAAGTTAAGTATCCAAAAATCTTTACGGGTCAGTTTTTCGTTGCCGATACACAGCAAAGGGTAGAGTATACCAATAGCAAAGAGTCGGGAAAAAAAGAGTGCAGCGATACTAATGACGAGAAATCCAAATGTGATCATCTCCAAAGAGGCGTGTAGAAAGAAGCTCTCGCCAAGCAGAAAGAACAAAAGAGTATTGGCAAGATACTCAAGGTATTCCCAGATACTCTCTTGTGCATTATTGATCTCTTCTTTGAGTATTTCAGGTTTGTATCCGAAAGAGAGTGCAGATGCAAAGACGGACAAGATACCCGGAAGATGAAAATGTTCAGCGACAAAAAAAGCGGCAAATGCCAATGCAAGCGTCATATTGATCTGTATATAGAACCCTTCATATTTCCACAGGTGTAAGAGTGCTCTGGCTCCTCTCCCAAGCAATAGTCCTATCAAAAGCGCTTTGATAATATCAAGTATTAATTTTCCCGTACTTAAAAGGGGCGTAAAATCGTTTTTTGCAAAGACCATAGCCGTCAAAATGGCAAAAAGTGCGACTACAAAACCGTCATTGAGTATCGATTCGCCTTCGATAAGCATCTTTTTATCCGTTTGAAGCGTTTTTGCTTCATGCAAGATCGCTCCTACGGCAATAGGATCGGTGGCGGAGAGTATCGCACCGATAAGCATTCCTTCAAGCAGGGGAAGATCGAAAGCGACATGCGTAATAATTGCGATGATACTTGCACTGATCAGGATACCGGCGGTAGCAAGCCATAAAGAGGCACCAAGAACCTTACGAAAATGATACAGACACATTTTCTTGCTTGCTGCAAATATCAAGATAGGGACAAGTATGAAAAAGAGGATATAGGGATCAAGATCGATGGGTGGGAGATCTGTAATACCAAAACGGTTGAATGCACCATAAAGCATACCAAATAGCAAAACCCATATAACACCGGGCAAGAAGGTATAGCGCATTGAGTAATAGGTGACGGCATTGAGCAACACAAAACCGAATATGACATAAATGATGGTCATCTCAAGTGAAAAAGTATACATAGGTTATCTCTTTTCTTGTGCTTTTAATTTCTCTCTTGGAACAAACTCCGGTACCGGTGCATCGTCAAAGAGATGTCCCAGGTGTGCGCCAGACTTTTTGGCGATCACCTCGATGCGGTGCATCCCGTAGCTGTTGTCCTCTTTGAAGATGACGCTATCTCCTGCAGGCTTGAAGAAGCTCAGTCACCCCGTACCGGAGTAGTAAAGTGCCAAGCGGTAGTTGTTGCCCACATCGTTGCCTTGTCTCTCTCCCTGTGTCGGGTTGTGCAGTTCTCAGAACGACTTAATGAGTGTTTCGGTGGAGATCTTCGTATCGTCATAGACCACCTTGACCACTTCGGCATGGTTTTTGACCTTGTGGTTTTTGCGGTGTGCCAGCACCTTTTCGTAGGTGGGATCGGGGTAGTCCCCACCGGCGTATCCTGCCGTGGCACTTGTCACACCCCTCATATTTTCAAAGTGTTTCTCCACACCCTAGAAGCATCCGGCACCCAAGACAATGGTCTGGGTCTTTGCTGAGAGTATGAAGCTGAGTCCTAAAAGCAGTAGTATCGATTTCATGACAGTATTCCTTTGTGGTGTAATGGCATTTATCATACCACAGTGTGTGTGCAGTA
>Ga0256839_1001936_pt1 | contig 24098 bp, 21 predicted proteins | sample 354166metaG_FD_185968 | JGI IMG/M metagenome (GOLD analysis project Ga0256839, IMG submission 185968) | Hydrothermal vent microbial communities from Mid Atlantic Ridge, Atlantic Ocean - 354-166 | ecosystem: Environmental > Aquatic > Marine > Hydrothermal vents | place: Atlantic Ocean: Mid... | reverse complement strand
TTGGTGTAAGTGTATTTACTTGGCTTAAAAGCCTATGGAATGCCTTGTTTCGCATATCCTTGCCCTCCTTTTTGAAGAACTTATTATTTAGTATACTGCTTTTCCACCATTAATGCGAATATAGCCAACAAAGTATACGTTTATGAACGTTCTCGTGTGTATTCTCTTTCTTCCCCTGTTATGGGTCTAGGCTATGGATATGGTGGGCTGTATGGAAGTTATGGACTATTTGGGTATGGAGATGATGTTATACAAGAATCATGTAAACTATTTATAGAAACCAATAAAAAAGGCATAGTTACAAAATGGGGTTCTAGAGGTAACCATTGTGTCAGTCAGTAAAAAGTTAAAAAGCTCTTAAAGACTTTTTAACTCATCATCATACATAATCTCTTTTTCAAGTAGTTGCACACTTAAATCTTCAATCTTTTTCCAATATTCATTGACTAATAATATCGTTTTTTCTTCTGCTTCAGTCATCCATCTTTCAAGCACATCATCAATTTTTTTATGATTATATTGTGTTGGGTTGACTACTGTATGCTTAGTAACTGACGTAGTTTCATCTGTATCATTATGCAGGTTCACATAACTCACCTCTTTATCCATACCGTAATGTGCTATGGCTTTATAGGCATCTTTGCTGGCTTGCTGTAAGTCAGACGATGCATCCATATCTATACCATCAACCAAACCATATTTTTTTATTTGTACCACACGTCCGGCCAAAGAGATACAGATTCTATTTTTCATGTCTTCTACCGTCATATTACTATGTGTATTATCATAGTTGTTCACGATAAAACTATTTTTATTATTTCTAGGTCTGGCGGTTATTTGTTTTATTTTCATCTGAGGCATAAGTTTTTTTGAAATGACTGCTTGTCCAGCCTCTCGAATGGCAGTCTTCTCAAATGTTAGCTCATCAGACATATGTGAGGCCTCTTCTCCATACTTTACAATATTAATCTGTTCTATTAAAACTTTTTGAGTCATCTGTGTCATATTATGTCTAATACAATAAAATGATGCTTCTTTACTCACCATCTCTAACTGTGCACCAGTAAGTCCTGAGGTATGAATAAGAAGCTTATTCATATCAAAAGAACCTTTTGTTGGTTTATTTTGTATCATTCTGTCTAAGAAATAATGTCTTGCCTCTTTGTCTAAATGATCAACCGCTATATGTAACTCAATTCTTCCTGGTCGCACAATAGCAGGGTCAATATTTTCTTTATAATTGGTAGCAGCAATAACAAAAATATGTTCATCAAGATTGTTTGAAAACCCATCCATCTCCGCGAGTAGTTTATTTATTTGAACTTCACGTGTATTGTCTTTTCCACGAGTTCCTATAGTATCAATCTCATCAATAAATATGATAGAAGGAGCATAATCTTTCGCTTTTTTAAATACATTTTTTATCTTATCAAGCTGTAATAACTCTACACCTGTAATAGAAATAAATGGAAGTTCTGCCTCTGCTGCAAATGCTTTAGCCAAAAGTGTTTTTCCTGTTCCTGGAGGACCATATAGTAACATCCCTTTTGGTGGTTGTACATTAAACTCTTTGAGTAATTTAGGCTCCTTTAAAAAAGTTATTACCTCTTTCAATCTCTCTTTTGCTATGGCATGTCCAGCAATATCATCAAAAGAGACATTAGGGATATCAAATACAAGACCATCTTCAGAAAAATCTTTAATGCGTTTTACTTGTTTTAAACGACACTCTTGTACTTTGTAGGTTAAGACATCATTTTTAATTGAAAAGCTATCATCAATTTCAAGTTTAATATTTTTTCTAAATAATTCTTTTACAAGCTTGTCTTGTTTAATATATGGCAATAAATTTTCATCGATAAACTCTATACATTTTTTAGAAAGTGATACTTTTACTTGCTTTATCTCAATATTATCGTCTTCTATCTCCATTAAGTAGTCCGTAACTTTCGTGTAAAATGTTTCACCAATTTTATTTTTAATACGTCTAGCATCGAGTTCTGGAGCGAAAAGAAGAATTTGTGTTTTTAAAAAGTTGTGAAAATGTTTATCGACTTTAAAATCTATATCAAATTTAGTATGAAAGATATTTTTATATTCTAAAAAAGACTTCTCCCCTATAGCTTCATACGCAACGTAATTCAACTTGTTAAATAAGACTATCGTAGCTTGAGAAAAACGTGATACAAGTTCAGGGATGATAGCTTTTTGCATCCCACCTGTTTTTGCATTTCGTTTTTCTTCTCTTTTGAGCGTATCGAGTATCATAGACTCTGCTTGTATATAATCATCTTCTATAAGTTTTATAAATTTATTATCCGAATAAAGTTCTTCACCTAAACTAGAAGTTATAATGAATATCGTTTCTCTAAAATCAACGACAAAATCTGCATTGCCTTCATCATATATTTTTTCAGGGTCATCATTACATGGCTGGTCAGTCATCTTGTCCCATCCACAGGCATCTCTCATTTGACCACCTTCAAATATAGGAAGTAGATGGTTTTGAATCAAGTTGTCTGCTTTTTCAAAAGCATCTAAAACAATGATAGATTTAGGATTATCATGTACAAAACCTGTCATTTGCCCTACACTATACCCTGACCAACCCTTCGGATATCCATAGAGTTCACCACCATTTTGTTCTTGGTACTGAGACATATCAAATTTTCTAATTTTATATTCTTCTAAGTTTTGGGTCATTAGTTCTGCTAAATACGTTTTTCCCGTAGCAGGAGAGCCAAGAAAAAGATATGTAGCAGTTGGGGTATTTTTATTTTCAGAAATATTACTTTTAATACTATTTACAATAGCCTCTATAGCCTTATCTTGTCCAAAAAGCTCTGCAGTGAGAGCCTTTTTCATTTTATCTGCAACTCTTATATACTCTTTACCATTATTCATTTTACTTTATACCTATATTTAATATTAGATCATTATTTAATTGATTTAAGTCAATTTTACCCAATATTTACTTGAAAATCTTGATGGGGGTCTGCTAACATTATATACATTCTAAAAAGTTCTGTTATGTAACGTAAAATATCTCTTATTTAAGCAACAACTATTCTTCAAAAATAATAATATCATATGCCGCAGTTTTAACCAAGGCTTTACTTACATGAACAGAACCATTACGATTAACTTTAGAAAGTTCAAATCTCAAGAGGTCAATTTCATTTTGCATCGTATCTATTTGTTCTTTTAGTTGTAAAACAATGTCGACTCCAGCAAGGTTCACCCCCATTTGACGTGTTAAACGTAAAATGAGCTTCATTCTATCTATATCTTTTTGAGAGTATAAACGCATACGTCCCTGTGTTCTAGAAGGTTCAACAAGCCCTTCTCTTTCGTATTGTCTTAGTGTTTGTGGATGTATATCTAACATTGTAGCAACTACAGAAATAAGATAAACTGGTTCATCATAACTATGCATACTATTCCTTTACAATTATAACTTCTCTTCTAATACCTTTTTAAAATCATCATCAAGCGCATCAATATCTGGTAAAACAACATTAGCAATCAAATATAAATCACCTTTCATAGCTGTTTTTCTATCAGGAATACCTTTTCCTTTTAGCCTAAACTTTTGACCATTTTTTGTGTTTGTTGGCACTTTTAAAGAAACTTCTTTATCTGGTGTTTCAATGGCTATTTTTCCACCAAACAATGCTTCTTTTAAAGGAACATCAAATGTTTTATAAAGGTCTTGTCCTTTTCTATCATATTCAGGAGAGTCTGCTACTTCAACTTTTATGAGTAAATCCCCTGCTTGTCCCTGATGTGTTTTTCCTTTACCTCTTACGCGAAGGGTTTCTCCACTTTTAATACCAGCAGGTATTTTAATGTCAAAACTTTTTCCTTCAACATTAATACTATATTTTCCACCCTGTATAGAGGTCATAAATGACACAGTAATACGTGTGATAATATCAAGGTCAGGTGCCCCAAAGCCTCCGAAACCTCCTTGAGCACCACCAAATCCTCCAGAGAATCCTCCACCTCCACCAAACATTTGACGAAGTATCTCATCTAAGTCAACACCAGCTCCCTGCCCTTGTGCAAAATCATGAAAATTCTGTCCTCCAAACATTTGATCACCAAATTGATCATACTGAGACTTCTTTTCAACATCAGAAAGTACTTCATATGCACCATTAATTTCTTTAAACTTATCTACAGCACTCTCATCTTTATTGATGTCTGGGTGGTATTTCCTAGCAAGTTTTCTGTATGCTTTTTTTATCTCATCAGCAGAAGCACTTTCACTTACACCTAGTGTCTCATATAAACTTTTTGACATGTTACATTCCTAAATTCAACTTAAAATTTTATTTGAAAGATTATATCAAAAAACTTGAGTCAATGTCAATCAACTTTAAAAATTATACAATCTACACTATTAAGTAAATTTTAATAAAAATGGTAATATTTGAAAATATGTATCTTAAATTAATATTATTTTAGCTATACTTTGTAACATTAAAATATTTCTAGGGGGAAATAACTTATGAAAAAAACATTACTGTACTTATCTATTGCTTTAGCAGTAGGCGGATGTACCACTAAAAAAGATTTGATTTTATTTAATGAAACAAATGTAACATTACCTAACGCTAAAAATAGTGTTACTGACTTAAGTCGTGAATCACGATATGAATACCGTATCGTACCACATGATAGGATTTCCATTACTATGTATAATCATCCTGAACTAGGTACTACAAGTGTTCAAAGTCAAAAACAAGATTTAAACGGTGTACTTGTAAATTCAAAAGGACATGTAAGATTACCACTCATTAAAAGTATTCATGTAGCAGGGTTAACACAAACAGAAGCACAAAGAAAGATAGAAAAAGCATATGGAACCTACTTAGAAGATGCCGAAGTTTCACTTGAAGTTTTAAACAAAAGAGCTTACATTCTTGGTGAGGTTAAAAACCCTGGTCCAATAAGACTTTTTAATGAAAAAGCAACCCTACTACAAATAATTGCACAAGCTGGCGACTTAACAACATCTGCGAACAGGCAAGCAATAGTAGTTATGAAGCACAGACGTAATAAAGTACTCACTCAAACTGTTGATTTAACAGGTGCTAATGCCATTAAGACAGCAACTATGATGATTTATCCTAATGATGTTATATATGTAACACCAAATAATATGAAAGCAATAAATGTTGGAATAAATGATGTTTTACCAGGACTTGACATAGTAGGAAAAGTTATGCAACCGATTGTAAATACTAAATTTTTATTAAATTAATTAAGTAATATATTCATGGAGAAAATCAGCCGAAGACAAAGTGATCATACACCAGAGGGGAATGTCATTAAAGACATACTCCTTACACTCAAGAGATATAAAAAATCTATACTATTAACAATACTTTTTACTTTTTTATTAACAACATATTTTATTTATTTCAAACAAAACCTATATCGTTCAACTGCACTAATAGAAGTCACTTCTACTGAAACCACATCAGCACCAGGTGATTTTCTAGGTAGTGCTTTTTCAGATATGGGGAGTGAAAAAGTTGATAAAGAAATGGAAATAATAAAAACATTTTATACCAATAATATGGCTATAAACAAAATTAATTTCCATACAAGACATTTTATTGACTCTGGATTCAAAAAAGTAGAAATTTACCAAAATATACCTATTGAAATTATAAATCTTAAAATATTTGATGATAAAATAACTACCGAACAGATAAAAATTGATATTACAGAAAATGGCTTTTATATTTCTATTAATCAATCTATAAAAACTTCTATTTTGAATATGCTTTCAAATAAAGACACTATCAATTTAGATAAAAATAAATTATACAAATTTAATCAAGAAATAAAGAATAACTATTTTCAATGTATCATTAAAAAGAAAAATGATTTATACAAAACTATATATATAAATTTAAATACCAATAATAGATCCACATATGAGTATATTAGCAAAAACCTTACTATTGCTCAAATAAACCCTCAGGCACCAATTATTAAAATTAGTTATGATGATACAATCCCCATGAGAGCAGATGACTATACTAATGCACTAATAGATAGTTTCATCTCTCAGAGTATTGAAGAAAAAAGTACAAAGAATAATAGAATTATTGATTTTATTAATAAAGAATTAATAAAAATAAAAATAAAACTTACTGAAGCTGAAGAAAAGCTAGAACATTATCGTATCAAGTTTAAAGCAATTGACCCAACTTTGCAAGCAGAAAACTACATTACGGAACTTAGTAATGTTGAGATTAAACTATCACAAAATAGGCTTAATAAGCTACTAATTGACAATATTATAAGTAACATCAATAAAAACAAAAACATTGACTCTATGGCTCCATTATTAATGCAACTTGACGACAAGTCTACGCTTGACCTTATTACAAAACTACAAGGTTTTCAAATACAAGAACAAATAATTAAATCTCAATTTTCAAGTAGGCATCCAGATTATCTATCTATAAGAAAACAAATTAAACTACTCATAAAGAAAATCAAACTTAGTGTAAAAAACCTTAAAGTGAGTGTTGCACAGAATGATGCAAGTTTAACAAAATTAAAACAGGCATATGAAAATAATTTAAAATCATTACCAACACAAGAAAGAATATTACTAAGCCTAAAAAGAGATCATAAAGTCAGTTCAGAAACATATGAATATTTATTAAGAAAAAAATCTGAAAATGAAATGATTAAAGTTGGTGTATTGTCAGATTATAGAATTATTGACAGTGCGTATAACAATGGTAAACCAATTGGAATTACCCCTATTCTAAAAATATTTATAGGATTAATTTTAGGATTAATCCTAGGCATAGCACAAGCTCTTATACGTAACTTTGTTAATGATACAATCAAAGCAAAAGAAGATATAACAAACTTAACAAACATACCTATTTATGGAACAATCCCTCTTTTAAATCAAAAAGAAATAAAACTAGAAGTTTTAAAAGATCCAAAATCTCCTTTCGCAGAAAGCTATAGAAGTTTACGTACTAATTTACAATTTTCTTCTAAGGAAAATTCTTGTACAACAATTTTAGTCAGTTCAACTATTATGTCTGAAGGTAAAAGCACTACCTCTGCAAACTTAGGTGCAATTTTTCAAATGGCAAATTATAAGTCCATTATTATCAATATGGACTTGAGAAAACCTACCCTTCATACTTATTTCAATTTACAAAACAACTTGGGTATGAGTACATACTTAAGTGGTAAAAATACTATAAATGAAATCATACATCCAACCATATATCCTAGTTTAGATATTATACCATCAGGACCTATACCACCAAATCCATCAGAGCTTATATTGTCTGATAGAATGGATGAACTTATTAATTCTCTAAAAAATCAGTATGATTATATTATTATTGATAGTGCCCCTTTAGGCTTAGTTACTGACACTATGCATCTTATGCAATATACTGATATAAACCTTATTGTTGTTAGAGAAGGCTATTCGAGAAAAATATTTATTACAGACTTAAATAATCTAATTAGAAAACATGACTTAAAGCATATTGGAATTGTTATGAACTCTGTAGACATGGATGCGGGAAGTTATGGTTATGGTTATGGTTATGGTTATGGTTATAATGAAAATGAATAGCTTTATATCAAATAATGTACAAAATACTATACTTAAGCAACTCTCAAAACTTAATATTGATAATTCATTCTTTAATTCAGTAAAAAATTCATTATCTCCATTCGATAATGAATTTATTAATCCAATAAAAATTGACCTACACTCTCATCTATTACCCGGTATAGATGATGGAGTTAGATCTATAGAAGAATCGATTAGACTTATAAAGGAATTTAAAAATTTAGGATTTACTAAACTAATCACAACCCCTCATATTATCTCTGATAGTTATCCAAATACAAAAGAAATTATTGATACTAAACTTTCTGAGATAAGAGACGCCATTAAAAGAGAAAATATAGATATAGAAATATATGCTGGAGCAGAACACTATATTGATATGAGCTTCTTAGAACTTTTAGAAGATGATAATTTAGTTCCATTTTATAAAAACTATGTTCTTTTTGAAACCTCATATACATCTAAGCCAATTATTTTAGAAAAAGCTATATTTGAAATGAAAGTAAAAGGATATATACCAGTTTTGGCACATCCAGAAAGATATAGATATATGCATCATGACATACATGAATATATTAAACTCAAGGAATTAGGAGTTCTATTTCAAATAAATATAAAATCTTTAAGAAACTCTTCAGGACCAGTATATGATATGCTTTTAGAAATAATAGAGCATGGTTTGGCAGATTTTGTAGGAAGTGATGTACATCGACAACGTGACATAGATGAATTAAAAAAGTTTCTTTTTAGAAAAGATTACAAAAATATATTTAACTCTAATACTATTCTTAACAATACTTTAGTCTAGAAAAATTTAGAGCTTAGCATTATCTATTGTGGATGCAAAAGTACATTATTCCAGAGTAGTAAACTTGGTTTGTGATGCGATTTTTTATGGTAAGAGGCGAGATATGTTGGGTACATTAGTACTTAAGGATGCTGTATCAAAAGAAGTACTCATATGGAGACATATTGAAAGTGAAGTAGTCAAAGATTATAGACACTTAAAAGAAGAGCTTATTCGTATTGGGTACACCATTGCAAGTGTGACTTTAGCTGGCAAGAGAGGCTTATATAAAGCCTTTGAAGACATTCCTATACAAATGTGTCACTTTCATCAAAAAAAAATCATACAACGATATCTAACAATGAAACCAAAACTTGAAGCCAGTAAGACTCTAAAGAAAATAGTCTCTAGATTAACACAAACTACAGAAAAAAACTTTACTCAAAAACTAGATGAATGGTATGAAGAGTATCAGGATTTCTTAGGTGAAAAATCTATCTCATCAACAACAGGCAAACTTCATTATACTCATCCAAGAATTAGAGCTGCATATAGAAGTTTAAGAACTAATTTACCTTACCTCTTTACCTACAAAAAATATAAAAATTCTGGCATACCAAATACAACTAATGCACTTGAAGGTGGAGTATTCTCTCACATGAAAAATATGATAAGTTTACATCGTGGATTGAGCAAAAGTATGAAGTTAAATTTAGTTGACTATTACTTGGTAAATTATATGAAAAAGTAAGGAATTATGCACCCATATTTTTAATTAAGTCAATTTTTACAATAAGAACACCTTTTTACAAGCCATCTGTAAATAATTCCTTTTTAGACTCGATACTACCGTACTTTGCTTAGGTTTCTAGCAACCATTTTTCTCTCTTTAACTCATGAATGTCTATCTTGATTGTTTAAAGAATATAGGGCAAGATACTGGTTACAGACGGAAATAAACTAGGCGATTAGGTTGTCTTGATTTTTAGGAGTATTATATTAGAGTGGTAGACTTGTAACATATAAATCCTTTTTGCTGAAAGATTTCATATGGTATCAAACTACTTCTTTTAGTTTAGTTAGAATGTATAACGTGGTGATACATGACAATAAAGAACTATGATTTAGCCTTACATGTTTTTCATTACGTCTTTTTTACTCTTAAAGTTTAAACATTATTTTACTTTTTCTCTTTTTTACGCCTTTTAAGACGTTGGTCAAATAAATTTAAATATATATAAAATAAAAGTATAAACAATACTAAAGAAATTAAATTATTTGCCTGACTGACTTGATAACCTATAAGTGAAAAAATAATTTGCATCATTATTAAGATTATTACAGTATAACGCACATCGCCCTTAACATTGAATAAAAAATGATGCATATGATTTTTATCTGCCTTGAACGGAGATTGACCACGTTGAATACGCCGTGTCATTACAATAAAAGTGTCTAGTATTGGCAGTGCTATTATTAATAATACTGATGCAGGTGTTATATATTCTAAGGCTTGTATACTTAATATAACTACAACCATACCCAATGAAAGCGAACCACTATCACCCATAAATATTTTAGCAGGATTCCAATTAAATAAAAGAAATGCAATTAAACTTATAATAAAAAATGATGATAATGTGATAAGCAATTCATCATTATGCTCTAATCCTATCGCAAAAAATACTGTAAATATTACTATAGCTATTGAGCCTGCTAATCCATCTAATCCATCCATCAAATTAAATGCATTTGTATAGCCTGCTATAGCAAAAAATGTAAAAGGGAATATAAACCAGGATGGTAAAATGATTTCATATCCAAAGTATGTACCTAAAGAATATATTGCTAAATCATTTACATAAAGTAGTAGTGCTGAGAGGAAAATAAATATAAATTTTATTTTAGGTGATATATCTTTGTAGTCATCTAAAACACCCGCAATAAACACTATGAGTATCGCTAAATAAATATAATAATACTTTATTAAATAATCAAAATCAAAAAAAGACAAAATCAAAAATATAGATGAAACAAAGGCTATTCCTGCACCTCTTGGAGTAACAGTATTGTGCATACTTCTATCATTTGGGATATCAACAAGTTTTAATTTATCAGAAAAACGTATTAATATATATATGAAAATACTTGTTATGATAAATATACAAATTAGTAAAAAATTATTCATGGTTGATATTTTATCATTATTATCTAAATATATGCTAAACAGTATATATTTAATTAGTATTTAAGATTAATTCTGTAATAATACTACAAATTTTTAGTAATAAAGCCAAACTCGTTGTGAAGCGAGGACGGAAAGCCACGGGTCTCAATCAATGAGTCAGCCGGGTCGCAATCAAACTACTTTGATGCTTCATTTCCCTCCTTAATTAATCTCGTATTTACTTTATCACATAAAAAATTAATTATTATTGTTAGTTGCCAAACTTGTTGTGAAACAAGGACGGAAAGCCACGGGTCTCATTTTGAGATAGCCGGGTTGCCATTATTAGGATTGATTTTAATATCATGACTTATTTTGCCTATGAAAACCTTCTTCATATTCTTTCTAAACCCTTCACATACTCTGTTTGACAACCTCAATATTCATAACTAGGGAAAATTGAATGTCAAAATATAATAAAATAACTAAGTTACTTTTTACAGCTCTCACAGCTACACTCTTAACAGCTTGTGGTGGTGGAACATCTACCTCATATACAAATACTGCGACAGGTGAGGAAATAACTCTTGGTATAGATAATCCAACTTGTCAAGAAGGCTTTGCTACACAGGAGGGTAAAATTATTGATTCTAAAACAAATAAGGGTATATCTAACGTGAGTGTTGAAATTGCAGGTTGTACTATAACTACTGATGAAAATGGATTTTATAAGTTTTCAAATATACCTTCAATAGCTAGAACTTCTGTAAATTTTACAAAAGACGGGTATTTGAATAATAGTAAAATAATACAAATAAAGAATCAAACAACAAACTATTTAGAAACATCTTTAAGTACAAGCAAATGGGATTGGACATATAATAGTAAAAATGGTACTTCTGGTGGTAGTGTCGTAATTTCACCAAATACAGTATATGCAGATAACGACGAAAACAACTATACAGGAGAAATAAATGCCTACTACACTCTGAAAAATACATCTACAACCGAAGGTAGAGATATGTTTCCTGGAAGTTATCAAGGTATAGATTCAAATGGAATAGTAGTTTCATTTGTAAGTTATTCTTTTTTAGTTTTAGACCTTAAGGATAACAAAATGAATACATTACATACTTCAGGTACTATCACTATTGAAGTTGATAATATAAAAGGAATAAAAGACCAAGAAATACCTTTATGGTATTATAATAATGACAAAGGTATTTGGATCGAAAAAGGATCTGCACAAAAAGATGGAAATGGAAATTACATTTGTGCAATTTCACATCCTGGAACATGGAGTTTAAGTAAGCCTATTGAAACTGAAATGGGTTTGTACCGAGGTAAAATTGTTGATAGTGATGAAAACCCTATTACAAATGTAAGAATGCAGGCAATTGGTAAAAACTGGATAACAGAAGACCTCACTACAGATGAAAATGGTGTATTTGAAATTTATGTTGTTCCTAACCAAGCTTTTACACTTTCTGCTTACGATTACAAAGAAAAATTTGGTGCATATTTTGGAGATACTATTCCAGCTATCGCCTCTGGTGATGTTGCTGGAGAATAAACCAATACACAGTTAAACCAAATTACATATCAACATATACAAACAAAGGATTTAAATGATGAAAAAAATAATATTACTAACACTGTTGCCTACTACTTTACTATTTACTGGGACTTTTGTTATGAAAAAAGGGGAAGTTCTAAAAAAAACTGAGCTTACTTCACTTTCAACACCAAAAACAAATACTCAAAATGATAACACACAAATCACTTCATCCGATACTGTGAGAACAAAATTAACTAAAATTAACAAAATAGATACACGTTTAAATAATGTCAATGAAGTTTTTATACTAGAAAATAAACTTCTTGAAAATATTATTGGGGATGAGGCGGTAACAATAAATGGTACAAAGGGTGCTAATCAGACTGTTATAATAAAAAACTCAAGATTTACGAATGTCACACAAGCCCTACGTATTGTGGGTGTTGATAATGTAATTATAGAGGGTAACTATTTCGAGAAAACCTGGTCTGTAATTAAATGTTATTATGCGAAATCTGTAATAATACGACATAACAAATCAAAAAATCATGGAACACTTAACTACTTGTCAAATGCAAACTGGTCAGGAAATTTTGCACAAATAGCAGATCAAAATGCTATGGATAAACTTATTATAGAACATAATTTAATAGACCGCTCTGACGATAACAGGGAAAGTAAGCATCCTAATACTTTTGCTGAAGACTATATCAATATATATCAAGTCAAAATGTCATCTGGCAAAGAAAGCAGTATTGGATATAACTACATAATCGGTTCAGAATTAAATAATGAATCCATTACTGCAGGAGGCATTACTATAGACCAAGAAGGGGAACATCATAGAATACATAATAATGTTATTTATAATGCAGGTTCATTCTGTATTGGTATTGCGTCAAGTAGAAATATAAACATAGAAAATAATGTTGGTTTACAAACAGCAGCACATGATAAGGCATTACTCTCTCATGCGAAGCACTATGCTTCAGGCAGTACCAAAACTGGGCCCGATAGAGTAAGTGCAATAACCCTAACTAATTATCGTGCTAAGGGAAAAGTACCTTATCCTTCCAAAAATATAACACTAACTGCTAATAAGTTAATAGCTGTAAGATACCAAAGAGACCCAGGTTTTAGTAATCATTGGTTAGATATAGATATAGCAGAGATAAAACTTAAAGAAAATAGTTTTCAGGCCAACTCAAAAAATGGTGACAATATTATAAATACTATGAATATAACTGATTTGGAAATGAAAGATTTAATTTTTGGAAAAAATAGAGCAGGACTGTTTCAAACACATGGTATAGGATTGGAGTATTTTAAAGAATAATCAAATTATAGCCCCTGATATCCAAAGGTACGAAGTCTAAAGTAAGTTTAAGGTCAAGTTCTAGATTAAAACAGTGTCTACATTAAGTTAGAAACTATGTACTTATTTTAATAAGTTTACAAATATCTTTTCCTTTAAAAAAAGATTCTTTTTGATACATATTAAAATCTAAAGATGGTAATTTTTCTAAAGATGGTTTAATTTCTTTAAACTCTGCACAACTTAATGCATAAAATCCATCTACTAAAAATTGAGCTAAATCAGTTTGATGTCCATCTACTCTGTCTAAATTTGGTACAACTATAAACCTTTTTTTCAAGTCTAAAAGTTTATAAATTGTCCCCGCTCCAGCATGTGTTATGATATAATCATATTCTCTATACATAGTATCTATATCATTTGTAAAACGAATGTAATTAAAATTACTGGGTAAATATTTACCATTTGCAACTTGAAAAAGTATTTCGTCATTAACATCAAGATGATTATCAAGAAATTCAATAAGTGAATCAAAAGTAGTTGTACCCACTGTAACAAATATTTTCATTATAATCTACCACAATATTCAGATTTGGGATACAATTCAAGTAATGATTTGTTGGGAACATAAAATTTATCTGCAATGAAATAGAGTAACTTACCTGTCAATGATTTTGTCGTAAATCTACAATCTGTTTCAATATAAATTAGTTTTGTATTAAAAATTTTAAAAAAATATGAAGGTAAAATACTAATACCTGGTCCAGTTGATAAAATTACTTTTACATCATATTTATGTCTTATTTTAAAAAGAAGTGATATGATTTTTAAAAACCCTGTAAATGTATTGACTATTGTTTTTATTTTTGAATATTTATCCCTAATAGTAGGAAATTCATAATTATCATAAATATTCTTTTCATCCAATAAATCACCATTTTCGTAAATAGTTATATACTTGTTCTCCACACAATCATTATTAACATAAGTAAGAAGTCTTTTCATCTCTGATTTATGTCCACCTTCACCATAAATCAGTAATACAACCTTTTCTTTTTTATTTTTGAAATATTTCATATATTACTTACCATGTATTGTGCTATATTCATTATATTTCAAGCCAAATAACCCAGTAATTGACCCAATGAATGAACCTAAGTATGATACACTTCTTACTAAGTAACTTTTATTAAAGAAAATGATGGACTTCACTAACATTTGTATACTTCGTGCAAATCTACCCAATATTAAAATGGCAATATGGACATAGACTTTAGGAAAATCACCTTCATATATATGGGCTCTTACTGAACCTTCCCCTATGCGGTACCCTCTTAGAAAAAACCATTTAACGTTTGCCCTGCTAGAATGAAAAACTTCTTCTACTGGTGCATGAGGTGTATAATATGCTTTATATCCCAAATTATTTGCTTTGATAGAAAAATGTAGATCAGATGAACCCGTCATGGCAAAACGTTCATCAAAAAGAGGATGCATTTTCTCACACACATGACGAGAGATAAGTAAGTTGTTAGTATAATATTTTTTTATAGGCACTATATCTTCTGAAATACTTTTTATTTCAAAGGCTTTTTTTGCCCAGTTAAGATCTTCTGATTCTGGAATTATATGTACATCAGAGTATACAATATCTGCATTTGTTTTTTCTTGTGCACTTAAGAGTTCTGCTATCCAGTTATTTTTTACTGGCCACTCATCATCATCTATAAAAATAAGACATTCTAATTCAGTATTTAAAAACTCTTCAATTGCACGGTTTCTAGCAGCAACTATACCTCTTTTATTTTCTACAAACAAATCAAGCTCAAAAGGATAATCATCTTTTTTTAAGTCTTCTATAACTTCAGTATTTTTTCCTGTTGCATCATTATCTACAACAATAATAGACAACGTAATACCACCTTGTTCTTGTGACGTTAGGGTATTTAAAAGTTTTCTAAGCCCTAAAGGTCTCTTGTATGTAATAATTGCGATGCATATATGTTTCATAAACATAAATCCTTTTTTATTTTATAATTTCTTTTATCCAGTCTCTTAAATATCCACCAACTCTTCTCGATATTCCAAAAAATAAACATTGGGGTACATATTTTTTAGGTGCATTTTTTATAACAAATTTACTAAACCATATAAGGTTACCAGCACCATGGTAACCAAATAAGTGCGTATAATAATTTTTCCAACTCTTTTTGTTCCGTATATCTATTCCTGCACTCTCATCTGGATATTCTCCAATTTTCGCATCATAATTACAGTATATTTTATAACCAAAATTTGTTGCTCTTACCGTGAAGTCTTCATCAGCTACTGTTTGAGGAAAATTATCCTCATCATATAGTCCAATATCTTCAAATACTTTCTTGGGTATTAATAACCCTCTTCCAGGATAAACATTTACTTCATGAAGACCTTCAAAACTTTTAATATTTTTTGTTTTTAATAAATCTTCATTCGCACATATTGACCAATTTATTATATGTCCTCCATAAATATTTTCACCAGTTTTTGCGTTTATTGTAAATGCCCCTAATAATGCTTTAGGATGTTCCTCGGCATGTAAAAGCATTTTTTCAATATAATCTTCTGCAGGAAGGGTATCATCATTTAGCGTCATAATATAAGATGTATCATCTTGTTTTAGTGCATATTTTACACCTATATTTGTAGCAGCTGTCCACCACAAATCCCCTTTTTCTTTCAACAAGATAACATCTGGAAATTCATTTTCTATCATCTCTGCTGTGCCATCTGTACATCCATCATCAATAATGATGGTCTTAAACTCTTTAACACTCTGTTTTTCTAATGCAGTCAAATAATTTTGAGTGAAATTCTTTCTATTAAACACAGGTGTGACAATATATATCATAAATATTTCCTTATTTTATTATTTAAATCTACTTTATACACACTAGGAAACATAAGAAGTATCCAAAAGAAAGGATATATAAAATACGTTTCTGATTGTAAAATAAGCCCTAAAAGTAAAATGACATAAACTGAAAATAGCCTACTCATATTACTATAGTATCTTATGATAGAGTCAAAACTATAATACATTAGTATAAAAGTAATTATAAAAAATATTATACCAAACCGAACTAAATGATCGGTAAAACCATTTGTACGTATATTGTATCCAGACTGTTTATCAGTTTTAGTAAATCTTGTTTCTTTGTTAATACCTCTTCCTAATAGTTCATGGTCTTTCAATGCTTCCATATCACGAAGAGCATCAACAAACCTTGAACTTGTAGTTGTATAAACAACACTCGGATCTTCTGCTAATCTAAGTTTATCTTCTATTTTTGCACCTAAAAAATCGAGATACGTAAACATAAAGAATCCTAAAATACTTACAATAGGGAGGAGCACTGTTTTTAATAATTTATATTTGGATGATGCCAATAAATAGAAAAAAGATATAGCCATTAAAACTACAAATGATGTCGTAGATGCTGTACTTAGTATGCCAACAATCAAAAGTATATTTTGTTTCTGAAGAAATACTCCTGTTCTCATAATATTTAAGATGAGTGCTACACTTAAGTATCCACCAAAGGCACCTGCTTCCCAAAACATACCAGGGTTTCTTACAAAATCTATAGGATTATAAGGCATATAGCGAAACGTAAATAAAGGGGTATAATACGATGCAACAAAGTAATTTGTACTAGGCTCTACATATTCCATACTTTTGAGTGCAAAAGGCTTCATATAAGAAGGAAAACTTGGTATAATATTTAAAAGTACAAAGAATATTAAACTAACTACTACTAAAAACAGCATTACTTTAACAAATTTTTCAATAAAGGTAACCCCTATACTTTTAAGTATAAAATATGCTGCAAAAAGTCTAACATAAAACCCTAAAAATGTAACCACTGGGAAAAAATCAAAAATAAGTGTCTGGGCAAACAATATAAAGGTAACTATAAAAACCAATGCAAGGAAAAAAATATCAATGGTTTTTTTTCTAAAAAAGAATACTATAGAAGAAAATATAAATGTACCAAAGATAATTACATTATTTTCATCAAATGCATGATTTCCAGAAATTGCTAGCAATAAATATATAAGTATATAGTCAATAGCATTAGAATTACTTGTCATTTTTAATGTTTTAAACATCTATCATTAATTCCTTGACTACTTACTTTCGTTTTGATTTTATATATTGTTTAAATAAACGAATATTTGGCATTAATTTAATACCAAATATTAAAGTGATATATAATTCAATGACATCTTTTATTTTATTGTTTCCCATTTTTAATATTTGCACACTTTTTTTGAAACTTTTTATATATAAACCTTCATTTCGTAGTTTTGAAAATTCTATTTCATATATCTTTTTTTGAAAGTTTTTTATTGTCTTCTCAAAAACCTCTAATTCTGATTCTTTTAATAAAATTTTCCATTTTTTTGCTAATGTATCTAAAGCATGTTGTCTTTTAATTGGATTACTAGCAAGTTGTTCAAAGCCATGTTGATATTTGACTACAAGATACTCTTCACAACATGCAAACGTATGTTCTCTAGCCAAGGTAAGCCACATGTCATAGTCTTGAAAACTTTGTAATGATTCATCAAAGTAACCAGATTTTTGAAAACACTCTTTTTTAACAAGAAACATTGAGGTTGTTGAAGGACACCATCCTGTTAATAAATAGTCAAAAACATAACCTGTTTTATTATCTGTATATTTTTTTAACCTATTCTTACCAGAAGAATCACTGGTTGTATAGTAGTTACAATATACAACATCTGCATCATCTTGCATTTTTTCTAAATGCTTTTCTATAAACAATGGTAGCCACTCATCATCATCATCTAAGAAACCTATGTATGCACCATTTGAAGCTCTTATTCCTGAGTTTCTAGCAGCACATCCACCTGCATTTTTTTCATGAACTACATAAACTATACTATTTTTATCAATATACTCAGATAAAGTTTTTTCTGTGGCTTTTTGCTGTACTGTACCTAGACCGTTGTCATCAATTATAATAATTTCAACATTTTTATATGTTTGATTTAAAACGGATGAAATTGCTCTTTCTAGCATTTCACTTCTTCCATAAGTTGGTATGACAACGGACACTAGCATTTTATTACTCAACATAATTCCTTTTTTCCTGTGGAATTGTACCTAATTCTTGTATAAAGTAATCTTTTGTATATGGATGCACATCCTCTCTCTTTAGAAGCTCACTCTCACTAAACCATTTATATTCATCATGTTGAACTGTCGGGAAGTTTTCGCTTAATCCTATTTCTATTTCATATGCTAAATTAATATAGTGTGTACTTGTCTTTTGAAAAATACTATCTTCATATATGTGTTCAAACACACCTATAAAATACGGCAACGACACCAAGTCTATACCAAGTTCATCTTTGGCAATTCTTGCTATCGCATTATTGATCATTTCATTTTTCAATACTCTACCTCCCAAAGTAAACCAATAGTGCTTTGCGGGAGGGTTCACTCTTTTGCCTAACAAAATTTTATTATTTTTCTTTACAATCAAATCAAGTGACACTAAAGGCGTATTATCAATAATAACCTTAAAATCATCATTACAAATAAAGTTTTTATCAGTACTTATCATTTTTTCAATTCACTTAACAATTTTTTTATACTTCCATACTTGAAATGAATTAGAATCAAATACGTAATGACCCCACTACCAATCATTAAAACTAAACTCAATATATCAGACCCAATTAATGGTGCAATAAAATATTCAACTATTTTCACATTTATTCCCATTAAAATAGAAATTAAAAGTATAGGTATTATTTTTCTTATTCCCTCAGACACACTTAGATCAATTTGTCTCCATGATACCATAAGCACAATATATAGCATCAAAAGATTAGAAAGTAAATAAGCAAACGCGACACCTTCTACACCAAAGGGAAGACCTAAAATAAAAAATACAACAGTAACTACTGAATTTAAAAGTCCCATCTTAAATAATAAGTTAGTATTACCTTTTGCCATATAAATTGACCCTGTAGTTGAGACAATAGACTGCATCATTCCTACAGGTGCTAAAATCATAATGATATTTGCTAAATTATGCCATTTTTGACCAAGTAGAACATCTACAAATAAATTGGAAGTAGCCATCAGTCCTACCATAAGAGGAAAAGCAATGAGGGCTATAAAGAAAATAACTTTTAAATATGCATTTTGAAATTTATTATTATCATCTTTAATTTTAGCGAAAGCAGGAAATAGTATACGAATCAAAATTTGTGTAATATTTTGTAAAGGATAAAGCATAATCCTATAGGCCATGCTATATACACCTAAAGCTGGCGACCCTAAAAACTTTCCTATTAAAAAATTATCTGCATTACGTGCAAAATAATTAATGAAATTAAATGAAAATAAATTTGACGTATATTTCCAAATACTTTTTATATCGTCCAGTGAAAAATAGAAGGAAGGTCTCCACGAAGAAACTATCCACATTAATAACACTCTAATAATATTAAATGTAAGAACTTGTATAACAAGACTATATACACCTAAGCCATAGACCGCAGCTATGATACCCAAAGCTATACTTATAAATACTGCAAAACTTTCTATTAGAGTTACTCTTTTAAAATCAATATTTTTTTCAAACAATGCTTTTTGTACCACTGAGAAACTTGCAATAATAAAGTTAATTGATATAATTTGTAATAAAATTTGTAATTTTTCTGCATCAAAAAATAGCGCAATATACCCAGCGAGTAGATAGAGTATAATACAAAGCGACAAACCAATAAAAACATTAAAATAAAATATACTGGATAATAATTTTTGTGAGGGGTTTTTTATTTGGATTAACGCAGAGGAAGTCCCCATGTCTACAAACATATCAAGAAAGCCTAAAAATATCATCAAGATTGCAAAGAGTCCAAAATCTTCAGTGCTTAGTAATCTCGCAAAAATAATAAGACTCACTATTTGTAAAACTTGTTTAAATATATTGGTTATGGCTATCCATTTTGTTCCATGAAGTACTTGCTTTTTTAATGACATATATATAATTCACATCTATTTATTATCAATAATTTTTGCGATAGCTTCAGAGACAACAAAGCTACCTTTATCATTCAAATGTGATCTATCTGCAAAATAATCATCATTTAACTGTAGTATATTATGCATATTGATAAATGTAGCATTAGTCTTTACTAAAATATTTTCAACACGTGTAGAAAATCTATCCATAGTTGGTTTTATATGTTTAAACTCATTTATTAAAGGGATTCTATATGGTTGAAGAACAACGTAAAAGTCCATATAACCCTTATCTAGTCTTTTGGCCATTCTTTCCAATGCCTGAAAACTACTTTCATCCTGTGTATTAGGATGTGCTATTTCCCATCTACTCTTAATGATATCTTTTCCATATATATTTAAAGGAGCACTACCTGTATAGTCAAAATCTAGATATGAAAACTTATTATTAGCCATATGTTTCTTTTCCCAATGCCATTGTCTGTCTATACAGTTAAGTACATTTTTATAGGTATGTCCTGTTAATGTCATCATGTCAATATAACTCATTTCATTTGAAATATATTTTTTAATGAGTTCAGGATCAAAGTCATCTATGGTTGCTGAAGCAGAAAAGTCAGAAAACTGTACAGAATATATTACACGTTTTAGGTGTGGAAATAATGTTACTAATTCCATCATTTGTTCTGCTTGTGCAGCTCTTAGCTCAAGAAAAGAGATATTCAGCACAGATGCACATGTCTTGCAGTTTTCTTCGAGTACACTACCTTGAACATTATTTAGCCCTATGGAAGAGCCTATAATTATGGTACGTATTTTATCTCTATCTATATTTTCTTTTATAAATTTTATTTTGGCATCTAACGAAACCCTATTTGTGATGGGCAAGGGGTAAGACTTTGCATAAAAATAAAGATAAACAAAAGCCCCAAGAAATACCACTCCTAACAATAGAAAAAGTATTTTTAAATATTTTTTTGGATTTAACATAATATGACCTCTTTTAAAAATTAAAATATATAAATTCACTTTTTCTACCTAAAATAAATATGGTTAATAAAAGTAAAAATGTTGAAAATAAATAATAATAATTTAATTTAAACTGTTCTCGTAACTGCATAGAGTTCTTAAAAAACAATATCACTATAAATGCAGCAATCAGTGAAGCTATGGCAAGAGGACCATCTTGATATATGGTAATCCATCTACCAAAGTCAATACCTGCTGTCTTTAAAAATGCTAGTTTTGATTCTAGTCCTCCAGGTAAAACAAGCGTACCAAAAAACATGCCATCCAAAACCTTAAGAGCATCATCAAAATCTTTTGCTCTAAAAAATACCCAAGTAATATTGAGAAAGTTAAATGTGATGAACCACGCTAAAATTGTATTTAATTTTATGTTAAACTTTTGCCAAAACCTGTGTACCATAAGAGCCAAACCATGTGAAGCACCCCAAACCACAAAAGTCCACCCTGCTCCATGCCATATACCACCTAAAAGAAATGTTATAAAAAGATTGGTACATGTTCTTGTTTCACCTTTTCTATTGCCCCCTAGAGGAATATAAATATAGTCTTTTAAAAACCTAGAAAGTGTCATATGCCATCTTCTCCAAAAATCTTGAATAGATGTTGCTTTATAGGGAGAATTAAAGTTTATAGGTAATTTTATATTAAACAATAAAGCAATACCTATTGCCATATCTGTATACCCAGAAAAATCAAAATAGAGTTGGAATGTATAGCTCAAGGATGTAATCCATGCTTCTATCAGATTTAAATTTTGGGCAACATCAAAGCCTTGTGTCGCCCAAATGGCAAAGCTATCTGCAATAGCTACTTTTTTAAATAATCCAATAGAAAAAATAAAAAGTCCCAAGGCAACATTATGGTAATTGATACTTTTATTATCTGTTTTTGCAAATTGTGGCATCATTTCTGAATGATGCACAATAGGCCCTGCTATAAGTTGCGGGAAAAAAGTAACAAATACTGCATAATTTAAAAAATTATACTCTTGTGTTTCTGCTCTGTAACTGTCTACCAAATAGGCTATTTGTTGAAAAGTATAAAAACTAATGGCTAAAGGCAAAAGCAAATGTAAAAGAGGTACGTCACTACCAAATACACCATTAAAGTTACTGATAAAGAAATCTGAATATTTAAAATATCCTAACAATGATAAGTTTGCAACTATACCTATTGTAAGCAAGCTCTTACTCTTTCGTTTAGAAAGTTCTCGTCCCATGCTATAGTTAAAAAGCATAGACACAAGTATAAGTGGTAGATACGTAATATTCCACCAACTATAGAAAAACAAGGAAGCAAAAACTAAAAAACCTTTACTTGCCTCAACTAAGCCTTTTTTGTTGAGATAAAAATAGGTAAAAAAGGTAAAGGGTAAGAAAGCAAATATAAATAAATACGAATTAAATAACAAAAAATCACCCCTAAATTAATAATATAAAAACGTGATTATACCTACTGCATTGTCTAAATCTACTTAAGCAATAATTGTACCTAATAGATTTTTTATTTTTATCACAATTTTTCAACAATTTTATTGTATACTTCTCAAAATTTTATTTTAGGAGATTTATCTATGCATTTAAACAGAGGATTAGCATTTGGAAAATGGCTACTTATAAGTGTTATGCTTATTACATTGACAGCTTGTGGTGGCGGAGGTGGAGACACAACCCCTGTAGAAACAGATCAGCAACGTGCTATTAAAAGTATCGCTGCTTATAATACTAGCAGTACTTTAGCCCCAACAGTAGACACTTACACAAAAGCAGGTATCACTGGTGTCACTGCAGATAATATAGATATATTAAATGACATCATAAAAACCAAACCTGCTACAGACAAAGATAGTCTTGCAGAGATCCAAGCAATTGTCAATGGACTAGATACAACTGCAGACACAGAAGCACCAGTCATTACACTAACAGGAGCAAACCCACAACAACTTGTGGTAGGAGCTAGCTATACAGAACTTGGAGCTACAGTAACTGATAATGTAGATACAGGACTTACAGCGACTATTGATGCAACTTCAGTAGATACATCTACAGAAGGGAACTATACAGTGACTTACAATGTTTCAGATACAGCAGGAAATGCAGCAACGCAAGTCACTAGAACTGTAGAAGTAACGACAACAACTGTTCCAGATACCACTGCACCAACATTAGCAGAAGTCACAGCAGTACCAACACCAACAAACAATGCGACACCAAGTTACACGTTCTCTTCAGATGAAGCAGGAACAATTACGTATGGAGGTTCTTGTTCTTCTACAACAACAGCAGCAACAGTTGGAAACAATATTGTTACATTCAATACACTTACAGATGGTACATACAGTGATTGTACTATTACAGTGACAGATGTAGCAAGCAATGCTTCAACAGCATTGGCAGTAACAAGCTTTGAGGTTAATACTACGGTAGTAGACACCACTGCACCAACATTAGCAGAAGTCACAGCAGTACCAACACCAACAAACAATGCGACACCAAGTTACACGTTCTCTTCAGATGAAGCAGGAACAATTACGTATGGAGGTTCTTGTTCTTCTACAA
>Ga0256839_1001935_pt1 | contig 24104 bp, 29 predicted proteins | sample 354166metaG_FD_185968 | JGI IMG/M metagenome (GOLD analysis project Ga0256839, IMG submission 185968) | Hydrothermal vent microbial communities from Mid Atlantic Ridge, Atlantic Ocean - 354-166 | ecosystem: Environmental > Aquatic > Marine > Hydrothermal vents | place: Atlantic Ocean: Mid... | reverse complement strand
GTCCACCGACACGATCCGGGCGTGGGCCTGGGTCGACCGGAGGATCTTGCCGTGGAGCATCCCCGGGAAGGAGAGGTCGTCGACGTAGGCGAGGGATCCGGTGGCCTGGGCGAGCCCGTCGGTACGGGGCGCCGGGGCGCCGACGATGCCGTGATGCGGATCGATCCTCATCCCGACTCCTCGGCGGCGGCGGCGATCGCCCGCACGATCGGGAGGTATCCGGTGCAGCGACACATGTTTCCGGCGATTGCCTCGGCGATGGTCTCCCGGTCGGGGTGGGGGTCACGGTCGAGGAGTGCCTTGGCGGTGAGGATCATCGCCGGGGTGCAGTAACCGCACTGGGCGGCCCCGAAGCGGGCGAAGGCCTGCTGGAGGGGGTGGGGCCGGGCGATCGAGCCGATCCCCTCGATGGTCTCGATCTCGGCGTCGCCGACCTCCACGGTGAGGGTGAGGCACGACAGCACCGGGGTCCCGTCGATGAGCACGGTGCAGGCGCCGCACTCCCCCAGCTCGCATCCGTGTTTGGTCCCGGTCAGGCCCAGGTCCTCCCGGAGGGTCTCGAGGAGGGTCCGGTGGGGCGCCACGAAGAGCCGATGGCGAGCGCCGTTGATGTGGAGGGTGACCGGTTCCATCTTCGTCCTGGAGTCTGTGACCGACATGGTAGTAAACCGATTCGACCGCCCGGTCAGGATCACGGACGGTCACGAACCTCGCACAGGGCGACCGTCACCGTCGGAGGTAGACGACCCCGTCGGCGATGCGACGGGCGGTCCGCGCGTAGACCGCCTCTTCCACATCCCATGATCCGCCCCGCCCTCGAACCCGTGCCGACGCCTCCATGATCCCGCTGGGATGGCCGATCCGTACGACCCCGGGTCGTGCTCCACCGACGACCTCGGCGACGACGCTGCCCGCCAGCGCGGCGGCCACGGCGGTGGTCACCGAGACGGTCCCCGGATACGCCTTGTGCAGCGTCGGGGGCCTCCCGCCGATCACCCGAGCACACAGATCCGCCTCTCTCACCGCCTTGCCATCGAGGCTGCGATACGGCGCCGGCGGCGCCACCACCACCGGGACCGGAATCAGCCCGTCCCCCGTCACCCCGGCCGCCTTGGCGGCGGCGGCCTTCACCGCCGCCACCGCCTCGAGCTGGGGAGCCCCCACCTCGCCGGGACCCTCCGTCCCACGCATCCCCACCGCCGCCGCCGGGATGAACACGGACAGGTTGGCGAGGTCGAGGATCGTCACCTCCACCCGCCCGACGTCGGTCTCCAGCACGTCCCGCACCGAACCGGTGGGCAGGAGCGCACCGGTCGTCCCCCCGGCCGTATCCGAGAAGTCGAGGGCGATCGGGGCACCGGTCCCCGGAACGCCGTCGATCGCCAGGTCGCCCGCCACGGCCGCCCGCCCCTCGACGACCGGTACGGTCGCCACGAGGATGCGTCCGGTGTTCGTGTTGTGGATCCGCACCGTGGCGACGTCGTCGCCCACCGGCACCATTCCTTCGTCGACGGCGTAGGCTCCCACCGCCGCCGAGATGTTCCCGCAGTTGATGTCGTAGTCGACCACCGGTTCGGTGATCGACACCTGCCCGAAGGTGTAGTCGAGGTCGGCGTCGGCACGGCCGGGAGGATCGATGATGGCCAGCTTCGAGGTCAGCAGGTCGGCGCCTCCGAGCCCGTCGATCTGACGTGGGTCGGGACTGCCGAACACCTCGAGGACCACCCGGTCCCGGGCGTCCCCGGGCTCCGGGAGGTCGGCTCCACGCAGGAAGACGGCCTTCGAGGTCCCTCCCCGCATCAGGACGAAGGGCAGCCGACGGAGCTGGGGGTGGTCGAACATGCGATCGGATCAGCGCATGAGGATCTGGACGGTACAGGCCGCCCCTTCGACCCCGGCCGCCTTGCCGCCCCGACAGTGGGCGATGCCGATCCGGGCCCCCTCGATCTGGCGGTCTTCGGCCTCGCCCCGGAGCTGTTTGGTCAGCTCGACGACCTGGGCGACCCCGGTGGCGGCGAGGGGATGCCCTTTGCCGAGCAGTCCCCCCGACGGGTTCACGGGGAACCGGCCGCCGAGGTCGGCCTCGCCCCGCTCCACGGCCTCGGGATAGGTGCCCTGGTCGAACAGGCCGAGGCCTTCGATCCGCAGGATCTCGGCGATCGTGAAACAGTCGTGCACCTCGGCGAAGTCGACGTCCTCGGGCCCGACCCCCGCCGCCTCGTACGCGTCCCGGGCGGTCTTGTGGGTGAGTACCTCGAAGGTCATCGAGCCCGGTGCGGTCTCCACCTCCCCGGTCCGCAGCGCCGACGCCGCCAGACGAACGGCGCGCGAGGAGTCGCCGTGCCGCTTCACCCAGTCCCCCGAGGCGAGGATGACGGCCGCGGCGCCGTCGCTCACCGGCGAGCAGTCCAGCAGGCCGAAGGGCTCGGCGATCGGCCGTGCGGCGAGCACGTCGTCGATGGTGATGTCCTTCTTGAAGTGGGCGAGAGGGTTGAGGGCCGCGTTGCGTTTGTTCTTCACCGAGATCCGGGCGAGCTGGGATCGGGTGAGCCCGAACTCCTCCATGTAGCGGCGGGCCCTCATCGCGTACACCGCGGGCATCGTGGCACCCACCGCCGCCTCGGGGTCGTCCTCGCCCGGCGTGAACGCGCCCTTGAACGCTCCGGTGAGGTGCTCCGTACCGAAGGCGAGGGAGACGTCGGCGACACCGGCGAGGATGTCGAGGTAGCTCCCACGAATGGCCGTCGCCCCCGACGAGCAGGCGTTCTCCACGTTGGCGAGGGGGATGCCCGCCAGCCCCACCTGGGCGAGGACCTGCTGGCCCGTCACCATCGGCTGGAAGACGTGCCCGGCGTAGCCGGTCTGGATGGCCCGCGGGTCGATCCCGGCGTCGTGGATGGCCGCCCGAACCGCTTCCGCCCCGAGGGAGGCCGCCGTGCGGTCGGGGTGTTTCCCGAACTGGGTCATCCCGATCCCGATCACATAGACGTCGGTCATGCCACACCTCCGAAGCGGTAGCCCCACACGGTCCGACCTTCGTCGTCGGTGCCCCAGGGAACGATCTTCAGCTCGAGCTCCATCCCGATCTCCACGTCGCCCGGGTCGAGGTCGATCTGACCCATCACCCTCACCGGCCCCTCGACGTCGACGTAGCCGAGGACGTAGGGAGTCTCGAAGGCGGGAGTGGACTGATGGACCACCGTGTAGGTGTACAGCGTGCCTCGGCGGGGCAGGGCGACGGTCTCCAGATCTTCGGTGAGGCACCCCGCACACACCTCTCGGGTGGGGAAATAGTGGGCGCCGCAGGTCGGGCACCGGCTCCCCACCAGATGCCCGCTCCCATCCTCGGTCACGACGAGTTCCCGGGGACGGAACGACACCGGGGTCTTCGTGGTCGTCATCTTCACCTCCTCGACGGGAGCTCGGGCGCTCCCGTCCGACCGGTCGGTTTGTTCTTCCAGAGTCTCCGCCTCCGAGTCATCGTCGGTCAATGGTGTCGATGCGTGCTTTCCCTGATGCAGTTGTTTCAAAGCTGGTACGGATGCATCAGGAAATGCACGCGAACGGAGGATTGACCGGGACCCGATGCCCCCGACATGCTGACGCTGACCGACCGACCGGACGGTTGGGACCGCATGTTGGAGGTGCCCATGGGACACGACGAGCTGCTCTACGACTGGAACGTCCTCGGAGGTGAGACCCCCGACCCGCCCCGCCGCATCGAACTCGACGACGAGACCCTCCGAGACGGGCTCCAGAGCCCCTCGGTGCGATGCCCCACCACCGACGAGAAGATCGAGATGCTCTACCGCATGGTCGACCTGGGCATCCAGGCGGCCGACATCGGCTACGCCGGAGCGGGAGAACAGACCTTCCTCGACGTGGTCGCCCTCGCCCGGGAGATCGGGGAGCAGAACCTCCCCATCGAGGCGAACTGCGCGGGTCGGACCCACGCCTCCGACATCGACCCGATCGCCGAAGCCCAGCAGCGGACCGGCGTGGCGATCGAAGCCGCCGTCTTCCTCGGATCGAGTCCGATCCGCCGATACGCCGAAGGATGGGACTTCGACTTCCTGTTGGAGACCACCGATCGGGCCGTCCGCTACGCCCGCAGCCTCGGCCTCGAGGTGATGTACGTCACCGAGGACACGACTCGGGCCCACCCCGACGACCTGCGGCGCCTCTACACCACCGCCATCGAGGCGGGCGCCCGCCGCATCTGCTTCTCGGACACCGTCGGCCACGCCACCCCGTGGGGCGTGAGCGCCCTCATCCGCTTCGGCCGCCAGATCGTCGCCGAGACCGGCGAAGACGTGAAGATCGACTTCCACGGCCATCGAGACCGTGGGCTCTCGGTCCCCAACTCCCTCGCCGCCCTCGCCGCCGGTGCCGACCGCACCCACGGCTGCGCCCTCGGAATCGGAGAACGGTGCGGCAACACCCCGATGGACATCCTGTTGGTCAACCTCAAGCTGCTGGGCTGGTGGGAACGGGATCTCGCTGCCCTGCCCGACTACTGCGACACCGCCTCCCGCATCACCGACACCCCCATCCCCGTCAACTACCCGGCCATCGGCAAGGATGCCTTCGAGACGAGCACCGGCGTCCATGCCGCCGCCGTCCTCAAGGCACTCCGCAAAGGCGATTCCTGGCTCGCCAACCGCGTCTACTCCGGTGTCCCGGCCGACATGATCGGACGGAGCCAGGTCATCACGGTGGGGCCGATGAGCGGACGGGCCAACGCCGAGGCATGGCTGATGCAGCACGGACTCGCCATCGACCCCGAGACGGTGCAGCGGATCCTCGACGCCGCCAAGAGCTCGGACCGGGTCCTCACCGAAGCCGAGATGGAGTCGCTGCTGGGAGCGAACGCGTGACGACCTCGATGATCGAGACAAGGGAGCGGGCCCTCCTCTCCGGCAACGAGGCGATCGCCCGCGGCGCCTGGGAGGCCGGAGTCCGGGTGGCCTCCGCCTACCCGGGGACGCCCTCGACCGAGACCCTGCAGGCCCTCGTCACCTACGAGGACGTCGACACCCGCTGGGCGACCAACGAGAAGGTCGCCGTGGACGTCGCCCTCGGCGCCTCCCTCGGCGGGGCCAGGGCCCTCGCCGTGATGAAGCACGTCGGCCTCAACGTCGCCGCCGACACCTTCATGACCGCCGCCTACACCGGGGTCGGGGCGGGTCTGGTGATCATGGTCGCCGACGACCCCGGGATGCACAGCTCCCAGAACGAGCAGGACACGCGCCTGTACGCGCGGATGGGGCTGGTCCCGCTCCTCGAACCCTCCGACTCCCAGGAGGCGAAGGACTTCACGAAACTCGGCTTCGAGGTGTCGGAGCGGTTCGACACGCCGGTGCTCCTCCGCTCCACCACCCGGATCTCCCACAACCGGGGCATCGTCGTCCTCGAAGACCGCGCCGAGGTCCCCGTCGGCGGATTCCACCCCGACCCCTCGAAGTACGTGATGCTCCCCGCCTACGCCCGGGGACGGCATCCCGTCGTCCTGGAGCGCCTCACCCGACTCACCACGTACGCCGAAGAGCTCGTCACCGAGGAAGGGGCCGACACCCGGGTGGGGATCGTCACCGCCGGCGTCCCCTACCAGTACGTCAAAGAGGTCCTCCCCGAAGCACGGATCCTCAAACTGGGGATGACCTTCCCGGTCCCCGTCGAGCGGATCCGCTCCTTCGCCGCCGGCGTCGAGCGTCTGGTCGTCGTCGAGGAGCTCGAGCCCTTCCTGGAAGAGACGCTGAAGGCGGCAGGGATCCACGTGGAGGGGAAGGCCTACTTCCCCCGAACCGGAGAGCTCAGCCCCGACCTCGTCCACGACGGGTTCGCCGCCCTTGGCCTCGTCGAGCCGCGGAGCTCGGCCCCCACACCTCCGCCGACGGTCGTCCGGCCCCCGCTGCTCTGCGCGGGCTGCCCCCACACCGTGCCCTACTGGTCCCTCAAGCGCCTCGGCGCCGTCGTCACCGGAGACATCGGCTGCTACACCCTCGCCGCCCTCGAGCCCCTGGCGACCATGGACACCTGCGTCTCCATGGGCGCGAGCATCGGGATGGCCACGGGCTTGGCAGCCAGCGGCGGGGCGGACAAGCCCGTCGTCGCCACCATCGGGGATTCGACGTTCCTGCACGGCGGAGTCCCGGCATTGATGGACGCCGTCTACAACCAGGCCGACATCACGGTGGTGATCCTCGACAACGGCACCGTCGCCATGACCGGCGGCCAGGAGCATCCGGGGACGGGCCGGACCCTCTCCGGCGAGGAGACCCGGGCCGTCGACCTCCCGGCCCTGTGCCGGGCGATCGGCGTCGACGACCTCCACGTGGTCGACCCCTACGACGTCTCGGCCACGCTCAGGGCGATCGAGCAGGCGATGGCCCACCGAGGCCCGTCGGTGGTCATCACCTACCGGCCCTGCATCGAGGCTCCGGTCCGGATCAAGGACCGCCCCTTCTGGGTCGACGCCGACGCCTGCACCGCCTGCCAGCTCTGCATGAACCTGGGGTGCCCGGCGATCCTCTGGACCAGCGAGACCTTCGAGGGACGGCGCAAGGTCACCATCGACACCGAGATGTGCACCGGCTGCACCCTGTGCGCCCAGCTCTGCCCACCCCGGGCGATCCTGCCGGTGCAGGAGGTGGGATCGTGAGTGCCCGCGGCGTGGTCCTCGCCGGTGTGGGAGGCCAAGGCGTGGTCCTGGCCTCGGCGGTGCTCGCCGAGGCGGCCCTCCAATCCGGCTTCGAGGTGAAGCAGAGCGAAGTGCACGGGATGGCCCAACGCGGCGGCGCGGTGGTGAGCCACATCCGCTACGGCGACACCGTGGCCTCCCCCATCGTCCCCCTGGCCACGGCCGACGTCCTCGCCGGGTTCGAGTGGGCCGAGGCCCTCCGCTGGCTGCCCTATCTGGCGCCCGGCGGCGCCCTGGTCGTCGACGCCCGCAGGATCGTCCCGCCCGGAGCCTGCCGGGACCACCGGCGCTGGGGAGTCCCCTATCCGCCACTGGATCCCACCTCCATCGCCGGGCGGACCGGAGCGGTCGTCCTCATCGACGCCACCGGGATCGCCGGCACCCTCGGCAACGTCAAGGCGGCGAACAGCGTGGTGATGGGTGCCGTCTCCCGGTTTCTCGACCTCTCCGACGCGGCGTGGGAGAAGGCGATCGCCCGGTTCGTGCCGCCCCGCACCGTCGACCTCAACATCGAGGCCTTCCATGCCGGCCAACAGGCCGAGACCCTCGACCCCGCCGACATCCCCGAGCTGGGTCTCGACCCGCTCCCCGAACGCCACTACCACATCGACGTGAACGAGGCCTGGTGCAAGGACTGCGGCATCTGCCCGTCGATCTGCCCGGAGTTCTGCCTCGCCCTCGACGACGCCCACCGGCTCGTCGTCGTCGACGAGGAGGCCTGCACCGGGTGTCGACTCTGCGAAGTGCTCTGCCCCGACTTCGCCATCCGCATCGTCACACCGGTCGGCGCCCAGGGAGGTGCCCGATGAAGCAGTCCCGCCTGATCCAGGGCAACGAGGCCTGCGCCCTCGGGGCGGTGGCTGCCGGATGTCGCTTCTACGCCGGATATCCGATCACCCCGTCTTCGGAGATCGCCGAGTACATGGCTCGACATCTCCCGGAGGAGGACGGCGTGTTCGTCCAGATGGAGGACGAGATCTCGTCGCTGGGGGCGGTCATCGGTGCATCCTTCGCGGGTGCCAGGGCGATGACGGCGACGAGCGGACCCGGGTTCTCGCTGATGCAAGAACACATCGGGTACGCGGTGATGGCCGAAGCGCCGTGCGTCATCGTCGACGTCATGCGGGCCGGGCCTTCGACCGGGCGTCCGACCTCGCCCTCCCAAGGGGACGTCATGGCAGCCCGGTGGGGCACCCACGGGGACCATCCGGCGATCGTGCTCACGCCCGCATCCGTCACCGAGATCTTCGAGCTCACCGTGCGGGCCTTCGAACTCGCCGAGACGCTCCGAATGCCGGTGATCGTCCTCTACGACGAAGTCCTCGGCCACACCAGAGAGACCGTCGAGCTCCCGCCACGGGTGGAGATCGCCGGACGCCGGACACCGCGCGTCGCACCCACCGAGTTCCGCCCGAAGGAGGCAGGCCCCGACGGAGTGCCGCCCCTGCCCGCCTTCGGGGACGGCTACCGGTTCCACGTCACCGGGCTCACCCACGACGAACGGGGCTTCCCCACCGACGAGGCCGAGGTGGCCGGGCGGCTCATCCGCCGACTCCACGCCAAGGTGGAGGCCCACCGTGACGACATCGTCGAGGTGGAGACGCTCCTGTGCGACGACGCCGACATCGTGATCTTCGCCTTCGGGATCGTCGCCCGGGCAGCGAAGGAGGCCGTGATGGTTGCCCGAGCACAGGGCCTCCGAGTCGGCCTCCTACGCCCACGGACGATCTGGCCCTTCCCCGACCGCGAGGTGGCGAAGATCACCGCCGGAGCCTCGGTGGTGCTCGTCGCCGAGATGAATCTCGGCCAGGTGGTGCGAGAGGTCGAGCGGGCCGTCGCCGGGAATGCTCGGGTGGAGGGCCTGTTCCGGGCAGACGGGGAGGCCATCGACCCCGAAGAGATCCTCCAAGCCCTCGCCCCCGACCTCGAAGGAGCGGCCCGATGACGATCGTGGACATCCGACCCCACCTCCGCGAATGGGCGATGCCCCACGTGCTGTGTGCAGGATGCGCCCACGGCATCGTCGGTCGGGCGTTTCTGGTCGCCACCGACCGGGCCGGGATCGATCCCGATCGGATGGTGGTGGTGGCGGGGATCGGATGCTCCAGCCGCCTCGTCGGGTACCTGGATTTCTGCACCCTCCACGCCACCCACGGACGGGCGCCCGCGTTCGCCACCGGCGTGAAACTCGCCCGCCCCGAGCTCACCGTGGCCGTGTTCTCGGGCGACGGCGACGGGCTGGCGATCGGGGGCAACCACCTCATCCATGCGGCTCGTCGGAACATCGACCTCACCGTGGTGCTGTTCAACAACGAGATCTACGGGATGACGGGCGGTCAGGTGGCTCCCACCACCCAACGGGGGGCGATCGCCTCCACCACCCCACGGGGCAACACCGAGCCCGCCTTCGACTCCGTCGCCCTGATGATCGGGGCGGGAGCATCCTTCGTCGCCCGAGCCAGCGCGTCCGAGCCCTTCACGTTGGAGCGGATCTTCACCGAAGCCCTCACCCATCGGGGTTTCGCCTTCGTCGAGGTGCTCTCCGACTGCCCGACCTACTTCGGGCGCTACAACCGCCTGGGCGACGGACCGGAGATGCTGGCCTGGCTCACCCGCCAGGACTCTCGGGTCGCCGAACCCCTCGCCGCCAAACGGGTCGTGGACCACCTCCCCATCCCCGAGGCACCTCCTGGCCTGGACCTCGGGGTGCTGCACCGAGAGGAGCGCCCGGTGTTCACCGGACGGAGGTCGGGATGAGCGCGAGACTCGACCTCCGCTTCGCCGGTGCGGGCGGCCAGGGCATCGTCATGGCCGGCCGGGTGCTCGCCGAGGCGGCGCTCCGGGCGGGACGGGCCGCCACCCATTCCCAGGCCTACGGACCCGCCTCCCGGGGCGGCGCCAGCCGTTCCGACGTGGTCATCGCCGACGAGGAGGTGGTCTTCCCGCTGGTTCGCCGGCCCCGGGTGCTGGTGATCCTCACCGCCGAGGCTCACCGCACCTACGGGGACGATCTCGCACCGGGCGGCACCCTCATCGTCGACACCGAGGCGTCCGACGGCGACGACGGTCTGGTGCTGCCGATCGTCGAGACGGCCGCCAGGATCGTCGGGACGGAACTGGCCTCCGGCGTCGTCGCCCTCGGTGCCCTCAGCGCCGCCGTCGACGACACCGACCTGGAGACCCTGGAGGCCACGATCGCCGACCGGGTCCCGGCCTCCCTCCGGGCCGCCAACCTCGAGGCCTTCGCCGCGGGACGGAGCATGGTGCGATGATGCAGCTCATGGACACCGTCAACGACACCCGGCTCCGGATCCTGCGCGAGGCCGCTGCGCTCTTCCGCCGTCGCGGCTATCGGGCCACCTCGATGGCGGACCTGGCCCACGCGGTGGGGATCACGAAGTCGAGCCTCTACCACCATTTCCCGTCGAAGGACGCCCTCCTGCTCGAGATCGTGCAGATCACCGTCGACCGGGTGATGCCCATGATCTCCGAGATCGTGGCTTCCGACCTTCCCGCTCCGGTCAAACTGGAACGCGCCCTGACGACCCACCTCGTGGAGGGATTGCAGGACCGAGACAACCTCGCCTGCTTCGTCCAGGAGGGCCGCAACCTCGCCCCGGGCAGCCTCGACGCCTACCTTCGGAAACGGGACCGCTACGAACGGCTCTTCCGCGACATCCTGGAGGAGGGCATGGCCGCCGGGGCCTTCCGCACCCTCGACGTGCGCCTCACGGCCATGGCGCTTCTGGGGATGTGTAACTCGACGGTCGCCTGGTACCGACCCGGAGGAGGGTATCCACCCGAGGTCATCGCCAAGCAGTTCGCCGACCTGGCGCTCCGCGCCGTCCTCGCCCATGGGGAGGAGCGGTGACCGAGGGGCCCCTCTCCGGAATCAAGGTCGTCGACCTCTCCCAGGGGGCGGCAGGACCGGTCGCCGCCATGCTCCTCGGAGACCTGGGGGCCGACGTGGTGAAGGTGGAACCGCCGGGCGGTGAATGGGGTCGAGGTCTGGGTCCCCCGTTCCTGGGAGGAACCGCCGCCGCCTATCTGGGGATGAATCGCAACAAGCGGGGGATCGTCGTGGATCTGAAGACCGACGAGGGACCCGAAGTCGTCGCCCGCCTCACCGACCACGCCGACGTCTTCCTGGAGAGCTTCCGCCCGGGTGTGGCCGAGCGCCTCGGGATCGGATTCGAGACCCTGTCGGCGCGCAACCCGCGCCTCGTCTACGCCACGATCTCCGCCTTCGGCCGCACCGGACCGTGGCGGGACCGTCCGGGCGTCGACGGGATCGTGCAGGCGGTGGGCGGCATCATGAGCGTCACGGGGACCGAGGACGCCGGACCGGTCAAGGTGGGAGTCCCTGCCGCCGACATGGTCGCCGGCGTCTTCTCCTCCCAGGCGGTCACCGCCGCCCTCTTCGCCCGGGAACGGACCGGCCGGGGCCAGCGGGTCGACCTCTCGCTCATCGAGTCGCTGCTCGCCTTCCAGGTGGTCCCCCTCTCCATGTACCTCGCCTCCGGAACACCGCCCCGCCGCATGGGGAGCGCCGCCCCCTACTCCGCACCGAACGAGGCCTACCCCACCGCCGACGGCTGGATTCAGGTGGCCGCCTACACCGCGACCCGCTGGCCCCGCCTGTGTGAGGCCCTGGGACGTCCCGAGTTGGTGGACGACCTCCGTTTCGCCACCAACGCCGACCGGGTTCGCAACCGCGACGAGCTTCGCCGGGAGCTCGAAGCCGCCTTCGAGACGAAGACGACCAAGGAATGGCTGGTCGAGCTCGAAGCCGCAGACGTCCTCTGCGGACCCATCCTCGGATACCCCGAGCTGCTCGCCGAGGATCACCTCGCCGAGATCGGCGCCCTGCCCCCCTACGACCAGCCTGGCGTCGGGACGTTGCGGGCCGTGACCGAGCCCGCCCGGTTCTCCGAGACGCCCGCAGGCCATCGCCGTCCCGCGCCCCTCGTCCCCGGCGAGCACACCGAAGAGATCCTGGCCGAGACCGGGTTCACGCCCGACGAGATCGAGGACCTGATCCGGCGGGGAGTCGTCACCGCGAACCGAAAGGAGGCAACGTGACCGACACAACCGTCCTCTGGGAGCGGACCGACGCCGTCGGCGTCATCACCCTCAACCGCCCCGACTCGATGAATGCCCTCACCGTCGAGATGCTGGAGGAGCTGGAGCGGATCGTCGACGAGGCCGAAGGCGACCCCGGCGTCCGCGTCCTCATCCTCACCGCCGCCGGGGAGAAGGCGTTCTGCGTCGGCGCCGACCTCAAGGCCCGCGCCGCCGAGTACGAGGCCGGAACCGTCCACGACCCCCTCGGCGACCTGATCCGGCGGGTGCAGCGCCGGTTCGAGAGCAGCGACACGCCGATCATCGCCGCCCTCTTCGGCTACGTTCTGGGAGGCGGCCTGGAGCTCGCCCTCGCCTGTGACCTCCGCCTCGCCACCGACTCGGCCCAGTTCGGGTTCCCCGAGGCCCGGGTCGGTTCGATGCCCGGCGTCGGCGGGACCCAGCGCACCACCCGGCTCATCGGCGCCGCCCGGGCGAAGGAGCTGATGTTCACCGGAGAGCGGATCCCCGCCTCGAAGGCCCTCGAGTGGGGGCTGGTGAACCGCGTCGTGCCCGACGGTGAGCTGACGAAGGCCGCCGAGGAGCTCGCCACCACGATCGCCCGCAACGCTCCCCTCTCCCTGGGCCGGATCAAGGCCGCCGTCAACCGGGCCCTCGACGTGGATCTGGAGTCGGGCCTCGCGTTCGAGGCGATGTGCCACGCCGTCCTCCGCCACTCCGAGGATCGGGAAGAGGGGATCAAGGCGTTCGTGGAGAAGCGCACGCCCGAGTTCAAAGGGAGGTGAGTCGAATGGGTGTGACCGACCGGGTGGCGATCGTCACCGGCGCGGGGCAGGGCATCGGCGAGGGGATCGCCCGGGCTCTGGCCGCGTCCGGCGCCAAGGTGGTCGTGAACGACGTCGTCGCCGACAAGGCGGAGGCGGTCGCCTCCGATCTCGGAGACGGAGCCGTGCCGATCGTGGCGGACATCGCCGATCCCCAGGGTGCCACCGACCTGGTGGCGGGCGCCACCGACGCCTTCGGACGGGTGGACATCCTCGTGAACAACGCCGGGATCTCCAAGCCCGGCTACGTCGCCAAGATGAGCGACGAGGACTGGCTTCGGGTGATCGACGTCAACCTCAACGCCCAGTTCTACACCTGCCGGGCGGTGATCCCCCAGATGATGGAACGGCAGTGGGGGCGGATCGTCAACATCTCTTCCCGCGCCTGGCTCGGCGGAGCCGGGCAGGCCAACTACGCGGCGTCGAAGGGCGGGGTGGTGAGCCTGACCCGGAGTTTGGCCTTGGAGCTGGCGAAGTTCGGGATCACCGTCAACGCCGTCGCCCCCGCCCTGGTGGACACCCCCCTCTTCCAGGGCCTCGACGACGAGACGAAGGCGCGGTTGACGAAGACGGTCCCGATGCGGCGGATCGGCACACCGGCCGACATCGCCAACGCCGTCCTGTTCTTCGCCTCCGAGGAGTCGGACTACGTGACCGGCCAGCTCCTCTACGTCTGCGGCGGCCGGAGTCTGGGAGCGTGACCCCATGGCGATGACCGTCGCCGAGAAGATCCTCGCCCGGGCCTCCGGACGGAGCCGGGTGCGCGCCGGCGAGTTCGTCGTCGCCGAGGTCGATCTGGCGATGACCCACGACATCTTCGCGGCGACGGTCTTCGACACCCTCCTCGACCTCGGCGTCGAGAAGCTGTTCGAACCCGCTCGGGTGGCGGTGGTGATCGATCACTTCGTGCCCGCGCCCACCGCCGCCATCGCCGATCTCCACCACCGCGTCCGGGAACACGTCGAACGGCTCGGAGTGGGCATCTTCTACGACGCCGGAGAAGGGATCTCCCATCAGCTCCTCCCCGAGCGAGGACACATCCGCCCGGGGATGTTGGTGATCGGCACCGACTCGCACACGACCACCTACGGAGCCCTCGGCGCGGCGGGGACCGGTGTCGGCACCTCGGACATGGTCTACGCCCTCGCCACCGGCAAGCTGTGGTTCCGGGTCCCGGAGACGATCCGCTTCGAGTTCGAGGGCGAGGTGACCGCACCCACGTCGTGGAAGGACGTGGTCCTCGCCATCGCCGGGCTGATCGGCAGCGACGGCGCCCAGTATCGATCCTTGGAGTTCGGCGGCCCGGGGGCGGCGTCGGCGCCCATCTCGGGTCGCCTCACCGTCGCCAACATGGCGGTGGAGCTCGGGGCGAAATTCGGGATCTTCCCCGCCGACCAGGCCACCGCCGCCTACCTCGGCGAGGCCGATGTCGACGGGCCTCGACCCGATCCCGGCGCGGCCTACGCCGCCACCCATCACCTCGACCTGGCGACGCTCTCCCCCCTGGTGGCCCTCCCCCACGACGTGGATCGGGTCGTCGCCGCCTCCGAAGTCGGCGACGTCCCCATCGACCAGGCGTTCCTCGGTTCCTGCACCAACGGGCGGCTCGACGACCTGGAGGCGGCCGCCGCCGTCGTCGCCGGGAAGACGGTGGCGCCTGGGGTCCGTTTCCTCGTCGCCCCCGCGTCCCGTACCGTGATGGAGCAGGCCCTGGCGTCGGGCGCGATCACCACGCTGGTCGAAGCGGGCGCCACCATCCTCGCCCCCGGCTGCGGACCCTGCTTCGGCGGGCACGGCGGATTGCTGGGACCCGGTGAGAAGGGCATCTCGTCCTCCAACCGGAACTTCCCCGGCCGCATGGGGTCGTCGGAAGCGGAGATCTACCTGGCGTCGCCGGCGACCGTGGCGGCGTCGGCGGTCGCCGGGAAGGTGATCGACCCTCGGGAGGTGACCGATGGATGAGGTGATGCGGGGACGGGTCTGGGTGTTCGGCGACGACATCAGCACCGACCTCCTCTCCCCCGGCGCCTACGCGGTGGACCCGGTGGAGGTCCGCAAGCTCCACGTCCTCGAATCGGTGGATCCCGCCTTCGCGTCCTCGGTGCGTCCCGGCGACCTCCTGGTCGCCGGGGCCAACTTCGGATGCGGGTCGAGTCGGGAGACGGCCCCCGAGAACCTGAAAGCCCTCGGGATCGCCTGCGTCGTCGCCGGCTCCTTCGCACGGATCTTCCTCCGCAACGCCATCGCCATCGGCCTGCCGATCCTCATCTGCCCCGACGCTCCCCTCATCGTCGACACCGGCGACGAGGCCGAGGTGGACCTCACGAGCGGGATGTTCCGTAACGTGGCGACCGGCGAGACGGCCCGAGGAGAGCCCCTGCCGCCCGAGATGCGGCAGATCCTCGCCGCCGGGGGGATCCTGGCGACGCTCCGTTCCTGATCCAACCGCATCACCCGAAGCCCGATATAGTCGTCACCGAGGTGGTTGCACCGTGACATCGGCATCGCAGTCGGGAGACCAGGTCGTCCTGGACGAGCTCCTCGACACCCTGGGCCGAACCGGGGACGCCATGATCGCCATCGACGGCGACCTTCGGGTCCTCGCCTGGAACCGAGCCGCCACCGAGCTGTTCGGCTATGAGGCCGACGAGGTGGTGGGCCTCCCGTGCTGGGAGGTGCTCGAGTGGTCCGACCGGTGCGGCGACGCCGTCTGCGACGAATGCTGTGTGGCGTCCGATCCGGGTCCCGCCGACGAGATCGTCGCCACCCGCGAGGTGATCGGACACAGCAAGGACGGCCGGACGATGTGGCTCTCGACCACCACGGTGGTCCCCCGACCGGAGCTGCGGGATCGGATCCGGCTGGTGCATCTGGTGCGCGAGGTGACCCTCCCCCTCGAGATCGAGCGAATCCTGGCCGACCGCCTCCGGCCCGCCGAGGTCACCGAGGCCTCCCGGGAAGAGGCCGAACGGCTCGCCCGACTCACCGGCCGCGAACGGGAGATCCTGGGGCTCCTGGCCGACGGGCTCTCCGGCGCCGCCATCGCCGAGCGGCTCTACATCTCACCGACCACCGTCCGCAACCACGTCCAGCACATCCTCACCAAGCTGGAAGTGCACTCCCGAGTGGAGGCGGTCGCCCTCCTGCTCCGCCACGGTCGCCGGTGAGGCTCACCGTCCCTTCCATCGGGGGGGACGTCGCTGATGGAACGCCATCACCCCTTCGACGAAATCCTCGGTGGAGAGGCAGATCGACTGGGATCGGCCCTCCCAGCCGAGTGCCTCCTCGAAGCCGACGTCCCAGGACCGGTCGATCGCCTGCTTGGCGAACATCTGGGCGACCGGCGCGCCCTGGAGGAATCCGTCGGCGAGACGCGCCACCGTCGCCTCCAGCTCATCGGGCTCGACCACCTCGAGCACCAACCCCAGGGCGAGGGCCTCGTCGGCTTCGACGATCCTGCCCGACAGGGCGAGCTCCTTGGCCCGTTGAGTCCCGACCACCCGGGGGAGGAGCCAGGACCCGCCGAAGTCGAGGGAGAGCCCCCGCCGGACGAAGATCTCCGAGAATCGGGCCCGGGTGGTGGCGACCACGACGTCACAGCCCAGGGCCAGGTTCATCCCCGCCCCGACCGCCACCCCGTCCACCGCGGCGATGGAGGGCTTCGTGAGGCGATGCAGGGCGAGGGCGGCTGCGCCGACGACCTTCATTCGCCGTTGATGGGCGGCCACCCCGAACTCGTCCTCGATTCGGGAAGGGTCCAGGTCGGCCCCTGCACAGAAATCTCCTCCCGCACCGGTGACGACCAACACCCGCTGGTCGGAGCGTTCGAACTCGGTGAACGCCTCCCGCAACGTGGCCCAGCCGTCGCCGGGGATGGCGTTTTTGCGTTCCGGCCGGTTGATGACGAGCCATCGGACCGGACCGCGATCTTCGATGTCGAGCCACATGCTCCCACCTCGGGTACGCTGCCGGGACCGCACTGTACCGAGGGACACACCGCCATGGGATTCAACCCGTTCCGACCGCGATCGAAGACCGCGCTCGACGTCGCCATGGTGGCCGGTGCCCTGGCGTTGACGTTGGTGGTGGTCCTGTGGGCCCTCTTCGGGACGTGACGGTCCTCCCCATCCAGCCCTACGCCGCCCGGAAGACGTATGTCTGCCCCGGGTGTGATCTGACGATCCCACCCGGGACGTTCCATCTGGTCGTGGTGCCCGACGACGAGCCCGATCTCCGTCGCCATTGGCATCACGGTTGCTGGCACAAGGAGCAGCGAAGGCTCTACGGACGGCCGAGCCCGCCGTCGGCGGGGAGCCCTCACGCGTCTCGGAGCTGAAGGGCGGCCCAGGCGAGACCGATCAGCCCCACCGCCCAGACGACCACCACCGCCGTCGCCCGACCGGGAGGGATCGTGCCGAGCGCGGAGACTCCGAACCCGGCGTCGAAGCCCGACAGCTCTCCGAGCATCGCCGTCGAGTTCGTCGACAGGGAGAACGGTCGATACACCTCCCACAGCGACACGAGTCCCTCCACGAAGCTGAAGACCAACGCCGCCCCGAGGGCAGGACCAAGCGAACGGAACACGGTGACGGCGGCGACCGCCAGGGCGGTCCAGGTCGCCACGATCAGGCCCGATTTCCACACCATCCCCAGCCACTCGGAGGACGGCGGCGCCCCCTCGCCGGGAGCGAAGGCCGCGGCCATGATCGCCCAGCCGCCGATGGCGACGAGGGTGGCGAGCCAGGAGGCGGCGGCCAACACCACCAGCCGGGCGAGGAGATGTGCCCAGCGTCGCGAGTCCCGTACCAGCGAGGCGGCGAAGGCGGCCGACCGCATCTCCCCACCCATCGCCACCGCCGCCAGCACGATCGGGAACCAGGTCTGCCCGATGGCCTGCTGCGCCCCGAGGATGTACGCGTCGGGTTTGCGGATCACCGGCATCCCGGGCACCGCCTCCGGGGCCCGGCTCGGGACCACCAGGAGGAAGACGGCGGCCATGCCCATCACGACCACCAGGATCGCCAACATCACCCACCACAGCTTCCGCTTGGCGAGTTTGCGGAGCTCGGCCCGAATCAGGCCCGTCACGACGACTCCTCCGTGACGCGCAGAAACACCTCTTCGAGGGTCCGCCGTTCGGGGATCACCGCCGACGGATACAACCCCGCTTCGGCGAGGGCACGCACGATGCCGGCGCCGTCCGATCCCGTCACCCAGATCTCCGAAGCGGCACCGTCGGTCTCGAACCCGGCCGCGGCGAGCACCCGCCGTGCCTCGTCGGGCGCCCCGACGACGACCCGCACCCGATCGCCTCCCGCCGTGAGCTCCTCCAAGGTTCCTTCGGTCACCACCTTCCCCCGATTGATCACCACCACCCGGTCGGCGAGCTGGCTCACGTCGGCCAGGTCGTGGGTGGACATCACGATGGTCTTTCCCTCCTCGTCCACGAGCCGCCGGAGCTGATCCCGCAGCACCGACTGCCCGGCCGGGTCGAGACCGTCCAGGGGTTCGTCGAGGAACAACATCTCAGGGTCGCCGAGGAGGGCGGCGGCGAGGGCCAGACGCTGCCGCATCCCCTTGGAGTAGCCGGCCACCTTCCGGTCGGCGTCGCCGGTGAGCTCGACGAACGCCAACAACCCGTCGATCCGTCCGTGGCCGAACCCGAGGGTGTCGGCGGCCACGACGAGGTTGTCCCGTCCCGACAAGAACCCGTACAGGCCGGGCTCCTCGACGATCGCCCCCACCCGTTTGGCGATCCGGTTGGTCTCGGGTCCCACCCGCATCCCCAAGACCTCGATGACTCCCCGGTCGGGACGGGCCAGACCCAGGATCGTCCGAAAGGTCGTGGTCTTGCCGGCCCCGTTGGGGCCGAGGAATCCGAGGAGCACCCCGGTTGGCACCTCGAAGCTCAACCCGTCGAGGGCGCGCGTCTTCCCGTACCGCTTGTGGACGTCCCGAAGGGCGAGCGCGACCGACACGACGTCGAGACTAGCCGGGTCCGCTCCTGCGTCATCCCGCCCGAGGCAGCCAGTGCACGTCGACACCGGCGCTCCAGAAACGAACGGCCATCAGGTCGATCCGCCGGACTCCCCCCAGCCGTCGCGCATGACGACGGACCAGCGCGACCTTCACGTCGTCGAGGGCGGCGACGGGATCCGGGGCCAACGGTCCCGGCTCGGAGAGAACGGTACGGACCTCGACGACGGTGCGGACACCGTCGATCACGGCGACCAGATCGATCTCACCGCCGGGGACGGCGACGTTGCGCCCGACGATCTCCGCACCGGCCCCCGCGAGCACTCGAGCGGCGACCCACTCGCCGGCCCGACCTACGAGCGCCCGATGGGAGGCTCGATCGGAGCGCCCGGCTCCAGCTCTTCGATGTTCACGTCCCGGAAGGTGAGGACCCGGACCTTGGTCAGGAACCGGGCCGGGCGGTACATGTCCCATACCCACGCGTCCTCCAGCTCCAGCTCGAAGTAGACGGAGCCGTTCGCCTCCCTCCGATGCAGCTCCACCTTGTTGGCCAGGTAGAAACGGCGCTCCGTCTCCACGACGTACCGGAACATGCCGACGACGTCGCGGTACTCCCGATAGATCTGGAGCTCGACCTCGGATTCGAAGCGTTCGAGGTCATCCATGGTCTACCTCCACCCCATGTCTACCGGACCGGTGCGACACCTCACAGGCCCCCGAACCGCTCCGGCGGCCAGATCCGGATCACCGCCTCACCGAGCACGTCCTTCATCGGGATCGGCCCGAAACGGCGGCTGTCCGAAGAGTGGGAGCGGTTGTCGCCCATCACGAAGACGGTCCCCTCCGGGACGTAGACCGGCGCCATGTCCGCCATCACCGTCCCCGGCGGAAGGTAGGGCTCGTCGAGCACCTCACCGTCGATGAGCACGCGGTTGTTCCTGATCTCGATCGTCTCCCCTCCCAGGGCGATGATCCGTTTGATGAAGTCATCCGTGGCTGCCGTCCGGATCCCCACCGCCTCCAGCACGTTGCGGACGATGGCCTCGGGGATCGTCTCCCCGTCCAGGCTCTCGGCGTAGGGGCTGCGGAACACCACGATGTCTCCCCGCTCCGGCTCACCGAGCCGGTACGAGAGCTTCGACACCATCACCCGGTCGTTGATCTGGATCGTGGGGATCATCGAACCCGACGGAATGTAGAAGGGTTGGATGAGGAACGTCTTGATGAGCACCGCGACGACGAGAGCTGCGAGGAGCAACCCGGGAAGCTCGGCGAGGAAGGAACGGCGGGCCTTCGCCTCACGGGGTCGGACGTCGCCGGCGGCGCCGTCACTGGGTGACGCGGGAGCGGCTTCGGAGCTCAGTCCCGCAGCTCCTTGATCCGTGCGGCCTTCCCGGACCGTCCACGCAGGTAGTAGAGCTTGGAGCGGCGGACGTCCCCACGCCTGATCACCTCGATCTTCTGGATGATCGGGGCGTGGATCGGGAAGACGCGCTCGACGCCCACCCCGAAACTGACCTTCCGGACCGTCACCGTCGAGCGGATCCCGGACCCGTCACGGGCGATCACGACGCCTTCGAACACCTGGATCCGCTCGCGCCCGCCCTCGACCACCCGGACGTGGACGCGCACGGTGTCACCGGCGCGAAACTCGGGCACGTCGTCGCGCAGGTACGCGCCTTCGAGCATGTCGAGATCGTTCATGACGGACTCCTTGGAAGCCGGCAGTCGGGGGAACGGGCCCGGAGGGCCCGGCGAACCGACAGTGTATCAGCTCGTCGGGGTACCGCCATCCTCACCGTCGTCGACCAGATCGGGCCGCCGCTCGCGGGTCCGTCGCCGACGCTGCTCCGCCCGCCAGGCGGCGATCCTCGCATGGTCGCCGGAGAGGAGCACGTCGGGCACCTTCCAGCCTCGGAACTCCGCCGGTCGGGTGTAGTGGGGCTCTTCGATCTCACCTCGACGGAACGACTCGTGGAGGAGGGATTCGGGATTCCCGACGACTCCCGGCACCAGCCGTGCCACCCCCTCGATGACGGCCAGCGCCGCCACCTCCCCACCGGCGAGGACGAAATCCCCGAGGGAGACCTCCTCGTCGATGAGATGCTCCGCCACCCGCTCGTCGACCCCCTCGTATCGTCCGCAGACGAGGGTGACGTGCCCCATGCCCGCCCACCGGTCGAGCATCTCCTGTCGCAGGGGACGACCCGCCGGCGCAAAGAGGATTCGATGGGTGTCGGCGAGGGGGTCCAGGGCGGCGGCGAGGGGCTCGATCATCATGACCATCCCCGGCCCACCTCCGAAGGGCGCGTCGTCGACCTGCCGGTGGGGTCCCTTGCCGTAGCGACGAAGGTCGACCAGGTCCACCTCCACCAGGCCCCGGTCGATCGCACGACCCACGATCCCGACCGACAGCGGGCTCTCGAAGTATTCGGGAAAGATCGTGATCACGGAGAATCGCACGGGTTCACGCTAGCCAGGGTCCGGATGGTCGGTATGCTGGCCGGGTGACCAACGACCCCACCGAAGTCCCGACCTTCGACCTCCCCGCCTGGGGTACCGCAGGCGCCCCCGACCTGGAGACCGAGCCCGAGGTGGAGATCCTCGTCGAGCCCGCCACACCCGACGACGTCGTCGTCGTCACCACCGACGAGATCCCCGGACGGCGGATCGTCCGGGTCGTCGGGCTGGTCGCCGGCGAGGCGAGTTCCCCCGTCGACGGCCCGGTGGAGATGGCCCTCCGTGACGCCCGGGCCGCCGCCCTCGGGGTGTTGAGGCGTCAGGCCGCGGAGGCGGGAGCCGGAGGCGTCGTCGGTCTGGACGTCCAGATCTCCCTCCGCAAGGGCGTGGTCGTGGCCACGGCCGTCGGTACCGCGGTCGAGCTCGGCTGACCACGGCCCCCGGCGACCTCAGTCGACGAGCCGACGCTGGTGCGCCCAGCGGGTGAGCTCGTGGCGGTTGGAGAGCTGGAGCTTGCGCAGCACCGCCGAGACGTGCGACTCCACCGTCTTGACCGAGATGTACAGCTCCTCGGCGATCTCCCGGTACGTGTAGCCGCGGGCGATGTACTGCAGCACCTCACGTTCCCGAGCCGACAGCGAATCCAGCTCCGGATCCACCTCACCGACCGGGATCGCCGAGAAGGCGTCGAGGACGAAGCCCGCCAGGCGGGGACTGAACACGGCGTCACCCTCCGCCACCCGGGCGATGGCGTCGATGAGCTCGGCGGTGGCGATCGTCTTCGTCACGTAGCCACGGGCCCCCGCGTGGACGACGGAGACGACGTCCTCGGGGGCGTCCGACGCCGAGATCGCCAGGAAGACGATGTCCGGATGGGTCTTCCGGACCTCTTCGACCACGATCCGGCCCCCTCCACCGGGCAGGTGCACGTCCAGCAACACGACGTCGGGTTCCCGCTCCCGAATCAGCTCGATGGCGGCGTCGGTGTCGGAGGCCTCCCCCACCACCTCGAAGGTGTCGGCGAGCTCGGCTCTCACTCCGGCCCGGAACAGGTCGTGGTCGTCGACGACGAACACCTTCACGGCGACACCTCCAAACGTACCTCGGTCCCACGTCCCGGGGTCGAGATCACCTCGACCCGACCACCGACCCGTTCGATGCGGCCGACGATCGACTCGGCCAGCCCCCGACGGTCGGCGGGGACGGAGGCCGGGTCGAAACCTCGACCCCGATCACGAACGTACACGGTCGCCCGTCCCTCGGCCACCTCGGCGAACACCGCGACCTCCTGCTCCCCCGAGTGGCGGGCTGCGTTCACGATCGCCTCCCGCGTCGCCGCCAACAGCGCCGCCACCGTCGGGGAGGAGGGCGCATCCCCGACGGTGACCACCTCCACCCTCACCCGATGACGGTCCTCGATCTCGGCGCCGATCGCCCGCAGTCCCTCGGCCAAACCGTCGCCGGGCGCCGAACCGCCTTCGAACAGCCACCGTCGGAGCTCCCGCTCCTGGGATCTGGCCAGCGCCGCCACCTCTTCGGCGTCGGCGGCCCGGCGCTGGATCAACGCCAGCGTCTGGAGAACCGAGTCGTGGAGGTGGGTGGCGACCTCGGCCCGCTCCTCGGCACGAGCCGCCCGGGCTCGCGCGTCGGCCACCGCCTCCAGGGCGGCACGCCGCTCCCCCTCCGAGCGCCGTAGCACCTCGAGAACCCACCAGAAGATCGCGGCCCCCACCGTGTAGGTGATCACCTGGGAGGCGGCCTCGACCACCCCGGCGACGTCGCCGACGGCGAGCCGCGCCAGCGACAGCCCCGAGAGGACTGCTGCGGCGGCGGTCACCGCCTTTCGGCTCCGCACCGCCGCCACCGCCACGACGATGAGGGGATACCCGCCGTAGAAGAGCTGGTCGGGAGCGCCCGCCAACCTCGGAGCGAAGAGGGCGTACCCGGCGAGGACGATGTCGACCGTCACCGAGCCGCGGGCGGTCACGAGATCCAACCGTCGCCGGGCACCCGCCAGCGATGCCAGGCCCCATGCCACCGCGGCGCCGCCCAAGATCCACCCGTGCACGGGGCGGACGAGCGTCCCCGAGGCGAGGGCGAGCACCACGAGCACCGTCATCCAGCCCAGCCCCACCAGCCGGGCCCCGAGGGCGATCCTCCGAAACGCCACCTCCAGATCGTCGCCGTCGGCGAGGCGGTCGAGGATGCTCGCCCGTCGATGCAGGGTGTTCGGATCCTGTGGGATGAGAACCTCCGTCGCACCCACGCTACCGGGCGGTACGCTGCCGCCGGTGCATCGGATCCTCCGCCCTGGGCTCCTCCTCGTCGCCGCCTCGGCGCTGGTGGTCGCTGCGTGCACGCCGACGACCGAACCCACCACGACCTCACCCCCTCCCCCGACCTCGACGACGACCTCGACCACGGCGCCTGCCGACACCGCCCCGAGAGCGGCGACCCCCTGTGATCGAGGTGACCGGCCCCTCACCGGCGAAGGCAACGTCGGGCGGGTGGAGAACCCCGACTCGGACGCCGCCACCATCGCCACGATCCGATGGCAGGAGTTTCCCCTCTGTGAGCGGTTCACGGTCGAGTTCGCCTCCGCAGAGGGCGCGCCGGCGGTTCGTCCACCGACCGTGGCCGGGACCCTCGCTCCCGGGCTCCTGCGAGTCTCCTTCGGGGAGCCGATCACCGACTCCCCCATCGCCGACCAACGGGTCGAGACCGATCTGGTCCGACGGCTCTTCGTCGTCCGCGATCTGGACGGCACCCTCTTCATCGACCTCCATCTCGCCGACGACGTCGTGGCCCGCGTGGACGCCGAATCGGGCCCGGCGCGGGTGGTCATCGACCTGGCCCCGACCTCCCGACCCCTCGACACCCAACCCCTCGTCACCCCCACCCTCGTCGTCACCGAGCCCACGGGCGGGGACGTCCGGTACCCGCTCACCGTCTTCGGCTACGTCCGGGCCGACGATCAGGACCTGGTGGGGACCATCCGCACGCTCGACGGGGCGTCGGTCTCCGCCAACGGCGTCACCGCACCCCACGGCGACGTCTGGGGG
>Ga0256839_1001934_pt1 | contig 24107 bp, 22 predicted proteins | sample 354166metaG_FD_185968 | JGI IMG/M metagenome (GOLD analysis project Ga0256839, IMG submission 185968) | Hydrothermal vent microbial communities from Mid Atlantic Ridge, Atlantic Ocean - 354-166 | ecosystem: Environmental > Aquatic > Marine > Hydrothermal vents | place: Atlantic Ocean: Mid... | reverse complement strand
CGTGCGCGCACGCAGACGGTGTTGGCGAAGCTTGCTGTAGAATGACTACAGCGGCGCTCCGCCGCCTTGCTGCGTGTCCGCACGCGGCGGCTGAACATGACATATATTGTTGCCGGGTTAATAACAGGGCCTGCCCGTCCTTTTCCGGCTCACGCCAGGGCCGCTGATGACAGGCACGCGGTCCCGGCGGTATTGCCGGGACCGCTGCGTCCAATCCTGCCTGGGAGGGCGGTTTCGTGTCCGCCGTACAATTTTGGGCCGGTTTTCGGCAAGTTTTATTTGCCTCAATTCCCAACTCGCCGTAGGATTAAGGGTCTTCGCCGCTGAAAATAATAAGGATGCCCCTGCGCGCAGCACCACTGCGGCATCCGTAAATATTGTGAAGACAGCTGCCCATGTCGTATCAGACGCTACGCATCGCGACGCGCAAGAGCCCCCTCGCCCTGTGGCAGGCGGAACATGTCCGTGCGCGCCTCGAAGCCGCCTGGCCGGGTTTGAACGTGGAACTGCTGCGCATGAGCACCCAGGGGGACAAGATACTCGACTCGCCCCTGGCCAAGATCGGGGGCAAGGGGCTGTTCGTCAAGGAACTGGAACAGAGCCTGCTGGACGGGCGCGCGGACATCGCGGTGCATTCCATGAAGGACGTGCCCGTGGCTCTGCCCCCGGGCCTGCATCTGCCGGTGATCCTGGCGCGGGAGGAGGTGCGTGATGCCTTTGTTTCCACCCGCTATGCCGCTTTCGACGCGCTGCCGCCGGGTGCCCGCGTGGGCACCTCCAGCCTGCGGCGCCAGTGCCAGCTCCGGCGCCTGCGCCCGGATCTGGAGATTCTCAACCTGCGTGGCAATGTGGGCACCCGCCTGCGGCGGCTGGACGAGGACGACTACGATGCCATCATTCTGGCCTCTGCCGGCCTGATCCGCCTCGGCGAGGGGCGGCGCATCACCCAGCAGCTGGCCGTTGACGTCTGCCTGCCGGCCATCGGTCAGGGTGCCATCGGCATCGAATGCCGCAGTGACGATGCGCGGATCAACGAACTCATCGCCGTCCTGGACGACGGGCCGACCCATGTGTGTGTGAGCGCCGAGCGCGCCTTCAATGAACGCCTGGAAGGGGGCTGCCAGGTCCCCATTGCGGGCCACGCGGTGCTCACCGGCGGGGGGATCCGGCTGGAGGGGCTGGTGGGAAGGCCCGATGGCAGCGAACTCATCCGGGGCAGCCGCGATGCCCCGCCGGGCGATGCCGCCGACGCCGGCCGGGCGCTGGCCGACGAACTGCTTTCCCGCGGCGCCGACAGAATATTGCGAGAGATCTATGCCCAGTGATGTACCCAAGAATGTCTCCAGCAGCATGTCCGGAGACAGGTCCGGCGAAGACGCCCGGGCACGGCACAGCCCCTTGCGGGGCATCCGGGTCCTGGTCACACGCCCGCCCGAGCAGGCGCGTGCGCTCTGCAATCTCATCGCCGCCCGGGGCGGGCACCCCCTGCATATCCCCGTGCTGGAGATCCTGCCGCCCCGGGACAGTGCGCCGGCGCTGGCGGTCATCGACCGTCTGGAGACCTTCGACCTGGCCATATTCATCAGCGCCAATGCCGTCAGGTGTGCCCATGAGCTGGTGACCCGGCATCGTGCGTGGCCGCCTGGGCTGCGCCTGGCGGTGATCGGGCCCAGCAGCGCCGAGGCGCTGGCGCGCTGCGGGCTCGAAGCCCATGTGCGTCCGGCCGAGGTCTTCAACAGCGAGGCCCTCCTGGCCCAGGAGGAAATGTGGGCGGTTGCGGGCAGGCGCATCGTGATCTTTCGCGGCGAGGGGGGGCGCGAGCTGCTGGCCCGGACCCTGCGGGAACGGGGTGCGGAAGTGACCTATGCCGAAGTCTACCGCCGCGCCGTGCCCGAGGCCGGCGGCCGTCACCTGCGCCACGTGTTGCACAAGAACTGCATCGACATACTGACCGTCACCAGCAACGAGGGATTGCACAACCTCTGTCAGATGGCGGGGGAGAATTACCGGCGGCGGCTGTTGCGCCTGCCGCTGGTGGTCATCAGCCAGCGCACGGCATTGCTGGCATCGAAACTGGGGTTTGTCCATGCCCCTATGATCGCCCATGAATCCAGCGACCAGGGATTAGTGGGGGCCATAGAAGCATGGTATGCTGTGAACCATAACGAAAGCTCTCGGAGAGTCATCCATGAGTGAAAAAAAAACAGATGGAAAGGATGCTGCAGAAAAGGCGATGTCATCCGCAGCGGGGGAGGGAAGCAAGAGCACGGCCGGCGCCACGTCAGGCGGTGGTTCGGGCGCCGGGACGACGCCACCGGAGAGGAAAGGCGGGGGCGGATTCATGGCCCTGCTGGCCCTGCTGCTGGCCGGTGGCGGCCTGGTGGCGGGCTACCAGGCACTGCAACAGAATCAGGCCACCGTGGGGGAGCTGGCGGCACGCAGTGACCGTCTCGAAGCCCGCCTGAATACGCTGGACGAGCGCGCCACCGCGCTCGAACAGGGCCTGGCACAGGGTCTGGCCCAGGCGGGCGCAGCGGCAGCACCGCCGCCGGCCGCCGAGGGGGCGGCAGTGGCGGATATCGAGCCCCGCCTGGCGGCGCTGCAAGGGGGGCTGGAACAGCAGCTGGAAGAGAAAGTGGGTGCGCTGGAAGGGCGCGTGAGCGAGCAGCTCGCCGCGCTGGAGTCCCGATTGGGAGAGCGGCTCGCTGCCTTGCAGCAGGAGCTTGAGCAGCGCGTGGGCGCCCTGCGCGACGAGCTGGGGCCCCAGCTTGCGGCAGTGGCGGAAGAAACCCGTGCTGCGCTCGCCCGGGAGACCGCCAGCCTGGAAAAGGCGATTGCCGCGCTGCAGACCAAGGTGGACGAGCTGGAGCGGGACCGGGCGCCCTTGTGGGAGGCGGCCGAAGTGGAGTATCTCATCAACATCGCCCACGACAGCCTGGTGCTGCGGCGTGATGTCCAGACGGCGGTGGTGGCCATGCGCACGGCCGCCCAGCGCCTGCAGGGCCTGGAGCATCCCGCCTTTGCCGCCACCCGCCAGCTGGTCGCCGATGAGCTGAAGGCACTGCTGGCCGTGCCCCAGGTCGATGTCTCGGCCACCGCCTTCACGCTGACCCGCCTGCAGGAGCAGATTGCCGGCCTGCCGCTCCGGGACGAGAAACTGACCGCGGGACCACCGCCCGCGGGCGGTGGAGGCGGTAGCGACGCCGCCCAGGGTGAGGGCGGCGGGGAAGAGCCCGAGTGGGCGCGTTTTCTCGACGACATGGGCGAGTCCCTGAAAGGCCTGGTGATCGTGCGCCGCCGCGATGTCAATGACGAACCCCTGCTGCCGCCGGACCGGGCCCGCTTTATCGGCGAAAACCTCCGCCTCAAACTGGAGGCGGCCCGCCTGGCGCTGTTGCGCAGCGACGAGGGGGTCTACCACGCCAGCCTGAAAACGGCCTCCCAGTGGCTGAAACGTTACTACCAGGAGGATGCGCCGGGTGTCCAGGCCATGCTGAAGACCCTGGCGGAGCTGGATCAGCTCGTATTGCAGCCTCAACTGCCCTCCGTGCAGGCCTCCCTGAAGGCGATCCGGGAGGTGCTGGAAAGCCGCGCCTTTCTCGTCTCGCAGGTGGGGAGGAGCGGGAAATCGGCTGGGGAATTGACAGCCTATCGCAATGGCGCGCAGGCCTGGCTGTCGGCCAATGTGGCGCCGGTCAAAGGTGGTGAAGAGTCATGAAATTCCTGTTTTCGGCATTGATCGTTTTCCTGTTGGCGGTGGTCATCGCCCTCATAGCCCGCGAGGACCCCGGTTATGTCGTCATCAACTACCGTGACTGGACGGTGGAAACCAGCCTGATCCTGGCGATCGTGGCAGCCCTGCTGGGTTTCGTGGCGCTTTATCTGCTGGTGCGTTTCCTGGTCAACGTCAAGCACCTGCCCCGCAACCTGGGACAGTGGCGCCAGCGCCGCCGCGAGCTGGAATCCCAGCGCGCCCTGAACCGGGGTGTGGTGGCGCTCATCAGCGGCCAGTGGATGGAGGCCGAGCGGGATCTCATCCGCGCCACGGCCGACGGCAGGATTCCCATGATCAACTACCTGTTTGCGGCGCGGGCCGCGGAAAAGCTGGGCGCACGGGGGCGGCGTGACAAATACCTGGAGCTGGCGCGCCAGAGCATGCCGGGCGCGGAGACGGCCGTCGGCCTGACGCGCGCGGAACTGCTTATCCAGGAAGGGAAGATGGAAAATGCCCTGGAGATTCTCGAATCCCTGCGTCGCAGCAATCTCAAGCAGGAGGCCGTGACCAAGCGCCTGTTGACCTTGTACCGGGAAGTGCAGGACTGGCAGCGCCTGCTGCAGCTCATTCCTTCGGCGCGCCATCACAAGGTCATCGACGAGACCAAGGCGCGCGAGCTGGAGACACTGGCCTATTCCGGGTTGCTCACCCAGGCAGGCAAGGAAGGCGACCTCAAGCGTCTCCACGAATTGTGGCAGGCGATGCACAAGACCCTGCGCAAGCAGTCCGGCGTGGTGGCCACTTATGTCCAGCAGCTGGTCCGCTGTGACGCACACGAGGAGGCGGAGCGTGTCCTGCATTATTTCCTGTCGCGTCAGTGGAACGAGGATCTGGCCTATCTCTACGGGGTGATCCAGCCCGCCGATGCCTTGATCCACCTGTCGCGGGCCGAGAACCTCTTCAAGAATCACAAGGACAGTCCGGCCATGCTCCTGACCATGGGACGCCTGTGCAAGCGCAACGCCCTGTGGGGCAAGGCGCGCCAGTTTTTTGAGGCCTGTCTGGCCATGGACGAGAATCCCGAGGCCTTGTCCGAACTGGCCGGCGTCCTGGAGCAGATGGGCGAGCGCGAGACCGCCCTGGAGTATTACCGCAAGGTGATGATGATGAAGGTGCCGGACACGGTGCGCCAGTTGACCGCGGGTGGTGGCGAGATCGCCCAGGGCACCCTGATCCCGGCGGCCAACGTGCCCACCCAGAGTTGAAAGCCAGACTTGAAGACGGGTTGGAAAGAACCTGTCAGTAGGTCTCGGTATGAAAATGCGCCGCGTCCAGGCCGCGGCGCAGAAAGGCCTCCCGCGCTGCTGTCACCATGGGCGGCGGGCCGCTGACATAGACCTCGCAATCGCCAAAATCCGCCACATCGGCCAGCACGGCCTCGTGCACGAGGCCTGAGCGGCACGGCCGGTCCGGTTCCTCGCCGGCATGGGAGAGGACGGGCACGTAATGCAGGCCGTGTTTCCGTTGCCAGTCCAGGACCGTTTCGTGGAGATAGAGATCTTCCAGGGTGCGCGCGCCCCAATAGAGGCTCGGCGCGGAGGCCTGAGCGGCGGGTACCAGCAGCGTTTCGAGAAAGCTCTTGATGGGCGCAAAGCCCGTGCCGCCGGCCACGAAGAGACGGCGGCGGCCGGAAGGCGGCTGCAGAGCAAAGGCGCCGAAGGGGCCGCTGATGCTGAGGGTGTCGCCTGCGGCCAGTTCCTCGAAGACATGATCCGTGAAGGGATTGCCGGGAATGCGGCGGATGTGCAGCTCCAGAAGACCGTCATTGCGGGGGGCGCAGGCCAGCGAGAAACTGCGCGCCTCGCCCTCGTGGAGGATATCGAGGTACTGGCCCGGCTGGTAGGCAAAGGCGCGGTGCGGTTGCAGGAAAAGGCGCATCACCTGGGGCGTGAGGCGTTCCAGAGTCGCAATGTGGGCGGTGATGGAATGGCGGGAATTCATGCAGCGTGTGTCCTGGGCCGGATCTGTGGAGACGGGACGGCGGGCGGTTTTCTTCAGCCGGTGCGGCGTTTTGGCTGGTTACTTTGTTTTAGCCGGTCGCTTTTTCTGCGCGGGGTGCTGCGGGCCCTGGCGCCGGAGGGTCTTCTGCCCTGCCGGTTGCCGCCGCGCCGGCGCGGACGCCGCGGCGGCTGTTGCGGGGTCACGAGCAGTTCCTCGCGCACCGGTTCCACCGGAATCTTGTGCTGGACGTAGGCTTCGATGTCGGGCAGGTAGAAGGCATAGTCCTCGCAGGCAAAACTGATGGCGACTCCGCTGGCCCCGGCCCGGGCGGTACGGCCGATGCGATGCACGTAGTCTTCCGCATCCTGGGGCAGATCGAAATTGAAGACGTGGGTGATGTCGGGGATGTGCAGGCCCCGCGCGGCGACATCGGTGGCCACGAGAATGGCCAGCTCGCCCTGCTGGAAGCGCCGCAACAGGCTGAGTCGCTTCTTCTGGGGGACGTCACCGGACAGCACCTCGGCCTCGAAACCGTTATGGCGCAGGTAATCGCAGACCCGGCTGGCGGCGTCGCGTGTATTGACGAAGACGAGCGTGCGCGGCGGCTGGAGATGGCGCAGCAGCCCCAGCAGCAGTGGAATCTTTTCCTCGTTGGACGTGTAATAGATGGACTGCCGTACCTTGTCCGCGGTGACCTTGTCGGTTTCGATGCGCACCAGACGGGGATTGTTCATGTGCTCGTAGGCCAGTTCCAGGACCCGGAAGGACAGGGTTGCCGAAAACAGCATGGTGAGGCGCCGGTCAGGCGGCGGCATGCGCCGCAGCAGGTAGCGGATATCGCGAATGAAGCCCAGGTCGAACATGCGGTCGGCCTCGTCGAGCACGGCGGCCTCCACCGCCTTGAGACTGAACAGGCGCTGCTTGAAGAAGTCGATCATGCGCCCCGGCGTGCCGATGAGCACATCCACGCCCTCGCGCAGGGCCTCCCGTTGAGATTCATAGCCGGCGCCCCCGTACAGGACGGCCAGGCGCAGCGCCGTGTGCCGGGCAAGGGCCGTGGCATCCTTGTGGATCTGCACGGCCAGCTCACGGGTGGGCGCAATGACGATGCCGCGGGGCCGGCATTCCCGGCCCGCGGGGGCGGGGTGCGTCAACAGGCGCTGGAACATGGCGATGAGGAAGGCCGCCGTCTTGCCCGTGCCGGTTTGGGCCTGGCCCGCCACGTCTTCCCCCCGCAGAAGCAGGGGCAGTGTCTGGGCCTGGATGGGGGTGCAGTGGTGAAACCCCAGGTCCGCGATGCCGCGCTGCAGGGCATCCGTCAGGTCCAGCGCGCTGAAGGCCAGTGTGCTGAGGTGATCGTCGGCGCTCATGTATGCATTGTCGGTTGCGGTTCTGCCTGAATATCTTTCGGAATATCTTTCGGATTGTCTGGTTGGCGCGGTGAGGCCGGCAAGGTATGATGCCTCCTCAAGCAGCGCTCCAGGTGCGTGTGTCCGGGCGGCTTTTCTGAACGGTTTTCCTGAACGGCGCTCTGGATGGTATTGGGGAAGGCGAGCGACTGGCGTTGCAAGGTCTGATGATCATTCCGGTCACCATCATAGCAAATACGACCGGTCTTGCCTAACAGGCCGTTGAAAAAAGCCGCTTGCGCCGGGATATCCCCCGAGATATCCCCCGGTATATCCCCCGGTATATCCCATGGAAGAATTGTGGGGTATCCCGCGCCCAGGCGATTGCCCGAGCAATTTGCCCCGGTAAATTGCGGGCGCAACAAGGCCCGGAAAGGTGCGATGCATGACGGGCTCGATCCGGTTGGATCCGGTGGGAACGTTTGCTATGGTGCCGGCAAATCGGGAATAATGTAGCCGGCGGTGACGCACGAAATCATTGGGAGGTAATCTTCAAGGTGAGCGACAAAATCATTTACGTGGGCGATACGGACTTCGAGGAAAAAGTGCTGAAGGCCGAATTGCCGGTGCTGGTGGATTTCTGGGCCGAGTGGTGCGGTCCGTGCAAGATGATCGCACCCGTTCTGGAAGAGATTGCCGAGGAATATGCCGGCAAGATCCAGGTCGCAAAACTGAACATCGATGAAAACCCTGCCACACCGCCACGCTACGGTATCCGCGGCATTCCCACCCTGATGCTGTTCAAGGACGGCAACGTGGAAGCCACCAAGGTGGGGGCGGTTTCCAAGTCCCAGCTCTCGGCCTTCATCGAGAGCAACATCTGAACGACCTGCCGCCGCGGCCCCGGACCGGCTGCCTGGCGTCTGCGAATGCCCAGAGACACGAATACTGGCCACGAAATACCGCACGAAATACCGGCCACGAATATCTCTGAGGCGATGGCGTACCCGGCAAGGCCGGAAAAACGATGCCGGAAAAAACACTGGACGCGGTCTGCAAATGATGGTAGCGTAGGCGCAAACAAGATTCGGAAGAACAAGCCGCCGCTGCCCGGCGCATCTCCTTCTGGCATTTTTAAGCATTGACCCCCGGCAGCAATACCTCATTGTCTGTCCACCACGGCCGTCTGGCATGACCTCTTGGCACCCCAGGGCCGTAGTCGCCAGAGCCGTACATTCGTTCGTTAGCAAGCCTTAAAGCACGACAATCATGAATCTTACTGAACTGAAGCAAAAATCCGTCAGCGAGCTGCTGGAAATCGCCCAGCAGATGGGGATCGAGGGACTGGCACGTTCCCGCAAACAGGATGTGATCTTCGCCATCCTCAAGGCCCACGCCAAGAATGGCGAGGACATCTACAGCGAGGGCGTACTGGAGATCCTGCAGGACGGTTTCGGTTTTCTGCGTTCCGCCGACAGTTCCTATCTCGCCGGACCCGACGATATCTATGTTTCCCCCAGCCAGATCCGGCGTTTCAGCCTGCGCACCGGGGATACCGTTTCGGGAAAGATCCGCCCCCCCAAGGAAGGCGAACGTTATTTTGCCCTCCTCAAGGTCAACGAGATCAATTTCGAACCGCCCGAGGTTGCCAAGAGCAAGGTACTGTTCGAGAACCTGACGCCATTGTTCGCCAACGAACGCCTGCCCATGGAGCTGGGCAACGGCAGTACCGAGGACATCACGGCGCGGGTCATCGAACTGGTGGCCCCCATCGGCAAGGGGCAGCGCGGCATGATCGTCTCACCGCCCAAGGCGGGCAAGACCATGATGTTGCAGAACATCGCCCACTCCATCACCACCAAGAGCCCCGAGTGTCACGTCATCGTGCTGCTCATCGACGAGCGTCCCGAGGAAGTGACGGAAATGAAACGTTCGGTGCGCGGTGAGGTGATCTCCAGCACCTTCGACGAGCCGGCCAGCCGCCACGTGCAGGTGGCCGAGATGGTGATCGAGAAGGCCAAGCGCCTGGTGGAACACAAGCGCGACGTGGTCATCCTCCTGGATTCCATCACCCGCCTGGCCCGCGCGTACAACACCGTGGTGCCCTCCTCGGGCAAGGTACTCACCGGCGGGGTGGATGCCAATGCCCTGCAGCGCCCCAAGCGCTTCTTCGGCGCGGCGCGCAATGTCGAAGAAGGGGGCAGCCTGACCATCATCGCCACCGCCCTGATAGAGACGGGGTCGCGCATGGACGACGTGATCTACGAGGAATTCAAGGGTACCGGCAACATGGAGATCCATCTCGACCGGCGCATCGCCGAGAAACGTATCTATCCCGCCATCAACCTCAACCGCTCCGGCACCCGCCGCGAGGAACTCCTCACCAAACCCGACGAACTCCAGAAGATGTGGATCCTGCGCAAGCTGCTCCATCCCATGGACGAGCTGGCCGCCATCGAGTTTCTCCTGGACAAGCTCAAGGCCACCAAGTCCAATGCCGAATTTTTCGATTCCATGAAGCGCTGATTCAGAAGACAGAGGACAGAAGACAGAGGACAGAGGGCAGAGGACAGAGGGCAGAGGCTCAGTGCCCGGTCCGCAGGAAGGCCCATTTTCCTGTCCTCACCAGCGATATCCTGCCGTCGGGTCCCGGCGTACCCAGGTAGCCGAGGGCCTGGCGGATGTCGGATCGCCGGGGATCGCGGGCGGCGAGGGTCGCGCTGAGGCGGTAGCTGCCGTCGGGCTGGATGCGCAACTGGCCTTGCGCCTGAAGGGGGCCACCGCGGTCTTTCAGGCGGGCCTCGATGAATCCTTCGGGGTTGAGGTCAAAATCCACCTCGAAACCGCCCACCGTGACATCCACGGGGGGTGCAAGGCCGGCCTTTTCGATGACCGCCCTGCCCCGCAGGGCGGTGATGCGCCCTGCTTCGATGTCCAGTTCTTCCAGGGTCACCGTCAGGATGCCCGTCAGCCCCATGGGATCGCGGTTGAACAGGGGTTCCAGCTCGGCCAGTGACAGGCGGGCATCCCCTGCGCGGAGATAGAGCGCGCCGTCCCACCTGCGGCCGGCGACAGCCTCCAAGCGGCTGCTCGCCGTGGGGGTGAGGTGCACCCGCGCCTCCAGCCTGCCCAGCACCAGGGACTGGGGCCTGAACTGCCATGTCACGCGGCCGAGGCGCCGGCCTTCCCAGAAGAGCTCGCGGGCCTCTCCGCGCCATGCGGAGCCTTCCAGCTGGTAGAGGGCCACCGGGAGATCCAGGCGCTGGGCAAGGAGGGCATAGGCTCGGTCCGCCGGGAACTGGACGGCAAGAAAAACCAGATAAGCGGCGATGCCGGCGAGAAGATAGCCCAGGATTGACTTCATGTCCCGCCCTCGGCCAGGGTGAGGCGCGCATCCACCAGCCCCGGCGTGTCGCGTCGGTCGATGGTGATGCTGAGGATGCGTACGCCATGTTGGACTTGCAGTTTCTCCAGCCAGGTCACCAGGTCGTCGAAGCCGGCCCCTTCGAGGCGGATGCGCACTTTGCTCTGGCCTTCCGGCTCCACACGCTTGATGGCGCTGCCCAGACCGTCCTGACGCGCGGTCTGGTCCGCCAGGGCCAGCAGGGAACGCCCCGCACGGGGATTGCCGGCTCGGGCACGCAGGCCGCGCAGGCGCTGCGCCTCACGGGCGGCCTGTTCCATCCAGGCAGCCAGTGCCCGTTGTTCGGCGACGAGTTCCTCCAGGCGCCGGACTTCCTTGCTGAAGGGATGCCAGGCCAGGCTGTAGACCAGCAGGATCAGCAGCAGGACAGCGCCACCCAGGAGCCAGCGCCTTTCCCGGGGATCGAGATTGGCCAGCCATTGTTTCACGGTGCGCCACCTCTGCCGCTGTCCCGGGACGGACGGATCTGCAGCCGTGCCTCCACCTTGTCGTCACGGGCCGTGGCCGACTGGATGTCCACACGCAGGCCGGCCTTTTCTCCCAGGCGCTGCTTGAGGCGGTCCAGGCTCTGGAGATCGGGTATGCGCAGGGCGATGTCCAGGCGTCCGTCGCGGAAGCTGATGCGGCGCAGCTCGATTTTCGGTGTCTCCCGCAGGGCGGGACCTGCCTCACGCAGCAGGTCCAGGAACCCCCCCGCGCCCGTCTCGCCCGTGCGCAGGGCCGCCAGGCGCCGTTCCATCTGCACCCGGGGATTGACCACCCGCCGTGCCTCGGGGAAGGTGTCCAGGTAGATACGCTCGATGCGCTGCCTGAGGGCTTCGTGTTCCTCGCTCAGCTGGAGATAGTCCAGAACCGTGGTGCCGGCCAGAAGCAGCAGGAGGGCCAGGAGCAGGGCCGCGGCCGGCCGCCACGGACGCCAGTAGCGGCCCAGCTGTTCATGGCGGCTGTATTCCCCCTGCAGGAGGTTGATGGCCTGGTCGCGCCGGTAGTGGCGTGACAGCAGGGCAAGGGGGGCTTCCTCCAGGGGATGGGGCAGGATGTCCACGGACTCCAGGCCCGGTGCTTCCAGGGCGGGCGGGGGGCGGCTGCCGCCGTCGGGGGAGACATACCAGTGCAGGGCGGAGGGGCGCCGGTTTTTTTCCCGGTTTTCTTCACTTTCCGCCAGCAGCAGGGGGAGGGTCACGTCCAGGCTGTCGCTGTCCAGCGACAGGCCCTCCTGGGCGGCGGTGCGCAGCAGGAGCTGATGGGCTTCCTGCAGGGCGCTCCACTGCCCTTCCTCCCAGGGCAGGCACAGGGCGTCGGGCACGACGGCGTCGGGCTCGATGTCACATGCCCGCAGCCGGGCCAGCCATTCGCCCAGTCGGCGGCGGGACACCACGGCCACCTGGACATCCCCTTCCCGGTTGCGCTGGCCGAGGGCGAAGTGCAATTGCTCCACGTCTTCTGCGAGCTGGTCCTCCAGGGCATAGGGCAGCGCGCTGAGGATACGCTGGCGCTGGCGGCTGGGGATGCGGGCATGGGTGAGCAGGACCTGGGCGGTGGGCACCAGCACGATGACCTGCCGCCCGGGCGCATGGAGCGAGATGTCTTCCAGGGCCGCCTGGCTGCCGGCCCGGGTATCGGGCCGGATTTCGGACTGGATTTCGGACTGGAACTCGGCAGGGATGGTGGATTCTTTCTCGGGTTCAAGCAGCAGCCAGCTGACGGGTTGCGCCGGGTCTTCCGGAAGACGGATGAAGAGCCGGGCGCGCATCTACCAGATTCCCCGGGCCCGCGCCGCCACCCGGACACGGGCGTCGGCATCACGGGCGAAGAGACTGAACAGGCGCAGCCGGCTGCGCCCGAAGCTGACCTCGGCGCTGAGCAGGAAGTGATCGCTGCCCACGCTGATGTCGTCGATCTGTCCACTCATGTCGCGGAAGGGCGGCTGATTCATGAACTCGTCGATGTTCTGATAGCCCCCATCACCACGGCCCTCGATGAGCTGTTCGGCATCCGCCTGGGTCAGGCCGTCGGCGAGGGACATGAGCACCGGGACCGTGGCCGTGTTGACGTTGACCGGGGTGGGCACCGGCAGGGCCGTGACATGAGGGCGCAGGGTGGCGAAACTGGCCTGATCCATGCCCTGGACCCTCAACAGCTCGCTGACGCTGGCGATGGGACCGTTGGGCGTCCGATAGGGTGGCTCCCGGAGCAGATACTCGTTGTCCTCGGCGCCGTCCGGAAAAGCGGGTTCCTCGTCCTCGTCGATCCAGTCCGCCACGGCGCGTGCCAGGCCCTCATCGAGACCGAGGGCGCGCAGCAGACGCTGGAAGCGTTGCAGGTCCCTGTTGCTGGTGCGGCCGTTCCTGACCAGGTTGTTGAGATTGAAGCGCCCCTGCAGGTCCTCGATGGCGCCGCTGACCACGGCGCCTTCCACGGCAATGGGGGGCAGCACGGTGGCCCAGTCTTCGCCGGGATGATCGATGCCGCCGTTGCGGCGGTCCTGGGCGAGGACCTGGCGCGCCCATTCCTCGACCCCCAGCCCGAACAGGTAGGCCTGGTCGCGTTCCAGCATGTTTTCCGTGCGCCGGATGTCCAGCTGCTGCCGTGAGGCCAGGGCCACGGCGGTCACGGTGGCGATGGCGGTTACCAGCAGGGCGGTGATGAGGGCGGCGCCCTGACTGCGACACCGTTTATGGGGGATTCTGGTCTTCATTCTGTCCGGATTCTACATCAATTGCCTGAGGCAGGCGGAACAGCCGGCGGAGCACGCCCCACTGTTCCACTTCGAGGACCACCTCGATGGCACGGGGCAGGCGTGCCGGTGCCGCATCGTCCTGTGCGACGGGCACCGGCCACTGGTTCTGCCATTGCCGTCGTTGGTCGAGATAACGGAATTCCAGGTTGAGAATGCCGTCTGCCAGGACCGTGTCCTGCGCGGGACTGTCCTGAGGGCGGTCCAGCACGGGCCAGCTGCGACGCACCAGTTGTCCATCGGTGAGGAGATAGGCGATGCGCTGCAGGTGGCTGCGGGGCAGCGCGGCGGGATTGCGCCGCCCTGCCCGGCTCAGCTCCAGTTGCGCGCCATTGCCCCGCAGGGCGGGTTGACGGTCTCCGAAATCGTCCCGGATGGGGCGTCCCACCGCCTGTTCCAGGTCCCGGCCCATGATGGCGAACAGGGCCTGCAGGGTGCTGATGCGTGCGGCCTCTGACTCGATGCGCTCGCGGGCGTCCAGCACGGTCTGCAGGCCCTGGTAGGCGATCACCGACAGGACGGCGAAGATGGCGAGGGAAACCAGCAGTTCCAGCAGGGTGAAACCACCCTCGCGACGCCCGGCAGTCATGGCCCGGGTCTTCCCACATAGGCGATGGCCGTGGCGAGGGCGCGGCGTCGTTGCCGTTCCCGGTGGACCTCCACGTCCAGGCGGCGGATATTGCGGTCGGCCGTGCTGCTGACCTTGAGGGTCCAGAACCATTCCCGCCCCGCCATTTCGCCGCTGCCCTTGCGTTCGCCCACCCGGGGCCATTCATCGTTGACCTGCAGTTCCGTCACCACGTTCATGGCCACCCAGTGAGCCAGGGTGTGATCCCGCAGGCGGGCGGTATTCTCCAGGTTGCGGCTGGCCTGGCCCACCAGCGCGGCCAGGGCGACGGCCACCACCGCCAGGGCCACGAGGATTTCCAGGAGCGTGAAGCCCCTGTTGGATTGCCCGTTGGATTGCCTGTTGGATTGCCCGGGGGGTTGCCAGTCCGGTCGGCGGCCTGGCCCGCGATCTGCCGGGTGATCTGTCGGGCGGGTTGCGACCCGCCGGTGCGCGATGCCGGGCCCGCGTTTCACGGTTTATTCCTCGCGGGGCCGGTCTGTGATACGCACCTGGCCATTGAGCGCCACCGTGAGGCGAACGTCGAGGTCGCTTTCCTCGTCACTGAGCAGGATTTCGGCCGGCGTGGCTTCGCCACTGGAAAGGATATACAGGCGCGGGTGAGTCTCTTGTTCTTCATTGCTGAGAAAATCGAAGCGCTGTCCTTCGAAGAAGACTTCCAGGCGCATTCCCGCCGGCAGTTCCCGTGGCCGCAGCAGCTGATCCTGCGCCGGCTGCCAGGCCCGGGCGTCAAGCCACAGGAAACGGTATCCGTCCGGGGCCAGCTCCACCGCGTATTCACGCCCTTCGAGCACGGCTTCCTCGGCGGCCAGGCGCAACAGGGCGGCCAGGCGCCGGCTTTCCTCTTCCAGGCGCCGTCCTCCGCCGGGATCGAGGGTGGGGATCAGCAGTCCCAGCGTGATGCCGATGATGAGCACCACCACCAGGAGTTCCAGGAGGGTGAAGCCCCCGGGCCGGCGCCTGGCAGAAGGAGGCCCGCCATGCTTTTGCCCCGTTTCGAGGGAGTTACTGATCGATGTTCCAGTTGCCCAGGTCCGCATCCTCGCCTTCGCCACCCGGCTGGCCGTCGCGGCCCAGGGTATAGATGTCGATGGGGCCATGGGTGCCGGGGTTCAGATACTGATAGGGACGGTCCCAGGGGTCCTTGGGCAGGCGCGGCAGGTAGTCGGGAATCAGCACATCGATGCCCTCGTCGGTGCTGGGATAATCGTGTTTTTCCAGCCGGTACATGTTGAGGGCGCTCTCGATGGCGCGAATGTCCGCCTTGGCCTTGGTGATCTTGGCGGCCGCCGGCTTGTCCATGATGTTGGGCACGATGATGGCTGCCAGAATACCCAGGATGACCACCACCACCAGCACCTCGATGAGCGTGAAGCCGCCTGCCGGGCTTCCGGACAGGTGCCGGGAGAGACGGGTCTGCGTCGGTGACGAAGCGTTTTTCATGGTCTGCATGGTTCCTTGTATCGGTTAGAGTACCAGTTGATTGAGGTTGATGATAGGCAGCAGCATGGCGAGGATGATCACCAGCACGATACCGCCCATGACCAGGATCACCAGGGGGCCGAACAGACCCAGCAGGGTCTGCATGAGGGACTCCAGTTCCCGCTCCTGGCTGTTGGCGGCCCGCTCCAGCATCAGCTCCAGCTTGCCGCTGGCCTCCCCGCTGGCAATGAGGTGGATGGTCATGGGCGGGAAGTAGCCGCTCCGGTCCAGGGCGCGGTGCAGGCTGCTGCCCTCGCGCACCTGGCGCGCCGCCGCCTCCACCGCATCGCGCATGGGCAGGTTGGTCACCACCTGTGCCGAGATGCGCAGGGCCTCCAGCACGGGCACGCCGCTGGCATTGAGAATGCTCAGGGTGCGGGCGAAACGGGCCGCGTTCAGGCCCCGTACCAGGTGGCGGACCAGGGGCAGGGCCAGCAGCAGACGATGAAAGTGCCGCCGGGGCCCGGGCCGGCGCAGCAGCAATCGCAGCCCGATGAACAGGGCCGCCAGCAGGACCGCCAGCAGCGGACCGCTGTCGCGGGTGAAGTCGCTCACCGCGATGAGGCCGCGGGTCAGCGGCGGGAGGGCCTGCCCCATGTTCTCGAAGACCTGGATGATCTGGGGAACCACATAGGTCATGAGTCCCGCCACCACCAGGATGGCCACGATCACCACGAGTATGGGGTAGATCAGCGCCTGCACGATCTTGTCCCGCAGGGCCTGGCGGTTTTCCGTGTAGTCCGCCAGCTTGTCCAGCACCTCGTCCAGGTGTCCCGACTGCTCGCCGGCGGAGATGGTGGCGCGGTAGAGGTCGGAGAAGACGCGCGGGAAGTCCCCCAGGGCCACCGCCAGCGGATGTCCCTCCATGACCCGCGAACGCACTGCCAGCAGGAGGTTCTTGAGCCGGGTCTTTTCGCATTGCTGGGAGACGGCCTTCAGGGCCTCCTCGATGGGCAGGCCCGAGCGCACCAGGGTGGCGAACTGGCGGGTGATGAGCGCCAGGTCGGTGGCATTGATGCCCTGGCGCAGGCCCAGCAGGCGTCCGCTCCGCTCCTGCTGTTCCTGGCTGATCTCCACCACCGAGACGGGCACCCAGCCGCGTTCCCGCAGCTGCTGGCGGATCTGGCGCGGCGCATCGCCCTCCAGCACGCCCTTGCGTTCCTTGCCCCTGGTATCCAGTGCCCTGAATTCGAAGGCGCCCATGGCTATTCCTCATGGGTGACGCGCAGCACTTCCTCCAGGGTCGTGTCTCCGGCCAGCACCCGGCGCACCCCGTCCTGGTGGATGCTGGGGCCCTTGGTACGGGCATAGGTTTCCATTTCCTGTTCCGAGCGTCCGTCGTGAATCATGGTCCGCAGGGTGTCATCGATCTCGATGAGTTCGAAGATGGCGGTGCGCCCCCGGTAGCCGCTGAAATTGCAGGCCTTGCAGCCCGTGCCGTGATAGAGCGTGAGCGGCTGGTCGTCGGCGACGCCCAGGGTCGCGCGCTCACGGGGGGCGGGATCGTAGGGCGTCTTGCATCTGGCGCAGAGCAGGCGCACCAGGCGTTGGGCCAGCACCCCTATGAGACTGGAGGCCAGCAGGAAAGGTTCCACGCCCATGTCGCGCAGGCGCATCACGGCGCCGATGGCGGTGTTGGTGTGCAGGGTGGAGAGTACCAGGTGGCCGGTGAGACTGGCCTGCACCGCGATCTCCGCCGTTTCCAGGTCGCGGATCTCCCCCACCATGACGATGTCCGGGTCCTGGCGCAGGATGGCGCGCAGGCCGCGGGCGAAGGACATGTCGATCTTGCCCTGCACCTGGGTCTGGCTGATGCCGTCGATGTGGTATTCGATGGGGTCCTCCACGGTCATGATGTTGGCCTGCTTGTCATTGAGGGCGGTGAGCATGGCATAGAGCGAGGTGGTCTTCCCCGAGCCGGTGGGGCCGGTGACCAGGATGATGCCGTGGGGGCGGTGGATGATGCGGTCGATGGTTTCCAGGTCGCGGGGCGACATGCCCAGGTGTTTCAGGTCCAGCCGCCCTGCCTGCTTGTCCAGCAGGCGCAGCACCACGCGCTCGCCATGGGCCGAGGGCAGGGTGGAGACGCGCACGTCCACGGCGCGCCCGGCGATCTTCAGCGAGATGCGCCCGTCCTGGGGCAGGCGTTTCTCGGCGATGTCCAGCTTGGCCATGACCTTGATGCGCGAAACCAGGATGGGTGCCAGTACCCGCGCCGGTTCCAGCACCTCGCGCAACACGCCATCGACGCGGAAGCGCACCACCAGACGGTGTTCGTAGGGTTCGATGTGGATATCGGAGGCGTTCTCTTTTACTGCCTCAGTGAGCAGGGCATTGATGAGGCGGATGATGGGCGCGTCGTCCTCGCTCTCCAGCAGGTCTTCCGGTTCCGGCATCTCCTGGGCAATGCGCGACAGGTCCAGTTCGTCACCCACCAGCTGCATGGCCTGGGAAGAGCCGTGTTCGTAGGATTTCTGCAGCAGGCGGTCGAATTCCTCATCGGTCACGAGTTCCACCTGCAGGGGCATGGCGAGGTGGCGGCGCACCTCCGCCAGGGTGAGGGCTGAGACGTCCTGCCGGCACAGGGTGCGGGCGCGCCCGTCCTCGATGGCGGTGACCAGTACGCCGTGGCGCCGGGCGTAGGCGAAGGGCAGGCGCCAGTCCTCGTCCGGCGAGGTCGTCAGGGCCTCCTCGTCTTCCTGCAGCAGGCGTCCGTCGAGGTCATTGTAGGCTTGTTCCAGGCTCATGGCCGTCTCATGATCTTCTCAATCTTCTCAGGGCGCTTCGGAATGTTCATCCTGTGCCGATTGGGGGCGCAGGGAGGGTGGCACGGCCAGCAGTTCGTCCAGGGGGCGGATCACCGGGACCTGGTGATCTTCGAGGAAAAGATGATCCCTGGCGCGCACCTCGAGCTGGCGGGCGCGGATGTAATCGTATTTGCGGCTGGTCACGTCCCGGGCCAGGGCGGTGTCGCGGATGATGGTGGGGTGGATGAAGACCATCATGTTGGTCTTTTCCTTGCTGGTGGAGCGGCGCGTGAACAGGCCGCCCAGCAGGGGGATGTCGCTGAGCAGGGGTGTCTTGTTGACCGTCTCCTTGAGATTGTCGCTGATGAGGCCGCCCAGGACGATGATCTGCCCGTCCTCCACCAGCACGCTGGTCTTGATGGAGCGGGTGTTGGTGATGAGATCCACGGCGATGGGGGAGACATTGAGGCTGTCCACCGAGTGCTCGATGTCCAGCTTGATGGCATTGCCCTCGTTGATCTGGGGCTTGACCTTGAGCGTGAGCCCCACGTTCTTGCGCTCGATGGTCTGAAACGGATTGTTGGGAGTGCTGGCGGGGCCCACGGTGACGAAGGCGCCGGTGATGAAGGGGACCTCCTGGCCCACCACGATCTCGGCCTCTTCGTTGTCCAGGGTGACCAGGGTGGGCGTGGACAGCACGTTGGTGTTGCCGTCGCCCTGCAGGGCGCGCAGCAGGACGGCGAAGCGGGTGCCTCCGTCCTCGAAGCGCCCTGCGCCCATGGTAAATCCCTGCCCGATGGGTGGCGGCTGACCTGCGATAATGGAACCCACGATGTCCACCAGCCCGCCCCCCAGGTTGACGATGCCCACCGGCGCGGTGCCTGCGCTCTGGGTGCCGTCCACGATCCACTCCACGCCCAGCTCGTTGTTGAGGTTGGTGGAGACCTCGGCGATGACGGCCTCGATGAGGACCTGGGCGCGGCGCACGTCCAGTTGCTTGATGACGGCCTCCAGGGAGCGGAAGATGTCCGGCGGGGCGGTGATCACCAGGGCATTGGTGGCCTCGTCCGCCTGGATGGTGACCGGCAGTTTCTGCGCGGCGCGCCCCGCCGCCTTGCCCTTCTGCTGTTTCTCCACACTGGCGCTGATCCCGGTGAGTACCGGCACCAGATCCTTGGCCTTGGCATAGCGCAGATAGACCACCCGCGTGTTGCCTTCGGTGGCCAGGGGGGTGTCGAGATGGGAGATGATGGTGCGCAGCCGCAGCCGGCCGGTCTTGCCGCCGCCCAGGAGAATGCTGTTGGTGCGCTCGTCGGCGATGAGCACGGGCGAGTCCGGCCCCCCGCGCCCCGCGCCCTTCTTGCCCTTGTTCTGCTGCTCCAGGGTATTGAGCAGGCGCACCACTTCGGTGGCGGAGGCGTGCTCCAGGCGGATGATCTCGATCTCGTTGCTGCTGGGCACGTCGATGCGGCGGATGATGCCCAGGAGGCGCTGGATATTGGCGGCACGGTCGGAGATGATGAGGATGTTGCTGGGCACGTAGGCGGCGAGGTGACCCTGCTGGGGGACCAGGGGACGCAGGATGGGCACCAGCTGGGAGGCCGAGACATGGGCCAGTTCCACCACCCGCGTGACGACCTCGTCGCCGTGGCCGGGCGCTTCGGCATCGGCAACGGGCAGGGCATCCTGCTTGGCGCTGGCGTCGGGTACGATCTTGATCACTTCGCCGCTGGGAATGGCGGCGAAGCCGTGCACGTCAAGCACCGACAGAAACACCTGGTAGATCGCTTCCTTGTCCATGGGGCGCGAGGAGATGATGGTGACCTTGCCCTTGACCCGGGGATCGACGATGAAGTTCTTGCCGGTCAGTTCGGAGATGGTGCCGATGACGGCGGTGATATTGGCATCCTTGAGATTGAGCGTGACAGGCTGGGCGAGGGCCTCGCGGGAAGGCGGGACGGCGAGCGCCAGGAGCAGTAACGCAGACAGCAGGGAAAGCAGCGGGCCTGAGACAGTCCGCCGCCACGGCAGTGTGCCTGCCGTCATTGGATTAAGTACTGGTCGCATCGTCTCAGGCGAAGGTCCCTGCCGCTTTGCGGCCTCTCGAATCATGCAAGTCAGGTGCCATCATATAATAAGCCTTGAGGGGATTTATACCTTAATCGATTGTTAAATGATGTCGATAACCCATTTAGACCTCGCTAATCTTTCAACAAAACCGTTGCCGATACAAGGATAAGGACGAAGGCGGGAGCAAGGGCCCATGGCACAGGATCCGGACAGGTTGCGTACTTTCAAGCACGAATATCTGGGCATGGACGTGGAGTCCATCAAGCGTTCCATGGCCAACCGCCTGGAATACACGGTGGGCAAGGATCTCTACACGGCCACCACGCGGGACTGGTTTCACGTGGCGGCCTACGTGGCGCGCGACCGTCTCATGGAGCGCTGGATGGAGACCATGCGCACCTACTATCGCGAGGACGCCAAGCGGGTCTACTACCTCTCCATGGAATTCCTCATCGGCCGCACCCTCATGAACAGCCTGCTCAACATGGGCATCTTCGACGAGGTGGCGCGGGCCTTCCATGATGCCGGTCTCGATCTGGAGAAGATCTGCGAGGTGGAGCCCGATGCCGCCCTGGGCAACGGCGGCCTGGGGCGCCTGGCGGCCTGCTTCCTGGATTCCATGGCCACCCTGGGCATCCCCGGCTATGGCTACGGGATCCGCTACGAATACGGCATGTTCACCCAGCGCATCGAGAACGGCCACCAGGTGGAGCACCCGGACAACTGGCTGCGCTACGGCAACCCCTGGGAGTTCCCCCGCGCCGAGGTGATCTATCCCATCAAGTTCAACGGCCGGGTGGTGGAATATCCCGATGACAGCGGGCGGCTCCAGTATCACTGGATCGACACCGACGAGGTCATCGCCATGGCCTACGACACCCCCATCCCGGGTTTCCGCACCAACACGGTCAACAACATGCGCCTGTGGGCGGCCAAGTCATCGCGCGATTTCGATCTCAAGTATTTCAACGAGGGCAACTACATCAAGGCGGTGGAGGCCGAGACCCAGTCGGAGAACATCTCCAAGGTGCTCTATCCGGACGACACCACCTACATGGGCAAGGAGCTGCGCCTCAAGCAGCAGTATTTCTTCGTCTCCGCCTCGCTGCGCGACATCCTCTACCGCTACAAGAAGTTCCATCCCGATTTCGATGCCTTGCCGGACAAGGTGGCCATCCAGCTCAACGACACCCATCCGGCGGTGGCTGTCGCCGAACTCATGCGCATCCTCGTGGACGAGGAGCGCCTGGACTGGGACCGGGCCTGGTCCATCACCACCCGCACCTTTGCCTATACCAACCACACACTCATGCCGGAAGCCCTGGAGACCTGGCCGGTGAGCCTGTTCCAGAAGATCCTGCCGCGCCATCTGCAGATCATCTACGAGATCAACCGGCGTTTTCTCAAGGATGTGATGCATCACCATCCGGGCAACCCCGAGCTGCTGCGGCGCATGTCCATCATCGACGAGGCGGGCGAGCCGCGCATCCGCATGGCCCATCTGGCCATCGTGGGCAGCCACAAGGTCAACGGGGTGGCCAAGCTCCATACCCGCCTCATGAAGGAGACCATCTTCGCCGATTTCGACCGCTTCTATCCCGGCAAGATCGTCAACAAGACCAACGGCATCACGCCACGGCGCTGGCTGCATCACGTCAATCCGCGCCTTGCCTCCCTCATCACCGGGCGTATCGGCGACGGCTGGATCACCGACCTGGACCGGCTCCGGGAGCTGGCGCCCTGTGCCGACGACGCGGATTTCTGCGCCGCCTTTCGCACCATCAAGCAGGCCAACAAGATCCGCCTGGCAGGTCTCATCCACAAGCATCTGGGCATCGAGGTGGACACCGCCTCCCTGTTCGATGTCCACATCAAGCGCATCCACGAATACAAGCGCCAGCTGCTCAATGTCCTCCACGTGGTCACGCTCTACAACCGCATCCGCGCAGGTCAGGCCGACGTGGTGCCGCGCACCGTGATCTTTGCCGGCAAGGCGGCGCCCGGTTACGCCATGGCCAAGCTCATCATCAAGCTCATCAACGACGTGGCGGACATCGTCAACCACGATCCCGCGCTGGATGACCGCCTGAAGGTGGTCTTCGTGCCCAATTATGACGTCTCCACCGCCAGCGACATCATCCCTGCGGCGGAACTCTCGGAGCAGATCTCCACCGCCGGCACCGAGGCATCGGGTACCGGCAACATGAAGCTGGCCTTGAACGGGGCGCTGACCATCGGTACCCTGGATGGCGCCAACATCGAGATCCGCGATGCCGTGGGGGAAGACAACATCTTCATCTTCGGGCTTACCGCCGAGGAAGTGCAGGCGCGGCGTTGGGGCGGCTACAACCCCTGGGATCACTATCATGCCCATGCCGAGCTGAAGCAGGCCCTGGACATGATCGCCGAGGGTTTCTTCTCACCCGAGCAGCCCGACCTCTATCGCGGCCTGTTTCACGCCCTCACCGACGGTGGCGATACCTTCATGGTGCTGGCCGACTACGCCGCCTTCGTCGAGTGCCAGGAACGGGTCGCGGCGCTGTACCGCGACCAGGCCGCCTGGACCCGCAAGGCGGTGCTCAACACCGCGGCCATGGGGCCCTTTTCCAGCGACCGCACCATCCGGGAATATGCCGAGGAGATCTGGCGGACCCGCCCGGTGGAGATCCGGCTGGGGCGTGATGCGTGATGTCGGGCCTGCATTGACCTGACAGTTGCAAAAAAATTCGTGCCCCATCGCGTTTTCGTGCTGTGTTTGAAGGTGTTATTGTCCAAAACTGCATCGTTGCGGGATGCCCCATGGGGTGAATTCAAGAAATCCACCTCTCCCGGCGGGGCCGGGGTGAGGGGATATGATCCAGGCGATTTTCTCGTCTGTGCGATCCTCTCACCCTAACCCTCTCCCTGAGGGAGAGGGAATTTATGCAATGATCAGGTTGGGCGTAGTGTCTTGGGAACAGATTAATTCGTGAACCGGTGTCTGAGATGCCCCGTCTCGGTGTTGCAAAGCTTGACCAGGGCGCTGCTATCGATTGTCTTAGTAATCAGAGGCTCCCTTGTCATTCCGGGCGCAGCGGGAAATGACAGGGAAGTGTGGCGCCACGGGCAAGGAGGCGTGTTGGGAATGACATTACCCCTGTCATTCCGAGCGCAGCGAGGAATCCTGGGACAGTGGGGCAGGATTTCTCCCTTCGGTCGAAATGACAACTTCTTGTCATTCCAAGCGCAGCGGGAAATGACAAGGGCGTGTGGCGGCACGGGCAAGGAGGCGTGTTGGGAATGACATTACCCCTGTCATTCCGAGCGCAGCGAGAAATGACACTTCTATGTCATTCCAAGCGCAGCGGGAAATGACATAGAAGTGTGGCGCCACGGGCAAGGAGGCGTATTGGGAATGACATTACCCCTGTCATTTCGAGCGCAGCGAGAAATCCTGGGACAGTGGGGCAGGATTTCTCCCTTCGGTCGAAATGACAACTTCTTGTCATTCCGGGCGCAGCGGGAAATGACAGGGAAGTGTGGCGCCACGGGCAAGGAGGTGCGGCGGGAATGACATTGCCCCTGTCATTCCGAGCGCAGCGAGGAATCTTGGGACAGTGGGGCAGGATTTCTCCCTTCGGTCGGAATGACAACTTCTTGTCATTCCAAGCGCAGCGGGAAATGACAGGGAAGTGTGGCGGCACGGGCAAGGAGGCGTATTGGGAATGACATTACCCCTGTCATTCCGAGCGCAGCGAGAAATCCTGGGACAGTGGGGCAGGATTTCTCCCTTCGGTCGAAATGACAGGGGGGTCGAAATGACAGCCGTTTTACGGATGCCGGTCCTGCGGACCTTCATCGGGCTGCCTTTCCTGATATTGATGGTCTCATAATTGTCCCTACCAAAATGTGTCGCCTGGATGGAGTGGAACGTAATCCAGGGGCGTGGGTTTTGCCGTCCGGTTTCCTGGATTG
>Ga0256839_1001933_pt1 | contig 24115 bp, 31 predicted proteins | sample 354166metaG_FD_185968 | JGI IMG/M metagenome (GOLD analysis project Ga0256839, IMG submission 185968) | Hydrothermal vent microbial communities from Mid Atlantic Ridge, Atlantic Ocean - 354-166 | ecosystem: Environmental > Aquatic > Marine > Hydrothermal vents | place: Atlantic Ocean: Mid... | reverse complement strand
TGGGAGAGGATAAAGGAGAAGCTGCTGAAGAGGTAGCGGGGTAAGATTTATATATGACGATATTACGATGTATCATCATGCAGCTTGGTGACAGGGACAGGGACGCTCTGAGGGCATGCCTCAAGGGTGGCGTTAGGATACACCTGTACTTAGATGGCAGTGAGAACAGCAGACAGGCTGAAGAGCTTTTCAGCCATCTATGTGAAGAGTTTGAGGCGCTTCACTTAGTGAAGCACGAGGGTGGACAGGAGTTCCTGCCGGCACTCAGCATAGAGGGCGAGAAACACCACAGCAACGTGGTTTATCACGGCATACCCGCAGAGCACGAGCTGAGCACGCTGGTTGAGTGGCTCTGCATTGCCTCAGGCAGCGGACAGGCACCCGGGGAAGCCGCTATCAGAGCCCTTGAAGAGCTTGACAGCGAAGTTGAGGTGGTGCTGGTGCTCACGCCCTTCTGCCCAACCTGCACAGGAGTGGCAAAGAACATCATCCGCCTCGGCATGGCATGCGAGAAGCTCAGGGTGAGCATAATAGACGTGGCGATGTTTCCAGAGGCGAGAGAGCGCTACCCCTCCCTCTCGGTGCCCAAGCTCTTCATAGGCAGCAGAACCCTCACAGGCGCGAGAGGCGCTGACGAAGCCTCCGTGCTGGAGCTGATAAAGGAGGTGAGTTAGATGAAGATAGGCGTGATTCTGAACTCAAACGACCCCGAGACCGCCTGGAATGCGGTGAGGTTTGCCCTGACAGCGGTGCTGGACGGGCATGAGGTGAAGCTGTTCCTCATGGGACCTGGGGTGGAGGTTGAGGACATCACCCACGAGCAGTTCAATGCCGCCGCCGTGCTGAAGGACTACCTGGATGCGGGGGGTAAGGTGCTGGTGTGCGGCAGCTGCCTTGACGCCAGGTCAAGGAGCACCGAGCTGGGCAGGAACATAATGAACGACCTGGTTGAGATGGTGGTTGAGAGCGACAGGGTGGTAACCTTCGGCTGAGCTTAAGGTTTATATACCCCAGCAAGCCATGGGTATGGTATGAAGTTCAGGGTAGGGCATGCCACCATCCACTACCTGAAGAAGCCCAGAGCAGAGCACGGCATCTTCGTGCAGGGGCTGCTGGGCGTGGGTCAGGTGGGGCTGATGGCGGGCAGGCAGATCATAGACTCGCTGAATGCAGAGAAGGTGGCAGACCTGTACTCCATCCACTTCCTCTACCCCAATGTCGCCCTTCCCGGGGTGGTTTACGAGGACAACAACTTAGTTGACCTGCACAAGGACGAAATTTACTATGCCGAGGAGCACGAGATGTTCATACTCACTGGCGTCTATCAGGGCACCTCACCGGAGACCTACTACCACTTAGCCCATGCCATACTGGAGTTCTGCGAGGAGGCAGGGGTTAAGGAGGTGTACACCCTGGGAGGCTACGGCACCGGCACCAAGGTGCAGGAGCCAAAAACCTATGGCGTGGCTGCAGACCCCGAGGTAATGGAGCTGCTGAGGAAGCACAGCATCCCGGTGCTTGAGGCGCAGAAGGGCACGCTGGGTGCAACGGGGCTGGCTGGAATACTGGTGCCCTTAGCCTCAAAGAACGGCTTCAGGAGCGTGTGCCTGCTCGCGGAGACCCACGGCACCTATCCTGACCCGAAGGCAAGCAAGTATGCGGTCAAAACTCTTGCAAGACTCTGCGGCATAGAGATTGAGACAAAGGAGCTGGATGAGCAGATTGAAGCCATGGAAAGGGAGTTTGCCAAGATGGAGGAGTACGCCAGGCAGATTGCAGAGATGTACAAGCAGCAGCCCAAGGGTGATGAGAGGCTCAGCTACATAGGGTAGGGCTGAAAATGAGCGTGGAGGAGCTTGTAAGGGTTATAGCAGACGAGTGCGGAAGGGATGAGGCTGAGATTCTGAGGCTGGTGGAGGAGAAGCAGAAGGAGCTGGGCGGGCTGATAACTCCAGAAGGCGCTGCCCACGTGGTGGCGAACGAGCTGGGGGTGAACCTGCTCTCCACCCTCTCACGCAGCGAGGACACCGAGATAGAGAAGCTGATACCCGGGATGAACAGGGTGAGCATAGTGGGCAGGATAACCAGAATATACGGGGTGAGGGAGTTCTCAAGAAACGACGGCAGCAGGGGCAGGGTGGGCTCGCTGGTGCTCGCAGACGCCACGGGCAGCATCAGGGTGGTCTTCTGGGGCAGGGACACCGAGAAGCTTCAGAAGCTGCAGGAGGGCATGGTGGTGCGCCTGCGCAACGCATACACCAAGGCAGACCTGAACGGCGAGCCCGAGGTGCACGTGGGGAGCAGCACCGTGGTGGTTGCCGAGCCCCCCGACGTTGACCCCGCGAGCTTTCCCGAGGCTGAGGTGGCTGAGAAGAGCATAGCCGAGCTCCAGGACGGAGACCAGAACGTCAACGTGCTCTGCAAGGTGCTCAGGGTTTACGAGCTCAGGGAGTTCAGGCGGGATGACGGCAGCACGGGCAGGGTGCTCAGCATGCGCGTTGCAGACAGCACAGGAAAAGCCAGGCTGGTGCTGTGGGGTGAGAACGCCTCCGTAGGTGCGGAGATATCCGAGGGCGACGTGCTCAGGGTGGTGAAGGGCTACGTGAAGCTCAGGATGGGCGAGAAGGAGCTGCACGTGGGCAGGTACGGCAAGGTGGTGCTCTGCCCGGAGGAGGCAGAGGCGCTGGCTGAGGTGAGCGAGAGGGTGGAGAGGAAGAGCATCGCCGAGCTCCAGGAGGGTGAGGAGGCTGAAGTCAGGGGGGCGCTGGTGAGCATAGGCGACGAGGTAAAGCTGTTTGACAGAGGAGACTCAAAGGGTGCTGTGGTTAATGCGGTAATTGACGACGGCACCGGCAACATACGTGCTGCCTTCTACGACAAGCTCGTTGAGACGCTGCTCAACCTGCCGCTTGAGAGGATTTTAGCACGGGAAGTTGAGGATGAGGAGTTTGAGGCGAGGAGGCAGGAGCTGCTGGGCAGGGAGGTGGTGGTGAGGGGCAGGGTGAGGAGGAGCGACTTCACAGGCAGAAACGAGCTCGTGGTAACCGACATAGACCTGCATCCTGACCCGAGGCAGGAGGCTGAGATGCTGCTGAAAAGGCTCAAGCAGATGAAAAGGGAGGAAGAGTGATGGATATAGAGGAGCTACCCGGTGTGGGTGCAGCAACCGCCGAGAAGCTCAGAGAGGCAGGATACAAGACGGTTGAGGCGATAGCGGTGGCGCATCCCGCTGAGCTCAAGGAGGCTGCGGGGCTGGGTGAGGGCACCGCCATAAAGGTGATAGCCGCCGCCAGAGACTCGCTGCAGATGGGCTTCATGACAGGCATTGAAGTGCTGGAGAAGCGCAAGACCATGCGGAAGATAAGCACCGGCAGCTCTGCCCTTGACGGGCTGCTGGGCGGCGGCATAGAGACACAGGCGATAACCGAGTTCTTCGGCGAGTTCGGCTCGGGTAAGACGCAGATATGCCACCAGCTCGTGGTGAATGTGCAGCTTCCTGAGGAGGAGGGCGGCCTGGGCAAGAACGCCCTGTACATAGACACCGAAAACACCTTCCGCCCCGAGAGGGTAATCCAGATGGCTGAGGCGAAGGGGCTGAAGCCCGAGGAGGCCTTAGAGAACATAGTGGTGGCGAGAGCCTACAACAGCGACCACCAGATGCTCTTGGTGGAGAAGGCTGAGGAGGTTATAAGGGAGAAGGGCATAGGGCTGGTGATAGTTGACTCGCTGACCTCCCACTTCAGGAGCGACTACACGGGCAGGGGAATGCTCTCGGACAGGCAGCAGAAGCTCAACAGGCACATGCATGCGCTGCAGCGGCTCAGCGACATCCACAACTTAGCTGTGGTGGTCACGAATCAGGTGATGATGCGCCCGGACTTCTTCTTTGGAGACCCCACCGCGCCCATAGGCGGGCACGTGGTGGCGCACGCCTCCACCTTCAGGGTTTACCTGAGGAAGTCAAAGGGCGGCAAGAGGGTGGCGAGGCTGATAGACTCTCCAAACCTGCCAGAGGGAGAGGCTATATTCACCGTCGTTAAGGAAGGAATCAAAGACTGATGAGGCTCAGAGCTGTTGCCATTGACATTGACGGCACGCTCACCGACGAGAAGCGCCGCCTTGAGCTTGAAGCCGTGGCAATGCTCAGAAGGCTTGAGTGGCTGAATGTTAAAGTCATCCTCGCCACAGGCAACGTGCTCTGCGTAACCGACACCATAAAAACCTTCATCGGCACCTCCGGACCCGTGATATGCGAGAACGGCGGCATAATTAAGGACGAAGAGCTGGGGGTGGTGCGCTATCTCGGCGACATACCCGAGGTCAGGAGAGCCTTCAACCACTTAGCTGCAAGGATGGAGGTTAAGCTGGTGCCCTACTCTGAGCTCAGAAAAACAGAGGTGGCGCTGCTGAGAGACGGGATAAGCGCAGAGCAGGTCAGGGAGGTGCTGAAGGACTTCAACGTGGAGGTGGTGGACACAAAGTTTGCCATCCACATAAAGTCCCCGGGGGTGAGCAAGGGCAGGGCGCTGGAGCAAATCGCAGAGCTCAGGGGGATTGAGCTGGAGGAGATAGCCGCCATAGGGGACAGCGAGAACGACAGGGACATGCTGGCAAAAGCTGGCTACGCCATCTCGGTGGGCGAGCAGGCGCTTGAGGATGTGGCAGACCTGGTCACCGCAGACCGCTACGGCGCGGGGGCTGTGCAGGCGCTCAGGCATCTGATTGAAATAAGTTTTTAAATGATAAATTATTAAGAATCTGTGCACCGGGTGTTGAGCATGGAGAAGCTGGAGCTCAGGTACAGGCAGGTGGACTCGTCGCTGGTTAAGAAGCTCAAGCAGATGCCTGGTGGCGAGGCGGTGGGAAGGTGCTATCAGTGCGGCACCTGCACGGCGTCATGCGTGGTCAACGCCATCTTGGACGACTTCAACCCGAGGAGGGTTATCAGGATGGCGGTGCTGGGCATGCGTGAGGTGCTGGAGAGTGTTGAGCCCTGGTACTGCGCCGTATGCTACATGTGCACGGAGCGCTGCCCGAGGGATGTTAAGCCGGTGAGCGTGCTCATGGCGGTGAAGAACCTCTCCTGCATTGAGGGCAGGGTGCCCCAGGCATTCAGGAACATCAACGAGAACATAGCCCGCATAGGGAGGCTGTTTGAGATTGACGACTTCACCAACTTCATGCGTGAAGACATGGGGCTCCCGCCCATTGAGCCGAGCGACACTGAAGAGGTGGCGAAGCTTATAGCCGGCACGGAGTTTGAGAGGGTTGTGAAGGGAGAGGCTGAGAATGAGTGAGTACCTCTACTTCCCGGGCTGCAACATACCCTACAGGGAGAACCAGTACGAGCTCTCTGCAAGGGCGGTGGCGAAAAAGCTGGGCGTAGAGCTCAGGGGTGCCAACTTTATATGCTGCGGGCTGAACATTGAGCCCATTGACGAGTTCGCCTCCCTGCTTTTTTCTGCCAGGAACATAGCCCTGGCAGAGGAGCAGGAGCTGCCCTTAGTGGCTCTCTGCAACGGCTGCTACAAGACCCTGAGGGTGGCTGACAGGAAGCTGAAGAAGGATGAGAGGCTCAGGGCGAGGGTGAACGAGAAGCTTGCAGAGATAGGCAGGGAGTACAGGGGCAGAAGCGAGGTCTACCACTTCTTAGATGTGGTGAGCTCCGAGCTCAAACCAGAGCACATCGTCAGAAAGGTTGAGCTCAGGGTTGCTCCCTTCACGGGCTGCCACTCCACCAGACCCTCGGAGTACGTTGGCTTCGGCGCCGAGGAGAAGCTGAGGGAGCTTATAAGGCTGTGTGGCGCAAAGGTGGTGCGCTACACCGACATGGACAAGTGCTGCGGTGCCCCGCTTCTCGCACTGGGTGAGGAGCTGGGCGTGAGCATAGCCAGGCAGAGGCTGCTCAGCATGAAGGCGAGGGGTGCCGAGGCTGCCGTAACCATGTGCCCCTTCTGCCAGGTGTCCTTGGACACGCTGCAGGTGAAGGCTGAGCAGGAGTTCGGAGAGAGGTACGGGATAGCGAGCATGTACATCACCCAGCTCATAGGCATAGCCCTCGGGTTGAAGCCCGAGGAGCTGGGGCTGGGTGAAAACAAGACAAAGCCGGAAGCCCTGCTGAAGGGCGCCCTGAGATGAGGAAGCTCTACTCCTACCTGGGGTTCGCCGTGGAGGTTGAGGTCGTCTCGGGAAGGGTGAGATGGGCGAGGGTTCTGGGAAGGTGCACGCGGGAGCTTCCCGAGCTGCCACCTCTGGAGCCCGAGCTTGAGAGCCTGACACCCTTTCAGCGTGCGGTTTGCCAGGCGGTCATGGGCATACCCGCCGGGAAGGTCGCCACCTACGCCGCGGTGGCGAGGGCTGCCGGCTATGCAGGTGCAGCGAGGGGTGTGGGCAGGGTGATGGCGTGCAACAGGGTGGCGGTGCTGGTGCCCTGCCACAGGGTGGTGAGGAGCGACCTGAGGCTGGGCGGCTATTCCGGCGGAGTGGAGCTGAAGCGCCAGCTCCTCATCGCCGAGGGGGTGAGGTTCTCTGGAGACAGGGTGAGCGGGGACTGCCTGGCTGGGCTGTAGCTCTATCCCAGCTTCGCACACTCACCCCGCACAGCCCTCCTGAAGTGCATGTGAGCCTCAAGCACCCTCTCCAGCTCCTCCCCGCTCCCGGGCTTGAGGGCGTAGGCTGCCTCCCCATGCGCACTGCCCGCCAGCTCCGCTGCTCTGCTGAGAGCCGCATCCCTGCCGCCAGCAGCGAAAGCCTCAAGCACTGGCAGCACCGCAGTCAGCCTGAGAGAAGCCACCGCAACGTCGCAGTGGGGCAGGGCGTAGCGGTTGGCGTTGAAGGCAATCGCCAGCCCGCCGGAGGTGCTCGCAGAACGCAGCATCTTCCAGTCTGTTATGCTGTCGCCGATGGCGGCGCACCTCTGCGGCTCTGCTCCATGCCTCTCAAGAAAGCGCCGCATCGCCACAACCTTGCGCTCCCCTCCCGTGACCTCCACCTCCTCAAGCATCCTGCCCAGCTCCGTGGCGGGCAGGTGCTTCAGGTAAAACTCGTCCAGCGTCTGGAGTATCTCTGAATCACGCATCTCCGGGTGGAGCCTCTCAACTATCACCCGCTCCATCTCCTCCACCAGCTCCAGCCCCTCAGCACCCGCAAACCTCTCAAGCTCCACCTCGGTGCACGCCACATTTTCTTCCTGAACTCCCAGCAGGCGGGCTATTCTGAGCGCGTGCTGCGAGTAGCTGGTTGAGATTATGTGCAGCCGCCAGCCATCCTCCCTGAGCCTCTGCAGCGTCTCTGCAGCGCCCGGCGTTAGCGCCGCCCTCTCAGAAACCCTGCGCACGTCCTCGGAGGTTATGCGGTGCAGCGCCAGAAAGGGTATTATCAGCCTCAGCGTGTCCCCGGGCTCATAACCCTGCCTGCCCTGCAGGGTGAGCAGGTCATCGTACCTGCTCAGAACCTCAAACACCTTCTTGCCATTCTCAATCAGACCCATCAGCTCATAGGCGTTGTCCTGCGGGGAAAGCGGTCCCTCCAGGTCAAAGCATGCCACGTGCATGCGCCTTACTATGCTGCGGGTTAAATTTAAATTCACCGCCACTCAGTTATTCAGATGCGCAGGGTGGCTGCGGTGCTGCTCGCACTCACGCTGATAATCAACCTGATGCTCTTCGCCTCGGGCAGGCTGGAGGTGCTGCACTTCTGGGCTGTGGTGCTGGCGGTGCTGCTGCTCACCCGGCTGCTGCGGGTGCTTCCCGGATAAACTTCACCTCGTTATCATGCGAATAGCTCAGAAAAGGTGTATCATCGTGAGCGACGAGCTCATACGTGTTCTGGAGGAGGCAATAGAAAGCGAGAGAGGGGCTCAGGAAAGGTACAGGAAAGCCATAGAAAAGGCGAGCGACCCTGAGACCAGGATATTCTTTGAGCAGCTTGTAAAAGACGAGGAGAGGCACGAGCAGCTTCTCAGGGACAGGCTGAAGACGCTGAAGTTTCTCAGGAGTTTCTGAGGGTGAGCATCAGCATAGCCAGCGCCACCACTGCTGTAAGCGCCAGCGAAGCCGCCATGCCGGAGGTGAGCCTTCTTCCCTTTCTCCTGGCTACAGCCACGGCGTGGGTGAAGAGCACCACCGAGGATGAGAAGGCTGTCATCACCAGGAGCACCTGCCACGCCGGGAGCAGGGAGAAGGCTTCCTTCCCCAGAATCTTCCAGGAGTTCAGGGTGTAGTAGAAGACCACTATGAACTCAATAAAGCCTGCCGCCACCTGGAGTGAGATGCTCTCCTGCTGCAGCTCCACCGTCTCCCTGCCGCGCTCAATCTCTATCCGCATGCCCACCACATCCAGGGCGTTCTTCACCTTCTGGTGCGCCAAGATGAAGTTCTCACGCTCGTAGAGCAGCGTCTCAAGCGCGTACCTGTGCCTCTCCATCCTCTCAGAAAACACCTCATCCTCTCCTGAAACCAGCCACCGCACCTCTCCGCTCAGCTCGTGCAGGTCCTCCTTGAGCATGCTCACCTTAGAGTTGACCCACTCCAGGTATCTTGCAAGCTCAATGTATATGGTGCAGAGCTCCTTAACCAGCCTCTCAAAGTCCTGCAGGGTTTCGCCTCTGGCATCAAGGAGCTTAGAGGAGTGCCTCTCGCACTTCCTGCGCTTCTCCCTCACACTCTCCAGCATGTCCATGAACAGCCCTGCCTCGCGCTCTATCTTCCTGTCCAGCAGGTCGGCGTAGATGAAGCGCATGAAGAACTCCTGTCCCGGCAGAGGCGAAAGCATCAGGTAGCTCTTCCTGTCGTTCTGCGCCTCCAGAAAGTAAAGCTCGCCCAGCGGAAGCTCGCTTCTCCGCCAGGCAATTCCTCCGTAGAGCTTCTCCACCTTCTCCCTCTCCTGGGACAGGAAGATTATGGTCTCGCCCAGCATCAGCGACAGCTCTGAGGAGGCGACATCCCTCACCCTGCCGAGCAGGTGAACGTGCTCCTCCGGGGAGTGCAGCACCAGTCTCAGCGCCACCGTTCGCCTGCGCACGTACAGGTAGAGCTCGGCGCCTCTGGTTTTGATAGCCTTCACCAGCATAACCCCCTTGTGCTCCTGCAGCATCTCTGTCTCCTGTCCCTTCATCTCCTGCAGGATGCGCCTCCAGCACCTGGCAATCTCTGCCTCATCCTCGCTCAGAAAGTAGAAGATGTGGATAAGAGCCTCCTCGCTCATGAGCTCAGATACACCCGCATGCATAAAAAACCTTAGGCACGCTTCCTGTAGAGCACCTCGCTGCCGTGCCTGATTTCCAGTATCCTGTGGTAGGGTATCCGCACCCTTCTTCCCGAGCGCTCAATCACGAAAAAGCCCTTCTCAAGCTCCCTTATCTCACCGCCCGAAATCACCGCCGTATCGCCCTCAGGCGTGCGGTGCACGTAGGTCACCTCAAGCTCCTCCAGCCTCTTCCCCGGATGCCAGCGATACAGGTCAAGCACCCTCTTTGCGCTCATCCTCCCTCAGCCTCTCCCAGGCTTCCACGTACTCCCTGACCATTCGCATGCTGAAGGACTCGGTAAGGCTCACCACCCCCGCAACCACCGGCACCAGCAGCAGCAGAGCCACCGCCAGGAAGCTCACCACTCCAGCACGCCAGTACAGCCATGCCAGAGCCAGACACAGCAGGGCAATCAGCAGGTACATGCCGGCAATAGAAGGGGCATAGACCCTCTGCCTGGGCAGCATCCTCTTCTCCCTGAGCCGGCGCCACCTGCTCTCCCAGCCCTCCCCCTCCTCAAGGAACACCGAGAGGTATGCCGCTATCCTGGTGGTGGACTCAAGCTGGGAGGCTATGAAAAACAGGGCAGGCACCACAACGCCAAAAGGCGCAAGCAGCACCCCGGCGCTTTCCCTGCTGAGACCGTAGCCCACGAGAGACACCGAAACCGCCACGCTTGCGGTGAATACTCCTGCCACCGTCTGCGAGTTCTGGTTTATCTCTGCCCTGAGGCTCTCGTATTCAGTCTCAGCAGGTACAGGCATCTCACCTTTAATCCTCACCGAACACCTCTTTCCAGCGCTCGTCAACGTAGCGCTGCAGCACGGCAATGTGCTCATCGCTCAGGTGCCTGAAGCGCTTCTGCATCCGCAGGTACTCCTTCACCGGGCGCTTCACCGTTGGTTTGTAGGTCACTCTCGCTTTCCCGTGCTCTATCTCGTAGAGTATCCACATGCCGCTGTCCACAGCCAAGCGAGCCACCTCAATGCTCTTCTCGCTGGCAATGCCCCAGCCGGGGGTGCATGAAGCGTGCACGTGCACGTAGGCTGGACCCTCAATGCTCAGCGCCTTCCTCACCTTCTCCATGTAGTCTAAGGGGAAAGCCACGCTTGCCGTGGCTACGTAGGGTATGCCGTGGGCAGCAGCGATGCGGGGCATGTCCTTCTTGAAGGTTCTGTTACCGAAGCTGACCCTGCCTGCGGGCGAGGTTGTTGTTGCAGCTCCGTAGGGGGTTGCTCCAGAGCGCTGGATGCCAGTGTTCATGTAGGCTTCATTATCGTAGCAGATGTAAACGAAGTCGTGCCCCCGCTCCAGGGCGCCGCTCAGCGCCTGGAAGCCTATGTCCACCGTGCCGCCATCTCCGCCAAAGGCTATGACCTTGATGCCCTTCTTGCCCAGCGCCCTGAGAGCCGCCTCCACGCCGCTCGCCACCGCGGCGGAGTTCTCAAAGGCGACGTGAATCCAGGGCACCCGCCAGGCAGTCTCCGGGTAGGGTGAGCTTATCACCTCCATGCACCCCGTGGCGTGGGTTACTATGACATTCCTCCCCGCCACCTTGAGTGCCAGCCTCATTGCTACGGTGCATCCGCAGCCCGCGCAGCCCCTGTGCCCGCTGGCAAACAGCTCCTCATCGCTGACCTCCTTCACGAGCTTCCTGAACTTGAAGCACCTGGTTGCAGCCAGGCTCGCGCCGCACACGTGGCGGCATCTCACGTAGCTCGGGATATCTGCAGCAACCTTCACAGCGCTTCCTCCTTCAAACCTGCCCACGCAACCTCCTCAACCTTCTCGCCTCGCAGCGCCCTCTCAGCGCGCTCAATCGCCTGGCGCACGTGCTCGGTGGTTATGTCCCTGCCGCCAAGCCCCGCAACGGTGCCGAGCACCCTTACATCAGAGCCGTAGAGCACGCTCTTCAGCTCAGTCATCAGCGCACCCTCGCCAAAGCCCACGGAAACGTCCTTCTCAATCACATTCACCACCTTAGCTTCAGAGAGCGCCCTTCTGACCGCCTCCTTCGGGAAAGGTCTGAAGAGCCGCAGCCTCAGCAGCCCCACATCAGCGCCGAGCATGTCTATGGTCTCCTTCACCGTACCCGCCACGGAGCCCATGGTCACCAGCACCACCTCGGCATCCTGCATGTTGTACTCCTCAAAGAGCCCGTAGCCCCTGCCGAAGATGCCGCGGAACTCCTCATCAGCCTGCTCCGCATGCCTGAGGGCATGCTCCATGGCAATCTCCTGCTGCTTCCTGCACTCCATGTAGTAGTTGGGGTCGCCCAAGGCGCCCATGGTCACCGGCTTCTCCGGGTCAAGCACGTGGGGCAGACGGAGCTCGGGCAGGTACTCTGCCACCTGCTCCTTATCCGGCACCTCCACGGGCTCAACGGTGTGGGTGAGCACGAAGCCGTCCATGCACACCATCACCGGCAGGAGCACGTCCTCATGCTCCGCGATGCGGTAAGCCTGAATCACGCTGTCCAGCGCCTCCTGGGCGGTCTCCACGTATATCTGCACCCATCCCGAGTCCCTCTCAGCTATGGAATCGCTCTGGTCGTTCCAGATGTTTATGGGTGCGCTCAGAGCACGGTTGGCGTTCACCATCACTATGGGCAGGCGCATTCCAGAGGCTATCCAGAGCACCTCATGCATCAGCGCCAGACCCTGTGAGGCGGTGGCTGTGAAGGTTCTCGCCCCCGTGGCGCTGGCGCCTATGCAGGCGCTCATCGCGGAGTGCTCGCTCTCCACCATTATGTACTCTGCATCAAACTCGCCGTTCGCCAGCATCTCGGCTATGTCCTCAACTATGTGGGTCTGCGGGGTTATGGGGTAGGCTGCCACCACCTTCACATCGCACAGCCTCACCGCCTCTGCCACAGCCCTTGAGCCGTGCATCACATCCCTGCGGGGCATCACTTCTCCTCCAGCACCATCTCTATCGCCTCAGTCGGGCATTCATTCGCACAGATACCGCATCCCTTGCAGTAGTCCAGGTCAACCTGATACTCGCCGCCCTCCTTTCTGGAAATGCACGCTTCAGGGCAGAATATCCAGCAGCTCCCGCAGTCTATGCAGCGCTCGTTGTTCACAACTGGCTTGAAAACCCTCCACCCGCCAGTTTTGTTGCGCTCGGAGCTACCTGGTTCGGTGATGCAGGCAGCAATGTTAACCTTCATAGCTTCGCCTCCATCTCCTCATACGCCACCTCAACCGCACGCACGTTACGCTCTGCCAGCTTCTCCGGAAAGCGCCTCCGCACTGCCTTCACAACAGACTCCAGGCTCACCTCCTTCGTGAGTGCGGCAAAGGCGCCTATCATGGCGGTATTGACTATGGGCACGCCGAGCACGTCTAAGGCAATTCTGGTTGCGTTTATGGTGTGCACCTCAGCATCGGTGCCGAGCTCTATGCTGCTCTTCTCGGTGTTTATCAGCGCCTTCCCGGAGCTCTTTAAGCCCTGCGCCACGTCTATGACCTCAAGCAGCGACGGGTCCTGAACCACTATGTAGTCCGGCTCATAAATCTGGCTTCTCAGCCTTATAAACCGGTCGCTGATTCTGGCAAAGGCTGTGACTGGGGCACCTCTGCGCTCTGTTCCAAAGCTCGGGAACGCCTGGGAGTACTTGCCATCAAAGAAGGCTGCCATGGCGAGCAGGTCTGCTGCGGTGACGGCACCCTGCCCTCCGCGACCGTGGAAGCGTATCTCCTTCATTGGGAGCTCACCTCCCTGAGCAGGGGCATGTTGGTCACGTAGCAGTACAGCGTTCCTGCAGTAGCTCGCAGCTCTTCAGGAGTTCTGACAAACACTGGCACCGGACGCCAGTTCTCATCACGCATGGCGGCGATTGCCCCGTCTATTCTGCCAGACTGCAGCGCATGCAACAGCAGCGCCGTAACAGCTCCGCCATCCTGCCAGTGGCTGAGCTGCGCCTTCTCTGTAGCTCTGACGGCAAACACATCTATGTACCTTCCAAGAGAGTCGCTCTTCACCTCCACCTCCTTCTCCAGCTCCTCAGCCATCAGCATGCTCGGCAGGGAGGTGCGGGGGCATGCCAAGTAAGCCTTCTCCAGCACAGCATCCCCCGCCACGCCCTGCTTCAGCCTGGGTCGCTCCTCAACCATCTCCAGCACATCCCCGGCCACCGCCACGCAGGTGCCGCAGGCTATGCACATCCCCGCATCTATAACATGCCTCTCCAGGTCATTAAAGCTCCTGCCCTTAGACTCCTCAACTATGCGGCTGAGCTCCCTCTCGCCCATGGTGGCGATGTGCCTCGCGGGATATCCCTCCTTTGCCCTGCGCTCCGCCTCGGCGAGGTTCTCGTCCCGCTTCTCCCTGGTGAGCTTCACCACAAGCTTCGTGCCCGGCTTCACCTCGCTTATGTGCCTGACCTCAACGTAGCCCTCCTGCTCCGCAGCCCTGAGAAGCTCCATGCCCTGCCTGGTGCGCACTATCACCGTGCTGTAGCCAGGGGGTGTGCCAACGGCACCCACGCTCAGATCTGCAAGCTCGGCTGAGAAGTCCAGACAGACCTCGCAGGCAGCACGCACGTAGGGCTTGGTTTCGGGAAGCGGGATTTCCTGCAGCACCTCACCTCCACGGTAGAGCAGCATTTTCCCCTTCTTTATGTCAAACTTGTCCACGTCGCTCAGCTTTATGCCGTAGTCGTCCTCAACCAGCGCACGGAGGCAGGTGTACGCCCAGTTCTCCCTGCAGAACAGCCCTATCGCAAGCTCCACGCTGTGCATCCAGCTCTGCTCCATCTCGGAACTGAAGAGCTGCAGCTTGCGCAGCGCCTGCAGCTGACAGGGTAAGCCAACATAGGCAAGCTTCATCTCTCCACCTCTACGACATCTGCACAATAACATTCATCACGATTTTTCATTATAAATATTTCGCTCACCTCGCCAGTCTGATGCAGGCTCTTGCAACGTCCCTGGCGGTGACCATCCCCACTATCTCGCCGTTCTGCATCACCGGCAGGCGCCGGATGTTGTTGGCATCTATTATCTCAGAAGCCTTCTCAACGCTTGCCTCGGCGTCTATGGTGAACCTGAGCTCTGTCATGACCTCTGAGGCTTTAACTCTGGCGGGGTCCACGTCTTCGGCGACCACCTTTGTGAGTATGTCCCTCTCCGTGAGCATTCCGTAGCGAAGCGGCGCAAGCTCCACCAGCACAGAGCCTATCTTCTTCCTTGCCATAATCTCCGCCACTTCCTTCACACTCGTATCAGGCTTCACCACGGTTATTGAGTGCATTATCTCCCTGACCTTCATCTCCACACCCGCCATAAAATTTTGCGGTCGGTATATTAATGTTTGTGGACGAGGTGCACCAGACCAGAGATGCGGTATGGATGTTGAAGGTTTCGCTCGCAGGAGACTGCTCAGGGGTGAGCCTGAGGGAGAGGTGGTAAGGGCAGTTGCCAGGCACGTGAGGGCGCTGAAGAGCTGGGATGCAGGCACAGCGAAGGCTTTTGCGCGTGCTGTGGTGAGGGACACCGTTCAGGCGCTTGCAAGCCAGCGTGCCGGAGGGCTGGCTGGAGAGCTGCTGAGGTATCCCAGGGCGGGAGTGGGAATGGGCGAGTTTGGTGTGGGCTCCCGGGGTGAGGGAGACTTTTTTGTGCACAGGCTGCTGGGAAGGCTGGCAGAGGGCGGTGCCCTGCCCGCAAGGGAGCTGGACGACGCGGGAGCTGTGAGGGCAGGCTCCGGCTACCTTGCCATCGCTGTGGATGGCATGCACTCACGCCTGAGTGAGTTTCCCTTCCTGGCTGGCTTTCACTGCACAAGGGCGGCGCTAAGGGATGTCTGCGTGGTCGGCTTCAAGCCAGCCGCCACCTTTGCAGACCTCCACTTGGCTGACGACGGGGACGTGGGCAAGCTTTTTGACTTCACCGCAGGTGCAGCCTGCGCCGGCGAGCTCTGCTCCGCTCCGCTGGTGGCGGGCAGCACCCTCAGAATAGGCGGGGACATGGTGCTGGGAGAGCGGCTGGTGGGGTGTGCGGGTGCTGCGGGGTTCTCGGAAGAGCCGCCCAAGCTCAGGAGGCATGCGAGGGAGGGTGATGTGCTGCTCATGAGCACGGGCAGGGGAGGTGGTACTGTATCAACCATAGCCATATACCACGGCTGGCAGGAGGTGGTGCTGCAGACCCTGAACGTGGAGTTCATGCACGCCTGCGAGCTGCTGAGGGGCTCGGAGGTGATGGAGAAGGTGCACGCCATGACAGACGTTACAAACGGCGGCATCAGGGGGGATGCCCACGAGATTGCGGGTGCCTCAAAAACCAAGCTGGTGCTGGATGAGGAGGCAATATACCGTGCAATTGACAGTAAGGTGCTGGAGATGCTGCAGGAGCTGGAGATAGACCCCCTCGGTATAAGCGTTGACTCCCTGCTGCTCTCTGTGCCGGAGGAGCACGCTGAGCAGGTGAGAAAGCTGCTCTCTGAAGCAACGGAGATGCACGTGGTGGGCAGGGTGGAGAGGGGAAGGGGGGTGTACTTAGAGGGCAGGAGCATGCGCAGGCTTGAGCCACGCTTCAGGGAGGCTGCCTACACCGAGGTCAAGCGCGCGGTGGGTGAGGAGGCTCCGGGGGAGGCAGAAAAGCTCAGGCGCAGAATTGAAAGCGCCTGGAAGCAGGCACTTGAGAAGAAGAGGATGGTAATGAAGTACATAAAGGAGGCTGGTGCATGAAGAAGGGTAGCGTTAAGGTGAAGCGCGGTCTTGCGCAGATGCTGAAGGGTGGAGTAATTATGGACGTCACCAATGCCGAGCAGGCTGGCATAGCCGAGGATGCTGGGGCGGTGGCTGTGATGGCGCTGGAGAAGGTGCCCGCAGACATCCGCAGCGCCGGCGGCGTGGCGAGGATGGCAGACCCCGCGAAGATTCAGGAGATTATGGATGCGGTGAGCATCCCGGTGATGGCGAAGGTGAGAATAGGACACTTCGCGGAGGCGCAGATTCTTGAGGCGCTGGGCGTGGATTTCATAGACGAGAGCGAGGTGCTCACGCCAGCGGACGAGCATAACCACATTGACAAGCACCGCTTCAAGGTGCCCTTCGTGTGCGGCGCTCGCAACCTCGGAGAGGCGCTGCGCAGGATTGCCGAGGGCGCGGCTATGATAAGAACCAAGGGCGAGGCAGGAAGCGGGAACATCGTTGAGGCAGTCAGGCACATGCGCCTGGTTATGGGTGAGATTCGCAGGCTTAAGGGCATGCGGGAGGATGAGCTTTACTACGCCGCCAAGGAGCTTCAGGCACCGCTGGAGCTGGTGCGGGAGGTGGCAAGGCTGGGGCGCCTGCCGGTGGTGAACTTTGCCGCAGGCGGAATAGCAACTCCTGCTGACGCCTCGCTGATGATGCAGCTGGGCGCGGATGGCATATTCGTGGGCTCGGGGATATTCAAGTCCTCTGATCCGGAGGCGAGGGCTCGTGCCATAGTTGAGGCAACAACTCACTACGACGACTTTGAGCTGCTCGCCGAGATTTCCAAGGGAATAGGCGAGCCCATGAAGGGCATAGACGTGAGGCAGCTCAGCGAGAAGGAGCTGCTGCAGGTGAGAGGCGTATAGAAGGTGTGAGAGGTTGAGAGGCGAGCTTGCGGTGGCTGCAGCGCTGGTGCTGGGTGTGCTGCTCGGCTATGGCGCTGCCGTGCTCACAGGCGGGCAGGAGAGGGGCGTAGCTGAAGGGCAGAGCATGGAGCAGCTCGGCAGCATGGCTGTGAGCTACCTGAGCGATAACCTGCTCAAGCAGGGGCTGAGCGCCAGTGCGATCAACGTCTCACCCTACGGCAGCTACCTGTACCGGGTGGATGTGCAGATAACCAGGGGCGATAGCGTGCTGCAGGTGGTGCCGGTGTACATCACCAAGGACGGCGAACTCCTGGCACTGCAGGTGCTGAACCTCTCGCAGCCGCTGCATCAGGAGATGCAGAGGGTTGAGGTGAGCCAGGACGACGACCCGGCGATTGGTCCGGAGGATGCGCCCGTGGTGCTGGTGGACTTCTCGGACTACCAGTGCCCCTACTGCAGGAAGTTTGCGCTGGAGACGCTGCCCGTGCTGCTTGAGAGGTTTAAGGGGAAAATCAGGTACGTTTACCGAGACTTCCCGCTGGAGAGCATCCACCCCTATGCCCTGAAGGCGGCGGAGGCGGCGAACTGTGCTGGCGAGCAGGGCAGGTACTTTGACTACCACGACCTGCTCTTTGAGAGGCAGAGTGAGTGGAGCAGCGGGGTAAATGAAAGCTTCCTCAGGTATGCGGAAGAGCTGGGGCTGGACTTGGCTGCCTTCAGGGAGTGCCTTGAGTCAGGGAGGTACGAGCAGGAGGTTAGAAAGGACCTGCAGGATGGCATGAGAGCGGGGGTGAGGAGCACGCCCACGCTGTTCATAAACGGCATTCCCGTGGAGGGTGCGCAGCCGGTAGAGGTGTACGAGAGCATAATACAGGAGGAGCTGGAGAGATGAGGGTGGGTGTGCTTGCGCTGCAGGGGGATGTGGAGGAGCACCTCACAGCCATGCGCAGGGCGCTGGGGCGCAGGGGTGAGGTTGTGCAGGTGAAGCGGGCGGAGCAGGTGCACGGGCTGAAGGCGCTGGTTATTCCTGGCGGGGAGAGCACCACCATAGGGAAGCTGATGCAGAAGTACGGCATTGACCGGGCGGTTCTCGCAGAGCCGGAGCTGGCAATCCTGGGCACCTGCGCGGGTGCGATAATGCTGGCGGAGAGAATTGAGGGGTACGAGCAGTTCTCGCTGGGGCTTATGAGCATATCGGTGGCGAGAAATGCCTTCGGAAGGCAGAGGGAGAGCTTTGAGGCTGAGCTGCACATTGAGGTGCTGGGGAAGAAGCCCTTCCCCGGGGTGTTCATCAGGGCGCCGGTGATAACCGAAGTGCGGGGCAGCGCAGAGGTGCTGGCAGAGCTGGAGGGGAAGGTGGTGCTGGTGAGGCAGGGAAGATATTTAGCCTGCGCCTTCCATCCAGAGCTGACCCCGGACAGAAGACTGCACCGCTACTTCTTAGAGGAGGTGGCGGGGGCTTAGCCCTTCCAGAGGGGGGATATCCGCCTGAGCTTCCCCACCACCTCTGGAAGCTTTGCCAGCACATACTCAATCTCGCGCCTGGTGGTCTCCCTGCCCAGGGTGAATATCGCCGAGCACTGGGCAAGCTCGGCGGGGTAGCCCATGGCTAAGAGCACCGGCGATGCCCTGAGCACCTGGGAGATGCAGGCGGTGCCGTTGCCGGCATAGATGCCCTCAAAGCTGAGCGCCAGCATGAGTGCCTCGCCGTCCACGCCCTCCACGATGAAGCTCGCATGGTTTGGCAGGCGCTTCTCCGCATGCCCTGTGAGCTCCACACCCTCAATCTCCAGCACGCCCTCTATCAGCTTGTCCCTGAGCCAGCACAGCCTCTCCACACGCTCAAGCGCCCCCCTGGCAAGCTCGCAGGCTTTTCCGAAGCCCGCTATTGCGGGAACGTTCTCTGTACCACCCCTGCGCCCCTCCTCCTGCACCCCCGAGTATATCAGGGGAACTATCCTGAGCCCTTCCCTGAGGTAGAGCGCACCCGCGCCTTTTGGACCGTACATGGTGTGGGAGGATAGAGACAGCGCATCTACGCCGAGCTTCTCAACGTCCACCTCCATGTTGCCCGCCGCGGCAACCGCATCGGTGTGCACCAGCACGCCCCTGTCGTGCGCTATCTCCGCTATCTCCCGCACAGCCTGGAGGGTGCCGACTTCATAGTTTGCAAGCATCACGGATATCAGAACGGTTGAGGGGGTTATGGCTTCCTCAACCTTCTCGGGCAGAACCTCTCCAGCCCTGGTGACGGGAAGGAAATTCACCACGTAGCCCTGCTTCTGCAGGGAGCGGAAGGTGTTCAGGGTGGAGTGGTGCTCAATGGCAGAGGTTATCAGGTGCATCCCTCTGCGCCTGTGAGCTTCTGCAAGCCCCCTCACCGCCAGGTTGTTCGCCTCTGCTCCCGAGGAGGTGAAGATTATCTCACCGGGAGAGGCGTTGATGAGCTCCGCCACCCTCTGCCTGGCACGCTCCACAGCCTCCCTCGCCTCGGCTCCGAGGTCGTAGGGTCTTGAGGGGTTGCCAAAGCTGCCCTGCAGGTAGGGCTGCATCTCGGCAAGAACCTCCCGGGCAACAGGCGTGGTAGCCATGTGGTCCAGGTAAACCCGGAGCATGCTCAGTCAGCCCTCTTCCTTATGAAGAACCTGAAGTACTCCCCGGTGTCCTCAACCCCGAGAAGCTCGTTGCCGGTCTTGCTGCACCATTCGGGTATGTCCGAAAGCGCCCCCTCGTAGTCTGTCTGGAGCTCCAGCACCTCCCCTTTCCTGAGCTCCTTCATGCGCTCCTCCAGACGCATTATGTGCATGGGGCAGAGGCGGTAAACCACGTCCTCCACCGCATCCGCCTTTATTTCCTCACCCTCCACAAACCTGACCTCCGAGCCCATAGCCAGAGCCTGCAGCATACCGTGTTATTGAATTGTTATAAGGCGCAGGTTTATACCTGTAGATGCAGATTCTGTGTGCATGAAGAGGCTTGATCTCGCGCTGCAGAGGCTGCAGGAGCTGGGAGCTGAGGCGGGTGTGGTGAGCTCCCCCGCAAACATCTGCTACCTCACAGGCTTCTATCCCTCAGCAAAAGCCCTGCTGGTGCTCAGGGATGAGCCGGAGCTGCTGGTCTCGCCCATGGATGCCAGAGCAGCCGAAGTGGCGGGGGTGGAGGTGACGGTGTGCACCAGCTTCAGAAGGTGCCTTAAAGAGATTGAGGCGAGAAGGCTGGGGGTTGAGAAGTCCCGCATAACGCTGGACTTTGCGGAGCGCATCCTGAGAGGAAGAAAGCTGGTTGATATGAGGTTTCTTGAGGAGATGCGCATGCTCAAGGACAGGGAGGAGCTGAAGCGCATCAGAAGGGCTGCAGGGCTGGCGGACAGGGTTATGGAGAGGTGCGAGCATGCTCTCACGGAGGCTGAAAGTGAGCGGGAGCTTGCAGGGGAAGCCTGCAGGTGGCTCTGGAGGGAGGCTGAGCCAGCCTTTGAGGTGATAGTGGCTTCGGGCACAAACTCTGCCAGACCACACCACAAGCCAGGGGACAGAGCCTTAGAGAGGGTGGTGGTGGTTGACTTGGGGGCGAGGGTGGAGCACTACTGCAGCGACATTACGAGGAGCTTTGTGCTGGATGAGGAGCCAGAGGTGGAGCATGTGCATGGCGCCGTTGTGGAGGCGCTTGAGGCGGGTATAGAGGCATGCACTCCTGGCAGGTGCGCCGGGGAGGTGGAGGCTGCGGTGAGGCAGGTGCTCAGGGAGCACGGGCTGGAGAGAAGCATGCTGCACTCGGCAGGGCATGGAATCGGCATAGAGGTGCACGAGGCTCCCCACTTAGGAAGGCGCTCAAAGACCGTGCTCAGGGAGAACATGGTGGTGACGGTTGAGCCGGGAGCCTACGGCAGGTTCGGGATGAGGGTGGAGGAGATGGTGCTGGTTAGAAGCAAGCCCGTGGTGCTGACCAAGTGCAGGAGGTGAGAGTGTGCTGGAGTTTGAGGGAAAGCTTCCGAGGATTGAAAAGGGGGTGTTCCTCGCCCCGGGTGCAGCGGTGGTGGGGGATGTAACCATAGAGGAGAAGGCAAGCGTGTGGTTCGGAGCGGTGCTGCGAGGCGACAGGTGCAGCATACGCATAGGGAGAGGCTCAAATGTGCAGGACTGCGCGGTGGTGCACACTTCTGCAGGATACGAGGTGGAGGTGGGGGAGATGGTGAGCATCGCCCACGGAGCGGTGGTGCACGGGTGCAGAATAGGCAGCTGCTGCCTGGTGGGCATGAATGCTGTGGTGATGAACGGGGTTGAGGTGGGCGAGGAGTGCATAGTTGGCGCTGGTGCGGTGCTGCCAGAGCACCGCAGGTACCCGCCGCGCTCCCTTATACTGGGTGTGCCCGCAAGGGTGGTGAGAAGCCTTGAAGACAGCGAGGTTGAGGCGGTGAGGAGGAATGCAGAGGTTTACATGGAGCTGGCAAGAAAGTACCTGAGAACATGTTCGCAGGAAGATATTTAAGGCACGGTCATGCAGGAATGTGTATGAAAAGCTGCGATAACTGTCAGAGAAGTGATGAGGAGGTTCCGATACTCCTGTACTACCACAGGGGGAAGGAGTGCTACGTGTGCACTCGCTGCCTGCCCATGCTGATACACGGTTAGTGCCATGCTGGTTGAGCTCTCGCTCAGGTTCATAGCTGCAGCGCTGGTGTATCTCCTGGCTTCCTTAGTGATGGGGCTGGCTATGGTGCTCTCCGGCACCCTGCTCGTGCCGGCGCACGTGCACTTGGCTTTTCTGGGATTTGTGGGCGGAGTTATAATCGCAACCATGTACCAGCAGGTGCCCACCCTCACGGGGGCTGAGCTGTACAGCAGGCGCTCCGCGGAGCTGAGCTTCTGGATGTTCAATGCAGGCATGGTGATGTTTGTGCTGGGGTATCCGCAGAGCACGGTGCTCTCAGGCACAGGGGCGCTGCTGCTGACGGTGGCGATTTACCTGTTCACCTTCAACATAATAGCCACCGTGGAGGCGAGGAAGGGCGAGAGCTATGTGTTCAGGTTCTACTCCGCCTCCGCACTCTTCCTGAGCGCCGCCGCCACGCTGGGATTCCTGAGCGTCGTCCACCCGAAGCTGCTGAAGTACCTCTCTGCCCACGTGCACTTGGCGCTTGTGGGTGGTGTGGTGCTGATTATAGTGGGTGCGATGTCCTGGATGCTGCCCATGGTGCTGGTTGGTGACATATACAGCAGAAGGTGGATGGACTACGTGTTTGTGCTCCTGGCTGCGGGCACCCTGGGGCTCGCGCTGGGGAGGGGTGTCAGCATGCTCCTCACCCTGAGCGCCACCGCGGCCATTGCCGCGGGAATGCTGCTCTTCTGCTGGAACATGTACCGAAGCGCCACCCAGCCGAGAAGGATGAAGCTCAGCACCCCTGCAGTTGAGGCGAGGTTCTTCGTGGCAGGGCTGGCTTACTTAGTGCTCACAGTGCTCATCGCTCCGCTGGTGCTGTACAGCAGCCAACTGAAGGCGTTGCATGCCCACCTCGCCGCTCTTGGCGTGGTGCAGGTGGTGATCGGCGGACTCTACCACGTGGTGCCCACCCTTGCCTGGGTGAAGCTGGCTAAGGAGGGGAGCGTCAGAACCTTCAGGGAGCTGTACTCCGCGGAAAGGGCGGAGAAGCTGTTCATCCTCTACAACGCCTCCTCTGCGCTGATGCTGCTGGGAATGCTGCTCGGAGTGCCCGCCCTCACAGCGGCGGGTGGCGCAGGTGTGCTCACGGGTGCCGGGATGTTTGCAGTGGAGATGCTGGGGATAATAAGAGCCAGCGGCGCCTTCCGCGCCAGGGAAAGGCTCAGCGGGACCTGAACCACTCCCAGACCCTCGCTATGCCCTCACGCAGACTTACCTCAGGTGTAAAACCCAGCTCCTCCCTCGCATGCGTTACGTCCAGGTATATCCTGAAGACCTCACCCTTCCTGGGCTCCGCATGCTCCACCTCCGGCTCTCTGCCCGTGACCTCTCTGATTATGTCAACTAAGGCGTTGACGCTGGTTTCTTTGCCTGTGCCTATGTTGAAGACACCGGAGCTGCACCGCCTGCCCAGCAGGGTGGCTCTGACCACGTCACCAACGTAAACGTAGTCTCTGGTCTGCTCGCCTGTGCCGTAGATTATCAGGGGCTTGCCTGCAAGCAGACGCTCCAAGAATATGGCTATCACCCCAGCCTCACCCCGGGCGTCCTGCCGCTCGCCATAAACGTTGGCATACCTGAGAATCGCATACTTTATACCGTAGTTGTAGTGGTAGAGCTGCACGTACTTCTCTCCCGCCAGCTTGCTGGCACCGTAGGGTGAGATGGGGTCGGTGGGATGCTCCTCCGGCACAGGGAGCTGCCTCGGCTCGCCGTACACCGCACCGCCGGAGGAGGCATAAACGAAGGACTCAAGGTCTTTCGCCGCCTCAAGCAGCTTCAGTGTGCCGAGAGCGTTCACACGGAGGTCGTGAACGGGGTCCTCAACCGAGTAACGGACGTTTATCTGAGCGGCTAAGTGGTACACTTCCTCAACGTCTTCAAGCAGGCTTTTAACAGCATCATCAAGAATGCTGAGCCTGTGAAACTCAAGCCTGCCGTCTGAGGTAAGGTTCTCCACCCTGCCGGTGCTCAGATCATCTACCACCCTGACGCTGTACCCGCGCTCAAGTAAAGCGTCAACCACATGCGAACCTATGAAGCCTGCTCCGCCTGTTACAAGCGCAACCACGCTGCACTCTCACCGCCGCTGGATATAAGTTTTTGGGTGAGGCTCGGCAGGGGGTATCCTGAGGGGAAAATCTTAAATTATGATGTTGAAAGTTTACTTCGTGGGTGTAATTGCAGGAGAGAGCCGCGGTGAATGTTATTTATGCCGGAGAAGTTTCAGTAAACGTGGTATGTTAAAACATTTAAAAAGCTGTACAAAAAGGTTGTACGGCAGAAACAAATATTTTCTGCTCGGAGTTACTTCTGATATCCCATATTTCTGGATGTATGTTGCTGTTGAAGAAAATGCTACACTTAAAGATTTTGATGGTCTTTTGAGGGATGTATGGCTGGAGTGCTGTGGACATTTAAGTGCCTTTGAATTTGAAAACGTTCGTTATGTGTCGGATCATCTGACACATGGTGAATCTATAAATGAATTTAGAAAAATTTTCGGGAAGATTGCATATATGCTAAGCATGCAAATGGTTGAAGAGATGAGCATGGATGTGCCTGTAAAAGATGCTTTTAAACAGGAAAACAGATGCAGATACGTGTACGACTTCGGTTCATCTACGGTACTGGAAATCAGACTTC
>Ga0256839_1001932_pt1 | contig 24147 bp, 21 predicted proteins | sample 354166metaG_FD_185968 | JGI IMG/M metagenome (GOLD analysis project Ga0256839, IMG submission 185968) | Hydrothermal vent microbial communities from Mid Atlantic Ridge, Atlantic Ocean - 354-166 | ecosystem: Environmental > Aquatic > Marine > Hydrothermal vents | place: Atlantic Ocean: Mid... | reverse complement strand
GAGCAGGCGCGCGCCGGCGTAGAGGGCGTCGTCGAAGCCGAACCAGCGCTCCTTGAAGAAGATGTGGCCGGAGAGCTCGCCCGCGAGCAGCGCCCCCGTCTCCTGCATCTTGGCCTTGATGAGGGAATGGCCGGTCTTCCACATCACGGGCTGGCCGCCGTGGTCGGTGATGACGCGCTCCAGGTTGCGGCTGCTCTTGACGTCGTAGATGATCGTCGCGCCCGGGCTGCGCGAGAGCACGTCCATCGCCAGCAGCATCAGCACCCGGTCGGGCCAGACGACGGTCCCGCCCGAGGCCACCACGCCGAGGCGGTCGCCGTCGCCGTCGAAGGCGAGCCCGATGTCGGCGGCGTGCTCCTGCACCGCGCGCGTGAGCGAGAGCAGGTTCTCGGGCATGCTGGGATCCGGGTGGTGGTTGGGGAACTGCCCGTCCACCTCGCAGTAGAGCTCGATCACCTCGCAGCCGAGGGCACGGTAGAGCTGCGGGGCCACCGCGCCCGCGATGCCGTTGCCGCAGTCGACCACCACCGAGAGCCGCCGCGAGACGCGCACGTCGCTCGTGATGCGCTCGATGTAGTCGGCGACCACGTCCACCTGCTCCATCCCCCCACGGCCGCTGGTGTAGCGCCCCTCCATGACGCGGCGGTAGAGGGCCTGGATCTCGTCCTCGGCGAGCGTCCGGCCCTGGAGCACGATCTTGAAGCCGTTGTACTCGGGCGGATTGTGCGAGCCCGTGACCATGACGCCGCTGTCGGCGTCGAGGTAATGGGTGGCGAAGTAGAGCACGGGCGTGGGCACGGCGCCGATGTCGATGACGTCGCGCCCGCTCTCGCGCAGACCCTCGATGAGCTGGCGCGCGAGCTCGGGGCTCGAGAGCCGCCCGTCGCGGGCCACCACCACGGTCTGCTCGCCGAGCTCGTAGGCCTCGCTGCCGATGGCACGCCCCAGGTGGTGCACGAGCTCCGGGGTGAGCTCCGTGCCCACGACGCCGCGCACGTCGTAGGCGCGGAAGACGTGCGCCGGGACGGCGAAGCTCGGCGGCTGGGGCGCCGGCGCGGCCTCCGGCGCCGCCCCCGTCTCCTGCGGCACCCCGGCGGCGGCTTCCTCCTCCTCGAGGGCGGGGAAGCGCTCGGCCTCGCCGGGGGCGGGCCCCGCCCCCTCCAGGAGGTCGAAGTCGAGCGCGGCCTCGAGCGCCTCGCCGGAGAGAGTCCCGCCCTGTTCCGCCTGGCCGGGGACCTGGACGGCGCGCGCCTGCTGCCGCGAGGCGGCCAGCGTGGCGGCCGCCTCGCGCACGGTGTCGGCCACCACCGTCACCACGCCCGCGCATTCGGCCAGCCGCGCCCGCGGCGGGACCTCCGGGACGCGGCCGCGCGCGAGATCGCGCACCAGGTCCACGACGGCCGCCTGGTCGGCGTCCAGCGCCGCCCGCACGCGGCGCAGCACCAGGACCACACCGGCGAGCACCAGCAGGCCGCCGGCGCCGAGGGCCACCCAGTAGCCCAGCCACGCGCCCGCGCCGCCCAGCGCGGGCGCCGGCAGGTAGCGCAGGCGCCAGCGCGTGCCGGTCACGGGCACCACCACCGCCTCGGCCTCCTCCGCCGGCTCCGCCTCGCCGGCGCGGGCGAGCGTGAGGGCGCGCCCGCCCGCGAGCTGGCGCAGCTCCACCGTTCCGCCTGCCACCGGCAGCGCACGCACCCGCGCCTGCACCGCGCTCACCGGCAGGCTCACGAGGAGATGGCCCACGATGCGCCGCCCGCTGGGGTTGAGGATCGGATGGACCAGGTCGACGTGCTGCTCCGGGGTGCCGAAGACGTGCACCTCGGCCGGCGGCGGGCGGTCGCTGGTCTCGGCCTGCCGCACGAGATCCACGCAGGCGAAGCCGAGCGGCGGGCTCACCGTGTCGTCGGTCTCGCTGATGCCGGGCGGCAGGAGGAGCACGCGGACGCTGCCCGGGAACAGGTAGCCGAGCTCGGCGGCGCGGCGCTTGCGCGCGGCGTCGTCGCCCTCCTCCATGAGACGGGCCAGCGCGGGGTCCTTCGCCACCAGCGCCATGGTGGCGGCCACGCCCGCGACCAGGTCGGCCACGCGGCCGGCGAGCAGGCGCGCGGTGGCCATGGCCGTCTCCTGGCGCTGGGCCTCGAGGTCCCGGCGCACCTGCCAGTAGCCGGCGGCGCCGGCGCCGGCGAGGGCGAGCAGCGCCACCACCGCCACCGTGGCGGCCGCGGCCCGCAGGCTGGTGGCGCTTGGGGCGCGGGTGGCGCGGCCCTCGCCCGCCTGCCCTCCGGCGGCGCCTGCCGGGGTGGCTCCGGCCTTCGCGCCCCGCTTGAGCTTGAGCTTCATTCCCTTCAGGACGTCCCCGGGGCCGGCGCGGCGCGCGGGACCCTTCGCTAGCGGCGCCCGGAATGGCCGAAGCCGCCGGCGCCGCGCGCGGTCGCCTCGAAGCCGTCCACCACCTCGAAGGCGGCGCGCACCACCGGCACGAAGACCATCTGCGCGATCCGCTCCCCCGGCTCGATGGTAAAGGACTCCCCGCTGCGGTTCCAGCAGGAGACGTAGACCTGGCCCTGGTAGTCGGAGTCGATGAGCCCGACCAGGTTCCCGAGCACGATGCCGTGGCGGTGGCCGAGCCCCGAGCGCGGCAGGATGACGGCCGCGAGCCCTTCGTCGGCGATGTGCATGGCGAAGCCGGTGGGGATGAGCACGGTCTCGCCCGGCCGCACGGTGAGCGGGGCGTCGATGCAGGCGCGCAGGTCCATGCCGGCCGCGCCGTCGGTGGCGTAGTCCGGCAGGGGCCACTCGGACCCGAGCCGGGGATCAAGCACCTTGAGGCGGATGCGTCGCACGGTAACGTTCCGCGACCAGCTCGACGAGCCGGCGCGCCAGCGCCGGCTTCGGCGCCTGCGCGAGGCTCGCCCGCCCGCCCTCCCAGAGCACCTCGAGGGCGTTGTCCTCGACCTCGAAGCCGAGGCCCGGGCCGACCCGGTTGGCCGCGATCATGTCCAGGCCCTTGTCCCGGCGCTTGGCCTCGGCCCGCGCCCGCAGGGCCTCCGGGTCCGGCACGGTCTCGGCCGCGAAGCCGACCACGAAGGGCCGCTCGGCGCCCGGCAGGGCCGCCACCTCGCGCACGATGTCCGGGTTGCGCACCAGCTCGAGCGTGAGCCGCTCGGCCGCCTTGGGCAGCTTCTCCGGCCGCGGCACGGCAGGGCGGTAGTCCGCCACCGCGGCCGCGGCCACGAAGATGTCGGCCCCGCGCGCCGCCGCGAGCGCCGCCTCGCGCATCTCCCGGGCCGTCTCCACCCGCACCAGGCGCACCCCGGGCGGCGGCTCGAGCGCCACCGGTCCGCTCACCAGCGTCACCTCGGCCCCGGCCTCCGCGGCGGCGGCGGCCACCGCATAGCCCATGCGCCCCGAGCTGCGGTTGCCCACGAAGCGCACGGGATCCAGGGGCTCGCGCGTGGGCCCCGCCGTCACCACCACCCGCCTTCCGGCGAGCGGCCCCGGCGCGAGCAGCGCCACCACGGCGCCGACCAGGACCTCCGGGTCCACCATGCGTCCGGGGCCGGTCTCGCCGCAGGCCTGCGCCCCCTCGGCCGGCCCCACCAGCCGCACGCCGCGCCGCTGCAGGGTGCGGCGGTTGGCCTGGGTCGCCGGGTGGACCCACATGGCGCGGTTCATGGCCGGGGCCAGCACCACGGGCGCCTCGGTGGCCAGGCACAGGGTGGCCAGCAGGTCGTCGGCCAGCCCCGCCGCGAGCCGGGCCATGAGGTGGGCCGTGGCCGGGGCCACCACGACCGCCTCGGCCCAGCGGGCGAGCTCGATGTGGCCCATGGCGGCCTCGCCCTCCGGGTCGAGCAGGTGGCGGCGCACGGGCTCGCCCGACAGCGCCTGGAAGGTGAGCGGGGCGACGAAGCGCTCGGCGCCCGCGGTCATCACCACCCGCACCATGGCGCCCGCCTCGCGCAGCCGCCGCACCACGTCGGCGGCCTTGTAGGCGGCGATGCCCCCGGTGACGCCGAGGACGACGCGCCGGCCCTCGAGCGGCCGCCGCGCCGGCGCCGCCGGCTTCCTTCCGTTCCCGCCCATCATGGCCGCCCAGCATAGCGGCGCGGCACCGCTCCGTCATCCCGCCCCTTTCCCGGCGATCCCGCCCCGGACGGCAGGAGAGCCCCTTTCCGGGCGGGCGGGGCTCGGCTAGCATGGGCCGGCCGGCGGGAACGGCCGGCAGGGAGGGAGGCAGGATGCCCATCACCGACTGGCCCGAGTCCGAGCGCCCCCGCGAGAAGCTGCTCGCCCGCGGCCCGGGCGCGCTGTCCGACGCCGAGCTGCTGGCCATCTTCCTGCGCACGGGCGTGCCCGGCATGACCGCCGTGGACCTCGCCCGGACGCTGCTCGCGCGCTTCGGGGGGCTCCGCGGGCTGCTGGCCGCCGACCGCAGCACCCTTTGCGCCGCCCCCGGTCTCGGCCCGGCCAAGTACGCCCAGCTCCAGGCGGCGGTGGAGATGGCGCGACGCCACCTCTACGAGAGCCTCGCCCGCGGGGCGCCCATCACGAGCCCGCTCGCCGCCCGCGACTTCCTGCTCTCGCGCCTGCGCGACCGCCCCCACGAGGTCTTCGCCGCCCTGTTCCTGGACACCCGCCATCGGGTGATCGCCTTCCGGGAGCTGTTCCGCGGCACGGTGGACGGGGCGGCGGTGCACCCGCGCGAGGTGGTGCGGGCGGCGCTCGCCCTCAACGCCGCCGCCCTCATCGTGGCCCACAACCACCCCTCGGGCGTGGCCGAGCCCAGCGCCGCCGACGTGGGCATCACGCGCAAGCTCCGCGAGGCCCTGGCGCTGGTGGAGGTGCGGCTGCTGGACCACCTGGTGGTAGGGGACGGGACGGTGGTCTCGCTCGCCGAGCGGGGGCTGCTGTGAGCCGCGGCCCGCTTGCCGGGCCCGGGGCCGATCCCTATAATGCGCCGTTCCGTCAGGAGCCGACCACGCGGAGCGTGCCCCATGGCCAGAGTCTGTCAGGTCACCGGCAAGCGCCCCATGAGCGGGCACAACGTCTCGCACGCCAACAACAAGACCAAGCGGCGCTTCCTGCCCAACCTCCACACCCACCGCTTCTGGGTGGAGAGCGAGAAGCGCTGGGTCAGGCTCCGCGTCTCGTCCAAGGGCCTGCGCATGATCGACAAGCTCGGCATCGAGGCCGTGCTGGAGCAGATGCGCAAGCGCGGCGAGAAGATCTGAGGAGGCGGCCATGCGCGAGAAGATCAAGCTCGTCTCCAGCGCCGGCACCGGCCACTACTACACGACCACCAAGAACCGGCGCAACACGCCGAACAAGCTCGAGCTGCGCAAGTACGACCCGGTGGTGCGCAGGCACGTGATCTACCGGGAGGCCAAGATCAAGTAGGCGCGCATCCCGCAGGCCGGCCGGGACACGGGAAAGGCCGCCCTCGGGCGGCCTTTCCTTGTCGCGCGGGCCGAATCCGGCTCAGGCGGGCCGGGCGTCCAGCCGGTAGCCGCGCAGGCGCTCGGCGAAGCGCGCGAGCGCCTCCACCCCGGTGGCCTCCGCCTCGGCGCACCACTGGGCGAGCTGCGCGCGCAGCTGCTCGTTGGTGGCGGCGGCGCTCGACCAGATGGCCGTGAGCCGCTCGCGGTACTCGTGCACGGTGCGCAGCGCGGCGCTGCGCTCCAGCGCCGCCCGCAGCCGCTCGGCCGACTCGGGATCGGGCCGCGCCCGCTTGAGGGCGGCGCGCGCCTCCTCGAGGAGGCGCCGGCAGGAATGGTCCGCCGCGCGCAGCTCCGCGCGCAGCACGGGCAGCATCACGTGGCGGGTGTAGTCGGCGAGCACATGGAAGCGCGCCGTCACCACCGCGCGCACGGTCTCGAGGTCCACCTGCCGCCGCCCCGGCTCGACCACCGGCCGTGGAGCGACCTTCTTCACCCGCGCCAGGCCCAGGGCCTGGAGGAGGCGGATGTAGAGCCAGCCGATGTCGAACTCCCAGGGCCGCACCGAGAGCTTGGCCGAGCTCGGGAAGGCGTGGTGGTTGTTGTGCAGCTCCTCGCCCCCGATCAGCAGCCCGATGGGGGAGATGTTGGTGGAGGTGTCGGGCGGGTCGAAGTTGCGGTAGCCCCAGTAGTGGCCCAGGCCGTTGATGACGCCCGCGGCGAAGAAGGGGATCCACAGCATCTGCACCGCCCAGACCGTGATGCCCGGCACGCCGAACAGCAGGAGGTCGATCGCGGCCATGATGCCGAGCCCGAGCTGGGGGAAGCGGGTGTAGAGCCTGCGCTCGATCCAGTCGTCGGGCGTGCCGTGGCCGTACTTGGCGAGCGTCTCGGGATCGTCGGCCGCCCTGCGGTAGAGCTCGGCGCCCTCGAGGAGCACCGTGCGGATGCCGAAGACCTGGGGGCTGTGGGGGTCCTCCTCGGTCTCGGTCTTGGCGTGGTGCCTGCGGTGCACCGCCACCCATTCCTTGGTGACCATGCCCGTGGTGAGCCACAGCCAGAAGCGGAAGAAGTGGCTCACCGCCGGATGCAGGTCCAGGGCACGGTGGGCCTGGTGGCGATGGAGGAAGATCGTGACCGCGGCGATGGTGACGTGGGTGAGGGCCAGGGTGGCGGCGACGTAGCCCCACAGGCCCAGATTCAGCAGACCGTCGTACATGGGAAAGTGCAACTCTTTGTTCCTGAACACATGCGCCACGCCCCCGCGGGACGTGGCGCATACCCACTATAGAGCAAGCCCTCCCGGGCGTCCATCGCGCCCGTCGGCCCGCAGCCCCGCCGGGTGCCGCGCGGACGGGTGCCTCCGGAGGGGTCGGCGGGTTAAGGTTGGCGGGCGGGACGGCAGCGGAGAACGAGGGGATGGGTGAAGGCCAGCAGGCGGCACGCTCGCTCGCCGCCGACATCTACATCGGGCGCCAGCCGATCTACGACCGCGAGCTCCGGGTGATCGGCTACGAGCTGCTCTACCGCAGCGGCGCGGCCAACCGCGCCGGGCCGGTGGACGGCGACCAGGCCACCTCGCAGGTCATCCTCAACGCCTTCCTCGAGATCGGCCTCGAGCGGCTGGTCGGCGACCGCCTCGCCTTCATCAACCTCACCCGCGGCTTCCTCATGGCCTTCCCGGACCTGCCGCTGCCGCGCGAGCAGGTGGTCCTGGAGGTGCTCGAGGACATCGAGGTGGACGAGGCGGTCGTGCGCGCGGTGCTCGAGCTCTCGCGCAAGGGCTACCGCATCGCCCTCGACGACTTCATCTTCCACGAGCGCCTCAGGCCCCTGGTGGCGCTCGCCGACATCATCAAGATCGACGTGCTGGCGCTCAGCGAGGGCGAGCTCATCGCCCACGTGGCCCGGCTGCGGGGGCCGGGGCGGAAGCTGCTGGCCGAGAAGGTCGAGGACCAGGCCATGTTCCGGCGCTGCCGCGAGCTCGGCTTCGACTATTTCCAGGGCTACTTCTTCTGCCGCCCCGAGGTGGTGAAGGGACGCCGCCCGCCGGCGAGCCGGCTCGCGGTGCTGCGCCTGCTGGCCGAGCTGCAGAACCCGGACACCTCGCCCCAGCGGCTGGAGACCCTGATCAGCGCCGACGCCGCGCTGAGCTACCGGCTGGTGCGGCTCGTCAACAGCCCCGCCTTCGCCCCGACGAGGCGGATCGACTCCCTGCGTCGGGCCATCGTCATCCTGGGGCTGCGCCAGCTGCGCGCGCTGGCGAGCGTGCTCGCCATGGCACGCATCGAGGACAAGCCGAGCGAGCTCATGACGCTCGCCCTGGTGCGCGCGCGCATGAGCGAGCTGCTCGCCCGGCGCCTGGGCACGGTGGACCCGGACGCGGCCTTCACCGCGGGCCTCTTCTCGGTGCTCGACGCCCTCCTCGACCAGCCCATGGAGACCGTGATCGGCGAGATCCCGCTCGCCGAGGAGATCGGCCAGGCGCTGCTGGGACGCGCGGGGCCCGTCGGAACGGTGCTCGACTGCGTGCTGCGCTACGAGCACGCCGAGTGGGAGCGGGCCTGCTGCCCCGGGCTGCCGCCGGAGGCCATCCGCGACGCCTACCTCGAGGCGCTGGACTGGGCGCGCGAGGTCCAGCGCACCCTCCAGGGCGCCGCCGGCGCCGCCTGAGGCGCGCCCGTCAGCGCCCGAGCAGGAGGTTGCCCCAGCGGTCCACCTCGGCGCGCCACCCTGGCGCGACCCAGGTGGTGGCCACGGTCTCGGCGACCAGCGCCGGGCCCTCGAAGGCGAAGCCGGCCGGCAGCGCCTCGCGCCGCCACACGGGCACGGGCACCGCCACCCCGTGCACGCGCACGCGCGCCGCCGGCGCGGGCGCCGGCCCCGCGGGCGCGGGCGCGAGCGCGAGCGCGGGCCGAGGCCCCCGCACCGCCACGCGCACGTTGACCAGCTCCACCGGGAGATCCAGCCGGTGGCCGTAGCGGCGCTCGTGCAGCGCGTGGAAGGCCTCGGCCGCGGCCGCGGCGCCGCGCCAGGGCAAAGTCAGGGTGAAGGACTGGCCCGCATAGCGCAGGTCCGCGAGCCGCTCGCAGCGCAGATCGCAGGCCTCGAGCCCCTCGGCCGCCAGCGCCGCGCGGCCGGCGGCCTCCAGCTCCGCGTAGGCCCGCTCCACCGAGGCCGCATCGAGCCCTGCCAGCGGCACCGCCAGCGTGCGCGACAGCCGCCGCGTGCGCGGCGCGGCGAGCATGCCGAGCGCCGAGAGCACCCCCGCGTGCACCGGCACCAGGGCCTCGCGCATGCCCAGCGCCTCGGCCAGCGCGCACACGTGCAGCCCCCCGGCGCCGCCGAAGGAGACCAGCGTGTGCGCGCGCGGATCCTCGCCGCGCTCGACGGAAATCACGCGCAGGGCCTGGGCCATGCGCTCGTTGGCGAGGCGCACGATGCCGAGGGCGGCCTCCTCCACGCCGAGCCCGAGGGGACGGGCCACGCGCGCCACCGCCGCGCGCGCCGCCCGCGGGTCGAGCCGCATGGCCCCGCCCAGGAAGGCCTCGGGCAGGAGCCGGCCCAGCACCAGGTTGGCGTCGGTGACGGTGGGCTCGGTGCCGCCGCGCCCGTAGCAGGCCGGGCCCGGATCGGCGCCGGCCGACTCCGGCCCCACCCGCAGCATGCCGCCCGCGTCCACGCGGGCGATGGAGCCGCCGCCGGCGCCGATGGTGTGCATGTCCACCATCGGCAGCGCCACCGGAAAGCGGCCGATACGGCCCTCGCCGGTGAGGCGGATCTCGCCGTCGGCCACCAGGCCCACGTCGGTGGAGGTCCCGCCCATGTCGAAGGTGAGCAGCCGCCGGCGGCCGGCCGCCTCGCCTACGAAGCGCGCGCCCGCCAGCCCCCCGGCCGGCCCCGACAGCAGCAGGTGCGCGCCGAGGCGTGCCGCCTCGGCCGCGGCGAGAGTGCCCCCCGCGCTCTGCATCACCGCGATGGCCGCGCCCGGCAGCCCCGCCGCCAGCCGCCCCAGGTAGCCCGCCACCCTGGGGCCCACGTAGGCCGTGAGCCAGGTGGCCACCGCGCGCTCGTACTCGCGGTACTCGGGCAGCACCTCGGAGCTGAGCGCCGTGAAGCAGCCCTCCGGCACCGCCCGGGCCACCTCCCGCTCGAAGCGCCCGTCGCGGAAGGCGAAGAGCAGGCACACGGCCACCGCCTCCGGCCGCAGGCGCTCGAGGGCCGCGCGCAGGGCGGCGAGATCCTCGCCGGTCAGGGGCTCCACCACGGTGCCGTCCGGTCCGAGGCGCCCCCCCGTCTCCAGGCAGAGCTCGGGCGGCACCGGCGGAGGCGGCGCCGGGGGCTGGAGGTCGTAGAGGCGCTCGCGGCTCTGGCGCCCGATGGCCAGCAGGTCGGCGAAGCCGCGGCTCGCGACGAAGGCCGTGCGCGCGCCCTTGCCCTCGAGGACGGCGTTGGTGGCGACGGTGGACCCATGCACCAGGGTGAGCCCCGCCGGCTCGAGCCCCAGCTCGCGCACGCCCTGCAGGATGGCCCGTTCCGGCGCCTCGGGCGTGGAGAGGACCTTGTGCACGCGCAGGCGCCCCGCCCCGTCCAGCAGGACGAAGTCGGTGAACGTGCCGCCGGTGTCCACCCCGAGGAGCATGGGGCAGAGAGTCTACGGCCGCGCGCGGGCTCAGCCCAGGTCCACGCGCACGCGGTTCTTGCCCGCGCGCTTGGCCTCGTAGAGGGCGTGGTCGGCGCGGGCGATGAGCCCCTCGGCCCCCTCGCCCGGCCGGGCCTCGGCCACGCCGGCCGAGGCCGTCAGGGCGACGCTCGACCCGCGCACCTCGAAGGGCCCTTCGGCCATGCGCGCGCGGATGCGCTCGGCGATGCGGCGGGCCACGTCCAGCGGCGTGGCGCGCAGCACCACCAGGAACTCCTCGCCGCCGTAGCGGCCCACCAGGTCGAAGTCGCGCACCGCCGAGCGGATGCGCCCCGCGGCCTCGCGCAGCACGGCGTCGCCCGCCGGGTGGCCCCAGGTGTCGTTCACGGCCTTGAAGCCGTCGAGGTCCACCATGACGAGGCTGAGCGGCACCCGCTCGATGGCCGCCTTGCCCAGGGCCTCCTTCAGCGCCTCCAGCACGGCCCCGCGCCCGAGCGTGCCCGTGAGCGCGTCGCGCCGGGCGCGCTCGCGCTCGGCGGCCACCAGCGCCTTGAGCTCGCTCAGCTCCGCGTGCAGGTAGGCCTCGGTGACGAGCGATGCGTCCAGCAGGCAGAGCTTGGCCAGCGTGCAGCGCAGGGGGGCCTGCTCGTCGGGGGCGAGACGCTCGCGGATCGCCTTGCCGACGAGGTCCTGGAACGCGCCGTAGGCGGCGATGTAGTCGCCGGCGGGCACGCCGAAGTCGGCATGCACCACGCCCATCCGCAGGCACGCCTCGAAATGGTCCGCGCCGGCGTAGTCGAGCCCGAGGCCGCGCAGATAGGCCTCGTGCGCCTCGCGAAGGCGTGCGGGATCGCCGCCGCGGCGCATCACGGACTCCCACGACGGCAGGCGGGTGAGCCGCTCGGCGAAGCGCGCGATGATCCCGCGCGCGCAGGGAACGAGGACCTCGCGGTTGAGCCGCAGCGCCCGTGCGGGGTCCTCGGGCCCGTCCAGCCCCACGAGGGCGATGCGCTCGGCGCGGCGGCGCGGTTCGTCGTAGCCGAAGCGTGCGCAGAGCGGGTGGCGGGGTGCGTGCTTCCCTCCGGGCTCGGGCATCGTCCTCCGGCCGCGGCGCGGGATGGGCGCTTGCGGCGAGTGCGGGCTTGCCGATAATGATACCGGTCATGGAACGGGAAGTCCTGCTGCGGGCGGAGGGCCTGTACCGCTGGTACGGCGAGCGCTGCGCCGTGGCGGACCTCTCGCTGGAGCTCGCGCGCGGCGAGGTGCTGGGGCTGCTGGGGCCGAACGGCGCGGGCAAGACCACCACGCTCCACATGCTCACGGGCAACCTCGCGCCCGGCGCCGGGCGTGTGACGGTGGCCGGCCACGACCTGCTGGACGACCCGCGCGCGGCCAAGGCCGCCATCGGCTACCTGCCCGAGCAGCCGCCCCTCTACCGCGAGCTCACCGTGGGCGAGTACCTGCGCTACTGCGCCCGCCTCAACCGCATCCCGCGCGCCGAGGTCCCGGCGGCGGTGCGGCGCGCCATGGCGCGCTGCGGTCTCGAGGGCATGGAGCGGCGCCTCATCGGCAACCTTTCGAAGGGCTACCAGCAGCGCGTGGGCATCGCCCAGGCCATCATCCACAACCCCGCCGTGGTGGTGCTGGACGAGCCCACGGTGGGGCTCGACCCCATCCAGATCCGCGAGATCCGCGAGCTGGTGCGCGAGCTCGGGCGCGAGCACGCCGTGATCCTCTCCACCCACATCCTGCCGGAGGTGCAGATGGTCTGCTCGCGCGTGGAGATCATCCACCAGGGCCGCATCGTCTGGTCGGCGGCCCTCGACGAGCTCGAGCGCGAGCTCGCCGCCGACGCGCTGGTGGTGGGCCTGGGCCATCCGCCCGCCCCCGAGGCCCTTGCGGCCGTGCCCGGGGTGACGGCGGTGGAGCCGCTCGGCGCGGGGCGCTTCCGCCTGCGGCATGCGCCGGGCGCGAGCCCCGCCGAGGCCGTGGCCGAGGCGGCGGTACGCGGGGGCTGGGGGCTCGTGGAGCTCACGCCCGAGCGCCGCACCCTGGAGCAGGTCTTCGTGGAGCTCACCACCGGCGAGGCCGCGCAGGAGAAGGAGGCCGCCTGATGGTCTGGGTCATCGCCGGGCGCGAGCTCAAGAGCCTGTTCCTGTCGCCGCTCGCCTGGACCGTGCTGGGCGTGGTGATGCTCATCCTCGCCTACCTCTTCCTCGCCCAGCTCGACACCTACATGGAGTTCGCCGCCCAGCTCGCCCTGCTGGAGAGCGCCCCCGGGGTGACGGACATCGTGGTGGCGCCCGTCATCGGCGATGCCGCCGTGGTGCTGCTGCTCGCGAGCCCGCTGGTCACCATGCGCCTCGTCGCCGAGGAGCGGCGCGCGCGCACGCTGCCGCTGCTCTACAGCGCCCCGGTGAGCATGACCGAGATCGTGCTGGGCAAGTACCTGGGCGTGATGGGCTTCATGCTGGTGCTGGTGGGCCTCATCGCGCTCATGCCGCTTTCGCTCCTCCTGGGCGGCGGCCTCGACTTCGGCAAGCTCGCCGCCGGGCTCCTGGGGCTCACCCTGGTGCTGGGGGCCTTCGCGGCGGCGGGGCTCTTCATGTCCAGCCTCACGGCGCAGCCCGTGGTGGCGGCGGTGGCCACCTTCGGCCTGCTCCTGCTGGTCTGGATCGTGGACTGGGCGGGCGCCGCACGCGAGGGGCTGGGCGATGCGCTCGCGCGGCTCTCGCTCCTGCGCCACTACGAGAACCTGGTCAAGGGCATCGTCTCCACCGCCGACCTCGCCTACTACCTGCTTTTCATCGCCCTGTTCCTCGGGCTGGCCGTGCGGCGCCTCGACGCCGAGCGCATGGGAGGCTGAGCGATGCAGGTCGACCGCCGCGCCCGGCTGCGGCTGCGCGCCCAGCACGCGCTGTTCGTGGCCCTCTGGACGGCGCTCATCGTGCTCGCCGGCTGGCTGGCCCAGGAATACAGGGTGGAGTTCGACTGGACCGCGGGCGGGCGCAACACGCTCTCGGAGGTAAGCCGGCGCATCCTCGAGCGGCTCGACGGGCCCGTGCGCATCACCGCCTACGCACGCCCCGACGAGATGCTGCGCAAGCGCATCGAGGACCTCATCGCCCGCTACCGGCGCGCGCGCGCCGACGCCGTCGAGCTCGAGTTCGTCAACCCCGACCGCGAGCCCGAACGCACCCGCGAGCTGGGCATCACCTTCGACGGCACGTTGGTGCTGCGCTACCACGGCCGCATGGAAAAGGTCACCGAGCTCACCGAGCAGGCCGTCTCCACGGCCATCCAGCGCCTGCTCCGGGCGGGCGAGCGCAGGCTCGTCTTCCTCGCCGGCCACGGCGAGCGCAGCCCCGAGGGGCCGGCCAACCACGACCTCGGCCGCTTCGTCGAGAACCTCAAGCGCCGCGGCATCGAGACCGCCACCCTCAACCTGGCGCAGACACCCGAGATCCCGCCGGACGCCGGCGCGCTCGTGATCGCCAGCCCCGCCACGGCGCTGCTGCCGGGCGAGGCGCGCATCGTGCGCGCCTGGGTGGAGCGCGGCGGCAACCTCCTGTGGCTGCTCGACCCCGGCGAGGGGACGGCGGGCCTGGAGCCGCTGCTCGGGCTGCTGGGCCTCGAGGTGCTGCCCGGCGTGGTGGTGGACGCCAACGCGCCCCTGTTCGGCATCAGGGACCCCTCCTTCGTGGTGGTGGCCGAGTACCCGCGCCATCCGGTGACCACCGCCCTGCGCCTCATCACCCTCTTCCCGCGCGCAGCCGCCCTGGAGGCCAGGCCCACGGAGGGCTGGCATGCGGCCCAGGTGCTGCGCACGCTCCCGCGCGCCTGGAACGAGACCGGCCCCCTGGAGGGCGAGGTGCGCCTGGATCCCGACCGCGGCGAGCGCGCCGGCCCCCTGACGCTGGCCGTGGCGCTGACCCGGCCGCGGCCCGCCGCCGGCGCCGGCGGGAAGGCCGACGGCGCCTCCACGCCGGGCCTCGACACGGCGCGCGACGGCGCGGGCGAGGACGGCCCCAGCGCCCCGGCACCCACCAGCGGCACGGCGGGCGGCGGCGCGAGCACGGGGCCGGAGCGCAGCGCAGGCCAGTCGCGGCGAGACGCCGCGCGCACGCAGGAGACAACGCCCGCCAGCACCGACACGGCCGGCCCCAGCGCCCCGGCGCCCGCCAGCGGCACGGCGGGCGGCGAGGGCGAGGCGGCGGCCGGCAGCGAGCCCCGGGGCGAGCAGCGCATCCTCGTGGTGGGCGACGGCGACTTCCTCGCCAACGCCTATCTCGGCAACGGCGGCAACCTGGACCTGGGGCTGGCCATGGTCAACTGGCTGCTGCACGACGACGCCCTGGTGCAGGTGCCCGCGCGCGCCGCGCCCGACCGCGGCCTCAGCCTCTCGCGCACGGCGGCGGCCGCGATCGGCATCGGCTTCCTGCTGGTGCTGCCCTTCGGCCTCATCCTGACGGGTGTGGCCATCTGGTGGCGGCGCAGCCGCCGCTGAGCGGGGAGGAGCCGAGGTGGGCGCGCGCGGCTGGCTCAACCTGGCGCTCGCGGCGGCGGTGGCGGGGCTCGCGGCCGTGCTGTGGCTCGAGCCCGGCAAGGAGACGCCGCCGCCGAAGCCGAAGCTGCTGGCGATCGACAAGGCCGGGGTGCGGCGCATCGTGGTCGAGCGCCCCGGCCGCGAGGCGCTCGAGCTCCAGCGCCGCGGGGACCACTGGTGGCTGGTCCGGCCCTTCGAGGTGCCGGCGGCCCGCTTCCGCGCCGAGTCCATCCTGGGGCTCGCCGGCGCCGAGAGCGAGAGCCGCTTCGAGGCCGCCGAGGCCGAGCTCGCCAGATACGGGCTCGAGCCCCCCAAGGCGGTGGTGCGCTTCGATGATGCGGCCACGGTCGCCGTCGGCGGCACCGACCCCATCGACCTGCGCCGCTACGTGCGCGTGGACGGGCAGCGCACCGTGCACCTGGTGCGCGACACCTTCTACACGGAGCTCGCCGCCGACGCGGCCGAGCTCGTCAGCACGCGCCTGATCCCGCCGGGCTGGGAGCCGGTGGAGATCGCGGTGCCCGGCCTCACGGTCCGCCGCGGCGGCGAGGGACGCTGGGAGCCCGACGCGGCCCACCGGGACGCCTCCGCCGACGCGCTCGCCGCCTTCGTGGACGCCTGGCGCACGCGGCGCGCCCTGTGGGTCGAGCGGCTCGACAAGGCCGGCCGCGCCGCCCTCGCCCGGGCCCCGACCGTGCGCCTGCGCCTGCGCCGCGCAGGGACAGGCCGGGAAGACGGCGACGAGGCGCTGCTCGAGCTCCGCTACCGCCTCGTCACGCGCGAGAGCGACAAGGGGCTCGTCCGCGAGGACCTGGGCCTGGTCTGGCGCATCACGCCCGCCGCCGCGGGCGAGCTCCTCGAGCTGCGCGAACCCGAGCCGCCCGCGGATGCGCGGAAGTCTGGTGAGGCGGCTCCCGCTGGCGGGGAAGGGGAAGCGGGCAAGGGCGGGTCGCGGGCCGACGGCACGGACGCCGGGAAGGACGGCCTGAAGGACACCGGGGCTGCGACGGGCGCCGGGCGCTGACGGGTGCCCGAGCTTCCCGAGGTCGAGACCACCCGCCGGGGGCTCGCCCCGCACCTCGTCGGCCGCCGCGTGCTCCGGGCGCGCGTGCGCAGGCGCCGGCTGCGCCGGCCGGTGCCGTGGGCCCTGGAGCGGCGCCTCCCCGGCGCGCGCATCGAGGCCCTCGACCGGCGGGGCAAGTATCTGCTCGCGCGCACCGACCGCGGGACCCTGATCCTGCATCTCGGCATGTCCGGGAGCCTGCGGCTCGTGCCGGCCACGGCGCGGCCCGGCCCGCACGATCATCTGGACCTGGTCCTCGACGACGGCCGCGCGCTCAGGCTGCGCGACCCGCGCCGCTTCGGGCTCGCCCTCTGGACCGAAGGCGATCCCCTCGTCCACCCCCTGCTCGCGTCCCTCGGCCCCGAGCCCCTCGACCGGCGCCTGCGTCCCGGGGACCTGTGCGCGCGGCTGGCCGGACGGCGCGCGGCCATCCGCAACGTGCTCCTCGACGGGCGCGTCGTCGCCGGCATCGGCAACATCTACGCCAACGAGGCCCTCTTCCTCGCCGGCATCCACCCCGCGCGCCCCGCCGGTCGCCTCGGCCGCGACGGCTGCGCACGCCTCCTGCGCGCCCTGCGCCGGGTGCTGCGCGAGAGCCTGCGCGCAGGCGGCACCACGCTGCGCGACTTCGTGGACGGCTCGGGCGAGCCCGGCCGCTACCGGCTCCGGCTGCGCGTCTACGGCCGCGCGGGCCGGCCCTGCCCGCGCTGCGGCACCCCCATCCGCCGCATCCTCCTCGGCCAGCGCAGCGCCTTCTTCTGTCCGCGCTGCCAGCGCTGAACCCCTCAACGGCTGCGGGGGCCGAGCATGAGGGGTGCGATGAGGCGCTCCACCGGCGCCAGATCATCCGTGAGGGCCGGTGCGCCGTCGAGGCGCTCCCGCGCCACGGGCTCCCATTGCCCGTGCCAGGGGAAAGCGGGCGGAGGGCGCTCAGGCAGCGGGCCCGCCCCCGTCGCGGCCACCACGAAGGTGATCCGCGCGGGGCCTTGCGTCCCTGCGGGCCGCCACACGCCGACGTGGGCGAAGGCCTCCTTCAGCGTGCGTGCGACCGCGCCCACCAGCCGTGCCTCGGGCCAGGCGTCGACCACGTTGAGCACATAGAGCCCGTCGGCGGCGAGCCGATGGCGCAGGAGCCGCGCGAACTCGAGGGTGAGCAGATGGGCGGGGACGGCCACGTCCTGGAAGGCATCGCCCACGATCAGGTCGTAGCGTGAACCGTGGGCGCGGGCGAGCACGGGACGGGCGTCGCCGTGCACGATGCGCATCGCGGCCGTGTCCACGAAGAGGTGCCGGCGGGCGGTCGCGGTGACAGCCGGATCGAGCTCGGCCACCTCCAGGCGGGTGCCGGGCCATAGCCTGCCCAGGGCGCGGGGCAGGGAGTAGGCGCCGCCGCCGATGAAGAAGACCGCTGCGGGCGGCCGTCCGCGCCTGCGGGCGTGCCACAGGGCGAGATCGAGCATCGCCTGCATATAGGGCGACAGCAGCAGCGTCGGCTCCTGGCGGTGGTTCGCGCCGTGAAGCAGATGGTCTAGCACCAGGGCACGCGCCTCTCCCCACGGCACCTCCGCGCTCACGTCCACCACGCGGATGCAGAAATAGGCGCTTTCGCGCTGGCAGGGGCTCGCCAGGCCGCCGCGGCTCCAGGCGGTGGCGGCCGCCGCGGCCGCGCCGAGGAGCACGATGGCGGCCACCCGCACGCTGCGCAGGAACGGCACGGCGAGCAGGAGCAGCATCGCGCCGGTACCCGCCAGCACCTGGCGGGTACCGAAACGCTGCACCAGCCAGAAGCCGGCGGCGAAGGTGCCGACGATGCTGCCCAGGGCGGCGAGGGCGTGCATGGCGCCCACCACGTGGCCCGGACGCGGGCTCGCACGCAGCGCGAGCGTGGTCAGAAGGGGGGTGACGACCCCGAGCAGCAGCGCGGGCATGAAAAACAGGCCCGCGGCGTAGAGGAAGGCGGCCTGCATCAGGTCCAGCGGCCGGCCCTCGAGCCAGGGGGCGAGCCAGGTGAGCGCCGCCAGGCTGCCCGCGCTCGCCGCGCCCGCCAGCCCCAGGGTGAGGCCGGCCGCGCCAGGCCCGGCCCCACGGTCCGCCCACATCCCGCCGAGCCAGTTGCCCACCGAGAGCCCGGCGAGCACCACGCCGATGATGGCCGTCCAGGTATAGAGCGACATCCCCACGTAGGGCGCGAGCAGACGGCCCGCGGCGATCTCGATGACGAGCAGCGCCGCAGAACCGAGGAAGACGGCCGCACCGTAGCCGACCAGCCTCGCGGTGTCCGACACCCCCGGCCCTCCTCACCGCGCCGGCACGTGGCGCCGCGGTACGGCCACCACCCGCGCCGCCCCGATGCCCCGCGGGTCCGAGGCGGCCTCCACCGTGCCGGCTCGCCGGTCCCAGACCACCGCCTGCATGTTCCCGTAGGGCTCGACCTCGCGCAGCCGGTGGCCCAGCGCGCGCAGCCGCGCGGCCACCGCGGGCGTGAAGGCCCCGGGCTCGTGCTGCACCTCGTCCGGCAGGTACTGATGGTGGAAGCGCGCTCGCGCCACGAGCCCCCGCGCGTCCGCGCCCTCGGCGAAGCCGAGGATGGCGTGCAGCACCATGGTGATGATGCGGCTGCCGCCCGGGGTGCCGAGGATGGCCAGGCGCCGGCCGTCGTCCAGGAAGGTGGGGCTCATGCTCGAGAGCGGGCGCCGGCCCGGCGCGATGGCGTTGGCCTCGGCCCCGATCAGGCCGTAGACGTTGGGCACGCCGGGCTTGAGGGCGAAGTCGTCCATCTCGTCGTTGAGCAGCACCCCGGTGCCCGGCGGCACGAAGCCGCTGCCGAAGGGGTAGTTGATGGTGAGGGTCGCGGCGACGCGGTTGCCCTCGGCGTCGAGGATGGAAAGATGCGTGGTGTGCGTCCCGCCCGGGGCCGCCGTGCCGGGCGGCGGGCCGAGGGCGGCCGAGGGGGTGGCACGGTCGAGGCGGATGCCACGCGCGAGGCGGGCGGCATAGGCGCGCGAGAGCAGCCGCGCGAGCGGCATGGCCACGTGGTCCGGGTCGCCCAGCCAGCGGGCGCGGTCGCGGTAGGCCCGGCGCATGATCTCCACCAGCACGTGGGCGCGCGTGGCCGCGTCCAGCCGGTCCCAGTCGAAACGCTCCAGCATGTGGAGCATCTCCACCAGCAGCACGCCGCCCGAGGAAGGCGGCGCCGCGCTCGTCAGGCGCACGCCCTGCCAGGTGCCGCGCAAGGGCTCGCGTTCGGCCACCCGGTAGGCCGCGAGATCCTCGAGCGTCCAGATGCCGCCCGCGGCCCGGACGCCTGCCACCAGCCGCTCGGCCACGGGCCCCGCGTAGAAGCCGTCGCGGCCCACGCGCGCCAGCCGCTCGAGCGTGGCGGCGAGCGCCGGCTGACGCAGCCGCCAGCCCTCCGGCGGCACCTCCCCGTCCTTCAGGAAGATCCGCGCCGCCTCGGGCGAGGCCCGCAGCGCCGCGAGCCGGAAGCGGGCGAAGCGCCGGTAGCGCGCGTCCACGGGAAAGCCCTCGCGCGCCAGCCGGATGGCGGGCGCGAGGCTGCGCGTGAGCGGCAGGCGCCCGTAGCGGGCGGCGATGTGGGCGAGCGCGGCCGGCAGCCCCGGGATGGCGGCGGCGAGCGCCCCGTCGATGCTCGCCCCCGGCACGGGCTCGCCCCGGGCGTCCAGGTACATGCCGCGGCGGGCGGCGAGCGGGGCGCGCTCGCGTCCGTCCACCATGAGCTCCAGCCCGTCGCGGGCGCGGTGCAGGAGCCAGAAGCCCCCGCCGCCGAGGCCGGAGCTGTAGGGCTCGACCACGGCGAGCGCCGCCGAGGCCGCCACCGCCGCGTCGAAGGCGTTGCCTCCGGCGGCGAGGATGCCGAGGGCGGCCTCCGTGGCGAGCGGGTGGGCCGTGGCCGCCGCCGCGGCCGGAGGAGGGCTCCCGCCGGCGGGCGCGGCGCCTGCGGCCAGCAGGACGAGCGCCGCCAGCCCCGCCCTCAGGCGGCGCAGGCCCTCAGCCCGCCTCGCCCATGAGGCGCTCGTACTTGGCCTGCAGCTCCTCGCGGCTCTCGCGCCGGTCCGGGTCGGGGATGATGCAGTCGACGGGGCAGACCGCCACGCACTGGGGCTCGTCGTGATGCCCGACGCACTCGGTGCAGCGGTCCGGATCGATCTCGTAGATCTCCTCGCCCGCGTAGATGGCCTCGTTGGGGCACTCGGGCTCGCAGACGTCGCAGTTGATGCACTCGTCGGTGATGAGCAGGGCCATGGGCGCCTCCGAAGCGTGCCGTTCATAAGAGGAAGGCCTGAAAAATCCCGATTTTTCAGGCCTTCCCCGCGGCCAGGGATGGCCGCGGGACGGTCCATGCACAGGAAGTGCATGACGATACGACGAAAAATCGAAATGGGCCGCGAAGCGCTTTCGCCCCGATCAATCCGCGCAGCGGATTGATCAGCGTTTCCAAGAATATTAGCGCATCCTTTTCTTCAGCGCCGCCGCCACGGCCGGATGCACGAAGCCGCCCACGTCGCCGCCGTGGGCCGCCACCTCGCGCACGAGGCTGGAGGAGATGAAGGCATAGCGCTCGGCCGGCGTCAGGAACACCGTCTCCACGTCCGGGGCGAGCTCGCGGTTCATGGCGGCGAGCTGGAACTCGTACTCGAAGTCCGAGACGGCGCGGAGCCCCCGCAGGATCACGCGCGCCCCCATCCGGCGCGCGAAGTCGACCAGCAACGAGTCGAAACCGCGGACCTCCACGCCCCCGATCCCCGCCAGCGCCTCGCGCGCGAGCGCCACCCGCTCGGCCAGCGGAAAACAGGGCGCCTTGGCCGGGTTGGCGGCCACCGCCACGATCACCCGGTCGAACAGCCGCCGGGCGCGCTGCACCAGGTCGGTGTGGCCGTGGGTGATGGGGTCGAAGGTGCCGGGATAGACCGCGGTGATCGGCATCGGCTGGCGCCCTCCGCGGGCGGCGGCGCGCCGCCCGGCCCCACAAGCCTAGCAGCCCCGGCCCCGCCCGCGCGACCCGCCCGCGGCCCCCCTCCCCGCCGGCGCGGCTTCCCGCCGTGCACCCGGCGGCCATGCGGTGGACGGCGGACGGCGCGGGGCCGGCCTCATCCCCTGCACCGCGGCCCGTCGGCCGCGGGCGGGCCTCCCCGCTTGAAGGGATGCAACAGGAAGGCCTGAAAAATCGGATTTTTCCGACCTTTCAAACCCTTTCTCTCGCAACCTTCGTCCCTGGATCGCGCACCGGAAGGAAACGGTCCAGCCGCATCCATGGGGGATGGCGGCATCCCGCCGACTTCCCCCTGCCACTTGACAAAGCGTTATAAGTACACTATCTGTTAGCGTAAATATTACGCATTTTGGGAGCGCGAGCATGTCCGTCCAGGAAACCCCCCAGGCCGTCGCCGTCTCCGTGGAGGTGGTGGTCTTCTCCATCCGGGACCGTCGCCTGAAGCTCCTGCTCGAGCGCCGTGGCGCGGAGCCGCAACGCGGGCTCTGGGCACTGCCCGGCACCTTCCTCCGTCCCGACGAGGACCTCGACGGCGCGGCTCACCGGGCGCTGGCCGAGGGCACGGGGGTCACCGGCGTCTACCTCGAGCAGCTCTACACCTTCGGGCGGCCGGACCGGGATCCGCGCGGGCGCGTGGTGTCGGTGGCCTACTACGCGCTCATGCCCTCGGACAGGCTGCGTCTATGCGCCGCGGCCGATGCGGAGGCAGTGGGCTGGTTCGCCCTCGACGAGCTGCCGCCCCTCGCCTTCGACCACGGCGAGATCGTGGCCATGGCCCACGGACGGCTGCGGGCGAAGCTCGGCTACTCGACTATCGCCTTCCAGTTCCTTGGCGAGACCTTCACGATCCCGGAGCTGCAGGCGGTCTATGAGATCGTCCTCGGCAAGCCTCTCGACAGGCGCAATTTCCGCAAGTGGGTGCTATCGCTGGGCCAGATCGAAGAGACCCGCGAGCTGCGCCGCGAGGGACGCCATCGCCCGGCACGTCTCTACCGCCTGGCGGACCCCGGCGACATCGTCTTCTTCAAGTAGCACGGGCCGTAGGCCCGGAAAGGAGGGCGCCATGCTCAGGATGTTCCGACGCTACAAGGGCGAGCCCGGCATCTATGTCATCCGCTACCGCAACGGACGGGTCCGCGAGCACGGCGAAGGGATCTCGTTCTGGTACTGGCGGCCAGTGACATCGATCGCCGAGATACCGGTGCTGACGCGCGAGGTGCCCTTCGCATTCAAGGAGTCGACCGCGAGCTTCCAGCCGGTGACGATCGAGGGCGTCGTGAGCTACCACGTCGCGCGCCCGCTCGAGCTCGCCCGGCGCCTTGATCACACCATCGAGCACCGGCGCCGGCGCCGCCACCGCAGCGACGATCCCGAGCGTCTCCCCCAGCGGGTCGTCAATGCCGTGCAGGCCCATACGCGCAGCGGTGTCAGCGCCATGACCCTGGAGGAGGCGCTCACCCGCGCGCGGGAGCTCGCCGGGCAGGTCCTCGAAGCTGTGCGTGGCGAGCCCGACCTGCAGGCGCTCGGCGTCAGCGTCGACAGCCTGCACTTCTCCGCGGTCACGGCCAGCGCCGAGATGCAGAAGGCGCTCGAGGCGGGCTACCGTGAGCGCCTCAAGCGCGAGGCCGACCGCGCCATCTACGAGCGCCGCGCCGCGGCCGTGGCCGAGGAGCGCAAGATCCGCCAGAGCGAACTCGAAACCGAGATCGAGCTCGAGGAGCGCCGCCGTGCGCTCGTGCGGACGCAGGCGGAGAACAAGCTCGAGCTGGCCGAGGCCGAGGCGCGCGCCGACGAGCGCAAGCTCCGGCCCTATGGCGAGCTCCCGCCCCAGGCCCTGATCGGCCTGGCGCTCAAGGATTTCGCCGGCGCGGGCGGCAGCATCGGCAACCTCACCATCACACCCGACCTTCTCGGGCAGCTCGTGGCCTGGCTCGGGAGACGCGGGGACGATGGCAGGGAAGCGGCCTGAAACGGACCGGCCTGGCGCGGGCGGCCGTGCCGCGGTCGAGCGCGTCGTCGTGGTCCGGCGGCGGACCGAGCTCGAGGAGCTCGTGCTGCGGTTCGGCACGCCCGGCCAGGCCCGCTTCTACCTCGAGCACGCCGGCCAGGACTTCGAAGGCGTCCGGCGGCGCCACGAGCGCCATCAGCGCGCCCTCGACGCGGTGCTGGGGCTGGTTCCGCAGGGGCTGCGCGTGCAGGTCGTCGAGCGCGAGCTCCTGCCCGAGATCCACTTCCTCGAGACCGATCTCGTGGTCACCGTGGGCCCGGACGGTCTCGTCGTCAACACCGCCAAGTACCTGGACGGCCAGCCCATCCTGCCGGTCAACCCGGACCCCGAGCATATCGACGGCGTGCTGCTTCCGTTCACGCCCGAACGGCTCGCCGGCGCCATGACACGCTTCCTCGAAGGACGGGCACGCCTCGCGGCCGTCTCCCTCGCCGAGGCGCGGCTCGACGACGGCCAGACGCTGCTTGCCTTCAACGACCTCTTCGTCGGCGCGCGCTCGCACGTCACGGCCCGCTACGAGATCCGTCACGGCGGCCGTACCGAGACGCAGGCATCGAGCGGCGTGATTGTCTCCACCGGGGCGGGCTCCACCGGCTGGCTCCGCTCGGTCTACGCCGGGGCGGCCGGCCTGCTCGCCGCCCTGGGCGCCGATCCCGGTCCCCTCGCGGCGATGGAGCCCCTGCCCTGGGACACCAGCCGGCTCGTCTTCGCCGTGCGCGAGCCTTTTCCCAGCAAGACCACCGGAACGGGTATCGTCCATGGCACGATCACCGCCGACGAGCCCCTCGAGCTCGTCTCCCACATGGCCGAGGAGGGCGTTGTCTTCAGCGACGGCATCGAGCGCGACTATCTCCCGTTCAACGCGGGCAGCCGTCTGACGATCGGCCTCGCCGGCCGCAAGGCCCACCTGGTGGTGGGATGAGGCCTGCCTGGCCGTGCAGCCGCCCCCGGCCCGCACACCTTCAGGCGTCCTCGTCGGGGCACCTTCCGTCCCCCCCCCGTCCCCTGCTCCGGCCCCTCGCATCCCTTCGCGCGCACCCGCCCTTCGCGCAGGCCGTGGTTCCGCTGCCGCCCGGGCGCGAGCCGCCGGGGGGCCCGGCGGTACGCCCACCCGCACGCACATTCCCCGCGGGGACCGCATACCCCGAAGCCACCGCACACCCTTCCGTGGGCGCGACATCCAATCCCATACCGCCTACCGCCGTGGGGGGCGCGGCTCCGGCCGCATGCCCCCTCCTCCGTAGGCGCGGCTTCAGCCGCCTCTGGTGCGCCTCCGACACAAGATCCATCGCCCCGCTCCGCGGGGCTAAAGCTCCCCCCCCCCCGGCCGATAGGGGGCCCAGAGGCGACCGAAATCCCACAGGAGCGACAGGGGAGGGAACGGCGATGGCCAAGATCAGGCGCTTCCGGGACTGGCCGGTCGGCATGAAGCTCGGCTCGGT
>Ga0256839_1001931_pt1 | contig 24163 bp, 22 predicted proteins | sample 354166metaG_FD_185968 | JGI IMG/M metagenome (GOLD analysis project Ga0256839, IMG submission 185968) | Hydrothermal vent microbial communities from Mid Atlantic Ridge, Atlantic Ocean - 354-166 | ecosystem: Environmental > Aquatic > Marine > Hydrothermal vents | place: Atlantic Ocean: Mid... | reverse complement strand
GCACCGGCCGGTAGTAGTGCCGCTCGCCCAGCTCATCGGGGAAATAGACCTCGCCGGCGGCGAAGCCATCGTCCTCGTCATGGGCATAGCGGTAGCCTTCGCCATAGCCCAGGTCTTTCATCAGGCTGGTTGGCGCGTTGCGGATGTGCATCGGTACCTCCAGGCTGCCCGATTCCCGTGCATCGGCCATCGCCTGCTTGTAGGCGGTGTACACCGCATTGCTCTTGGCCGCGCAGGCCAGATAGACCACGGCCTGGGCGATCGCCAGTTCCCCTTCCGGACTGCCCAGCCGTTCGTAGGTCTGCCAGGCGGCGAGGCAGAGGTCCAGCGCCCGGGGGTCGGCGTTGCCGATGTCTTCAGAGGCCATGCGCAGCACCCGCCGCGCGATATAAACGGGATCGCAACCGCCATCAAGCATGCGGCTCAGCCAGTAGAGTGCTGCATCCGGGTCGCTGCCTCGCACCGACTTGTGCAACGCCGAAATCTGTTCATAGAACAGATCGCCCTTGTTGTCGAAGCGCCGATGGCCCTGACTGACCACCTCACGGGTCAGTTCGGCGGTGATGCACTCCCCGTCCTCGACCAGGTCGGAAAGCACCTCGAGGTAGCTCAGGGCGCGGCGGGCGTCGCCATCGGCGGCGCGCAGCAGCAACTGCAGGGCTTCATCATCAATGCCGAGGCGCCGCGCGCCCAGTCCGCGCTCATCGTCCTCCAGCGCCATCTGCAGAAGGCGCGCGATGTCCTCCTCCTGCAAGGGCTTGAGCACATAGGTGCGTGTGCGCGACAGCAGGGCGTTGTTCAACTCGAAGGACGGGTTTTCAGTGGTGGCGCCGATGAAGATCAGCGTGCCGTCTTCGATGTGCGGCAAAAAGGCGTCCTGCTGTGACTTGTTGAACCGGTGCACCTCGTCCACGAAAAGCATCGTCGCGCCGGCATGCGCGCGGGCCTGATCGACCGCCTCGCGGATGTCCTTGACCCCCGAAAGCACGGCCGACAGCGACAGGAAGCGGGCATCGGTATAGTGCGCCAGCAGCCGCGCCAGCGTGGTCTTGCCGGTGCCCGGAGGCCCCCAGAACAGCATCGAATGCAGGCGGCCCGAGGCGATCGCCTGGCGCAGCGGCTTGCCCTCGCTGAGCAAATGCCGTTGCCCGACCACCTGTTCCAGGCGTTTCGGCCGCATGCGATCGGCCAGCGGCCGGCCGGGCGACGGACTGTCGAACAGATCAGCCACCGGCGCCGAACACATCGACACCCGGCGGAGGATCGAACCGGAAGGTACCGGGCGGAAAGATCACGCCATAACGCGGATTTTCGAACACAATCTGCGTGCTTTGCCCGAAGCGGTCGCGCAACTCCATCGCCTTGATCTCGTCGCCGTCCAGCCCGAGAAAGACACGGTTGTATTCCATGTCCTTCTGTTTCGGGATCAGCTCCAGCCAGTACAGGTACTTGCGCTGACCCAGCGGCTTGACCTCGAACTCGTCGGTCACCCGCTGTTTTTTCATCAACACCATGATCGGCGCCGTGGACAGGCTGGATTCGATGGGTTTGACGGTGGCCTGGTCGAGGTCCACATCATAGACCCACAGCTCCTTGCCATCGGCAATGATCTGCTGCTCATAGGGCGCGGTATAGACCCAGCGGAAACGCCCCGGCCGCTGAATGGCCACCGTGCCGCTGGATTGCGAAACCACCTGCTTGTCCTCGTCGAGCACGGTCTGGCGGAACTCCGCCTGCAGGCTGTCGAGGGATTTCAGCGCCCGCTGCAACCGCTGCTGGGCCTCATCGACGGACGCCGCCAGCAGGCCCAGTGACCACAGCAACAGGGAAAAAACAAGGTATCGGGAAAGGTTCATCGGTCGGATTCGTCTCCGGGAAAACAGGGGGATCAGTATGCGCGGGCCAGACCAAACCGTGGGTGAACGGCATGCTGACACTTTACGCTCGGCGGCTGTAGTGATAGCCTGCGCCGCGAACGGCACGGGCAGTAAGCCGGAATAATAACGAAACACAAGGAGCACATCATGTCCAATTTCTTCTCCTGCTACCTCTGGTGGCTGATTCTCGGTGTCTTTCTCGGCCTGCTGCTGTGCTGGCTCTACGGCATGCTGTTTCGCCGCGAACAGGACGACTACAACCCGCCGCGACAGACCACGGCCCAGCCGGTGAGGTCCACGCCGCCACCGCGCCCCGAAGCCACACCGGCCGCGGCGCCCAGGCCGAAACCCGAGCCCGAACCCGCGCCGAAGCCCCAGGCCGTGGCCGCGCCCGCCTCCAGTGGCGAGAACCCGGCCGAGTTCGGCTTCAAGATCAAGAAGACCGCCGATGGCATCGACGACCTGACCGTCATCGAAGGCATCGGTCCGAAGATCTGCCAGCTGCTGATCGACGACGGCATCACCACCTTCAGGATGCTGTCCGAAACGCCGCACGAACGCCTGGTGGGCATCCTCGAAAAAGCCGGCCCGAACTTCCGCCTGGCCAAGCCCGATGCCTGGCCGAAGCAGGCCGCCCTGGCCGCCCGCGGCGAGTGGAAGGCGCTCAAGGAGTTGCAGGATCGCCTGATCGGCGGTATCGAGTTCGACGACTAGGGGCAACCATGAACAACTCACTCCAGCTCCCCCCGCGCAACAACAGCGACTTCAACCTCGCCGTTCTGCTGACCCTGCTGCTGTTGCTGCTGGCCCTGTTCCTGCTGCCCCGCGGCGGCGAGCAGTGCTGTGGCGGCAACGAGCAAGACGATCAGGCGATGACCGACACGGCGGCCACCACTGCTGCACCGGCCACATCGGACGACAGCACAGTGCTCGATCAGGAGACGGCCTGGCCCGGCTGCGAAGCCGTGCTGGCGGCCAGTTATGTCTCCTTCGAATCCGGCAGCGGCCGGCTGACCGAGAAAGGCACCCGCCTGCTCGACCGGCTGATGGTCTGTCTCGAAGACGGCAACTACCTGATCATCGGCCACACCGACGACACCGGTGATGAACAGTCCAACCTGATCCTGTCGCGCCAGCGCGCCGAATCGGTACGGGCCTACCTCATCGGCAAGGGCATGAACCCGAACTGGCTGACCACCGATGGCGCAGGTGAATCCGACCCGATCGCTTCCAACGACACCGAGGCCGGACGGGCACGCAACCGCCGTATCGAGTTCATCAAGCAGCCCTGATCCGCATGACCCGAAGAAGTACCCGCCAATGGCTGGCGCTGGGCCTGTGCCTGGCGCTGGCCGTTTTCTCGCCGCTGCGGGCGGCAACGCCCGAACCCACCGCCAGCAGCGGCCCGCCATTGACCGTCAGCACCGTCGAGCGCCCGCCGTTTACCTTTTTCGAGGACGGCAATCCGGTGCGCGGTTTCTCCATCGATCTGTGGGACGAGATCGCCCGCCGCATCGGCCGGGACTACCGTTACCGGCCTGCCGACAGCTTCAAGGACATGCTCGACAGCGTGCGCGAGCGACGTGCCGATCTGGCCGTGGCCAACATCAGCATCACCGCAGAGCGAGAGCAGTATCTGGATTTCTCGCTGCCGATCTACGACTCCGGCCTCAAGGTGATGATTCGCGCCGAGAACGGTCAGCCCTCGCTGCTGCAGCTGTTCTGGGAATCGGGCGCGGTGCAGCTGATCGTAGGCGCCACGCTGATCCTGTTGATCATCGCCCATCTGATGTGGTGGTTCGAGGGCGGCAAGCAGCCCTACTTCCGCAAGGAATGGCCCGGCGGCGTGTGGGATGCCTTCTGGTGGGCCTTCATCATCGTCACCATGGGTGGTTTCGAACTGGAGCGGCCGCGTGGACGCATCTCGCGCGTTCTTGCCGTCTTCTGGATCATCGTCGGCCTGTTCTTCATCTCCACCTTCACCGCCAAGATCACCACCGCGCTGACGGTGGGTGAGCTGAGTTCCAGCATCAGCGGCTGGCAGGATCTGGGCAAGCGCAAGGTGGGCGTGCCCAAGGGCACGACGATGGAAGCCTTCGCCCGCAAGCACGGGCTGAACACGGTGGTTTACGATGATTTCCAGCAGGCGCTGCAGGCTCTGGAAAACGGCAAGGTGTTCGCCATTCTGGCCGATGCTCCGGTGGCCGAATACTATGCCAGCCAGGTCAGTGAAGGCGAGGTGGTGACGGTGGGTGAAACCTTCGCCCCGGACAAGATCGGCATCGCCCTGCAGCAGGATTCCCCGCTGCGCGAGCCGATCAACCGCGCGCTGCTGCAGATCATCGAGGACGGCAGCTACGACACCATCCGCCGCCGCTACTTCGGCCAGTGATCAGTCCCTGGGCGGTGGTGGCGCCAGCACTTCTCGGCTGCCGTTGCCCTGCACCGGCGACACCACGCCGGCGGCTTCCATTTCCTCGATCATGCGCGCAGCGCGGTTGTAGCCGATCTTGAGCCGCCTCTGCACATAGGAGATGGAGGCCTTGCGGCTCTCGGTGACCACCGCCACTGCCTCGTCGTACAGGGCATCCTGCTCCCCGCCGTCAGCGCCGGTCGGCTTTTCGCCCGGCAGCATCACACCGGTCTGTTCTTCCAGCACGCCCTCGATGTAGTCGGGCCTGCCCTGACGCTTGATCTCGGCCACCACCGCATGCACCTCGGAATCGGAGACGAAGGCCCCGTGCACCCGCTCCGGCAGACTGGTGCCCGGCGGCAGATAGAGCATGTCGCCATGACCGAGCAGGTTCTCCGCGCCCATCTGGTCGAGGATGGTGCGTGAGTCGATCTTGGACGATACCTGGAAAGCGATGCGCGTCGGGATGTTGGACTTGATCAGGCCGGTGATCACATCCACCGACGGCCGCTGGGTGGCCAGGATCAGGTGGATGCCCGAGGCGCGGGCCTTCTGCGCCAGCCGCGCGATCAATTCCTCCACCTTCTTGCCGACCACCATGATCATGTCGGCGAATTCGTCCACCACCACCACGATGTAGGGCAAGGGTTCGAGTGCCTCGGGCTCGGCATCCGGATCCATCAGCTGTGCCTGTTCGCGGTTGAACAGGGGGTCCAGGATCGTTTCACCGGCCTCCTGCGCTTCGCGGATCTTCTTGTTGAAACCGGACAGGTTGCGCACGCCGAGCGCCGCCATCAACTTGTAGCGGCGTTCCATTTCGGCCACGCACCAGCGCAGCGCATTGGCGGCGTCTTTCATGTCGGTGACCACCGGTGCCAGCAGATGGGGTATGCCATCATAGACCGACAGTTCCAGCATTTTCGGATCGATCAGAATCAGCCGGCATTCCTCGGGCGTGGCCTTGAACAGCAGGCTGAGCAGCATCGCGTTGATCGCCACCGATTTTCCGGAGCCGGTGGTGCCAGCCACCAGCAGATGCGGCATGCGCGCCAGATCGGCCACCACCGCATCGCCGCTGATGTCCTTGCCCAGCGCCAGCGTCAGCGGCGACGGCGACTGGTCATAGGCTTCGGACTTGAGGATCTCGCTCAGCACCACCATCTCGCGCTGTTCGTTGGGGATCTCCAGGCCCATCACCGATTTGCCGGGAATGATCTCCACCACGCGCACCGCCATCACCGACAGCGAGCGTGCAAGATCCTTGGCCAGGTTACTGATCTGACTGACCTTGACGCCGGGCGCCGGCAGGATCTCGAAGCGGGTGATCACAGGCCCCGGATGCACCGACACCACTTCGATCTCGATGCCGAAGTCCTTGAGCTTGAGCTCCAGCTGCTGGGACATGGCCTGCAGCGCCTGTTCGCTGTAACCCTGTTTCCTGGGCGGTGGCTTGTCCAGCAGCGACAACGGCGGGATGCCGCCCTTGCTGTCGCTGCCTCTGAACAGCGGGATCTGCTGGTCCTTGAGGGCGCGCCGGCTCTGCTCCACCTGCTTGACCACCGGTTCGATGCGCACCGGCTTGCGTTGCTCCAGTTTTTTCTTCTCCTGGGTGAACACCACTTCGCGTTCCTGGCGCAGTTTCTGCCCGATGCGCCGATCGCGGAACAGGTACCAGCGGTCAATCATCCGCCCGATCAACCACAGGGTGCCGCGACCGACCTGATCGGCCACCGCCAGCCAGGAGATGCCGGTGAACAGGGTCAGGCCGCCGAGAAACAGCGCCAGATGGAGAATGGTGGCGCCGAGCAGGCCAAGGCTGCCGGAAAGACTGCCGCCGGCGATCTGCCCCAGAATGCCGCCGGCGTCCAGCGGCAAAGCCGCTCCTGGCACAAAATGCAGGCTGGCCAGCGCACAGCCGGAGACAAGGGTCAACACGAAGCCGCCCCAGCGCACAGCCAGCAACTGGTAACGGTCTTCGGCCTCCGGCAGACGGCTGCGGATCAGCAGGACCGCGTTATAGATCAGCATCACCGGCAGCAGATAGGCCATGTATCCGAACAGGTAGAACATCAGGTCCGACAGCCAGGCGCCGGCGGAACCGACGAAATTGCTCGGCTGGTCGTTGCTGCCGCTGTGCGACCAGGCCGGATCCGCCGGATCGTAGCTGACCAGCGAGGCCAGCATCATTGCCGCCAGCCCCAGGGACAGCAGCATGCCGGCCTCGCGCAGCCGGTGCTCGAAGCGGGAGTCGATCAGCCCCTGGGGCCGCCGGGACGGATTGGGAGCGCCTGCGCGCGTTTTTGCCTTTGCCTGAGCCAAGTTCGATTTCCGGTACGGGTAGTGGAATCCTTCATTTTACATGATGCCGCCATAAAGGGCACCGTCCCGTGGTCTGTAAATCCAGCGATTTCATCGCTGAATCAGAAACTTGCACGCAGAATCAAGAAACCATATCAACTGCGTACAGCCCTGCCGGGACCGGCCTTTGATCGCCCGCGTCGTGCGGTTTTCGGTTACAATCCGCGTTCGATCTTTCAACCGAACACGTACTCCAAGGAATACATGCCATGCCCGATACCAAACACAGCAAAGTCCTGATCCTCGGTTCCGGCCCCGCCGGTTATGCGGCCGCCGTCTATGCCGCCCGCGCCAATCTCAACCCCGTGCTGATCACCGGCATGCAATCCGGAGGCCAGCTGATGACCACCACCGAGGTGGACAACTGGCCCGGCGATCCTGAAGGTCTGACCGGACCCGCGCTGATGGAGCGCATGCAGAAGCACGCCGAGCGCTTCAACACCGAGATCCTGTTCGATCACATCCATACCGTGGACCTCAAGGGCGAAACCAAGAAGCTGATTGGCGACCAGGGCGAATACAGCTGCGATGCGCTGATCATCGCCACCGGCGCCAGCGCAATGTACCTTGGACTGGAAAGCGAGGAGAAGTTCAAGGGCCGCGGCGTTTCCGCCTGTGCCACCTGTGACGGTTTCTTCTACAAGGATCAGAAGGTCGCGGTCATCGGCGGCGGCAATACCGCGGTCGAGGAAGCGCTGTACCTGTCCAACATCGCCGCCGAGGTTACCCTGGTGCACCGCCGCGACACGCTGCGTGCCGAAAAAATCCTGCAAAGCCAGCTGTTCGAGAAGGAAAAGAACGGCAACATCACCATTGAATGGAACCGCACCGTGGACGAGATCCTCGGCGACGACAATGGTGTCACCGGCCTGCGGCTGAAAAGCACCACCGACGGCTCGACCAAGGAAATCCCGGTCACCGGCGTGTTCATCGCCATCGGCCACAAACCCAATACGGCGATCTTCGAAGGCCAGCTGGAGCTGGACAACGGCTACATCCGAGTCAAGTCCGGCACCGAGGGCAACGCCACCGCCACCAGTGTCGAGGGCGTCTTTGCCGCCGGCGATGTCAGTGACCACATTTACCGTCAGGCCATCACCTCGGCCGGCACCGGCTGCATGGCCGCGCTCGACGCCGAACGCTACATCGACGCAAAGGAAGCCGGCACCCGCTGAGTTGAGCTACCGGCTCTCCATCCACCCCCGTCTCGCCGACATCCCTGCCGCCGACTGGGATGCCCTCGGCGGGACGGATTACCCCTTCACCCGCCATGCCTTCCTCGAAGGGCTGGAGCGTCACGACTGCCTGCTGCCCTGGGGCTGGCAGCCCGCCCACTTCACACTGCACGACGGTGACCGGCTGATCGCCGCCCTGCCCGCCTACATCAAGGACAATTCCTACGGCGAACTGGTCTTCGATCAGGGCTGGGCGGGCGCCTACCAGCGCAGTGGCCGCGAATACTACCCGAAGCTGGTCAGCGCCGTGCCCTATACCCCCGCCACCGGTCCCCGGCTGCTGGTGCATCCATCGGTACAGGAGCCACAGCAGCGCTTGCAATTGAGGCACATGCTGGTCGAGGCCGCGCTGACCTTCTGTCAACGGCAGGGGCTGAGCGGATGGCACCTGCTGTTCGAGCGGGAAACCGTGCTGTATGCGCTCAAGGATGAGCGGCTGATGCTGCGCCACGACTGTCAGTTCCACTGGCACAACAACGGCTACGGGAGTTTCGACGACTTTCTCGCCGCGCTGCGCTCGCGCAAGCGCAAGAACATCCGCAAGGAACGGCAACGGGTGCGCGACAGCGGCCTGCTTATCGAACGCTGCCCCGGTCACGAGCTTGATGCCGCCGAATGGCTGCAGGTGCACCGGCTCTATGCCGGCATCTTCGACCGCAAGTACGGCGCGCCCACGCTCAGCGCAGCCTTTTTTCAGCACCTTGGGCAGGCGCTGGGCGATCAGATGATGCTGGTGCTGGCCCGTCGTCCCGGCGACCTGCGCATCATTGCCGTATCGCTGTTCCTGAGGGACAGCCACAGTCTGTACGGCCGCATCTGGGGCGCCGAGGAAGACCATGAATTCCTGCATTTCGAGTGCTGCTACTACCAGGGCATCGACTACTCCATCGAGCAGGGTCTGCAGCATTTCGACCCCGGCGCCCAGGGCGAACACAAGCTGCCGCGCGGTTTTCTGCCGTTCCGCACGGTATCGGCGCACTGGCTGGCGGACGCCGATTTCCAGCGCCTGACCGGCCGCCATGTCCAGGCCGAACGGGAGCAGGTGGCGGAATATTGCGCCACGTTGCAGGCACACAGTCCCTACCGGGAGGTGGCCGAGGCGTGATTCCCTGGCTCGACCCGGATCTTCCGCCGCGCTTCCCGCCGACCCGGGCGGCCCTGGACGAGCCCAATGGCCTGCTGGCGGCGGGCGGCAGCCTGGAACCGGAATGGCTGCTGGCGGCCTACCGGCGGGGCATCTTCCCCTGGTTCAGCGACGAGGAGCCGATCCTGTGGTGGACACCGGCTCCCCGCATGGTGCTGTTCCCTGATGAATTCCACTGTTCGCGCAGCCTGCGCAAGTTCCTGCGCCGTGAGCCCTACCGCATCACCGTCAACCGCCGGTTCGCCGATGTCATGCTGGCCTGCGCCGAACCCCGCCCCGGCCAGCCCGGCAGCTGGATCAACGGTCCCATGCTGCGCGCCTACAAGCGACTGCACGCCCTCGGCCATGCCCATTCCTGGGAATGCTGGGATGCCAGCGACCGGCTGGTGGGCGGCCTCTATGGGGTATCCATCGGCCGCGTCTTTTTTGGCGAATCCATGTTCAGCCGCGCCGACAATGCCTCCAAGGCCTGCCTCAAGTCCCTCGCCGAGGAAGGCGGTTACGGCCTGATCGACTGCCAGATGCACACCGATCACCTGGCCAGCCTGGGCGCTCGGGAGATTTCCCGCTCTGCCTTCGAGGAGCAGCTGCGGACATTGCTCGACCAGCCCCGGCTGCCCGGCGAGGAAACCACCCCCGATTGACCTCCCTCATGGCGTTCCGGGCCGCGTGCCGGTTCAATGGGCCTCATCCAGACACCTTCGAGGAAACGATCATGAACATCGTCACACGCCTGTTGCTGCCCATGCTGTTGACCCTCGCGCCGACGCTGCAGGCGGCATTTTTCCCCGCGCCTCTGATCGATGCAGACTGGTTGATCGAACACCGCGATGAAGTGATCCTGCTGGATGTGCGCAAGAAGGAAGCCTTCGACACGGAAGGCCACATCGAGGGCGCCCGTCTGGTCGATGTCGGCACGGTGCGCGTCAACCGGGTGGTCGACGGCAAGGAGCTGACCCGCATGCGCCCCACCCCCGAACAGTTCCAGGCCTATCTGCGCACACTGGGCATCGACAACGACAGCCGCGTGGTCATCACCCAGCGCGGCCATACGCCAGGTCAGCTGGCCGGCGCCGCACGGCTCTACTGGCACTTCAAGTACTACGGCTTCGAGGATGTGGCCCTGCTCGACGGCGGCAACGCCGGCTGGGTCGACGCGCTGGAAGACCTGACCGACGAACCGACAGCGCCACCCGCCGAGGGCCACTACCGGGTCGGCGCCGAGCACCCGGAAATCCTGGCGACCATGGGCCAGGTGCGCGCCGCACTGGGGCGCGACGGCACAACCCTGATCGATACCCGCAACCTGCGTTACCACATCGGCATCGACAAGAAGTCCTATGTCTATGGCTACGGTCACATCCCCGGCGCCCGGCTGCTGCCCTACAAGTTTCTGACTCCGGCCAGGGGTACCCAGCGTTACTTCGAGCCGAAACGCCTGAAACGCATCATCGGCGACCTCAATATCGACCTCGACGACGAGCTGATCCTGTTCTGCAACAGCGCCTATGAGTGCTCTTCCGACTGGTTCGCGCTGCATGAGATTCTCGGTGTGCCGAAGGTGCGCATCTATGACGGTTCGCTGCACCAGTGGACCCAGTACGATGACAACCCGATGCAGACCCGTATCGTGTTCTGACGACCGTCCACAAGTTCCCTTCACTTTCCGGGCCGGAATTGATGCAGATCAACTCCGGCCTTCATTTTGCCCACAATCGCAAAACGGTTTTGCTGCCTTGATTTTTATCAATGCGACAAATTGCCACAGCCACAAGAATTCCACCGTCCCGGATTTCGAACCTGAAGAGGTCCGCACACACACTTTTCAAAAGCAGGGTAATGACAATGAAACCAAGACTGAACACTCTCTCCAGGGCGCTGATTGGCATGGGGCTGGGCCTCGGCCTGGCCACATCGGCAATGGCGGGCCAGACCTTGCAAGAGGTCATGAAGGAACGCGGCCTGACCGAGAAGGACATTCTCGCGGCGGCGAAGACCTACACGCCCACCGGTGGTCGTGACGAATACCTGGCCTTCAGCTCCGGCGGCCAGAGCGGTCATGTCATCGTCTACGGCGTACCGTCCATGCGCATCCTCAAGTACATCGGCGTGTTCACGCCGGAACCGTGGCAAGGATATGGCTTCGATGACGAGTCGAAGAAAGTGCTGGAGATGGACAACCCGGACATGAAAATCAAGTTCGGCGACACCCACCATCCGGCCTTCTCGGAAGAAGATGGCGAGTACGACGGCAAGTTCCTGTTCATCAACGACAAGGCCAACCCGCGCATCGCGGTGATCGATCTGCACGATTTCGAGACCAAGCAGATCGTCGCCAACCCCTTCTTCAAGTCCGAGCACGGTGGCGCCTTCGTTACCCCCAACACCGAGTACATCATGTCGGCGGCCCAGTACGCCGCGCCGCTGGATGACGGCTTCACGCCGATCAGCGAGTTTAACGACAAGTACCGCGGTGGCGTGACCTACTGGAAGTTCGACAAGGACAAGGGGCGCATCGACAAGGCCAACTCCTTCACCTTCGAGCTGCCGCCCTACTCTCAGGATCTGTCCGACGCGGGCAAGGAAGCCAGCTACGGCTGGGGCTTCACCAACTCCTTCTGTTCCGAGCGTTATGTCGGCGGCGAGAACCGTCCGCCATTCGAGGCCGGCTGTTCCGCCAAGGACACCGACTTCCTGCAGATCACCAACTGGAAGAAGGCTGAAGAGCTGGTCAAGGCCGGCAAGGTCAAGAAGGTCAACGGCTCCTACCTGATCCCGATCGATCAGGCGGTGAAGGAAGGCATTCTCTACCTGGTGCCCGAGCCGAAGAGCCCTCACGGCGTTGATGTCAACCCGACCGGCGAATACATCATCGTCTCCGGCAAGCTCGACAGCCATGCCTGGGTCTACAGCTGGGAGAAGATCCGGAGCGCCATCAAGAACAAGAAGTTCGAAGGCAAGGACCCCTATGGCATTCCGATCATTGCGATGAAGGATGCCCTGCACACCCAGGTCCAGGTCGGGCTCGGTCCGCTGCATACCCAGTATGACGCGAAGAAGTGCGTGGTCTACACCTCCATCTATGTGGACTCCATGGTCACCAAGTGGGACTACTGTGAAGGCAAGGTGCTCGACCAGATCCACATCCACTACAACATCGGTCACCTGGTGGCGATGGAAGGTGACTCCAAGTCTCCGGACGGCAAGTACCTGATCGCGCTCAACAAGCTGGCCATCGACCGCTTCAACCCGGTGGGTCCGCTGCACCCGCAGAACCACCAGCTGATCGACATCAGCGGCGACAAGATGAAGTTGCTGTACGACATGCCGATCCCGCTGGGCGAGCCCCACTATGTGGTCGCCATCAAGGCCGACAAGCTGAAGCCGGCGGTGCGCTACAAGTCCGGATGGGACAGCCGCAGCGACAAGCGGTCCCCCTGGAAGACCCGCGCCGGTCGTGAGAAGGTCGTGCGCAACGGCAACAAGGTGGATGTCTACGGTACCGTCATCCGCTCGCACATCACTCCGGACATCATCGAGGTGGAAGAAGGCGATACCGTCTCGCTGCACTTCACCAACCTGGAGCGTGCCGAGGACGAAACCCATGGCTTCGCCATCTACGACCAGAATGTCCAGCTCTCGCTCGAGCCCGGCAAGACCGTGTCCGCCACCTTCAAGGCCGACAAGCCCGGTGTCTATCCCTACTACTGCACCGAATTCTGCTCCGCGCTGCACCTCGAAATGCAGGGCTATCTGCTGGTCAAGCCAAAGGGGTACAAGGCCAAGGCCAGTGGCGTGAAGGAAGGACAGGCCTACACCAAGGCTGACTACGAGAAGCAGGTCAAGACCAACCGTGACACCCAGGCCGTGATCGACACCGTGGTCAAGTTCATCACCAACCGCAACTACAAGGATTTCCCCGAAGTGGTTGCCCTGGTCGAGGATGCCACCGATCAGCTGGGATTTGCGGAAGAAGCCCGCAAGAAAGCGGAAGCCTTCGCCGCCAAGGGCGACTGGCAGAACGCCACCCTGTGGGCCGGTCAGCAATGGCAGTACCAGGTCAAGACCGCTGACCTCGGCCTGCGCGCCAAGACCTTCCTCGAAGAGCATGGCGCCGTTAAGGTCAAGTAAAGTTATCCCAGGATAACCTGACCCGGGCAGGGGGAGCGGTAAGCTCCCCCTGCTTCGTTATGAAGATCCATTAACCTTGCAAACAAAGGTGAAATCATGAAAAACAAGACTTTTGCACTGGCTGCTGCCACCCTCGCCCTTGCCATCAGCGGAGCCGTCCAGGCCGGTGGCGCGGAACTCTATCAGTCCAAGACCTGCTGGTCCTGCCACGGAAAGGATGCGAAATCTCCCGTACTGCCCATCTATCCGAAACTGGCGGGCCAGAATGAGGCCTACCTGCTCAACCAGATGAAGGACATCAAGTCCGGCACGCGCAACAATGGCCAGAGCGCCGCCATGAAAGGCGTCATGGGCATGGTCAACGAAGCCGAAATGGCCGAGATTGCCAAGTGGCTCGCCGGCCTCAAGTGACCTGAATCAACTGGCCACCAATCCGGCGGGTTGGGTTGATTTTCATCAAGCACTTCAGCGCATGCGTGTGATTCAATCCTTCCCGCCGTATCGGTGGCCGCAAGGCTGAAAAACGCATTACGGCCAGACACACACCGCCCGCAGGGGCGTATCAACCGAGAAAACAAAACCATGAATCCCAAACTTTTGCTCAAATCCGGAATGATTGCGCTCAGTCTGATGAGCGCTTCTGTGGCAAGTGCCGCCGACATCGTCAAATGGAATGCCGCGGGTGGTGAGGAGGAAGAGGCCCTGAAACTGGAGCCGGATCTCGAGAACGGCATGGATGTATTCGAAGTCTGTTCGGCCTGCCACCTGACCGAAGGCTGGGGTGAAAAAACCGGCACCTTCCCACAGATCGCCGGACAGCACCGCAATGTACTGATCAAGCAGCTGGCCGACATTCGCGCCGGCAACCGTGACAATCCGACAATGTATCCGTTTTCGCTCCCCGAATCCATCGGTGACGCCCAGGCGCTGGCCGATGTCACCGCCTACATCGCCAAGCTGCCGATGAACCCCGACTGGGGCAAGGGCCCCTGGCCGCCCGGCACGCCGGAATACGCCAAGGGCGAAAAGCTGTTCAAGGACAACTGCGTCAAGTGCCACAAGGCCCATGGCGAAGGCGACAACGAAAAGTTCTATCCGAAGATTCAGGGTCAGCACTACAAGTACATGCTGCGCCAGTTCGAGTGGATACGAGACGGCAAGCGACGCAACGCCAACCCGGACATGATGAAGCAGATCAAGAACTTCAGTGATGACGACATGAAAAAAGTCATCAACTGGGTCACTCATCAGAAAGTGGATCCGAAGCTGCTGGCGCCGTCCAAGGATTGGGTCAACCCGGACTTCGCCGACTGAGGCCATAGAGCCTTTGATGACCCGACTGTCCGCTCCCGCTTCGGCGGGAGCGGCGTTTGGGCCATCGAAAAACCACAATAAAGCCACGGCCTTGAAGTGACAGAGCCGTACCCTGAAAACCGGGTCATCCCGCTCCGGTTTCCAGAGTCCGGATCCGGACCCGAGCATCCATTACGATACCCAAGGGGCCAAGCTCATGACTGCCGACACACACAAGAAACAGACCCTGCTGGTCGCCCTGCTCTCCCTCGCCGGGATCGGGCTGCTGGCGCTGATCTTCTATTCCTCTGTTTGGTGGGTATCGCTCACCGCACCCAATTACCCGAAGGAATCCTTTCCCGACGGGGTGCGCATCGAGTTCCATGTCAATGGCGTCTTCAACGGATGCACGCTGCAGAAGAAGGAGGAAATCCAGGAGGATGAAGCCCTCGATTGTGTCCACGAAATGGACACCATCAATCACTATGTCGGCATGTACCCGATCGCGGCAGGCGCACCGGTCGAGCGCGGCTACGGCCAGTTCCTGATCACCTTTCTGGCCATCATGCTGCTGGGCTTCATGTGTACCAAACCCAGGATCCGAATGGCGATACTCGGCGTCGGCTTCGCCGGCCTGACCGCCTGGATGTACCTGACCATGTTCACCGATAACGGGATTGCCCTGCAGAACGAAGGCTACATCGAAGCCCTGGTAACCTCGCTCGATCAGGATGCCAAGGACAATGCCGAGGCTGAAGACGAGATCGTCATCGGCGGCATCACCGGCGTACTCAAGCAATCACTGGAAGAATCCGGCGTGGAAGTCGTGCTGCCATCGGAGTTGGAGAAGAAAGGCAAGAAGAAGCCCAGCGGCAAGAATGAGCTGATCCAACAGCTCAAGGCCACCTACGAGGTGGACCGCGAGAAATCCGGCGGCAAGATGGAACCCTGGAACGGAAGCGCCCTGCAGGTCATGCTGTGGCACTACGACAAGACCCTGGGACGCTACTTCAACAACCGCGCCGAGATCGAACCCATGGTGAAGGTGTTGCGGGTCGCCCTGATCACCACCTTCTGGGGGCTGGTCGCGGCCATGCTGCTGTTGCTCTGGGGCGCACGCAAGAACGGTGGGCTGTTCCACTGGCTGCTGGTACTGGTGCCGATGGCCTTGCCGCTCTTCTTTGTCATCGACTACTCGGCCTGGCTGTGGTGGTACGGCCATACCCTCAACGACATGGGCGCCTTCTCGGTCAAGCCCTTCATGCCGACGGTCTTCGGTAACGGCAAGGTGGCGCAATTCACCACCCATTCCTATCCGGATGTCGGTTTCGGCCTGATGGTACTGCTCTCGCTGCTGCTGGCGATGGCCGCACTGATCCGTCGCAAGCAGTTCAGGGACGGCGGCAAGGACTGATGATCCGCCTGCTGGCCATCGCCCTGCTGCTGTTCGCCGCCACTGCTGGCGGCGCGCAGGCCGCATCCACCTACCCGCCCCTGCAGGATCTGGTGGACAAGGCCAAACCCAACTCGACCCTGGTGCCCCCGCCCGGCACCTATTCGGGGCCGGTCACGCTGGACTTTCCGCTGACCATCGACGGCAAGGGCAAGGTCACCATCGATGGCGGCGGCCAGGGCTCGGTCATCTACATCGACACCGATGGCGCGGTGATCAAGAACCTGCACCTGACCCATTCCGGCAATTCCCACAACGACATCGATGCCGGCGTCCAGGTACGCGGCAATTTCAATGTCATCAAGGACAATGTCATCGACAATTGCCTGTTCGGCATCGACCTGCAGGAGTCCAACAACAACATCGTGCGCCGCAACCGCATTTCCTCCAAGGATGTGGAGCTGGGCGTGCGCGGCGATTCGGTGCGCCTGTGGTACAGCTTCAACAACAAGATCACCGACAACACCATCCGCAACAGCCGGGACATGGTGGTCTGGTACTCGGCCGACAACACCATCGCCCGCAACGATTCCCGTGGCGGCCGCTATTCGCTGCATTTCATGTATTCACGCTTCAACGATGTGGATTCCAACCACTACGAACACAACTCGGTCGGCATCTTCCTGATGTATTCCGACAGCGTGCGCGTGCGCAACAACTACATCGCCTACGCCAACGGCCCCACGGGCATGGGTATTGGGTTCAAGGAAACCTCCGATGTGGAGATCGCCAACAACCAAATCCTCTATTGCGCCACCGGGCTGTACATCGATGTATCGCCCTACGACCCGGAGGCCACCAACCGCATCCACGACAACACCATCGCCTTCACCATCATCGCGGTCGATTTCCTCAACGACTGGAAAGGCAACATCTTCGAACGCAATGCCTTCAAGGGCAACCAGATCCAGGTCTCCGTCGCCGGTGGCGGCAGCGCCGACCGCAATGTCTGGAAAGGCAATTACTGGGACGACTACGAAGGCTTCGATCTCGATCAGGACGGCATCGGCGACCAGCCTTACGAACTGTTCAACTACGCCGACCGCATCTGGATGGATGTGCCACCCGCCCGCTTCTTCCAGGGAACCCCGGTCATGGCGGTGCTGGATTTTCTCGAGCGGCTGGCACCGTTCAGCGAACCGGTGCGACTGGTGCGCGATGAGCGCCCGCTGATGTCCACGCCGGACTCAACCCAACTCGCGGAGACCGATCCATCATGAGCGACAGTACACCACCCGGAGCTTCCGCCAAGGGACGCAGCAAGGCACCGATCAGCAAGGCCCGGCGCGACAAGCAACGCCGCGAATTCCTGCGCTCGGCGGCGCTGACCGCCGGCATCGTCGGCCTGTCACTGGTCGGCCTGGCGCCCGCGGTAACCGGCAGCGCGCTGCGGCTGCGCCCCCCCGGCGCCATCAAGACACCACTGGACGAAGAGAAGTTCTTCGCCGCCTGCATCAAGTGCGGCCAGTGCGTCCAGGTCTGCCCGGTCGAAGCGATCAAGCTGGCTGACCTCATCGACGGCGCCGGCATCGGCGTGCCCTATATCGACCCGCGCGCGCAGGCCTGCGATTTTTCCTGTGACGGCCTGCAGTGCGTACTGGCCTGCCCCACCGGCGCCCTGACCCACGAACTGGATTATCCGGCCGACGCACGCATGGGCTTCGCGGTGCTCAAGAACCCGACATCCTGCCTGGCGGTGCAGGGCAAGGGCTTCAGGGGCGTGGCCCGCGGCTCCGACTACGATGGCAAGCTGCGCTACGACGAAATCGACCGCTGGAACCCGATTCCGGTGGCCGATCATCCCTATGACCTGGAGATCTGTGACCTGTGCATGCGCCAGTGCCCGATCGAGATCCGCATCGCCCAGTGCGAGGAAAAGAAGAAACAGGGTGAGGAAAAACCCAAGGCGCGGGTGGCCATGCAGGTCGGCAACGAATGCCCGCCCAAGCACGCCATCGAACTGCGCCCCATCGACAACGGCGACGGTGTCAAACGCTTGCAGCCGGTGGTGCTCGACGGCTGCGTGGGCTGCGGCGTCTGCGAGATGATCTGCCCGGTCGGTGGCGACGAGCCGGGCAGCGCCGCCATCGTCATCGACATTCACCAGACCACGGATTCCCGGAGGAGCTGACATGAACTACATCAAGGAATCCCTTTCCCAGGTCTTCGGCCGCGACCCCACGCGCCCCAACAAGGAGGAGCAGCCCGAGGCACTGAAAAAGATCTACGACAAGAAACGCGGCACCCTGACCAAGGAATACCTGCTCTCCATCGAGCACCACAGCCATGTGCTCGGCAAATGGATGAAACGGCGCTGGCTGACGTTGCTGTTCGTGAATTTCCTGTTCCTGATTTCCTACAAGCTGGACATCCAGCTGGTCGAAGGGGCGATGACCGCATCGCGGGTCATCGGTTTCCATTTCGCTGACCTGAACTCGGCGTTGCAGGTGATGCTGGCCTACAAGCATGTGGTGCTCAACCTGGTGATAGGCACCACCACCGTGTTCATTCTGTGGCTGCTGCTCGGCGGCCGCACCTTCTGCTCCTGGGTCTGCCCCTACCACCTGTTGTCGGAATGGGCGGAATACCTGCATCTGTGGCTGGTGAAAAAGAAAATCATCAAGGGTGTCAAGTTCCACCGCAAGACCCGAGCGGTGTTCTATGTCATCTTCGCGCTGCTCGCTCTGGTCACCGGCTACACCGTGTTCGAGACCATCTCGCCAACCGGAATCGTCAGCCGGGCCATCATCTACGGGCCGGGGCTGGCGCTGATCTGGGTCGGTGCTTTGCTGTTGTTCGAGGTCTTCGTGTCGCGCCGTTTCTGGTGCCGCTATGTCTGCCCGATCGGCATCACCTATGCCGCGGTAGGCACCCTGTCGCCGGTGCGGATCGAGTACAATGCCGATGCCTGTCATCACGAAGGCGACTGCCGCAAGGTCTGCCTGGTGCCCCATGTACTGGATGTGACCATCCGCGGCCGCGCCCACGATGTACGGCAGGATCTGACCTCGGACTGCACCCGCTGCGGCATGTGCGTCGATATCTGTCCGACGGATTCGCTGAACTTCAAGATCAAGGGGCTGGACAAGTTCCTGTAGGACACTGATCCGATGATTGAATTTTCCGGCGTCACCAAGCGCTTTCGCCGACAGGAAGTCCTCCAGTCCATCGATCTGCGCATCGAGCGCGGCCAGCGGGTGGCGCTGGTCGGCTCCAATGGCGCCGGCAAAACCACGCTGATCCGCTGCCTGCTGGGCGAATACACCCACCAGGGCCAGGTGCTCATTGACGGAGAATCACCCCGCGAGCACCGCCAGAGCGTGCTGTCGAAGATCGGTTTCGTGCCACAGCTGCCACCCCCGCTGCGCATGCCCGTGGGCCAGCTGGTACGCTTTTCGGCCAGCCTCTGCCAAGCCGACCCGGAACGCATGCAGGCGGTGGCCGACGATCTGGGTTTCGATGCTCGGCGCTACCGCCATCACCCCTTTTTCAAACTCTCCGGCGGCCAGAAGCAGAAACTGCTGATCGCCATTGCCCTCGGACGGGACTCGGAACTGCTGGTGATGGACGAACCCGCCGCCAATCTCGATCCCGAGGCACGGCACCAGCTGTTTCGGCTGCTGGCGGAAAAGCAGGACAAGGCCGCCATGCTGATCTCCAGCCACCGCCTCGACGAGGTGGCGGCCCTGGTCAACCGTGTGATCGAGATGGATCAGGGCCGTATCGTGCTCGACGACGAGGTGGCCGACAGCGTGGACATGACCCGCCTGCTCGCGGTGGTCGTGATCATGACTCAACCCGAGGACGCCTTCGCCCGGGCGCTGTCCGAGTGGGGTTTCAGGGAGCTGGCCGATCCCTGCCACTGGAGCGGGACCATCGCCGGGCCGGACCGCCTGCGCTTCCTCGGCATGCTGTCGCGCTATGCCGCCCTGCTCGCCGGCCTCGAGATGAGCGAGGCGGCCGGCAGCGCTACGGAGGCCAGCGATGTGGCCTGAACGGCGCCGCTGTCTGCTCCTGATCGGCGGTCTGCCTCTGCTGGGCCTCACCGGCTGTTCCGACGAACCTGAAACCGGTCCTGTCGATGTCCGTTTCGACCGCGATGCCTGCACCCGTTGCCGGATGGTGCTCAGTGATCCGCGCTTTGCCGCGGAAATCCGCTATTTCCCGGAAGGCAAGCGATCCAGGGTTGCCAAGTTCGATGACATCGGCTGCGCCACCCTGTGGCTGGAGCACCAACCCTTCCGCGACGATCCGAAGACCGAGATCTGGGTGGCCGATCACCGAAGCCGTCAGTGGATCGATGCGCGCAGCGCCTGGTATGTGCCCCTCAACTCCTCACCGATGGAATACGGTCTGGGCGCTCAGTCAGAACCCGCTTCGGGTGCGCTGGACTTCGAGCAGGCCAAGGCCCGTATCCGCGAAATCGAAGAGACATTCAATGTCCACGGGCAGCAGCTCAGGCAGCGGCTCGAGGAACAGGCGCGGCAACGCGCGCTCAAGAAACAGGGGAAACAACCATGAAGCACCTGTGGCTCACCGCCTGGACCGATGTCATCGAATCCCTGCGCGCGCGCTGGTTCATGGTCTATTCACTGGTCTTCGGCGGCATCGTGGTGATCCTCTTTGCCTTCGGTCTGTCGGAATCGCGCATCATGGGCTTCACCGGCCTGTCGCGGCTGCTGGTCACCTACATCCAGCTGTCGATGGCCATCCTGCCCATCTTCGTGCTCATCACCACCGTGCGTTCGGTGGCCGGTGACCGCGAGGCCGGCGTGTTTGAATACATGCTGTCGCTGCCGGTGTCGCTGTCGTCCTGGTTCTGGGGGCGGTTCCTCGGCCGTTTCTTCGTGGTCTTCCTGCCGGTATTTCTGGCCATGCTCGGCGCGGTGATCTGGGGCCTGGTCAAGGGCTCGGAGATTCCCTGGAACCTGTTCGTCTATTACAGCGCGCTGCTGATGTCGCTGGCCTGGTGCTTTCTCGGCATCGGCATGCTGATTTCCACCCTCGCCCGCTCTTCCGATGTGGCCCAGGGCGCGGCGTTTCTGGTCTGGTTGACGCTGCTGCTGTTCCTCGACCTGATCCTGCTCGGGGTGCTGATCCAGGAGCGGTTGCCGCCGGACACCGCGGTCGCCATCGCCCTGGCCAACCCGTTGCAGGTGTTCCGCACCGCCACCATGATGCTGTTCGATCCACAGCTGGTATTGCTCGGCCCAACCGCATTCGTCATTCTCGACCGCTTCTCCGTCGAGGGCTATATCGCCTGGGCCGTACTCTACCCCATCCTGTTCGGTTCGGTCGCCGCCACCCTGGGCTACTTTTTATTCCGCCGCAGCGACCTGCCCTGAGATGAGCGCCTCTTCCCGGATGTGGCTGATCAACATCGCGCTGGCCGCACTGCTTCTGGCCGCTGCGGCGGCCTGGCTGTTCTCGCCCGGCCCTGAGCCGCAGGTTGTGCGCCTGCAGATCGACCCCGACTGCGACCTGCGCGCAGGTCCCTGCGAACTCGTGGCCCAAGACGGAACCCGCGTGCGTTTCGCCATCGCCCCACGCGACATCCCGGTCGGCAAGACACTGCAGCTTTCGGTCGAGGTGGACGGCGCTCCGGCCGACCGGGTCGCGGTCGACATCAATGGCGTGGACATGGACATGGGTCTGCGCCCATACCCTCTGGAATCTGCCGACGGCCACCGTTTCAGCGGCCCCGGAGGGCTCAATTTCTGCAGCCGGGGCATCATGGAGTGGGAAGCCCGAGTCCTCGTCCATCAGGGTGACCGCGAATTGGTGGCTCCCTTTCGCTTCATCACCGAAGCGCCTGATCCGGCACAGCCGCTGAAGGCGCCCGACGCATCATGACCCGTCTGCCGATACTGTTCACCCTGCTGATGCTGACCCATGCGCAGGCAGCCGATGCGCCTCCCGGCGAACTGCGCCAGGGCGATTGTCAACGGCCAAAACCGGGACAGGATCTGCGCCACTGCAGTTTTTCCGGGCGTAACCTGCCGGGCATCGACCTCAGTTCCAGCCGGCTCGACGGTGTGGATTTCATCAATGCCCGAATGCCCGGATGCCGACTGCAGAATGCCTCGCTGTCCGGCGCCGATCTCAAGTGGGCGACCCTGACGGATTGCGACCTCAGCCACGCCACTCTCGATGCGGCCGACCTGTTTCATGCCACCTTCGACGGCTCGCGCCTGACCGGCGCCAGCTTCCACCGCGCCAACCTGTTCGGCGCCAACCTCAATGAAGTCGATGCCGAGGACAGCCGCTTCGCCCACGCCTACATGAAGGATGTGGCCATGGAAGATGGCCGCTTCAATCGAAGCGACTTTTCCCAGGCTTTCATGCAGCGCGCGGTGCTGATCGGCAGCCAGTTACGCGGGGCGCGTTTCAACGAAGCGGTGCTGACCGGCGCAGCCCTGGAGGAGACGGACCTGCACAACGCCGACCTGACGCGGGCGCTGGTCAATGGCGCGCGCCTCGACCAGGCCAATCTGATTGGCGCCGACCTGCGCGACGCGCGGCTGACCCACGCCGTGCTCGATGGGGCGCGAGTTGAAGCCGTGCGCAACCCGCCACCCGAACTGCGTGACCGGGTACAGCCATGAACCACCCCGTTCTGTCCGTTTTCCGCTACCCTGTACAGCGCACCGATGAGCCATCCGATGGAGATCACACGATGAAGACCCTTCTGCTGAGCAGCCTGCTGTTCCTGGCCGTGCTGATGCCGGCTTCCGCCGCCGAAACCGACGATGCCCGATTGCAGGCCATCGCCCGCATGGGTGAACTCAACGGCATTGCCCTGCAGTGCCGCTACCTCGATCAGATGCGCCGCATCAAGCAGGTGCTGATCAGCCACCTGCCCAAGCAACGGGCGCTGGGTGAGTGGTTTGAGAAAACCACCCAGGACAGCTTCATGAACTTCATGCAGCAGAACCGGGAATGCCCCGGACTGATCGAATACGAACGCGAACTGGATCAGGCCAGCAAGCGGATCGCGGAGGTCTTTGCGCAATGATCCGCCGTGTGCTGATCCTCGTCCTGCTGTGGCCGCTGATCGCACAGGCCGCCGGCGACCTGAAGGTCGCGACCACCGTCAAGCCGGTGCATTCCATACTCAGTGGTCTGATGAAGGACATTGGCGAACCGCTGCTGCTGATCCCCGCCGACCGCACACCGTTCGACTATGCGCCCGACGAGGCGCTGAAGACACGCCTGAATACGGTCGATCTGCTGCTCTGGGTCGGCCCGGAACTGGAAAAAACCCTGCAGCCGCTGATCGCGAAACTGCCCGACAGCGTTCGTGTGGTGGAATTGCTGGACCGGGAAGACCTCAAGGTGCTGCCTTCCCGCGCCAATCCGCTGCAGCGCAACCCCTTCTTCTGGATGGATGACCGCAATGCCATCATCCTGCTCGATCTGCTGACCGAGATCCTGATCGAGGCCGATCCGGCGCGGGCGCACATCTACACCCGCAACCGCCTGCGCCTGCTCAAGCCGCTCAAACGCATCGACCGGGAATACGAATACGGCTACCGGGGCCTTCAGGCCGGTACCGGCGCCGAATACTACGATGCACTCAACTATTTCGAGCAGGCCTATGCGCTGAAGATCGTCGGTCATGTGGCCACCACCCCCTGGGACCCGATCGACACCGAAGCCCTGCTCCGGCTGCGCAGCCGAATGCTCGAGTTCCGCGCCAATTGCCTGTTCACCGACCGTGGCATGCCGGCCCGTAACCTCGATCTGCTGACCGCCGGTCAGAACATCAGCATTGGCGAGCTGGACCCTCTGGGCCTGCAATTCAAGCCCGGAGAGGATCTCTACCTCAAGCTGATGCGGCACAATACCGATGTCATCAAGCAATGCCTGCGCGCCAATCTGGACGAAGCGGCTCTGGCCCGTGCCCGCGCTGATGAGGCGGACATCCCGGAGACCGACGGCATCGGCGGCCGCTTCATGCTCACCGATCAGCTCGGGCGGCTGGTAACCGAGCAGGATTTCATTGAAAAATGGTCGCTGGTCTATTTCGGCTATACCCACTGCCCGGATGTCTGCCCCACCAGCCTGAGCACCCTGACCCAGGCGCTCAGACTGCTGGGCGATGACGGCAAACGGATCCAGCCCTACTTCATCACCGTGGACCCGGAAAGGGACAAGGCGCCGGTGATCCGTGACTATGTGAAGTATTTCGACCCGCGGCTCAAGGGCCTGACCGGCACCCAGGCGATGATCCAGCGCCTTGCCGACCAGTTTGGCGTG
>Ga0256839_1001930_pt1 | contig 24169 bp, 17 predicted proteins | sample 354166metaG_FD_185968 | JGI IMG/M metagenome (GOLD analysis project Ga0256839, IMG submission 185968) | Hydrothermal vent microbial communities from Mid Atlantic Ridge, Atlantic Ocean - 354-166 | ecosystem: Environmental > Aquatic > Marine > Hydrothermal vents | place: Atlantic Ocean: Mid... | reverse complement strand
TGACTGGTGGATGAAACCCGGACGGGTGAACGAGGTCGATGCAGGCATGCAACAGCTTGTTCTGGGTGCGGTCAACTCTCTGACAGCCGCCGACCCGCAAATGGAACGGGTTCAGGACGGACACGAGGTTGCCCCGGGCATCCGGATGATCGCAACGCCGGGACATACCCCCGGGCATATGTCGCTACTGGTCGAAAGCAGAGGCGAAAGCCTGATGATTTTCGGAGATGCCGTTACCCATCCCTATGTCAGCTTCGAACGCCCCGACTGGTTTGCCGCATTCGACATGGATGGTGACCAGACGGTCGCGACCAGACGGCGCCTGCTGGACCAGGCCGCTGCGGACCGGATGGCGGTTCTGGGTTTCCACTTCCCCTTCCCCGGTGTCGGCTATGTCATGCCCGCCGGCGACAGTTATCGTTTCGTGCCCGCACTCTGGCAGTGGGACGACGCCTGACCTATAGGATCACGTCGATAACCGCATCTGTGCGGGCGGTGGCAATTTCATCCCTGTCCATCAGGCAGAAGGCGGTCGAGAACCCGTCGGCCAGCGCAGCGCTGCGGGCAACGACGCTGATTTGCGGCCAGCGCCCCGCCGGTTTGCCGCTGCGCGGGTCGATGATATGGCCGACCTTGCCGTTCTGGTCGAACGTGGTGCCCAGCGGGGCCGAGGTGGCGACCGCCTGATTGCGAAGCGGCAGTTTTCCCGCGCGGTCGCGCAAGGTAACCGGCCAGGCCTGCCCGTCCGGCGCGGCACCAACGGCCATGATCTCGCCAGTGTTGACCAGCACGTTTTCAACGCCGTTGGCGCGGAACATGGCGGCGATTTTATCCGCAATATACCCCTGCGCAATGCCGTTCAGGGTGAGCGCCCCGCCCTGTCGTGCAAAAGCGACGCCCGTGGCCTCAAAGCTCAAGTTGCCCCAGCCGCTTCTGGCCCCTGCGGCATCCAGTTGCCGGTCATCAGGGGTGGTTCCCGCGGCAAAACTCTCGGCATAAAGCGCCCAGAGCGGCTGGATAGCAGGGTCGAAAGCGCCACCGGTGCGGGCGTTCAGGTGATCACAAATCGACAGCAGCTCGACCATTTCGAAGGCCGGATTGTCGAGATGCCCCTGCCGGTTCAGCCGTGTCAGCTGGCTGTCGCGATACAGGCTGAAAATTTCCTCCAGCCGCTCGATCTCGGCCACAGCCTGCCGGATCAGGGCCTCGGCGTCCGGATGGTCGAGGATGATCTGCGCATCGGCCCCGAGGGCAATGCCCCGCCACTGTGCGGGTGCAGGCGTGGCAGCAGCCTGCCCGATCACGGGTAACAGGGCGCCTCCGGCGAGGATGGTCAGCATTCTTCTGCGGGTTGTCATTCGTTTGTCTCCGGTGATGCCGGATCGAAATCGACAGGGGCCAATACGATCCCGGCGGTAATGTCATCCATACGCAGCACCTCGCCACCCCGGGCGGCTGCAAACTCTGCGGCCTGTGCGGCCGTGCCGAAGGGCACGATTTCCGGTGCGCCCATGCCGCCCTTCGCGTCCGAGCCGCCGACGTAATAGGCATCCTGCGCCACGATCCAGTTGTCCTCGCCCGGTTCGCCCCAGCTTGCGGCCTTGCCCATATCGTTGACGTAAAGCACAAGGATTTCGCCTTCCTGCTCCGGCGACAGAACATAGGCAAGCGCGTCGCGAACCTGGCTGAACCAGAGCGGCGCAGGCAATCCGGCCAGAAAAATCTGCCCCTTGGGGCCGTCATGTTCCAGAATAATCATCTGGCAATAATATCCGGCGGCCTCGGCATTCAGCGAGGCAGGCGCGGGGATTGAAGCGGAGCCGGTATCCTCCTTGCAGGCGGACAACGACAGGGCGAGCAGGACGGCCAGCAGAAACCTCATGGCTCGACCCTCCGCAATGCGATCCATGCAAAGAACAGGGCCAAGACCGGCCAAAGCAGCAGCGATGCCAGTTGCCCCGCCAGCCCCGACGCACCGCCAGCCGCGCCGATACCGGAGGCAAGGGTCGTGACTGTCTCCGCCGGCATGTTGATCAGGCGGAAGGCATCGGCCGGATTGGCGACGAGCAACCACGGGAACACGGTTTTGGTAAAAAAACCGCCACCGTCCGCAACCAGCGCGCCGAGCAGCCCGAGGTCGTAAAGCACCACGCAAACCAGCCAGATGATGATGACGATACCCGACGCAACGCTGGCCTGCCGGCTGAGCGCGGACACGGTATAGCCGATCCCCAGAAACGCGGCGCCCAACGCCAGCGAGGTAAAGAACAGCCGGATCAGCGGCGCAAACGACATATCGCCCGCGCCGTATTTCCAGATGGTAAGCGCCGCCGTCAGACCAAGGCCGACCGCCACCGCAAAGGCCAGCACAGCCAGATGGGCGAGGAATTTCCCTATCAGGATTTCCCCGCGCGATAACGGATAGGTCAGACTCAGGGCAAGTGTGCCGCGCTCGGCCTCTCCGGCGATGGCATCGAAGGACAGCAACAGGCCGATCAGCGGGATCAGATAGACCGAGAGCGTGGTGATCGATGTGGTGGCGACCAGCAGCGGGTCAACGCCCAGCGTTCCGGTCGGGGCACCGCCCGCAAGGGTCAGGACCGCCGAAAACAATCCCATCAGTATCAGCGAGGTTGCAACCCACATGTTACGCCGCGCGATCAGAAGTTCCAGTCGGGCAATGGCGAAAACAGACATTATTCGTCCTCCGGTGTGCGCACGCTGTAATGGCGATACAACTGTTCGAGGCTGGCCGGCGTCACATCGATATCCTTGACCAGTTCGCCCAGTCCGGTGATCTGTTCCAGCAGCGCGAGCTTGTCTTCCTGCTGGCAATCCAGCGAAACAGAACAGCCGTTGGTGCGTTTACCGCCCAGCTGGTCCGCGATCCGGTCGGCGCTATCGGGGGTCGCCGTCACATCAACACGGATCGGCAGGCGGGCACGTTGGCGCAGGTTGGCCAGCGAGTCGTTGGCCAGCAGTTCCCCTCTGCTCATGATAGCGATCCGGTCGGTGCGGGTTTCCAGCTCGGTGAGCGCATGCGAGGACAGCAGAACCGCCGTGCCCGCCTTGGCCAGATCATCGACGATATCGTAAAATTCATGCCGCGAAATCGGGTCGAGTCCGCTCGTCGGTTCGTCCAGAAGCGCCAGTTTCGGGGTTCCGAGCAGCGCCTGCGCAAGGCCGACCCGCTGGCGCATGCCTTTGGAGTAGGTGCGGATTTTCCGGTTCATGGCGTGGGTCAGCCCGACCCGTTCCAGCAGGTCGTCGGCTACCGCGGTTTTCACCGACTTGAGACGGGCGAAATGGTGTAACTGCTCGCGCCCTGTCAACGCGCCGTGAAAGGCCACGCTTTCCGGCAGAAATCCGATGGCACGCCGCGCCGAGCGGCTGCCCGGGGCGCTGCCGAAAACAGTGATGCGCCCCGAGGTCACCGGCGTCAGGCCCAGTATCATCCGCATCAGCGTGGTCTTTCCGGCGCCGTTGTGGCCAAGCAGGGCCACGCGGTCGCCTTCATCGAGGCTCAACGAGACGCCGCGCACGCTCTGCACCGGCCCGTAGGATTTCGATACGTTTTCTATTTGCAAGACGCTCATTGGATCGGCTCCCATTCCGGTATGGCAGGCAAGTCGGGTTTCATCAGCGGGGCACGGTCGATCACGCCCCCCGGCAACAGCGCCGGAAAAGCGGATTGTGACCAGCGGATCAGTTGCACGGCGGGCGAGCCAAGCAGAGACTTCGCCGCCGGTTGCGTCCATAGCACCTGATCCATGATATCGTTCGGACGATAGGCGCTATCGGCGATGCCGTCGGCGTTCAGGTCAAAGGCGGTGTGGTCGGACCAGTAGTTTCCGACACCGTCCTTGCTCCACTCCACCCATTTCGAACCGACGTATTTCACCTGCGTGCGGTTACCGATAAACGCATTGCCAGTGATCTCGTTACGCTCGGAACCGGCGGTGAAGTGGATACCGATGTTGCAACCCTCGAAAAGGTTGCCCTCGAAACTGTTGCGGTGCGCATTATAGATGAACACGCATTTGTTGCCGACGTTCTGGATGGTGTTATCCACCACCCGCCCCTTGTTGGTGTAGTTCACCATGATGCCGTGGTCACGGTCCCCGCGCGAGAGGTTGCCCTCGATCAACACATTGTCGGAATACATGATGGCATAGCCAAGGTGGTTGCCAAGCGAGATGTTGCCCGAAACCACCGAATTGTTCGCATACATATAGTGCACTGCAAAACGCAGGTCGCGGAACCGGTTGCCGATGAATTCGTTATTGCGCGACGTGTTCACAAACACGCCGTCACGGCCCCAGCGCACATCGTTGCCGATTACCCGTGCGCCCGGCGCATTCCAGACATAGATGCCGTTGCCGCGGTCGTTCATGCGACCTTCCTGCCGCCCCTCGATCACATTGCGCGCCACCAGCGCGTCGCGCGCACCGTGCACGTCGACCCCGACCAGATTGCCCAGCACCCGGTTGCCCTCGACCACCGCGCGATCTGCGGTTTTTCCCAGCGTGATGCCCGCATCCAGACCATCCCCGCCGGAGCCGGAACCGATAACAGTCAGGTCGCGAATGGTGACATCCGCAGCCGTCACAGTAATGACCGAACCGGTTTCCTGTCCGTCGATGGTGGCGCCGTTGCCGATCAGGGTCAGCGGCACCGAAATCTCTATCGCGCCCTCGTAAAGCGCATTGTCGCTCAGGCGGAGGACATCCCCCACCTGTGCATTTTCTATGGCAAGAACCAGCGCATCCGCCTGCCCCGATACGCGCACCTCTGCAGCTCCAGCGAAGGCCGGAAACAGAAGCAGAAGCAGCACCAGGGCAAGCGAACGCAGCATTGTCAGGTTCCTATGCCGGCTCGACCAGCATCCGGCCACGCATCTCCATGTGGAGCGCGTGACAGAACCACTGGCAATAGAACCAGTGCACGCCCGGACGGTCTGCGGTGAAGGTGATGGAGGCCGTCGCCTGCGGCGCCACTTCCATCGCAATACCGTGGTTGCCCAGCGTGAAGCCGTGGGTCAGGTCATCCACATCGTCGATATTGGAGATGTAGATAGTAACCTCGTCGCCCTGTTTGACTGTGAACTCCTCCATGGAGAAGGTCGGTGCCGAGGACCACATGTAAACGCGGACCTTGTTACCTTCGCGGATGACCTTGGAGTCATCGCCCAGAACAACACCGTCGGCCTCGGCCTGTGCGGTGGCATCGGCCCAGAACGGATCGTTGGCCGGCCACACATTCAGCGGATTAACGATATCGCGACGCACGAGGATACAATCGTGCGGTTCGGCAAAGGTCGGCCCGTCGTGGACAACTTCCAGCGCTCCGTTCTGGATGTTGATCAACTGGTCGTTTTCCGGCTTCAGCGGCCCCACATTCAGGAAGCGGTCCTTGGAAAACTTGTTCAGCGACACCAGCCATTTTCCGTCGGCCTCTTTGGTCTCACCCATCGTGGTATGGTTGTGGCCCGGCTGATACATCACATCGGTTTTCTGGATGATCGGGTCCACATCCTCGCCGTTATACTGGCGAATGGCTTTCTCGATATCCCAATGCACCATCTGGCTGTCGAGGAACAGGGTGGTATAGGCCTCGCCCTTGCCGTTGAAGGCCGTGTGGAGCGGCCCGAGGCCCAGTTCAGGCTCGGCCACGACAGCGGAACGCGGATCGGCCCCCTGGAACACGGCTTCGATCTTGTCCCACTCGATAACCGAAACGGTCGGCGACAGCTTGCCGTTGACCATGACATATTTGCCTTCGGGCGAGGTGTTGACGCCGTGCGGCGAGTTCGGGATCGGGATATAGACCGTCAGGTCGGAACCCTTGCGCCCGTCCAGAACCTTCACACCGTTGTGGACCTCGTATTTTCCGGCGGCAACCGCAGCCTCGATCCGGGCGATGTCGAAGACGACAACGTGGTCCATTTCCGCTTCCATCATACCGGCAAGGTTTGTGGCCCCTTCGGAGTTATACGAAGACGACATGGCATAGCGGCCCTGATAATCGGCGTCGGTATTGTCGAGATTGCCGGTGACCATTACCTGCCATGCGATTTCCATGGTGTCGCCGTCGATTGCGGTAAAGATGGAAACATAGTTTTCCACGTCATCCATATTCGTGCCATCATTGACCAGCGGCACACGGTGCTCGCCGTTCGCAAATACATATCCGGTGCGCGGATATTTCTGCGGACGCAGGCCGTGGATATCCGAAGCGTTCGGGATTTCGATGATCTTGTCCGGCTTCATCACGTCGCAGCGGATACGGGCAACACGGGTGTTGGCCTTGTCGTTCATGAACAGATAGCGGCCGTCATAGGTGCCGTCGGTGAACGACATATGCGGGTGGTGCAAGTCGCCGTTTTCGTAATCGCGCTTGCCGCGCTTGGCCAGAAACTCCTTGGTTTCCGGCATCAGGTTTTCCGTCAGAACCTTCAGAGATTCGTTGGTTTCCCCCCAGCCGGTAGCGGAATCGCGATTGAACACCGGAATACGCATCAACTCGCGCATGGACGGCACGCCGAGGATACGGACCTCGCCGGCCTGACCCGAGGACCAGAAACCATAGTATTCATCCAGTTCACCCGGAGCAACGTTGACTTCCGCGCCCGCAGCCAGAGCCGGCGTTGCGGTTACCGTGGTTGCGGCGGCGGCCAGCCCTGCGACGGCCACACCTGCGGCGGGTCCGGTCAGCACATCGCGTCTGGTCAGCCCCTCCTTGATCACGCATTTAGTCGGTTTCTCTTTAGCCATCATTCTTCTCCTTGTCTGGTTTGAAATTTGGATGGTTGGTTAACCGGTCCAGCGCATCGCCAACCCTGGCAGTGCTTTGGGCCATCTTGGCGCGCCGCTTGTCGGTCTTGATGACAACCGGACACTTTGAATGATCCTGATACAGAACCTGACAGTGCAGGCAGGACAGACATTCATTCGGATTGATCTCGCCCGTCGGGTGGATCGCCTGCACGAAACATTCATTCGCACAGGTCTGGCAGGGGGAGCCGCATTCCTTGTAGCGTTTGAGCCAGTCAAACATGCGGATCCGCCCCGGTATCGCCAACGCCGCTCCGAGCGGGCAGAGATAGCGACAATAGAAACGCTCGACAAACAGCCCGATCCCCAGAATGGCTGTGGCAAACAGGACAAACGGCCACTCGCGGGCGAATTTCAGGATGATCGAAGTCTTGAACGGTTCGATCTCGGCGTAGTGTTCCGCCAGCCCCATCGACACCAGCGAAAGACCGAACAGCCCGAGGAAAATCATGTATTTCAGCGGCCAGAGGCGCTCGTGCAGACCCCAGGGCAACGTCCATTGCGGCACCTTGAAGAACCGGGCGATCTGGTTGCTCAACTCCTGCATGGCACCGAACGGGCAGAGCCAGCCGCAGAACCCGCCGCGACCCCAGAACAGCAGGGTTACAGCAACGGACACCCAGAGGATAAACACCAGCGGATCCATCAGGAAAGCATCCCAGCTGAACCCTTCGCGCAACGACGCCCCCAGCGCCATGAGGTTGACCACCGAAAGCTGCGCGTTCTGCGAGAACCCGAGGAAGAACAGCGTCAGCGTCAGGAACGACATGCGGAACCAGTAGAACGCGCGGGCATGGCGCGTGGCCTGCACCTGAAAGAAGAACACACCGGTCAGAACGGTCAGCATACCGATCAGCAGGCCGATCTCCAGTTTCTTGCTCTGCCAGATGCGTTTCCACAGCTCTGCGCGCGCGTCGGTGTTGGCTTGTTGATCCTCGACCGTCGTTTGCGGCGCAGCCGGTGCCAGAGCGGTCAGATAGCGCGGCGGCAGGTTGTAGCCCAGATCGAAGGTCAGAAAGGTTTTTTCCACCGGCCCGACGGGGCGCTGCACCAGCAACTGGATACGGAACGGTTTGGTGGGGTCGAAACCGGAATCGGCGGGGATTTTGAAAATATCCATTTCGGTAAACGAGGGCGCGCCCTCGGCCACCACCACGCGCAGGCGACGGTGCTGGCGGTCGCGGAAACGCACCGAAATATCGCCCTGCACCAGCTGGATACGGTCAAAGATACCGCCGCGGACATAGCCCGATCCCTTGAAGGAATATATCCCGCGTCCGGCTAGAAGGATCGCCTGATCGCCATCTTCCAGCCATTCGGTCAGGTTGTTGTATTCGTTCTCTCCCAGCAGGCTCAGCCCGATACCCGGCGCGGATACAAGCGCCAGATTGAGGTCGATATAGGTCTGGTCGTCCGGCGCGGTTTCCGCATGCTTCAAAACCCGCTCGTCGCCGGTATCGGCAAACGCCTGGTTGATTTGGCCTACGTCCAGCGTCAGACGCCGCACACTTCCGTCTCCAACCAGCGTGTTCCAGTCGTAAACCTCGCGTTCCTCCATGTTCAGCACATGGGTCGGTCCGGTCTCGGCAGCGCTGTTATCCAGACCGCCCAGCCCGAGAAAGCGCGCGACCTTGATGCTCGAACGCACAACGGAATCGTCTATGATCATGATGGTGACCGTTGCGCCGGAAATGATCTCAACGTCATGGCCGACACCCTCGGCCGCCGCTTCTGCCACGATATCGAGTCCTTTGTAGGTCTCGGTCATGGCGCGGATTTTGCGTTCGGGAATACCGATCAGCACGATCGGCTCGTGATGCTCGACCAGTTCCGCACGGATCAGCTTGCCGCCCGGGTCAATGGCGATCATCATGTGGATCGGTTTGCCCGAATAGCCCGTCGTGCTGACGAAATCGGAACTGATATAGACATAGCCGAGGACAGTATCGCCCTTCAGAACCGGAGCCACGGGAATATCGTCACGGATCGCGCCATAGGCGGTCGCGCCATCGACAAACTCCGCAGCGGGATATTCGGGCAGGAATCGCTCCAACACAGGTACAACCCCTGCGCGAACGGGCGCGGCAATGAACAGAAACAGAAATGAAAGGAAGGCAAGGAACTGAAGGGTAGTCGCCACGTTCCTGCCCGGGCGGACATACTCCGGATTCGCAAACGCAGAAACTGCGCCGGATCCGGTCATTGTCAGGGAAATTGGATGCGTCATGGCTTTCACGAGGTTGCTTCGCATCCGGTCTAGCCATGCGCCGCGCCGTGCATGTTGACTATTGTCAAGTTGAATACATTTTATTTGATTTGATCAGCCGGAAAAATATTCCGCATAGCCCCGGTCAAATAGAATTGATACTATTGCTGTGGACGGCAACAAAGCCATGCGTGTATCCTTGCCTTGGCTCGGCGACTCAACACTGCGCCTCCCCGTCGCACATCATCAGGAGCGCCAACGCATGTTCGATTCAAACGATATGACAGCCATCCGGAGTTCCGTTCTATTCAAGAACGTGCCGGATGATATTCTCCGGGTATTGCTGGTTGACAGTTCCGTCATACGCGTTGACCGCCGCCAAACCCTGTTTATCCAGGGGGAAACCGCCAACTACATGTATGTTGTGCTGCAAGGCTGGATCAAACTCTCGCGGATTACCCCGTCCGGCGAGGAGGTCGTTGTCACAGTCTATTCAACCGGCGAGAGTTTTGGCGAGGCTGCAGCGTTGCAAAACGGTCTCTATCCCGTATCAGCCGAGGCCGTTACCGACAGCCGCCTGCTGGCGGTCAGGACCTCGACCATCCTGAACCAGTTGCGAACCCGGCCCGATCTGGCCATTGCCATGCTCAGTTGCACATTCCAGCACCTGCACGAACTGGTATTGCAGATCGAGGACATGAAATCCCTGAGCAGCGTCAAACGGCTGGCTGCCTTCCTGATCGCTCTGGCCCCGGTGGACGAGGGCAGTTGCACCTTCGCCCTACCCTACGACAAAACCCTGATCGCGGCCCGCCTAGGAATGAAGCCCGAGAGCCTGTCGCGCGCTTTCGGCCGTTTGCGCCAGTCCGGCGTGGTTGCCTCGCGCAACAATGTCGCTATCAAGGATGTCCAGAGTCTCCATTTCTACGTCGAGAAGGAAAAAGCTACCGGTTAAAGGCAAACTTTTATCCGGGTATTCACCAACCGTTTCAGGTTTTCTCCAACACCCGCCGTGCAATCACCTGCGCCTGGATTTCGGCAGCGCCCTCGAAAATGTTCAGAATGCGTGCATCACAGAGGACACGACTGACCGGATATTCCAGTGCGAAACCGTTGCCACCGTGTATCTGCAACGCATTGTCGGCGCACATCCACGCCACGCGCGCGCCCAGCAGCTTCGCCATGCCTGCCTCCAAATCGCACCGCCTGTCATTGTCTTTCTCGCGGGCCGAAAAATAGGTAAGCTGGCGCACGATCATAATCTCCACCACCATCATCGCCAGCTTGCTGTAGATACGGGGAAATTCGATCAGGGACTTGCCGAACTGTTTGCGGTCGATGGCGTATTTCATACCCAGCTCCATGGCATTCTGCGCAACACCGATCGCACGCGCCGCCGTCTGGATGCGGGCGGATTCAAACGTTTTCATCAACTGCTTGAAGCCCTGCCCCTCGACCCCGCCAAGCAGGCTTTCCGCCTTCACCCTGAAACCGTCGAAACCCAGTTCGTATTCCTTCATCCCGCGATAGCCCAACACCTCGATCTCGCCGCCGGTCATACCTTCGGCAGGGAACGGTTTGTCCTCGGTGCCGCGTGGTTTTTCGGCCAGCAGCATGGACAGGCCGGCATAGTTGTCGGTCGTCGGATCCGTGCGCACCAGCATGGTCATCACATCCGTGCGCGCCGCGTGGGTGATCCATGTCTTGTTGCCGGTCACGACATAATCGTCCCCTTCACGCACCGCACGCGTGCGCAGACTGCCAAGATCGGAGCCGGTGTTGGGCTCTGTAAACACCGCCGTCGGCAGCACCTCGGCACTGGCAATTTTCGGGAGCCATTGCTGTTTCTGCGCCTCGGTGCCGCCGCCCAGAATAAGCTCCGCCGCGATTTCCGAACGGGTGCCGAGCGAGCCGACGCCAATGTAACCGCGCGAAAGTTCTTCGGACACCACACACATGGCGGTTTTGCTCATGCCGAAGCCGCCGTATTCCTCGGGGATGGTCAGGCCGAATACGCCCAGTTCACCCATCTCGGTCAGGATTTCCATCGGGATCAACGCGTCCTTCAGGTGCCACTCGTGGGCGTAAGGCACGACCTTGTCCTCGGCAAACCGGCGGAACTGGTCGCGGATCATCTCGTATTCTTCATCGAGTCCGGTGTCGCCAAAGGTTGCTACCCCGTCCCGTTCGATCATCAATGCCACGAGACGTTTGCGCGCCGCATCCGTGTTCCCCCGCATCAGGGTCCGAACCGGCAGTGTTTCCAGCGCGCCGGTGTCGCCCAATCCGATGTCACCCAGCCGCACCATCTCGGCCTGTGACATCGGGATGCCTCCGGACAGTTGCGACAGGTATTCCCCGAAAGCGATTTGCAGGATCAGGGCCTCCATCTCGCCAAAACGTCCCTTGTTGTCCAACCTCTGCGCCCAGCGCGCCATTTCCCGCAACGCATCCACATAGGTGGCCAGCCAACTCAGCCCGTGCGCCGCATACTGGTGTTGCTCCAGCGCCTTGCCGGATATCCGCCCTCCGGCATCCAGCTCCGCAGACAGAACAACACGGGCTTCCTCCAGCAACGTATCGAGCGGCCGCAGGGTTTCGAGCGCAAGCGGCAACAGGTTCGGGATCAGGGTTTCGCTGGACTGGGGCACGGGCGGTATCCTTGTTCTGGGTCGCGCAAATGTTGCAGCGCGGAATCAATTTTGTGCGTTTGCGAGAACATAAATTGCCGAACCAACCCCGTCAATCCTTGCGCAATAAAAATACACAGTCCTTTTAAATATTGGAATAATGTTACAGGTAAATTTTACTTGCATCTGTATATATGTCTATTAGTCTGGACATATGGAAATAAATCAAATCAGCCAGTCCTTCCTATCTCTCGCGCAGGAAACCCGCCTTCGGGTGTTCAAAATCCTGAGCGAATACGGGCGTGACGGCCTGCCTGCGGGCGAGATCAGCAAGCGACTCGGCATCCCGCACAACACCTTGTCCTTCCACCTGAACAATCTGAAATCCGCCGGTCTGGTTGCCTGCCGCCGCGAAGGTCGCTCGATGATCTACGCCGCCGACACCCAAGCCATCGAAAGCCTGATCGGCTTTCTGCAAGACAACTGCTGCATTTACGAGAGCGCCCCCGCCTCGACCTGCAAACCGGCAAAGGAACGTCCATGAACAATCCCGCCCCGATCGGCCTGTTCGCCCGCTATCTGACCCTCTGGGTCGGCCTTGCAATCGTTGCGGGCGTCAGCCTCGGCAGCCTGTTTCCCGCCCTGTTCCAGGCCGTTGCCGCGCTGGAGTTCGCCAAGGTCAATTTCGTTGTCGCGGTGCTGATCTGGGTGATGATCTATCCGATGATGGTCGATGTGGATTTCGCCAGCATCCGCGATGTCGGACGCAAACCGAAAGGATTGACGATCACGCTGGTGGTCAACTGGCTGATCAAACCGTTCACCATGGCCGCGCTCGGGATCCTGTTTTTCGAGTATATTTTTGCGGACCTCGTCGCGCCGGACACAGCTCGCGAATACATTGCCGGCATGATCCTGCTCGGTGTCGCCCCCTGCACGGCAATGGTCTTCGTCTGGAGCAAGCTGGTCAACGGCGACGCCAACTACACGCTGGTACAGGTTTCCATCAACGACCTGATCATGATTTTCGCCTTCGCGCCGATCGCTGCCTTTCTGCTCGGCGTCACCGATATCGTCGTGCCGTGGAATACCCTGATCCTGTCCGTTGCGCTTTACGTCGTTATCCCGCTGGTCGCCGGATATTTCACCCGCCACCGCCTGTCCGAAGGCGGCGACGAAGCACGCATTGCCAAATTCACGAGCCGGATCACCCCGTTTTCCGTCATGGGACTGCTGGCAATGGTTGTATTGCTGTTCGGCCTTCAGGCACCGACTATTTTGTCTCAACCCACAGTAATAGTTCTGATTGCCGTGCCGCTGCTGATCCAGAGCTACGGAATATTCTTTGTTGCTTACGGCTGGGGCTATTTCTGGAAGGTCCCTTTCCGCATCGCCGCTCCCGCCGCCCTGATTGGCACATCGAACTTTTTCGAACTGGCGGTCGCCGTCGCCATCAGTCTGTTCGGCCTGAACTCCGGCGCTGCCCTCGCAACTATCGTCGGTGTTCTGGTGGAGGTCCCCGTGATGCTTTCACTGGTTGCGCTGGCAAACCGGACGCGCAACGGTTTTGCACCCGATATGAAACACAACAGAAACTGACCGGCACTCGGGAAATGCGCGACGAACACCGCGAAATCTCGGGCATTTCCTGTTTACACGCAGGAAATCTGTGTATAACAAGTTGCCCATTGCGGGTGGCCTTGCGCGTTTTATGGCGGGGTTTTCGTGAAACTGTGCCAAGTAGTCGCTTTGGGTTGGTTGTATGTTTACCGAGTTCGTCCCCTTCACATCAATTGTGAACACCGGACATATCACCTGTGCTTTCTGTAAATTCTAGGGTTCGATCGAGGATGGGACACATGCTGCGCCAAATGAAAAAGATTATTCCGTTGGGTCTCGCTGCGGGGATTGCTGTCTCTGCATCTGCGCAAACGGTGACGTTGAAGAGCCTTGACGGCGCAACCTCGCTCAGCGGGGAATTCATAGACTATGACGGACAGACATACACAATCAGGACGATTGTTGGCGATCTGACCATCGACGCCTTTCAGGTTACCTGTGAGGGCGATGCCTGTCCGGCAGCCGAAACCGAAACAGAAAGCTTTGCCATTTCCGGCGACTCGAACGCTGTTGGGAAACTGTTCGCCGACCTGTTGTTCGAATTCGGCCTCGATATCGGTGGCGACACCATGACTTCGCTCGACGCGACCGGCCCCTCGCAAGTGCAACTGCGCAACGAACTGGGTCAGGAACTCGCCAGCATAACCCTGAAGTCCGAAGGGGCTGTTCAGGGCCTGCGCGATCTGTTCTCGGGTGACGCAAGTCTCGCGGTTCTGACACGCCCGATCACCGAAGAAGAAAACGCCATTTTCCGCCTCGCGGGTCTGGGCGACCTCACATCGCCGGAACAGCAAACCATTTTTGCCCTGGACGGACTTGTTATCGTTACCTCCCGTAACAACCCGCTTCGCGCTATTGCCGAGCAGGATCTCGCCAAAATCTTTTCGGGCAAGGTTACCAACTGGGCACAAATCGGTGGCCCAGATGCAGCCATCAATCTGTATGTCCGTGACGAAACCAGCGGAACCGGTGCGGTATTCAACACGCTGGTAATGACACCGGCCGGCGCAAAAGTCGCCGGAACGGCCACTGTTCTGGATACGGATGCAGATGTTGCCAAGGCTGTTGCCTCCGACCCGTTGGGGATCGGCGTTACCAGCCTCTCCGACGTTGGAAATGCCAAGGTTCTGGCCATCCGCGGCGTATGCGGTATTCAGGTGCCGGCAACACCCTTCACCATCAAAACCGAAGAATACCCCCTCAGCCGCCGCCTGTATGCCTACCGGACCAACCAGGAGCTGCCGGCACAGTTGACGCGCTTCCTTGAATTCCTCAACTCCGAACCTGCCCAGATTACTATTGCCAACGACGGGTTCGTTGATCTCGGCGTGTCGTTCCAGAGCAATGACGAGCAAGGGTTGCGCTACCTGTCTGCGGTTATCCCGACGGATGTCGAAATGACCCTCGCCCAGTTGCGCGACATGACCGCCAATCTGATGGCCTCGGACCGGCTGTCGATCACATATCGCTTCAAACTCGGATCGGCCAAGCTGGACGCCCGCGCCCAGGACGATATCCAGCGTCTTGCACAGCTTCTGTCCACGGGCGATTATGACAACAAAGAGCTTCTCCTGATCGGCTTTACCGATGCAGTCGGTGCCGGCGCAGGAAACTTGCGCCTCAGCAAACAGCGCGCCGAAGAGGTTCGGGCCGCGTTGCTCGACGCCCTGCCGGAGGGGGCTATTCAGGGGCTGCCGATCCGTGCGCTCGGTTTCGGCGAGATTTCTCCGCTGGCATGTAACGAATCGGAAAACGGTCGCCACATCAACCGCCGTGTCGAGGTATGGCTGCGGGACAACGTGACGGTATCGCAATAAGTTGGAAGTTGAAATTCATGTTGACCTGCAACTATGGTAGACGGAAACGGAGCAATATAGAATGAAAATCCATGCGATTGTAACGGGTGCTGCCTTGCTTTTTTCCGCAAGCAATGTTTTCGCCCAGAGCGCAGCGCTCGACGACGCGGTAGAGATGTGGCTCAATGGACCCGAAGCTGCCAGCCTCGAAACACTGTCCGATCTTGCCCGTGGTGGCGAAACCGGCGCGCAACTGCTCCTGGGCCAGATTGACCGCGACGTGGTTCCGGGTGGCTATTCCGAATTTGTTGCCGGTCTGGATGATGTCGAGCGCGACTTGCTCCTGCGGGCCGGCGAGCCGGGTGAATCAATCAACTGGCTTCTGAGCCTTTCCGACCCTGAGCTGGCCGACCTTGGCAACGCCATCTTCAGCTATCGCGTCGGACGTGATCCCATCGGAAATGCTCTGGCCCTGCAGAAAAACGGCGAACCGGCTGCCGCGGAAAACGTGGTCTGGAATACCCTGAACAACGGGCGTTTCGACCTCGTGAACTCCATTCCCGAACAAGACTACGGTCTGTCCGATGCCGGCTTCCTGCAATGGATCAAGAAGTATATGGCCAGCCCGAACAAGGCTCTGACCATGAACCGTCTGCTGGAGGACCCCTCGCCACAGAAAGTCATGGGATTGCTCGCCGTCAAACGGCTGGCGCGGGTGCTCAATCTGAACAAGTATTTCTCGGACGAAATCGATCAGTTTATTACCATTCTGCAGGGCAAAGGATATGACCTGCCGGAAGATACAAATCTGGTAGAACTGTCTGCCGACATCGAGAAAATTGCTGACCTGGACGGCCCGCTCAGCATCGTCGAACGCGCCTGCAAGCGCTGGGAAACCGAACATATCGACTACGAATGCGTGATACAGGCTCTCGAGATCGTCAACGGTTATAAAACGGTGATGTCTATCCGCACGCCTTCGGAAAACGTTATTCCGGCAGACGAATTTCTCGCCTCGGAACGGGCTGTGGATATTTTCGAGAATCTGGTAAAATCCCGCTCCAAATACTACAAGCGGCCCATCCGCTCATCCACGCTCCAGCAATTACTGTCTGGCGAGGGATGACGCCACAACCTTGTTTTTCAAAGGCGGCAGTGCTGGGCATTGCTGCCTTTTTTCTGTTTGGCGGATAGGCTAGGATGCCTCTCAACGCCCATGGCAAGTCAATGAAAAGAGGATACAATGAGCGGTCTGTTTGCCCTTCTGGATGATGTAGCGGCCATTGCCAAGGTCGCCGCGGCTTCACTTGACGATGTTGCCGGGCAAGCGGCCAAAGCCGGCGCCAAAACGGCAGGCGTTCTCATTGACGATGCCGCCGTCACGCCTCAATATCTCGAAGGCTTCGATGCCAAACGAGAATTACCGATTGTCTGGCGTATCACCAAAGGATCTATTCGCAACAAGATCCTGATCCTGCTACCACTCGCGCTTCTATTGTCGTCTTTTGCGCCGTGGGCGGTCACCCCGCTTCTGATGCTCGGCGGTGCCTACCTCAGCTTCGAAGGTGCCGAAAAGGTTTTGCAAAAGTTCCTGCATCATGACACCGGAGCGACCACCAGCAAGGACGGTGCTGCGTCCGACCCCGCCCACCTCGAAGAAACCAAGGTCAGGGGTGCAATCAAAACCGACTTTATCCTGTCCGCCGAGATTATGACCATTTCACTGGCCGCCATTCCGGAAAGCAACATATGGATGGAGGCCGCCGTTCTGGCCAGTGTTGGCGTCGGCATTACTGCGCTTGTCTATGGAAGCGTTGCCATCATTGTCAAATCCGATGATGTCGGCCTGCACATGGCAACGAAAGGACGTCTACGTGCCACGCGCGCGCTCGGGCGCGGTATCGTGCGATCCATGCCGACTTTCATGAAGTGGCTGACGATCGTCGGCACTGCGGCGATGCTCTGGGTTGGTGGTTCTATCATCATTCACGGCCTGGACAAACTCGGCTGGACCTGGCCATGGGAAATGATCGAGAAGCTGGCCTTGTCCGTCGGCCATCTGTCGGAGCGCCTTGGCGGCCTTCTGGAATGGACGGTAGAGGCCGGTATGTTCGGGCTCTTCGGCCTTGCTCTCGGCGCAGTTTTGGTTCCCCTGGTTACCAGAGGAGTGGTTCCGCTCTGGAGAAAACTCGTGCCCTGAGTAGCCGGCGCGCGGCCTCCCGCGCGCCATGCTTTATCCCAGCGCCTCGTCACAACGCCCGCAAATACCTTCGTGTTTGTGCGTTCCCACATCCGGCAGGATTTTCCAACAGCGCAAGCATTTCTCGCCCTCGGCCTTCTCGAACTCCACACCGACGCCCTCGACCTCCGGCAAGCGGAAGGCTGTATCCGGCAAAGGATCGCCCGACAGGTTCAACCCCGAGACGATACACACATCGGCAAAATCCACGCTGCGCACCAGCTCTCGCAAACCGGCGTCCAGAATATGCAGGCTCGGCGCCGCCTCCAGCGAGGCCCCGATGACCTTTTCCTGCCGCTGCACCTCGATCGCGCCGGTCACGACCTTGCGCACCTCGCGCAGCCTGCTCCATTTTTCCGCCAGCGCATCGTCGCGCCACTCCGCCGGTGTCGGCGGGAAATCCTCCAGATGCACCGAGGAATCCTCGCCCCCGAAACGATGCAGCCAGACGTCCTCCATCGTGAACACAAGAATTGGCGCCAGCCATGTGGTCAGACGATGGAAGATCAGGTCCAGCGCCGACTGCGCCGCGCGCCGTTCCAGACTGGCATCGCCATCGCAATACAGCACGTCCTTGCGCACATCGAAATAGAAGCTGCTGAGGTCAACAGTGCAGAACTGGAACAGTTTCTGGAACACCCCCTGAAAATCATAGGCGTCGTAACCGGTGCGCACCACCTCGTCCAGCTCGGCCAGACGGTGCAGCACCCAGCGTTCCAGCTCCGGCATATCGGCCGGATCGATCCGCTCCGCCTCGTCGAAACCGTTCAGGTTGCCGAGCATAAACCGCATGGTGTTGCGCAAGCGGCGATAGCTGTCGGCCACGCCTTTCAGGATCTCGTCCCCGATGCGCAGGTCGGCGGTATAATCCGACTGCGCCACCCAGAGCCGCAGGATATCCGCGCCATACTGTTTCACGACCTTTTCCGGCGCAATGGTATTGCCGACGGATTTCGACATTTTCATGCCCCTGGCATCGAGCGTAAACCCGTGCGTCAGCACCCCCTTGTAGGGCGCGCGCCCCTTGGTGCCGACCGACTGCAACAGGCTGGAATGGAACCAGCCGCGGTGCTGGTCCGTGCCCTCCAGATACAGATCCGCCACCCCGTCGGGCGAGCCGTCCTCGCGGTCGCGGATCACGAAGGCATGGGTGGAGCCGGAATCGAACCACACATCCAGAATATCGGTGACCATCTGCCAGTCCTCGCCGGCCCGCTCGCCAAGGAAGCGTTCACGCGCGCCCTCCTCGAACCAGGCATCGGCGCCCTCGTTGCGGAAGGCGTCGGCGATACGGGTATTGACCGCCGGATCGCGCAGGATCTCGATCTGCCCCTCGCCCGCGTCGCGGATGAAACAGGTCAGCGGCACACCCCAGGCCCGCTGGCGCGACAGCACCCAGTCGGGCCGGTTCTCGATCATCGAATACAGGCGGTTGCGGCCGGTCTGCGGCGTCCATTTCACATGGTCGATCTCGGCCAAGGCCCGTTCGCGGATGGTCTTGCCGTGCATGTCCATCCCGTCGTTCAGGTCCTTGTCGATGGCGACAAACCACTGCGGCGTATTGCGGAAAATCACCGGCGCCTTGGAGCGCCACGAATGCGGATAGGAATGTTTCACCCGCCCGCGCGCGATCAGCGCACCGGATTCCACCAGCTTGGCAATTACCGCCTGATTGGCCTTGCCCTCCTTGCCCTTGCGGTCGAACACCTGAAGGCCGGCAAAGAACGGCACGAAATCGGCAAAGCGCGATTCCTCGTCCACGTTATGTGTCATCCGGTCGGTCCAGCCGCGCTTGACGAAACATTCATAGTCATCCGCCCCGTGGCTCGGTGCTGTATGCACGAACCCCGTGCCGGCATCGTCGGTCACGTGATCGCCGTCGATCATCGGCACCTCGTAGGACCAGAAGTCGTCCATATCGGCAAACGGGTGCTTGCACACCAGCGGCGCCAGTTCGTCCGCTGTCACATCGCGCAACCGCGTGAATTCCGTCACCCGCGACTTGCCCAGCGCATCTTCGGCCAGCGCATCGGCCAGCACGAACAGATCGCCCGCTGCGGTCCAGCTCTCTTCCTCCGTCGCATCGACCCGATACAGGCCATAGGCGATCTTCGGATTATAGGCGACCGCCTTGTTCGACGGGATCGTCCACGGAGTCGTCGTCCAGATGACCGCACTCGCCCCCGCCAGATCGCCCCCGGCATTGGTAAAGGGAAACTTCACCCAGATCGTATGGCTGGTGTGGTCGTGATACTCGATCTCCGCCTCGGCCAGCGCGGTTTTTTCCACCGGCGACCACATCACCGGCTTGGAGCCACGGTAAAGCGAGCCGTTCATGACGAATTTCATGAACTCCTCGGCGATCACCGCTTCGGATGAAAAATTCATCGTCAGATAGGGGTCTTCCCAGTTGCCGGTGACGCCCAGACGTTTGAATTCCTCGCGCTGGATATCGACCCAGCCCTCGGCGAATTTGCGGCACTCGGCGCGCAATTCGTTGATCGGCACGTCGTCCTTGTTCTTGCCCTTGGCGCGATACTGCTCCTCGATCTTCCATTCGATCGGCAGGCCGTGACAGTCCCAGCCGGGCACATAGCGCGCGTCCTTGCCGCTCATCTGCTGGCTGCGCACCACCATATCCTTCAGGATCTTGTTGAGCGCATGGCCGATGTGCAGGTGCCCGTTGGCATAGGGCGGGCCGTCATGCAGGATGAACGGCGTGCGGTCCTTCTGTTCGCGCAGACGGTGATAGACGTCCAGCTTCGCCCAGCGTTCCAGCCATTCCGGCTCGCGTTTGGGCAGGCCGGCGCGCATCGGAAAGTCGGTAACCGGCAGGTTCAGGGTGGATTTGTAATCGGGTGTTTCGGCGCACATTTTGCGGCTCCGTAAATCAGGAAAATCAGGGGGTGGGGCGGTGCGGAGGCTCCATGCACCTTTTCCCGGCGACTCGGTTCAGAGCGCCGGGCGGCTAATTCGTATGCTGTAAAATACGGTCCACATGGGCGCGTTATACGCGCGTGCCCCGCAAGGGTCCAGACCCTTTGTCGCAATTGAAATCCGCCCGCGCCCGCCCCATCTTGCGATAAGACAGAACCGAAAGACCGACCATGACCGACATTCCCCCCCGTTTCCCGATCACTCCGCACGAAATCGACGCTGTGGTCATCACCTTTTACGACCGCATCCGCAATCACGAGGTCCTCGGCCCCGTGTTTTTCGAGAGCCTCCCTCCCCTCGGCCCTGTCTGGCAGGAACACGAGGAAAAAATCTCGGCCTTCTGGCGCAACGCCATCCTGTTCGAGCGCTCCTTCGACGGCAACCCGCAACGCACCCACCAGATGCGCGAGGGCGTCATGCCCGAACATTTCGCCATGTGGCTGGAGCTGTTCGACGAGGTTCTGAAGGAAAAGCTGACGCCGGAGCAGGCCGCGGCGTGGTCCGCGCTGGCCCACCGCATCGGTGCGGGCCTGCGCATGGGCGTGGAAAACGCACGACGCCCGAAGGACGCCGTGCCGATTTTGCGTTAGGGAACGATAACCGTCAGCCCCAGCAACCGCCAGAGCTGCATCCCGCCGCGGTAATAGTGCAGCTTCTCTGCCGGATAGCCCAGCGCCAACAGGTTACGGATCGCGCGCGGCGACTGGCCACACCACGGACCGTTGCAGAACAGCAGCAATTCCTTGGCGGTCGAGAAATCATAGGAACCGTCGTCATTGATGGTCACACCGACATCCTCCAGCGTGCCTTCCAGTTCGATCGGCAGATCGCTCTCGAAATCGGTAAACGGGATATTGACCGACCCCGGGATGGTGCCTTCCACATACCATTTCGGTGTCCGTGCATCCACCAGAATACCCTCGCCCTTGGCAACCTTGTCCTGCAAGAACGACAACACTTCCAGTTCGCCAACGGTGTTTACACCCGGAGCGACCTCGGCAGGCTGGATGCAGAACGGCGGGCAGGCACGCGAGGTTTTCGCGAATCCACCGGTCAGTTCATGATCCTGATCCTGTATGCGCTCGATAGTATAGGTGTTACCATCTATCTCCAGAGTAACGGAAGGCATGGAAGGTGTAATGCCTACCTCCTGTGCGTTGATCGGAACGGCAATGCCGAGGGCTATCGTAAGTGTCAGGAAAAGTCTGGTCATGGAGCCTCTCTGGTTGAACAGGTTGAAAACGCCTCGAGTATAGGTAACGCTGTTGTGATCTGTCAATTTATTCCTCACTCACTTTTCCGGTCTCACCCTTTTGCAACAACCGGTTTACCCAGGCCATCGCCCCGACCACCAGCCCGATAACCAGGAAAGAAGCCACCCGCAGCAACCCGTCAAGCCCCGACATATCGACCAGATAAACCTTGGCCACCGTCAGCCCCACCATCACCAGCATCAGCTTGCGCAACAACGCCGAGCGTCGCAGCACCGCCAGCACCAGCAACAGCACCGCCACGATCATCATGGCGATGGTGTAGCTATACAACTCGCCGTCCCTGACCCCGTAAACCGACAGGTCGTCCCCCTGCCACCAGCGCCGGATCTCCAGCCCGATATAAAGCGCCCCCAACCCCGCCGCGGCAAAGCCCAGAACCTGCCGCAACCGGCGCGGCAGATGGGTAAAACGCAGCGCCACCAGCCCGACCAGCAACGCCGGAACCGCATAGGAGGCAAACAGCGTATCGAACACATACGGCCCGCCAACCCCGCCGGTAAACCCCGACAGCGGGTTCAGCACCGTCACCGCCATGCCCAGCGCGGCAAAGCCGGCCAGCCCGTAAAGCGACGCCAACACGACCCGCGTGCGGCGCAGCTCCGCCCCCGCCTTCAGGCGATACAGTTGGTTCGCCGCCGAGACCAGCCAGATCGTTCCGACCACCGCGGCGCTCTGATAGGCCGCCGAAGAGCCGGTATAATCGAACCAACGCAGATACATCACACTCAGGAACACCGCCGACAGCGACCAGACAGCCGACTCCAGCATCACGACCACTCCGACGCGCGCCCCTTTACGACACAGCACATAGGCCGCGCCCAGCAGGGCAATGCCGCCGGTATTGGCCAGAACCACGCGCCACAATTCGCCCTCGAAGGCCCAGAACGCCCCCGGATCGACCACCAGCCGCCACGACACCGCCAACACACCCGCCTGCACATAGCGGTCCATCAGCGGCAGGTCGAACCGCCGCCCCAGCCACGCGGCGGACGCCACCAGCACCGCCAGTGACAGGGTCAGGGTTACATCGCCGAATAGCACGATGGACATAAAGGCCAACATGGTCATGGCCGAAAGCGCAAACAGTGCCGGACGGGTCCGGTCCTCGCGGTCCTTGCGGGCAAAGCGTTCCGCCAGCACCGTCATCACTCCGGCCACCGCCGCCAGATATAGCGCCCAGACCGGCGCGCCCAGCACCGCCGCCGGATCCCACAGCAGATCCAGCACAGCGGCAAACAGCGGCGCAAAACCGGCGGCCACCCCTACGGTAAAACGCGGATAGGCGCCACCCTGCCAGCTCCGCCACACCAGCAGCAGGCTCGCCACGATCGCGCCGCCCAGCAGCACCAACACCGTTGCGGGCGGAAAATCCAGCTGGTCGCGCATCCGCGCTGCCATCCAGCCGGAAAAAACAGGCCCGTCCACCATTGCCTCGAGCGCCAGCAACACCAGAACGCCCGGCAGCACCACAAACACCAGATCGCCCAGCGCCGGCGCCTTGCGCATCCAGACAACCGCCGCCAGCCCCATCAGCGCCAGCGCCCCCAAAGACAGCCAGAAATCGCTGTTCGCCCCCACATAGGCCAACCCGACCAGCAGGGCCGAGGCAACAAACGCCCCGCCCGCCACGCGCGTCGGAAATTCCGGCAGGGTCATGCCCGCCTGCCCCTCCACCTGCACGGTCGAAACCTGCGACAACATCGGACCGCCATGGCGCGGCAGCAACTGCCGCACCGGCAGCATCACCGCCGCCGCCGCGGTCAGCAGGGCAAAAAGCACAAGGAACGGCGCATCCTGCGTCGCCACGAACAGCAACACCGCCGCAACATAGGCCCCGATCAGCCCCAGCGAAGAAAGCCACGCCCAGCGTTTCACACTGTCGATCGCCAGCGCCACCGCCGCGATTCCGGCGAAATAGAGCTGCAACACATAGGCCGTGTCGCTGTCCCCGCCGACCAGAAACGGCGTCGCCAGCGCACCGAACACCCCGACAATCGCCAGCAGCGGCCCGTAGAACCAGCCAAGCACAATCGCCAGCAGCCCCGTTGCCGCCAGCCCGGCAAAGGCCACCTGCGGCCCGACCAGACCATACATCAGCCGCGCGGCCAGCACGCCCGCGAACACGGATACCAGCCCCGCACCGGACAGGACCGAGGGCAGGAATTTGAAACTCCCCGCCTCGTCTCCGGCAGATTTCCGGCGGATATATTCGCCCCCGCCAATCAGTGCCGCGCCCAGCAACATAGCCCCGACAACCCGCATCGCCGGTGTCAGCAGCCCGTTCTCGACTCCGTATTGCACCAGAAAAACACCGGCGAGAGCAAAGGACACCGCCGCCACCGCGTAAAACCAGTTTTTCTGCAACCAGCCGGTGATTTTCTTCCCAAACCCTTCGCGAAACACAAAGGCTTTCGGCGGGCCGGACCGCTCCGGTTCCGACCGTTTCGGCGGCGGCTTCCGTTCCGGCGCGGATCGGGGCGGCTCCTGTGGCGCCTCGGCCCCGATATCCGGGACCGGAACGGGCGGCGCAACGGGTGCCTCGCCCGACAGACGGGATTCAAGCTCCGAAATCCGGCGTTTCAATCCCTGCTGGCTGAAGAAAAGGTAGATCGGCAAAATGACCGAAACGCCGAT
>Ga0256839_1001929_pt1 | contig 24192 bp, 17 predicted proteins | sample 354166metaG_FD_185968 | JGI IMG/M metagenome (GOLD analysis project Ga0256839, IMG submission 185968) | Hydrothermal vent microbial communities from Mid Atlantic Ridge, Atlantic Ocean - 354-166 | ecosystem: Environmental > Aquatic > Marine > Hydrothermal vents | place: Atlantic Ocean: Mid... | reverse complement strand
TCCCCGGCGCGTCGGGCGAAGTCCTGCATGGCCGGAAAGGCGCCGGCCTGTTTGGGCCGGCAGTGGCGTTCATAGGTGACTTCATCCTGGGCATTCATGGAAATGGACACCGCATCCACCACCTCGGCCAGCTCTGGCGTGACGTCGCGGCCGTGCACCAGATTGGCCAGGCCGTCGGTATTGAGGCGGATGTGCTTGCCCTGCGCCTTCAGCGTCCGCGCCACCTCCAGCAGCACCGGCAGGTTCAGTGTCGGCTCGCCGAGGCCGCAGAAGACGATCTCGCGGTCATCAGTGGGATCACCAATGGCCGCCAGCACCTCGTCGGCTTGCGGCTCGCGGGTCAGCAGCAGGTCGAAATTCCGCACCTCCCAGCTGCCGTTGAACTTGGGACAAAAGGCGCAGCGCAGGGTGCAGTGATAGGTGATGTTGAGATAACAATTGCCGTGCAGGCGGTAGGCAAGGTGTTCCTCGTGCTGCCGCGGGCGGCGAGTGGAAACTGGCATGGGTTCAGGTACCGGCGATCATCGAGTGCAGAGTGTAAGGGGCGCGCGTGCGCGGTTGCTTGATGTCGATCAAGGCCGATGGCGCGGGATGCTGACGCCTGCCCTATTTCGGCGCCGCCATCGCTGGCCCGGCCCGCCACCACCATGCCCGCATGCCGAGCAGAATCGCCACAATGACGGCATAGATGGCGGGTTGCTGGTAATCGGCCTTCACCAACCACAGGTAGTGTACCACCCCCAATACGCCCAATACGGCGATGAGATAGCTCAGCCGGTGCAGCTGTCCCCAGCGGCGACCGAGGCGGCGCATCATGGCCCGGGTCGAGGTGGCGGCCAGCGGGATCAGCAGCACGAAGGCGCTGAAGCCGAGGGTGATGTAGGGCCGTTTGGCGATGTCCTTGATGATCGCCTCCCAGTCGAAAAACTGGTCCAGCACCCGATAGGTGAGAAAATGCAGGCGCAGGCGTAGAAAAAGGCGAACAGGCCCAGCATGCGGCGCAGCCGCAGCGCCCCGCTCCAGCAGGCGATGCAGCGGGGGGCATCATCAGAAGAATGCTCGCATACCCACAGAGAGGCCTCAACAAGAACAACAATAATTGATTGTATGCCATTGTTTTATCAATATATTTATGGGGTAAATGCTATTTGCCTGGCGGTAAGTTAACATGCGTGCATGCTATTCACGCAAGAGGACATCAGCGCACACATTCCCCCGCAATATTTCGATGAGGGCTGGCAACTGTTCACGGACGGCCGGATCAGCGCACCGAATGTTCAGCGCGGCGGCGAATTGATTACCGCCGTCATCCCCCATCCCGGCAAGCGCCCGATTCGGGTCTATGTGCGCGCGGACAAGACGGGAGATGCCGTCACCATCGACGGCGAATGCAGTTGCCCGAAAAAAAGAAACTGCGAGCATGTGGCCGCGGTGTTGCTGCAGGCGCTGCAGGACGGGCAGTCGCTACCCGTATCGCGCCCGCAAGCGAGTGATAAACCGCAGACAGCCAACCCCTCCCAACGGGCCTTGCTGTATGTCCTGCAACCCAGCGACGAAGGTTTGCTGATAGAAACCTTTGCCGCGCGCCGCCTGAGGCGCGGTGGCTATTCCAGCGGCGCCTATTTCGAGCCCACGCGCGCGGCCCGCCGCATCCCCGCGGGTTTTCTCCAGCCTGTCGATCTCGAGCTGCTGGACGCCCTGAGTCACTTGCCACGCTCTGCCGATGAAAAATCACCCGTGCTGGGCGGTACGCAATCAGGCCCGTTGCTGGCGCGCATCCTCGCCACCGGGCGCTGCTTTCTGCATGACATTCAATGGGGTCCGCGGCTGAAACAGGGCGCCACACGCGCACTGACGCTGCATTGGGAGGCCGATGACTTCGGCAACCAGTGCTGCAATTGGGCCCTCAGCCCCGGGGCCGGGCAACTGATACCGCTGTCGCCCACCCCGTGGTATCTGGACGACGACCAGTGCGGGCCGGTGGAATCCGACTTGCCGACTGCCCTTGTCGCGGAGCTGATCGACCTGCCGCCGGTGGAGCCCGGGCAGGTCGAGGCGCTGCGCAATGACCTGCGGCAACGGTATCCCGAGGCAGATATTCCGTTGCCGCAACGCTTTGCACTCGTCACCATGCCACGCACCCGGCCCACACCCTGCCTGTGCCTGGCGTCGACTGAACACTGCCTCGGTGACGACTGGATCGAGTACGAGGATTACGCCCTCCTCAGCTTCGATTACAACGGCATCCGCCTGCCCTACCTAGGCCCCTCCACGCATTTCGACGGCAAGCGCCTCATCCGCATAACGCGCGATGAAAAGACCGAGCAGGCCGCGGCGGAACAACTGCGGCAATGGAGGCTCGAGGCGCACGATAGCGAAGATTGGGGCGCCGGCAGCGACTGCTTCGTGCTTGAGCCCGACTTCAGCATCAGCATCGGCGAAAACTGGCTGGACTTCCAGCAGCAGGCCCTTCCCGGCCTGCGCGCCCAGGGCTGGCGCATCGAATACGACGACTTTCGCTTCCAGTTGGTCGAGGCCTCGCACTGGTATTGCGACGTCGATCAACTGCAGCGGCAGGACTGGTTCAGCATCGGCCTGGGGGTGGAGATCGAAGGCCGGCGCGTCGATCTCTTGCCGACCCTGCTGGCGTTCCTGCACAACTTCCCCCGCGGCCTGCCGAAGGCGGAAGAGATCACCACCGAAAATTTCATCGTGCCCCTGTTCGACGAGCCGGCCGATGCACGACACGGCGTGCTGCCGGACGCCTCCCCGGACGAGCAGGTCGGCGAACGCTTGTTGGTCCTGCCCGCAAAGCGGCTGCTGCCACTGCTGGAAGTCCTCCTGGAGATGGCCGACACCGCCAGCCGTGATGATGGCCAGCGCCTGCACCTTGAACGCGTGCAGCTGGCGCGCCTCACCGCACTCGATCAGGACGAGAACGGTCCCGGCCTGCACTGGCTGGGCGATGACGAGGCGCAACAGCTGTCCCGGCGTCTGCGCGAACTGGACGGCATCCCCGCCGTGCCACCGCCCGACGGCCTGCGGGCCACCCTGCGCCCCTATCAGCAACGCGGCCTGGACTGGCTGCAGTTCCTGCGAGAATACCGGCTGGCCGGCATCCTCGCCGACGACATGGGACTGGGCAAGACCGTGCAGGCCCTGGCCCATGTACTGCTGGAAAAACAACAGGGCCGCGCCGACCGCCCCAGCCTGGTGATCGCCCCCACCAGCCTGATGTTCAACTGGCGCCGCGAGGCCGAACAATTTGCGCCGCAGCTCAAGGTGCTGGTCCTGCACGGCCCGCAACGCCATGCACGGTTCGCCGAGATCGCCCGCCACGATCTGATACTCACCACCTACCCCCTCTTGTCCCGGGACAAGGAACGCCTGACGCGTCACGCCTTTCACCTGTTGATCCTCGACGAGGCGCAGGTGATCAAGAACCCCAAGGCGCAGGCCAGCCGCGTGGTGCGTGAAATCGACGCCCGCCACCGCCTTTGCCTCACCGGCACGCCCCTGGAAAACCATCTGGGCGAGCTGTGGTCGCTGTTCGATTTTCTGCTGCCCGGCCTGCTGGGCAGCAGCAAGCAGTTCCGCCGCTTCTTCCGCACGCCCATCGAAAAACAGGGCAGCGAGGCCTGCGCGGAACGACTCAGGCGCCGCATCCGGCCCTTCCTGTTGCGCCGCACCAAACAACAGGTGGCCACGGAGCTGCCACCCAAAACGGAAATCATCCAGAGCGTCGCGCTGGAAGGAAAACAGCGGGAACTCTACGAGACCGTGCGCCTGGCCATGCACCGCCGGGTACGCGAGGAAATCGAGCGCCGGGGCATGGGCCGCAGCCACATCGTGGTGCTGGATGCCCTGTTGAAACTGCGCCAGGTCTGCTGCGACCCACGCCTGGTGAAACTGGAAAGCGCGCAAAAGGTCACGCAATCGGCAAAACTGACCCTGCTCATGCAACTGCTGCCGGAAATGGTCGAGGAAGGCCGGCGTATTTTATTGTTTTCCCAATTCACCCGCATGCTCGGCCTGATTGAAGACGAATTGAAAAACGCCGGTATCGCCTACGCCAAACTCACCGGCCAGACCCGTGACCGGGCCAGACCCGTGCAGCAATTTCAGGATGGCGATACACCGCTGTTTCTGATCAGCCTCAAGGCCGGCGGCGTCGGACTCAACCTCACCCGCGCCGACACCGTCATCCACTATGACCCCTGGTGGAACCCCGCCGTGGAGCGCCAGGCCACCGACCGCGCCCACCGCATCGGCCAGCAACAGACGGTGTTCGTCTACAAGCTCATTTGCGAAGGGACCCTGGAAGAAAAGATTCACGCCATGCAACAACGCAAGCAGGCCCTAGCCGACGGCCTGCATCAGCCGGACGGCAACAACGAACCGCAATGGAGCGAAGAAGATCTGGACGCACTGTTTGGGCCGTTGGGTGAATAGAAAATGGCTTGTTACTACTCGCCACAGAGACACAGAGAACACAGAGAGTGCATTGACGCAGGGTGCCAGGCGTTTTGAAGATTCTTGCCGGGGGAATGAAAAGGGGGCTTTCCACCCCAGGCCGTCCAATGAACGCGAACAAAAAAGTGCCCTTGAGAACACGAATGAACAACGAAGCACAACACATCCACTACCCGGTCGAACAGTTATTGCAGGAGCAAGGCGAATACCTGCCCCTGGAATTTTTGCTGCGGGAGGGCCGCCTGGCCTATGCCGACTACGAGGCGTGGCGCAACGGTGAACTCGACACCCTCGACGAGGCCTTGTTTGGCGACCGGCAACACATCAAACAGCAATTGCTACAAGCCGCCGACTACCTGCAACGCCGGGGCTGGCAGGCGGAAACCATCACCTACCACGCCTGGCGCAACGACCGCGCGCGCACCTTGCGTTTCAGCCAAAACGACGCACTGGACAGCTGTTTTCACCAGCGTTACCGCAAACCGCAAGATCAGCCGCAGCTGGACATGTTCACCGATGCCCCGGCCACCAACCGCGTCAGCGACATCATCCGGGCCCTGGTCAATCGCGACGCCGCAGAGGCACGGCGCCAGCTGGAAGGTCTCTATGATGCCGCGCCCGATCATGTTCGCCTGGGCGAACTGGAGCGCCTGGTGGAAGCCGCGGAAAGCCTCGATACCCCGGTTGGCGATATCGCCGCCGAGCTGCGGCTGCTGGAAGAGAGCTTGACGCCCCTGGCCGAAAACCTGCTGGGCAAGGATAGCCGCAACCTGCTGGTTCCCCTCTGGCGGCGTCTGGGCAACGCCTTGCACGGGCGGGCCTACCACGCGGCGCGACCCATGCTGCACGTGAGCTACACCGCCACTCAGGCCATGGATTGGGACGACGCACGCCATGCGGTAGAACAGGTGCCCCACTGGCAAAGCGACGCGGTATTGTTGCAACGCCACGCCCACGCCTGCGACCAGCTGCATCGGCGATGCGACGCCCTGTTGAGCTGGTTCACCCTGTGCTGGCAATTTCCGCAACAGAGCAATGCCCTCGAAGCCAGCACCGATGCGGAACTGCGCCAGCAGTGGGATGCCTTTCTGGGTCTGGAACCGGAGCTGCCGACGCCCACCTTTCCGGCCTGGCTGCTGCTGACACGGCCCGGCCTGTGCAAGATCCTCACTGGCCGCCGTCACGACACGGCAAACTGCCCCGCCAGCTACCGCACCCTGCATCGGCTGCAAGGCAATACAGCGGCGCAAGCGGACGACAACATCGCCTTGCGCGCCCGGCTCAAGCAGCAGGAGCCGGCGCTGTTCCAGCACTACCTCTCGCGGCAGCGCCAGGCTTGAACCCGCAGCCCCAGATTGAGCGCCCCAGGCGCGCACCCTGGCCAGGCCGCAGCAAGCGGCCGGAATGGACGATCAGACAACATCCTTCTTGCCAGTGATCATCGCCTTGACCAAGTGCTCGTCGTGCAGGCGGGATGAGACGACGACACCGGCGACATGCAGGAAGATCAGCACCAGCATGAAGTTGCCCATGAACTCGTGGACCTCCTCCCAGAACCCATCTTCCTTCTCGCCCTTATCCTCGTCTTCCTCATCATCGTCATCGTGATCCGCGTAGGCCGTGGAGACGAGCGAGACATCGGCCCCCGCCAGGGGCCCGTGCCCTTCTTCCGCATAGGCCATGAGCCCGGTAAAGGTCAGCAGCGACAGCCCCACCAGCAGCATCACAATCATCGCCCCGCCGGCGGGATTGTGGCCCAGATAACGCCGGGGATGCCCCTCCCGCATGGCCTTCAGATAGGCGATGGCCTCACGCGGGCCACGCACGAAATCGGCAAAGCGGGCATGCTCGCTGCCGACGAAACCCCAGATGAAGCGAAACACCAGCAGACCGATGATGGCATAACCGCTATAGGCGTGCAGCTCCTCGAGCTCATCCCCGGTGAGATACGAAAACGTGAACAACGCAACCAGGGACCAGTGAAAGACACGCACCCCGAGATCCCAGACGACGACTTGTTGCTTTTCCATAGTCCACTCCAGATGTGATCGATGACTTCTTGGTCACAATCTAGAACAGCAAGCTTAAACAAGGATTAAGAAAACCCAATCATTGCATAAAGTCGTGTGCAAACAGCGGGCGGCACGGGCAGCGGAATCGACCACGGGAATCAACGCAAAGAACGCCAAGGCGCAGAGGACGCAAAGGAAACCCTTTCGTACCTATTCACCACAGAGGCACAGAGAACACAGAGAATGTATCAGTGAGAGGCAATGCCCCGGATGGCGATGTGGCCTGCCCCGACACCCTCGGAATTTCATTTCTCTGTGAACGTCGTGTCTCTGTGGTGAATCAGGGGACGTTGGCACCGGAGGCTGGCCCACGACATCCAACGCAGAGGGCGCAAGGGTTTTCTGAAAGGATTTCCTTTGCGCCCTCTGCGCCTTTGCGGCCTCTGCGTTTCATTCCATTTCCGGCATGAACCTGAAGAGCCTTTCTCTGTGCCTCCGTGTCTCTGTGGTGAGCTGAATAAGTTACACCCTTTCAATAAACCTTTGCGTCCTCCGCGCCTTTGCGACCTCTGCGTTTCATGCCGTTCCCGGAGACATGCGCGGATTTCACTTTGTCTTATTCCACCCTGAACCCGCGGGTTCAGGCTGAGCCCAGGGGATTCGCGTTCTGGATTCCGGCCAAAAACGTGCCGGAATGACGGCGTTAGCGCGAAGCCGGGGGGATTAGTCCCTGGCCTCTTTCTCCATATGCGCCAGACTGGTGTGGCGTACGTCCTTGCCCTTGACCAGGTAGATGATGTACTCGCTGATGTTGCAGGCGTGATCGCCCATGCGCTCCAGGGCGCGGGCCGACCACATGATGTCCAGGGTGCGCTTGACGTTGCGCGGGTCTTCCATCATGAAGGTGATCATCTGGCGCATGATGGCATCGTATTCGGCGTCGACCTTGATGTCTTCCTGGGCCACGGCGACGGCCGCCTCGGTGTCCATGCGCGCAAAGGCGTCCAGGGCATTGTGCAGCATCTTGCGCACCTGCACGCCCAGGTGCTCCAGTTCGCTGTACTGGTTCTTGGGCCGCTCCATCTCGGCCAGGTGGATGGCCATGCGGCCAATGCGTTCGGCCTGGTCGCCGATGCGTTCGAGGTCGGTGATGGTCTTGATCACCGCAACGATCAGGCGCAGGTCGCCGGCCGCCGGCTGGCGGCGCGCGAGTATCTGTATCGACTCTTCATCGATGGCCACTTCCAGCGCATTGACCTGGTAGTCGCGGCTGATCACCGTTTCCGCCAGTTCGGTGTCGCCATTCACCAGGGCGGTGATGGCGTTCTCGATCTGTTCCTCGACCAGGCCGCCCATGGCGAGCACCTTGTTGCGGATGTCCTCCAGCTCTTCGTTGAACTGGCGTGAAATGTGGTGACTGAGGCTGGTCTTTTCCATTTTTTCTCCCGGCAGGCGCTTCGCTGTCAACCGTAACGGCCCGTGATGTAATCTTCCGTCTGTTTTTCCCTGGGGTTGGTGAACAGGGTCTTGGTGTCACCAAACTCGATCAGGTTGCCCATGTACATGAAGGCGGTGTAGTCGGATACGCGTGCCGCCTGCTGCATGTTATGGGTCACGATAACGATTGTATATTTGTCTTTCAATTCGTAGATCAGTTCTTCGATCTTCAGGGTCGAGATGGGGTCCAGCGCCGAGGCCGGCTCGTCCAGCAACAGGACTTCCGGCTCGATGGCGATGGCGCGCGCGATCACCACGCGCTGCTGCTGGCCGCCGGACAGGCCCAGGGCGCTTTCATGCAGGCGGTCCTTGACCTCGTCCCACAGCGCCGCGCCCTTGAGGGCCTTTTCCACCACTTCGTCGATGCGGCGGCGGTCCTTGATGCCCTGCAGGCGCAGGCCATAGGCGACGTTCTCATAGATGGTCTTGGGAAACGGATTGGGCTTCTGGAACACCATGCCGACACGGCGGCGCAGGTCCGCCACATTGACGGACTTGTGGTAGATGTCCTGCCCGTCCAGCAGGATCTCACCCTCGATACGCACGCTGTCGACCAGGTCGTTCATGCGGTTGATGCAGCGCAGCAGGGTGGACTTGCCGCAGCCGCTGGGACCGATATAGGCGGTCACGCGCTTTTTCGGGATGATCATGTCGACCCCGTGCAAGGCCTGTTTCTCGCCATAGAACAGGTTCAGATTCTTGACCTCGAGACAGGGCGTCTCGTCCTCCAGCTGGCTGGTGGCCGCGCCGCGGCTAATATTGTCCATGTCGATGGCGTGGGTGGGTGTTGTGCTGCTACTCATGGTTAGTGCTCTCTTGGTAAATCCTTAATTTTCGAGGGCGCGGAATTTTTCGCGCAGTCGATTGCGGATCGCGATAGCGGCCAGATTCAGCGCCACGATCACCAGCACCAGCAACAGCGCGGTGGCGTAGACCAGCGGCCGCGCGGCCTCGACGTTGGGGCTCTGGAAGCCGACATCATAGATGTGGAAACCCAGGTGCATGAATTTGCGGTCGAGGTGCAGGAAGGGGTAGTTGCCGTCCAGCGGCAGCGACGGCGCCAGCTTCACCACGCCCACCAGCATCAGCGGCGCCACTTCGCCGGCGGCGCGCGCGATGGCCAGGATCAGGCCGGTCATGATGGCGGGACTGGCCATGGGCAGTACCGTGCGCCACAGGGTCTCGGCCTTGGTGGCGCCCAGCGCGAGGCTGCCTTCGCGGATCGCCTTGGGGATGCGTGACAGACCTTCCTCCGTGGCCACGATCACCACCGGCACCGTCAGCAGGGCCAGGGTCAGCGAGGCCCACATGATGCCCGGTGTGCCGAAGGTCGGCGCCGGCGCGGCCTCGGGGAAGAACAGCTGGTCGATGTTGCCGCCAAGAAAATAGACGAAGAAACCCAGGCCGAACACGCCGTAGACGATGGAAGGCACGCCGGCAAGGTTGTTCACGGCAATGCGGATCAGGCGCGTCACAGGCCCCTGCTTGGCGTACTCGCGCAGGTAGATAGCGGCCACCACGCCAAACGGCACCACCATGATGGACATGATGATGACCATCAGCACGGTACCAAAGATGGCCGGAAAGATACCGCCTTCGGTGTTCGCTTCTCGCGGATCGTCACTGACGAAGTCACCCATCTTGACAATATAGAAGCCAATCTTGTCCGACAAGGACATGGCATTGGGGCGATAGGCATGCACCACCTTGGCAAGGGGGATCTCCACTTCGCGGCCATCGGCGATGCGCATGGTCATGCTGTCGCGGTTGATGTGCTGATACAATTCCGCAAGGCGTTTCTGCAATACGGAATATTCGGCCTGCAGCTCGGCGCGCTCTTCTTCCAGTTGGGCGAGCTTGAGTGGATCGGTGTCGTTGTCCAGCTCCAGTCTGCGCTTGGCGAGACGAATGCGTTCCATGCCGTAGTTGATGGCGCCGATCTCGGACTTTTCCAGCTTTTGGATCTCGGCCTGTATGTCGCTGGCGCGGGAAATTCGCTCTTGCAAGGCTGGCCAGGCCGCCTCGCCCTCCGCCACCACCGCGCCCTGCTCGTTGACGGCAAGCAGGTAGCCGTAGAAATTGCCCCATTCCCAGCGCTCCACGGCGACCAGGTCTTCCGGCTTCCGCACATCGCGCATGTTGGGTTCGAGCACCCAGCGGAAATCCTGGCCGTAGATGTCGCGGTTGCCAATCTTGACCAGGTAACGCGTCACCACGTCGTCGCTGGCCAGGGTTACACCGGCGTCTCGCAGGCGCGCAGCCGTGACTTCTTCCCCTTCTTTGATCTCGCCGATCAGTACCGGCGTGCTGCCGTCCTGTTCCGTGTATTGAAATTCGACGACATCGCTGGGCCAGAAGTGACCCAGGCCGCGCGAGGCGATCAGCAGCAGCAGGCCGAATACCAGGATCATGCTGATGCTCACCGCGGAGGCGGTGAACCAGATCCAGGGCCTGCCGGATTGGAACCAGTGACGAATCATTTCACAGCACCCGTTTACAGCGAACTGTATTTGTTGCGCAGACGCTGGCGCACCAGTTCGGCCAGCGTATTGAAGATGAAGGTAAAGCCGAACAGTACCAGCGCGGCGAGGAACAGCACCCGGTAATGCGTACTGTCCACTTCCGCCTCAGGCATTTCCACGGCGATGTTGGCCGACAGGGTGCGCATGCCCTGGAACACGCTGAAGTCCATCACTGGCGTGTTGCCGGTGGCCATCAGCACGATCATGGTTTCACCCACGGCGCGGCCCATGCCGATCATCACCGCGGAGAAGATGCCGGGACTGGCGGTGAGGATCACCACCCGCACCAGGGTCTGCCACGGCGTGGCGCCCAGCGCCAGCGAACCCAGGGTGAGATGCTTGGGCACGCTGAAGATGGCGTCCTCGGTGATGGAAAAGATGGTCGGGATCACCGCAAAGCCCATCGCTATACCCACCACCAGCGAGTTGCGCTGATCGAAGTCGATGCCCAGCTCATGGGACATCCAGGCGCGCATGTCGCCGTCGAAGAAGGCCTGCTCCATGGGTACACTCAGCGACATGGACAACCAGCCCAGCAACAGCACCACGGGGATCAGCAGCGCCGCGTCCCAACCCTCCGGCACGCTGTGGCGGATCGCCCGGGGGGCGTGGTTCCAGAGAAAGGCGAAGATCAACACGCCAGAGGGCACGATCACCAGCAGACTGAAGATGCCCGGCAGGTTGGCCTCGATCAGTGGCGCCAGCCACAGGCCGGCGAGAAAACCGAGGATCACCGTCGGCAATGCCTCCATGGTCTCGATGCTGGGCTTGACGATGCGGCGCATGCGCGGAGCCATGAAGTAAGCGGTGTAGATGGCGCCAAGGATCGCCAGTGGCACCGCCAGCAGCATGGCGTAGAAGGCCGCCTTGAGGGTGCCGAACACCAGCGGCGTGAGGCTCAGCTTGGGCTCGAAGTCATCGCTGGCCGAGGAGGACTGCCAGGCATGGACCGGCTCGCTGTAGCTTTCGTACCAGACCTTGTTCCACAGCGAGGACCAGGAGATTTCCGGATGTTCGTTGTGGATGCGCCAGAAGTGCATCCGGCCGCTGCTGTCCTCCGCCAGCATGGCGTCGGCGCGGGGGGCGATGGCCAACCGGGCGAGGGGCTCGGAGGCCACCTGCCGCTTCAGAATCAGCCGCTCGGCGGTGGTGTGATAGATCGCCACCAGACCGCTCTCGTCGGCGGCGAGAAAACCTTTGCGTGTGAATTCCGGGGCGATGTTGTGGATCGGACGGTACTGCTCGGTGAACTGGCGGATCGGCCTCAGCACCTTGTTGCCACGCTCGTCCTGTACGCCGAACCACTGCACCAGGCGACCCGTGTCATCGCCCACCAGCAGGGAGATATCACCGGTAAGGAACCGTAGGCTGGTGATGCGCTGGCCCACGTCCACCATGCGCTGGCGATGCACCAGGGTGGGAGCTTCCTTGTCGCTCACATCATAGTGGCTGACGCTGCCATCGGCGGTAGCCACATAAAGATTGCGCTGCTCCTTGTCGAGCAACAGGTATTGGATGTCGTCCTCGGGAACCGGCAGCACGACCTGATTGCGCTCCAGGCTCGTCTCGTCGCCAAACATGTCCTCTTCTTTGAAAAAATGGGTCAGCAGCAGGCGGCCGTCGCCGGTCACGGCAACGATGGTGGCCTCTTCCTCGCCATCCTGCATCGCCAGCTTGACCAGTGGTTCGCCCTCGTCATCGATCTCCAGCGGCTCGCTGCCCAGGGGATAACGAATGCCGGGGGTGATGGTGCGCACGTCATTGGGGTACGACACCTGATAGACATGCCGCGCCACCAGCGCGGTGCCGTCACTGAGGCCCACCGCAATGCGCGCCTGGGTCGGATCGCCGAAGGCAAAGCTGGTGATCTCCGCGCCGGCTGGCACGGCCAGATTCTCGCGTTTGATATCGCCGCCGGCGATGGTGGAGAAAAAGACCACTGCCCCATCGTCGCTGAAGCGCACCGCGATCTCGGCCTGCTCCTCCATGGCCAGATGCAAGGTGCGAGCGTCGCTGCCAGGACGGGAATACTCGGCCACAGCCTCGGCCTCCGCCGGCTCGAACAGAGGAAAGACCACCAGCAGCAGGTAGAAGAAGATCAGGACGATGGCGAGAATGACGCTGATACCGCCGAGCGCCACGCCATAACGCGCCAGGGAGTCTTTGAACATGCGCCACCGGCGGCGGCGCACGACAGCGGGATCGCCGGCGTCGGAAATTGCGGTTGAGAAGGATCTGTCTGCCATCCAGCGATGATAGCCAAGTTATATGACAGTTTTGTGACAATGCGCCTGTCTGTCTCCTTGGCGAGTCCCGCTGGCCGCCCCCTGTCACGAAACCGTCACAAACAAAAACCCCGCCATCTCTGGCGGGGTTCATTGCTTCATAGAACCCTTTTTCACAGGGCCCTGCGAGGCCTGTTAGTGTATTTTCTTCAACACCTTCTCGACCACCTCGGCGGGCAACGGGATATAGCCATCCTTGATCACCACTTTCTGCCCCGCCTTCGACAGCACCAGCTTGATGAACTCAAGATCCAGCGGCGGCAGTGGCTTGTTGGGGTGCTTGTTCACGTAGACGAAGAGATAGCGCGACAGCGGATACTTCTTGTTGATGGCGTTTTCCGGCGTCGCGTCGACAAAGGGCTTGCCCGGCTTCTTGGCCAGAGGCACGGCCCTCACGCCGGAGGTCTTGTAGCCAATGCCGGAGTATCCGATACCGTTCAGGGAGGTGGAAACGGACTGCACCACCGAGGCCGAGCCCGGCTGTTCGTTGACGCTGTTCTTGAAATCGCCCTTGCACAGCGCCTTTTTCTTGAAAAAGCCGTAGGTGCCGGACACGGAATTGCGGCCGTAGATCTGGATCGAACGTCGCTCCCAGGATCCTTCAAGGCCCAGGTCGCCCCAGCGGGTAATGTCCTGTTTGTAACCGCACTTGCGCGTACTGGAGAAGATCGCATCGACTTGGGGGATCGTCAGGCCCTCGATGGGATTGTCCTTGTGCACATAGACGGCCAGGGCGTCGATAGCGACGGGGATGGCGGTCGGTTTGTAACCAAAGCGGTTTTCGAAGGCCTGGATTTCCTTGCTTTTCATCTTGCGACTCATGGGGCCGATGTTGGCGGTGCCTTCGGTCAGGGCGGGCGGCGCCGTGGAGGAGCCAGCCGCCTGTATCTGGATGTTGACGTTGGGGTACTGGCGCTTGAACTCCTCGGCCCACATGGTCATGAGGTTGGCGAGGGTGTCGGAACCCACGCTGGAGAAATTGCCGGACACGCCGCTGGCGGGCTGATAATCAGGCAGGTTCGGATCGACCTTCTGGGCGGCGATGGCGCCACCGGCAAAGGTCAGGCCAGCCAGCAGAACCGGCGCCAATGACTTGGGATTGAGCATGACAAATCTCCGTTATCGTTTAAATTTGAATATCGGGTGAAACCGTGCGGAAAAGTATGGGCCGTCAATGTGACAGTAATATGAAATTTATATGTCAGTAATGTGACAGGCGTGTGACGATGATGGCCGAGACTTGCCCGGCTACAAGGTTCGAAGGGGCCAAGCGGGAAGACGGCCTAGCCGGCGCTGTCGTGGTCGATGGCCAGATCGGCCGGAAACACGCAGCGGAACAGGCTCCCCTCCCCGACCCGGGACTCGATCTCCAGCCGCCCGCCGTGGCGTTCAAGGCCATGCTTGACGATGGCCAGCCCCAGCCCGGTGCCGCCGTGCTCGCGCGAGCGGCCGGGATCGACGCGATAGAAACGCTCGGTCAGGCGCGGCAGGTGCTGGGCGCTGATGCCCGGGCCGGAGTCCTGCACATCCAGGCGCAGATGCTTGCCCTCCCGGTACCAGCGGATCTGGATGACGCTGCCCGGGGGCGTGTATTGCACGGCGTTGAAGACCAGGTTCGAGAACACGCCATAGAGGACCTTTTCGCCGCCCCGCAGCCACAGGGAACGGTCGACATCCAGGCTGATCTCGTGTTTCGCCTCGCCGCTGAGGGCGACGGCCTCCTCGCGGATCGCCGCCAGGATGGCCGGCACCGCCACCGCGTCGTGCAATGGCGGTGCATCGTCGGCCTCCAGCCGCGACAGGGTCAGCAGGTCTTCGACGATGCGGATCATGCGCCGCGACTGCCCCTGCATCTGGTCGATGCTCTTGCCCCAGCGCTGCGCACAGGCATCCTCGGCATCGGCCATGTTTTCCAGGTAGCCGGCGATCACCGTCAGCGGCGTGCGCAATTCATGCGATACGTTGGCGATGAAGTCCTGGCGCACCCGCTCCAGGTGCTTCAGGCGTGTGATGTCACGCACCACCAGCAGACGTCGCCGGTTGCCGTAGGGGACGATGCGCACGGAAAGCGTGTACTGGGAATCCATGGGCGACGGCAGCTCCAGCGTTTTGCTGTAGTCGCCGCGGGTGAGGAAGTTGGCGAAGCGGGGATGGCGCACGAGGTTGTCGATACGCTGGCCGACGTCCTGTTTGGGATTCAGGCCGAGGTGGTGCTGGGCGGCCTTGTTGAGCCATTCGATGTGATCGTCCTCGTCCAGCACCACGATGGCGTCCGGCATCGCCGAGGTGAATTCGTTGAAACGCGCCAGCATGCGCGCCAGCTTGCGCTTCCGCTTGCGGTTGCGCTGTTGCAACTGGTAGATGTCGTGAAACACCTCGCCCCAGACGCCGCCCGCCGCGGGAGGGTGAAAGCGCTGGCGCTTGCGATACCAGCGTTCGAGGCGGTAGAGATTATAGAGATGCCAGGCCAGATAGGCGCTCATGGCGATCAGCAGCAGGGTCTCCGGGCGACCGATCAGCCAGCCGATGAACCACGCCCCGCCAAGCAGCAATCCGCCGCGCCAGGCCTCGCTGATCCAGGGATTGTGCACCGCTAGCCCTGTTCCGAGAACCGATAACCGACGCCACGCACCGTCTGTATCAGGCGGTCGCAGCCATGCGGCGACAGGGCCTTGCGCAGTCGCCGCACGTGCACGTCCACGGTACGGTCGTCGATATAGACGTTGCTGCCCCAGACCCGGTCCAGCAGCTGATCGCGGCTATAGACCCGGTCCGGATGATGAATGAAGAAGCTCAACAGCTTGAACTCGGTCGGGCCGAGGCCGACATTTTCCTCACCGACCAGCACCCGGTGGGAGGTGGCATCCAGGGTCAGGCCGCCGATGGTGACCACCGCCTGGTCGTCGGCCTGGCCGGCGCGGCGCAGCAGGGCCTTGATGCGCGCCAGCAGCTCGCGCGGGGAGAAGGGCTTGGTGACATAGTCGTCCGCGCCCACGTCCAGCCCGCGGATCTTGTCGTCCTCGGCGTCGCGCGCGGTGAGCAGGATCACCGGCAGATCCCGGGTCAGCTCCTCGCGGCGCATCTGGCGGGCGAAATCCAGGCCGCTGTGCTGCCCCGGCAGCATCCAGTCCAGCAGCACCAGGTTCGGCCTCGCGTCGGCCAGGCGGCAACGCGCCTCGGTCACGTCACCGGCCGCCACCCATTGGTAATCGGCCTGCTCCAGGGTCATGCCGATCATGTCGCGGACCGCCGGTTCGTCTTCCACTACCAGTATCAGGGGACTTGCCATCTTTGTTACAACTCCGGGATCGTGTCGGGCACATTTAAGCGTGGCAAGGTTACAAGTATATGACAGTCCACCCGGCCTGCCACGCCGGCCGTGATTCAGATCACCCGGTCGTTGCCGCCGTCGATGGAGATCTGCTCGCCGGTGGTCTTGGAGAACAGCGGCCCGGCCAGGGCGCAGACCATGTCCGCCACATCGGCGGAGGTGATCTCCACCTTGAGCAGATTCTTGGTCTTGTATTCCTGCACCGTCATGCCGTAGTGGCTGGCGCGGGCGGCGATCACTTCCTCGCTCCAGATGCCGGTGTCGAACACCGCGTCCGGGTGCAGCATGTTGACACGGACGCCCTGCGGCGCCAGCTCCAGCGCCGCCACCCGGCCCAGTTGGGTGAGAGCGGCCTTGGCCACGGAATAGGCCGCCGCGCCCGGCCCCGGCGCCAGCACATTCTTCGACGCCATCAGCACCACCGCCGGTTGCAGACCACGGACAAGATACGGGATGCTGTCTTGCAGCAGGCGCTGATGCGCGGTGAGATTGAGTTGCAGGCTGCGCTCCCAGACCGCGGGGTCCATGTCCTCGATGCGCAGGTTGGCGGGGAAATTGCCGGCGTTGCTGACCACCACGTCCAGTCCGCCGAAGCGCGCCACGGCCTGGGCCACGGCGGCCCGGGTGGCGTCGGCGTCGGTGATGTCGCAGACCAGGCCGAGGCGGTCGGCGCTGTTGAAGTGTTCCGTCACCACCGGCTCGATGTCCAACGCCACCACCGCCGCCCCTCGGGCGTGCAGGGCGTCGGCGCAGGCGCGACCGATGCCGCTGGCGGCGCCGGTGACCAGCGCCACCTTGCCGGCGAATTCGGGAGGCCGGCCGGCCTTGCGCAGCTTGGCCTGCTCCAGATCCCAGTATTCCACCTCGAAGATGTCACGCTCCGGCAGCGCGCGCCAACCGCCCAGGCATTCGGCGCGCTGGATGGCGGCGGCGGTGTGGCGCGTGATGTCGGCGATGATGCCGGCCTCTTTCACGCTGGCGCCAAAGGCCAGGGTACCGCGGCCGGGCCAGACGGCCCAGCGGGGGGCGGGATCGAGACAGGTCAGATCACCCGGATTGTTGCGTTCGAAATAGGCATGGTAGTCGCCGACGTAGCGTGCGGTGTCGATCTCGCCATCGCCGGTCACCAGCAACGGCACGCGCTTGGTGCGGATGACGTGATCCGGGGTCAGCGGGCCGCGGGTGGCGATGTTGGCCACGTCGTCACGGGCGCTGAAGCCGCGCGCATCCACGCTGCGGTCCCAGTTCACCACTACCGGCGCGCCGCGCGCGCTGGATACGGCGCGGCGCAGCTCGGCCAGGGCCAACAGGTCGTCCGCCGACGGCGCCGCCGCCTCCTCCCGGGCGCGCGCCACCGTCGTCCCCGCCAGCGCCTCCTCTGCCTGGCTGACCAGGGCGATCATGCGCTCGTAGCTGTCGCGCGCATCGTCGGCAAAACTGAACATGCCGTGATTCATCAACACCATGCCGTCGAGGCGCGACCAGTCGATATCGACGGTCATCTCCCAGATCTTCTTCGCCAGCACGAAACCGGGCATCACGTAGGGCACCACCAACACGCGCTCGCCATAGAGGGCGCGGATGCGCGCCTCGCCGTCGGGGGTGTTGGTCAGGGTCACCACCGCGTCGGCGTGGGTATGCTCGACAAACTTGAAGGGAATGATGGCGTGCAGCACGGCCTCCACCGAGGGATTGGGGGCATAGGGGTCGGTCATCGCCGCACGCTGGGCGCGCACCATTTCGGGGTCGGACAGTTCAGGCAGCTCGGCCATGCGCTGCAATACATCGAGCCGCACCGGGGCAAAACCCTCGGCCTCGATGGTGGCCAGATCCCAGCCACTGCCCTTGACGTAGAGCACGGATTCCGTGTCGCCGAAGAGGTTCTCGACCTCGGCCTTCACCGAGGTGTTGCCGCCACCATGCAGCACCAACGAGGGCTCTCGCCCCAGCAGCCGTGAAGTGTAAACCCGCAGCTTCAGCGCATCATCGCCACAAGCCCGGGCCTCGGTGTCATTCCAAAGGCTCTGCATGCGTTATCCTCAATAGGCGTTGTTTTCATTGCCGCGTATAATAACGCCGCTGCCCGCCAGCCACTATCCGCCGCAGGTTTTTTTCTTTCCCACCCATGCGAAGCCCATGACCCCAGACGACTACTGCCGGGCCGCGGCCGCCCCCAGCGGTTCCACCCTCTACTACAGCCTGCTGCATCAAACGCCGGCCCAACGCCAGGCCATCATTGCCGTGCATGCCCTTGGCCGGGAACTCAGGGAGGTGGTCAGGGACTGTCGCGACGACGACGTGGCCCTGCAAACCCTGCACTGGTGGCGCATGGAGATCGCCCGCGCCCGTGCAGGCAAGGCAACGCACCCCGTGTGTCAGGCCCTGCAGCCCGCCATCCCGCGCTTCGACCTGCCAGAGGCACAGTTTCTGTGCATCATCGAGGGCCACGAGCAGGAACTGCGCCAGCCGACTCCTACCTCCTTCGCGGAACTCGATGCCTGGTGCCGTCGTACCGGCGGGGCGCTGCAGCAACTCACGGCGAAGATCAGCGGCGTACAGCGACCCGAAACCCTCGACCATGCCCTCGCCCTGGGCAGCGCCATCCAGCTCTGCCACGGCCTGCGCAATCTCCATGCCGACTGCCGGCGCGGAAAACCCTGCGTGCCCCTCGACGAGATGACACGGCATGGCGTAGCACAAAAAGACTTCATTCAGGCGCGCCGCGACGATAACATGCAGGATCTGCTGGCGGCGCAGATTGCCCGCGCCGACGATTGCTTCGAGCAGGCCCTGGCACAGTTGCCGGCACGGGACCGCGCCGCACAGCGTCACGGCCTGATCCAGGCGGCCATCTGCCGCGCCATACTCAACAAACTGCGGAAGGATCCCTGCCAGGCACTGGCGGAACGACCATCACTGAGCCCGCTGCGCAAACTGTGGATAGCCTGGCGCACCCACTAGCCGCCATCCACTGGCGGCACCATGCACACCCCAAACAAGACGGACAGCAACACCATGAAAGACTACCAAGCCCGGCCCGACCTGCTCAAAGACCGCATCATCCTCGTCACCGGCGCCGCCGGCGCCATCGGCAGCGCGGCCGCCAAGGCCTTTGCGGCCCACGGCGCCACGGTGGCGCTGCTGGACAATCGTCAGGTGAAAATGGAAAAGGTCTATGACGCCATCGTCGAGGCCGGCCACCCCAAACCCGCCATCTGCCCGCTGGATCTGGAAAAGGCCTCACCCGACCACTACATCAAGATCGCGGACATGCTGCACGATGAATTCGGCCGCCTGGACGGCATCCTGCACGCCGCCGGCCTGCTGGGTACCCTCACACCCCTCGACCACTACGACCTCGCCCTGTGGTCACGGGTGATGCATGTCAACCTCAACGCCGCCTATCTGATGACCCGCGCCTGTCTCGGCCTGCTGCGCCAATCCGACGACGCCTCGATCATCTTCAACTCTGCCCAGGAAGGCCGCAAGGGCAAGGCCTATTGGGGCGCCTATGGCATCAGCCACGCCGCCATCGAAAACATGATGGAAATCTTTGCCGACGAACTGGAAGCGAGCACCAACATCCGCGTCAACAGCATCGACCCCGGCCCGGTGCGCGGCCGCATGCGCGCCCTCTCCTTCCCCGGCGAAGCCCCCAGCACGCTACCCGTGGCCGACAGCCTGATGACCGATTACCTGTACCTGATGGGACCAGACAGCAAGGGAATCACAGGGCAACGCATCAGCATCTGAATGGCAGAATCCTGAACGACAAGAACCCACCCCAGACCTCGCAGGTTCAAACCAGCCACAGAACAGAAAGGGTACCTTCTGAGGCGACCCCCGTTGATGGTTCTTGATCGACACCGACGCCTCATGGCCAGGGAAGGCCAGGGTCGGGCATCGCCCCCAGCAGCGGCATAGCCTCGAACCGGCTCGCTGGACATTTCATGGCAGCGATCCAGGAAAGGCCGGCGGGGAAGTCACTGCATTCCCTGGCGGGACGAAGCAGACAGTGACGGGAGCTTCCTAGTAGCGGCCACCAGACTTGTGGATATAGTTGGCCAACTCCTGGCTCTCTACATTCATGCGCATGAGGTTCATGTGGGTAAGGCGGAACAGGCCGCGCATGACCTTGTAGACGACACGCGGGTGACTTTCGAGCAGATTCTCGAAGTCCTCTGGCTTGAGGGTGTAGACCGTGGTGTCACCCTCGGCCACCAGGGTGGCCTTGCGGGGCGCCAGATCCACGAAGGCCCGGGTGCCGGCCACTTCTCCCACCTTCATGGTGTAGACAGGCAAGTCTTTACCGTCGATGCGGCTGAGGACCTTCAGCTTGCCCCGGGTGAGGATGAACAGGGTATTGTCATCTTCTCCCTCACGCACCAGGACTTCGCCATCCTTGAGTTCGCGCACGCCCATCAGTGCCGTGAGCACCTGGCATTCGTCACGCGTCAGCTCGCGTCCCAGTACCGAATCGACTACCGCTTCACATTGAGGCTGTGCTGTCACGATTCCTCCTCCGTTGGTTGGGTTGGACCTGAACCCACGGATTCAGGCTGGACATACAGTATACGAACTTCTGGCGCCGGCTTGCCATGCAAAAGTGAGCACCGGGAAAACCACCGTCCTGCGGCGCAGCCGGACTAGCGACGCTGGCGCAGGGCCTCGAACAGGCAGACGCCGGTGGCCACGGAGACGTTGAGGCTCTCCACCGTGCCGACCATGGGGATGATGGCGAGGAAGTCGCAGCGTTCCTTGGTGAGACGCCGCAGGCCCTGCCCTTCCGCGCCCATGACGATGCCCAGCGGTCCGCGCAGGTCGAGTTCGTACAGGGTCTGCTCGGCGTGACCGTCCAGGCCCACCAGCCAGATGCCGCGTTCCTGCAGCGCTTTGAGGGTGCGGGCGAGGTTGGTGACCTGCACGAAGGGCACGGTCTGCGCGGCGCCGCTGGCCACCTTGATGGCGGTGGCGGTGAGGGAGGCGGCGCGATCCTTGGGCGCAATCACCACGTGCACGCCGGCGGCGTCGGCGCTGCGCAGGCAGGCGCCGAGGTTGTGCGGATCGGTGACGCCATCGAGGATCAGCAGGAAGGGCGGTGCCTGGAGGCCGTCGAGGATGCGGTCGAGATCGGCCTCACCGAGATTGCGCGGCGTCACCGAGCGCGCCACCACGCCCTGGTGGCGGGCGCCGGCCACCAGGGTTTCCAGCTCGCGCTTGTCGCTGCCGTGGATGGTGACGCCGGCCTTCTTCGCCAGCGCCAGGATCGCTGCCATGCGCTTGTCATGGCGACGCTGGTCCACCCAGATTTCAGACACGCTGTCGGGCGCCTGCTCCAGCGCGGCCTGCACCGCGTGCAGGCCGTACAGGTAGTCGCTCATTCGCTGCCTGGCTTCGGTTTGCGGCGTGGACGGCGACGGCGTTTCTTCTTCGCCGGCTTGTCAGTGCTCTCCTCCGCCGAGGTTGTGCTCTCGGCCGCCGCCTGCCCGGTGGTCTGCGCGCCGCCGTCGGCGCTCTTCTTCTTGCTGCGCCGGCGGCGCTTCTTCTTTTTCTTCGGCTCCGTGGTCTCCTCGCCACCGCCCTGCGCGCCTTGCTCGCTGACGGCGGCCCGCGGCGGGCTGCTCCCGGCGGGCTTTTTCTTGCCACGCTTGCGGGGCTTTTTCTTGCGCGCCGGGCGCTGCTCGCCCTGCACCTTGTCGGCCATTTCGAAGTCGATCTTTTTTTCATCCAGATCGACGCGCACCACGCGTACCTCGACCTTGTCGCCCAGCCGGTAATGCTTGCCGGTGCGCTCGCCGCGCATGATGTGCTGCGCGGGGTCGAAGTGGTAGTAGTCGCTGGTCAGCGAGGTGACGTGCACCAGGCCCTCGACGTAGATGTCGTCCAGCTCCACGAACAGACCAAAACCGGTGACGGAGGTAATGATACCGGGGAACACCTCGCCCACCTTGTCCATCACGTACTCGCACTTCAACCAGTCGGTGGCGTCGCGGGTGGCCTCGTCGGCGCGGCGCTCGGTCATGGAACAACGCTCGCCCAGGTGCTGCATGTCCGACGGCGCATAGTCGAAGTCCGCGGCCTTGCCGCCGCGCAGGACGTGGCGGATGCCACGGTGCACCAGCAGGTCGGGATAACGGCGAATAGGCGACGTGAAGTGTGCGTACTCGTCCAGCGCAAGACCGAAGTGGCCGAGGTTTTCCGGCTGATACACGGCCTGGTTCATGCTGCGCAGCAACACGGTCTGGATCAGGTGGGCATCGGCACGACCGCGCACGCTGTCGAGCAGCGTGGCGTAATCCTTTGCCGTGGGCTTGTCACCGCCGGGCAGATCCAGGCCCAACTCGGCGAGGAAGGCGCGCAGGTCGATGAGCTTGCTTTCCTTGGGCGTATCGTGCACGCGGTAGAGGGTCGGCATCTTGTGCTTGCCGAGGAATTTCGCCGCCTCCACATTGGCGGCGATCATGCATTCCTCGATCATCTTGTGGGCGTCGTTGCGCACCAGCGGCTCGATGCGCTCGATCTTCTTGTCTTCGCCGAAGACGATGCGCGTCTCGGTGGTCTCGAACTCGATGGCGCCACGCTTCCTGCGCTGCTTGACGAAGGCGCGGTAGAGGTCGTGCAGATCTTCCAGGTGCGGCACCAGCCGCGCGTAGGTCTTGCGCAGGCCGGTATGGCCGTCGATGATGGCCGCCACCTTGTCGTAGGTGAGGCGCGCGTGGGAGCGCATCAGGCCTTCGAAGAAGCGATGGCTGGTGACCTTGCCGCTGGCGTCGACCTGCATCTCGCAAACCATGCACAGGCGATCCACCTTGGGGTTGATGGAACACAGGCCGTTGGACAGCACCTCCGGCAACATGGGGATCACGCGGCCGGGGAAATAGACCGAGTTGCCGCGCTCGATGGCCTCGGCGTCCAGCGCGCTGCCGACGCCCACATAGTGCGAGACATCGGCAATGGCCACCAGCAGACGCCAGCCCGAGCCCTGCGGTTCACAGTAGACGGCATCGTCGAAATCACGCGCGTCCTCGCCGTCGATGGTCACCAGCGGCAGCTCGCGGATGTCCTCGCGGCCCTTCTTGTGGCTGGGCAGCACGCGCGGCTTGAGGCCGCCAACCTCGTCCTCGACCTCCTGCGGCCACAGGTGTGGCAGGCCGTGGGCGCGGATGGCGATGTCGATCTCCATCCCCGGCGCCATGTGATCGCCGAGGATTTCCAGAATGCGGCCCACGGGCTGACGGCGGCGGGTAGGCTGCTCGACGATCTCGACCATCACGATCTGGCCCTCGCGGGCGCCGTTCAGGTCCTCTTCGGGAATCAGGATATCGTGGGTGATGCGCTTGTTGTCGGGCGCCACCACGGCGATGCCGCCCTCGATCAGCAGGCGGCCGACCACCTGGTGGGTATTGCGCTCCAGCACCTCCACCACCGCGCCCTCGCGGCGGCCGCGGCGGTCGATGCCGGATACATGCGCCACCACGCGGTCGCCATGGAACAGGCCACGCATGTCGCGCGGACTGAGAAACAGGTCATCACTGCCATCGTCCGGCACCAGAAAGCCGAAGCCGTCGGGATGGGCGATGACGCGGCCGCGCACCAGATCCATCTTGTCCAGCGGCCCGTAGGCATTGCGGCGGTTGCGCACCACCTGCCCATCGCGCTCCATGGCGCGCAGGCGGCGGGTCAGGGCGACCTGCGATTCCTCGTCATCCAGGCCCAGGCGCTCCGCCACCTGTTGCCAGGTCAGCGGCTCGCCGGCCTCTTCGAGCAATTCGAGGATGACCTCGCGGCTGGGAATGGGGTTTTCGTATTTCCGCGCCTCACGTTCGGCATGCGGGTCGGTAACAACTGCTTTCTTCTTTCGTTTAGTCATCCAGGTATTCTACTCGATACACAGTACCAATGGGGCATAACGGGGCAAGAAAGTCCCTGCCCGGGGCCGGCCCATCGGCATTGAACCGAACACGGCCTGTGGATGTCGTAAGGCAGGATATCGATACAGAGACAGGGGCAGAGGCAATGACGAAGACAAAGAAAGGCATGCTGTATTTCGTGGCTGTGGCTTTTTTTGCGGC
>Ga0256839_1001928_pt1 | contig 24196 bp, 17 predicted proteins | sample 354166metaG_FD_185968 | JGI IMG/M metagenome (GOLD analysis project Ga0256839, IMG submission 185968) | Hydrothermal vent microbial communities from Mid Atlantic Ridge, Atlantic Ocean - 354-166 | ecosystem: Environmental > Aquatic > Marine > Hydrothermal vents | place: Atlantic Ocean: Mid... | reverse complement strand
CATAATATTTGGCCATGCTCTGAATCACTGGCACATCACCATGCAGTGCCGGGGTGGCACGGGTATTGAGGTTGACCTGACAGATACGCTTTAGGTAGGGATCAACCTCACCGGGCGCCAATTGTGAGCCATCGGCTGCGCGGTGGTGTACCTCTTTGTGATAGCGGGCATGCACATTGGGGTCACGAATAGAGAGTAGCTCAGTCGCCTTGAGGATGATGTAGGTCATATCGTTGACCGCATCCACCGTCTGCCCATTCTCATAACGGGTACCGCCGACCGTGAGCGCCTGATTTGAGCCACTGCCTGCAAAGAGCACCTCGGCACTCTCTGGTGACAGGGGCACATGGTCAGAGCAGCGCAGAAAGAGATGACACATAAGCTCTACCGCACGGCGGGTGCAGGCGGCTCTTGCCTCATCATCGGGCTGCTTCTCCCAGTCGCTCAGATAGTATGCATTGAGGGTCTGATCAAGACGCCCTGGGGAGAGACCAAAGTTGGTATTCTCCTGCAACAGCAGGTGGTAACAGATCCAGACCACACAGGTTGCTTCAGCCAGCGTATCGGCAGGCTGCGCTGGCACCTTGCGACAGATCGCCGCCAGCTCGGTGTTGCCCGCCTCCTCCGCAGCCTCTGCAAGATGTTCCGCATAGACCTTGGCACCTTCGTATACCGCGATGACACCTTCCAGGAATTCAACCTCTTCCGGTGCATTGGCTACGCCTTCATCAATATCCTTGCGCAACTGGGCGATGAGGCCGTTGAGACCATACTTCAGCACCCGCCCAAAATCAGGGGTGGTGTGTGAGACGGCAGTGGCCTTATCGGTCAGGTAGAAAGCCACGCGCTCGAACAGCTCCTGGCATTTGGGGGTCTCCCCTGCCCTCTTTTTGAGTGGCGGATCAATCGAGGGTGAGCCTGTCACCTCTTCACGGCCATCATCTGCGTAGTTGGCTGTATCGTAGTCGCTGTAGCGTGCGGCCTCCTGCACGGGTCGACGTTGCAGCCAGAAGGGGAAGATCTCCTCATTCAGACGCTTGGCCACCTCTGGCCGGATCTTGAAGGGGTTCTGCGGCCGGGTGGAGATGCTGTCCAGCTCTGGCCAGATGCAGTAACCGCTCATATCCATGTGCACTATCGGACCGACAAAGCTGGTGGTGGTCTGGCCTGGCAACAGATCCGTCTTCCTTACCAGTGGCGTTTTGTTGCAGAAGATATGCTGCAGCGCCTTGGCCCTGCGGGTGGTAAAGGGCAGTGCTTCGTTTTCTGGTTTGCGCAGAAACTCAGTGAGCAGCCGGGGCAGCTCGTCGCAGACCTCTGGTATCCACTCCGGATCAAACAGCCTCTCCCGCCATGCCTTAACTACTGGAAATTCATTCAGGATTATATTGGAGAGAGCCAGATCATCAAGCGTCTTGATCTGTTCTCTATTGGGATTGGGGATGGGTGTTGCGCCCATGCTGTGCGCATCTGGGACATCACCATTCAGTGAGATATGTATGCCACCACCGTGCAGATTACTACTGCTGGTGGTTTCGTTATGGTTATTATTGGCTGTAGAAGTTGACTGATTCATGAGACTCTCCTTAGGAAAGAGGTTCCTCCTGTCTAGAAGCTTATTCCAGCTTGTAAGATCTTGCAATGCTATCAAGTCAAATCAGATAGATGGCAGCCATCAATTGGCACTGTTCCGGGAATTTACTTGTATAATCGACAGCTCTTTTTTCTCTATCTGCCGGTTATCTTCTTACAATGCCCCAAACCCCCTGCATTGGTTTTATCAGCCTTGGTTGCCCTAAGGCACTGGTTGACTCTGAACGCATTCTCACGCAACTACGAGCTGAGGGGTATGGGATTTCAGCATCCTATGAGGGTGCGGATCTGGTTATTGTAAACACCTGTGGTTTCATTGATGCAGCGATTGAGGAGTCGCTTGAGGCCATTGGTGAAGCGGTTGAAGCGCATGGCCGGGTGATTGTAACCGGCTGCCTTGGGGTGAATGCAACTGAGGTGCGCAAAGCGCATCCTGCGGTATTGGCCGTCACCGGGCCACATGCCTATAAAGAGGTGATGACCGCAGTGCATGAGCATCTGCCAGCACCCCATCAGCCGTTTGCCAATCTTCTCCCCACCCATGGCATTAAACTGACACCTCATCATTACGCCTATCTGAAGATCTCAGAAGGGTGCAGCCATCGCTGTCGTTTCTGCATCATCCCGGATCTTCGTGGCGATCTGGTAAGCCGCCCCATTGGCGAGGTGATGCAGGAGGCGGAGAGCCTGGCCGATGCCGGCGTGCGTGAGCTGTTGGTGGTGGCGCAGGATACCGCGGCCTATGGTGCCGATCTAAAGCATCGCCCCGATTTTTGGCATGGTCGCCCACTGAAGACGCATATTCAATCGCTGGCTGATGCATTGGGTGATCTGCCGATCTGGGTGCGACTGCACTATGTCTACCCCTATCCGCATGTGGATGAGCTGATCCCGCTGATGGCAGACGGAAAGATTCTGCCCTACCTCGACATTCCACTACAGCATGCCAATCGGCGTGTGTTGCAGGCGATGCGCCGTCCGGCAGCTGCCGAAAAGATGCTGGAACGCATTGGCCGCTGGCGTGAGGCCTGCCCCGAGATCACCCTGCGCAGCAGCTTTATTGCGGGTTTTCCGGGTGAGACGGAGGCCGAATTTGAAGAGATGCTGGACTTTTTGCGTGAGGCCCGGCTGGATCGAGTCGGCTGTTTTGCTTACTCCCCAGTGGCTGGTGCGGCGGCCAATGAGCTGCCAGAGCAGATCCCTGAAGAGGTCAAGGAGCAGCGGCTGGAACGCTTTATGGCGCTACAGGCGCAGATCAGCGCTGAAAAGCTGGCAGCCAAGGTGGGGCATCGCATGACGGTGTTGGTGGATGAGGTTGAGGCCGATGAGGTGCTGGCGCGCAGTGCCGGTGAGGCGCCTGAGATTGATGGCTGCGTCATTATCAAAGGGGGCTGGGATCTACAGCCAGGGGATTTTATTGAGGTGGATATCACCGACTCCAGCGAGCATGACCTGTGGGGCGAGCCGGTCTGTTGATCTCTGGCGGGATAGCAATAGATGAGTAAGAGCTGTGATTTTCACACCAAGCTGATTCAAGGGCTGCTGCAACCAGCCGCCTGGCCTGCCTCTGTCACTGCGATCAGTCATATCGAAACGCATATCTCCACCGTGCTGCTGACCGGGGATTATGCCTACAAGATCAAAAAGCCGGTTGACCTTGGGTTTCTGGATTTCTCATCACTGGCACGTCGCAAGCATTTCTGTGAGGAGGAGATTCGCCTCAACTCTCGTCTGGCACCCCAGATCTATCTGGATGTTGTGCCCGTTACCGGCACGGCAGACCAGCCGCGTATAGGTGGCTTGGGGCCAGCCATTGAATATGCCGTCAAGATGAGACAGTTTGAACCGGATGCCCTGCTCTCCAACCATCCCGAGCTGCTGACTATTGAGCGGATGGATCAGCTGGCCCGGATTGTGGCCGCTTTTCATAGTCATATTGCCGTGGCGGATTCTGACCAACCCTTTGGCACCATTCCGGCCATCTTTGCGCCGATGGAGGAGAATTTTGCCCAGGCCCGCAAGCTAGTGGATCAGGCTGATGATCAACAGCGGTTGGATCAGCTGGAGCAGTGGAGCAGGGCACAGCTGGAATCCTTACAGGATCTGCTGACGCAACGGCGCACCGGAGGCTTTATCCGGGAGTGTCATGGGGATATGCATCTGGGCAATATCGCACTGGTGGATGATGAGATCCTGATTTTTGACGGGTTGGAGTTTGCCCCCGCTCTGCGCTGGATTGATACCATAAGCGAGATTGCGTTTCTGATTATGGATCTGCAGGAGAAGGGCAAGGCAGATCTGGCGCAGCGATTCCTGAACAGCTATCTGGCGATTACAGGTGATTATGAAGGTCTTAGGCTGCTGCGATTTTATCAGCTCTACCGGGCAATGGTGCGGGTCAAGGTTGATCTGATTCGCCTGCAACAGCCGGGGCTCTCTTCAGCGGATCAAGCGGCCGTGCAGGCCGATTACCGAGCCTATCTGACCCTGGCAGAGGGTTACACCCGCAAAACAACCCCGGCGCTTATCATTACCCACGGCCTCTCTGGCTCCGGGAAAAGCACCGTTGTGATGTCGCTGCTGGGCACGCTCTCTGCGATTCAGCTGCGCTCGGATATTGAACGCAAGCGTTTGGCCGGGCTGGCGGCAGGCTCTGACAGCGGCTCTGGCCTGCATCAGGGGATCTACTCTCCACAGATGACAGCGGAGACCTACCGGCGTCTGAAAGAGCTGGCAGCCATTGCCATCAAGGCAGGTTTTGTTGCTGTGGTTGACGCGACCTTTCTTAAACACGATGATCGCCAACCCTTTTATGCGTTGGCTCAGCAGCTGGATGTCCCTTTTTTGATACTTGATTTTCAGCTGCCGGAGGCGGTTTTGCGACAGCGCATTGAGCAGCGTCTGGCAGCAGGGGGCGACCCTTCTGAAGCGCATCAGGCGGTGCTGGATGCCCAGCTGGTTACCCAGGAGCCATTGACGGCATCGGAAGAGGCACTATCCATCCGGGTTACGCCGGAGAAAAGCGATTGTGCTGCTGAGGTTTTGTGCCGCCTGCGCTCTTCGGCTTTAAGCCAAGTGCCCTGGATGTCTGGCGGGGCTACCTAAAGCGCCTGCTTTTTGTAGCCCCGCACTCCTGCGCTGGCTTAATTTCCGGTTAGCTTTCTCTCTGCCTCACGGTATTTTTCAGCGGTTTTTGTGATGATCTCTGGCGGCAGCTCAGGTGCGGGTGCCTTTTTATCCCAATCCAGGGTCTCCAGATAATCACGCACAAACTGCTTATCAAAGCTGGGCGGGCTGATGCCGGTGCGGTACTCCTCAATGGGCCAGAAGCGGGATGAATCAGGGGTCAGCGCCTCATCAATGATGTAGAGTCGGCCATCATCATCCTGTCCAAACTCAAATTTGGTATCAGCAATGATAATGCCTTTGTCCCGTGCATAGGCGGCCGCCTCGGTGTAGATCTTCAGGCTGATCTCTCGCACCTGCTGTGCCAGCTCTTCCCCGAGCAGATTGACTGTCTCTTCAAAGCTGATGTTCTCATCGTGATCGCCGATCTCTGCCTTGGTAGAGGGTGTGAAGATGGCTTTGGGAAGCTGCTCGGCCTGGCTCAGCCCTTCAGGGAGCTGAATACCACACACAGCGCCGCTCTTCTGGTAATCCTTCCAGCCTGAGCCAATCAGGTAGCCGCGTACGATGGCCTCGATGGGGAGGGGCTTGAGTCTGCGCACGACAATGGCGCGATCTCCCAATGCCGCACGCTGTTGTGCATCAGGCACGACCTCTTCCAATGGGAGGTCTGACAGGTGATTCGGGATCAGGTCGGTTGTGCGTTGAAACCAGAAGTTGGCTACGCGGGTGAGCACCTCACCCTTGCCGGGAATGGGCTGGGGGAGTATCACATCGAAGGCCGAGAGACGGTCTGAAGTGACAATAAGCAGGTGCTGATCATCAACCTCATAGATGTCTCGAACCTTGCCTCGGTTGAGCAGCTTCAGGTGTGAAAGATTGGATTCAAAAAGGGCGGTGGATTCAGTCATGGCTCTATTTGCATTGGAAAAAGGGGAAGGGATTATACCGTAATCGTGCAGATGGGACATTTACTTCTGTGTGAATATCTTATCCAGAGGCAGGGAAGAAAGCCTGCAACAGAGCAAAATTGTCGCCCAAGGCTGGCGGCTTTTGTAACTTAACAATCATGAGCTATGCACCTGCATTATTTGATTCTGTGTAGACCCTAAATTGGTTTCTCCCACTCTCTTTAGCCAAATACAGCGCCTTGTCTGCGGCTTCAATAATTTGCTTGGGCTTGTTTTTACCACTGGGGTTAATAACCGACACACCCGCACTGATTGTTACGCAGTCAGCAACAGAAGAGAACTCATGTTTTATATTCAACCCCTCTATCCCGGCACAAAGCTTTCCAGCAATTTCAATTGCACCATCCAGCGCCGTCCCGGGCAATACCACTGCAAACTCCTCACCGCCATATCGTGCAACAAAATCAGCCGGTCTATATACCGTACCCTCTAATTTTTTAGCTACTTTTTTTAGGCATTCATCGCCACCCTGGTGACCATAGTTATCATTAAACAACTTAAAGTGATCAATATCTATTAAGAGCAATGAGATCGGCGTGCCATCCCTGATGGATCGCTCCCACTCTTTTTGTAACAGCTCATCAAAGCTGCGTCTATTCAAAATATCTGTTAATCCATCATACGCTGATAAGCGAGCCAATTCGGCATTCTTCTTTTCCAGTTGCTCCTGTAGCTTCTTTAACTCAACGATAGCCTCATCTCTCTGTTTATGCGCCAGATAGCTGCGCGAGTGTGCATGTATACGGGCAACCAGTTCGATTTTATCGGGTATTTTTACCAGGTAATCGCTCGCTCCTCTTTCAAACGCATCCTTCTTGATTGCCGGATCCTCTTTGGTAGACAATACGATAACGGGGATAGCCTGTGTACTCGGATTTGCACGGTATTGGCTGAGCAGGGTCATGCCATCCGTATCAGGCATAACAAGATCCTGCAAGATAACCGTTGGCTTGCATTCAATTGCAGCATCAACAGCCTTGTCGGAATCACGGCAATAATGAAATAGAATATCATTCTGATCTGCCAGCATGCGGCGAATGGCCTCTGCAACAATGGGCTGATCATCCACTAGCAAGACACAACTGTCCTGCACAGTCGATTCGGTAATTGAACCATTCAATCCTGCATCGTTTTCAATCACGGCTTTGTCTCACATGCGGCTGAGCAATATAAATCTAATAATTTTTTTGCAATTTGACCCAGTGGCATGATGTCAACTGCGGCATTAAGTTTTGCCGCAGCTTTTGGCATGCCATAGACAGCAGATGTCGCTTCATCCTGCGCTATGGTATAAAACCCTTTTTCCCGGCAATCCAGCAACCCTTGAGATCCATCCCTACCCATGCCCGTCAAGAGTATTGCGGTAACATCCCCTTGCCAATATTTTAGTACACTCTGAAAAAAAACATCCACAGAGGGCCGATATACAAGCTCCGTTGGATACTTTGTATATTCAAGCTGTTGAGCACAATTAATTACTAAATGGTCATTGGTGCCACCCAATAAAATAACGCCACCTTGGGGGGTATCATAATCATTTGCAATTCGCACCTCTAAAGCGCAGTGCATATTGAGCCACCGACCCATATCATTTGAAAACAGCTTATCAATATGCTGTATAACAATAATCGGCACGGAGAAATCAGATGGCAGGGCATTTAGTATCTCCTGTAACGCCTGCGGGCCACCTGCTGAGCAACCAATTGCAATTAATGGATTATTTGAATGAGATGGAGCACGCGAAGAGGTTGCCAGCCTGGAGCTGCGTGGCCTTGGTTTTATAGCGCATTTTTCTGCCGTTAGTTTTGCAATGGTATTGATTTTTGAAAGAAAAAGCTCTTTTCCATTTATAGAACCATCTTGATTTATAGATGGAGCATTAACCGCATCCAACGCACCAAAACCCATTGCAGAAAAAACCTGCGGCGCATACTTTTTAATGCTTGTTGATACGATAAGTATTGGGCATGGGGAACCAGCCATAATTAACCGGGTAGCTTCGACACCTTCCATTACTGGCATAATAAGATCCATTAACACCAGATCTGGCGTATCTTTCTGGCATAAATCAACCCCATCCACGCCATTATAAGCCACCCATATTACCTGATGATCACCTGACTCTTCGACAATGCGACGCAACCCTTCTGCAACCAACAATGTATCATCTATAATTGCGATTCTCATACTGTTGCGTCTCCAATTAACCCTTCAACAGCTTCTCGAAGACTGTTGTCTTGAAAACTGCCTTTTGTTAAATATTGATCTGCACCTGCAGTAAAAACCCGCTCTCTATCTTCTTCCCGATCTTTATATGAGACCACAATGATTGGGATCTTTTTATAGCATTCTTTGGATTTTATTTTGCAAATAAGTTCAATGCCATCCATACGAGGCATATCTATATCCGTTATTATAAGATCAAAATCATATTGATGAATCATATGCCATCCATCCATTCCATCCACTGCCACATCAACATCATAGCCAGATGACTCAAGCATATTCCGCTCAACTTCACGGACTGTTATTGAATCATCAATAACCAATATCCTTTTTCGATTGGACAGATAATCATGGCTTGCTCTGTTTTCAATATCTTTTACAAGGCCAGTTGATATGATTTTCTCAACTGATCGCAGCATGTCATCCATGTCAAGTATTAATATTGACACACCATTTTCAAGAATAGCTGCTGCACTAATATCTTTTAATTTCCCAATCTTTTTTGGCAGCATTTGAACAATCAGACTCTGCTCACCAAAGCACTCGTCTACAACGATGCCATAAGAGGATGACCTGTCACTGATCGTTACAACGGATACAACATCATTTAAAGAGTGATCAGCACGCAAGTTTAATATCTGAGAAGCGGCTATCAATCCAATGTTTTTACCTTCTATATCCAAAAACTGATGGCCATCAACTACTTTTATATCCGATGCATCAACCGAATATACACTGTCAATTCGAGCAAGCGGAAAAGCATACGGCTCACCTCCAATTTTAACCAGCAAACTGGGGATAACTGATAATGTAAGGGGCAGCTGAAGCTGGAAAGTAGTGCCTTCTCCATAGGTTGAAAAGGTGCGGATCACCCCGCCCATCTCTTTAACTGCATCAAAGACAACATCAAGCCCAACCCCGCGCCCTGAAATCTCCGTAACCTCATCTCTGGTTGAAAAACTTGGCAGAAACATAAACTCCAGCAACTCTTCATCAGATAACATCTGCGGGAGATCATCATGAACCAAACCGTTTTTGATGATTTTTTTACGCAAACCATCAATATCAACACCCTGCCCATCATCATTAACGGTAATAAACAGCATGCCTGACATGTGATAAGCAGAAAGACGAATTGTTCCCGTATCTGTTTTACCAAGCGCCCCTCTAATATTTGCTGACTCAATACCATGGTCAATTGCATTACGAAGCAAGTGATTTAACGGCGCTTCAATCTTGGATAAAATCTCCCTGTCAACAAGCGTTCCTTTTCCTTCAATCTCCAATTTAACATTTTTATCCAGCTTTCTCGCAACATCCCTGACAAGGCGTGGAAACCCGGCAATGCAATCACCAAATGGCTGCATGCGGCTAGTAACGACTGCTTGCGAAAGCCGCTTTGAAACACTAATGTTTTTTCTTTCAAAACCATCCAGGCTATTTAATCTATCACCTAGAAGCCCCCTGCAACCTGACGCCATAGCCTGTATATCATGAAGCCTCTCTTGAATTTGTCCATTACTTAAATCATCCATGGCAAGCTCTGTGACATGATCAATTGCTGCAAACAACTCAAACTGCTTGCGCTTAAGTTGAAGCAGTGATTCCGAGTGTTTTCGGATCCATCTTGACCCTTCAGATGCCTCACCCGCAAGCCTCATTAACCTATCTATTTGTAGCGAATCAATTCTAAGATCACTTTTGTTAGCTACTTGCAGTTTACTGTCGACTTTGTTTATCTGCACACCGCTGTCAGGTGAATCTAAACTTCCACCATGCTCAGGCGCTTGCCCACTCTTTTTTTCAAGGCCAATATCAACCTGCTGCTTACTACATTCTTCATCAGAGACAAGAATTGATTTCAGATGGCACTGGATAGCAGTAACTTTATTCTGATTTGCATTCAACCATTGAGGCAATTCTTGTAATGAATTTGCTATCTGCGAAATAAGATCAACACTCTTGAATAATATATCAATGTGATCAGAATTAAGAACCAGCTTGTTGTTTTGAGCAGCAACAAAACAATCTTCCATTATATGGGTGATATCAACCACTGGGTCAATACCAACCATTCTTGCTGCACCCTTTAAAGAGTGAGATGCACGCATAAGTGATTCTAAAGTTTTTGGAGCCAATGGCTCCTGCTCCAAACTTAACAATCCTTCAGAAAGAAGTGCGGACTGCTGCTGCTCTTCCATCTGGAAAAGCTCAAGCATTGACAAGTCCCCAAACCCCGTATCACTCATTCAAATATACCATTGATTAAATCAATCAAGACCTCAAAATCCAGGCAGCTAATATATTTACCACCCCAGTTCAACACACCAAAAACAACATTTTTAGAGTTAACATTGGCTGTTGCTGGTGGCGCAGCTAATTCCTGTGTTGAATAATGGTAAATATCTCGTATTTCACTGACTGGAAAAACATATTTTTCATCTTGATCTGATAGCACAATCATTCTTTTATAGATGTTATTTTTAACATCATGCAAAGAACCGCAACCTCTTTTAATGCCCAGTAGATGATCCAATGATATGCATAGTTGTAATTCTCCTCGAATTGCAACAATACCTTTCAGCTTATCTGAGATATTGTGTGGTATAGAGTGACAATCATTCCATTTAATAACCTCATGAAAATGTTTTGGTGCCAAGCCAAACCACTGCTCACCCAGTCTAAAAGCTACAATTGATTGTAATTTATTTTGCTTATCTGGCACTGCTGATATTTGCGTGCACCAATCTTTTTTATAGCTGGCAGGAGGCTCCCTATCTAACAGCTTTCTTCCCGCTAAAATAAATTTACTACAGTTCCTGCAATGAATGATTTCATTCAAATCAAGGCATGATCTGTCACCTTTTCCTTGTACTCCTATTCTATTCCAGCAGTCGTCAATTTCTAGTTTTTTACTATTGTCATCAATCATCAACCTATTCCTCATTCAATATGCTGACACCTGATCACATGAACTGCTTTGCCTTCATTCTATAATCTGCGGCCTTTGATTCATCACCATTCCGGTCTGCATGTGATGCCAAGTGCATGAGCGATTGATAATGACCTGGCATTAGATGAACTGCTCGTCTGTAATATTTTGCAGCTTCCTGCCTATCATCTTTTGCATCATGTATTACACCTAAAAGACAGAGTACATCCGCTGATATATCCCCTGCCTGAATGGCTTTTTTGCATTTGTCCATCGCTTTATCCAGTCGGCCTTCATCTGCCAATTTCATTGCATCTTCAATAAGAGTGGTATTGGCCAAGCTTTCTTTTATGCTTTCTTCTGGAACCTGTTTTAATTTTGTTATGCAAGGTAGTTTTGTCTTATTTACCACTCTGTCATCACGTGCTGTAGCTTTTCGATCATGATCTGCTTTACTGCTTTGCGCTTTTAAAAAAGCAAATGCATTTGGCCTGTCTATCTTCTTAAATTGCGAACCCGCAATGCAGCCTGCCTCGCCATGACCTATAAACAGAATGCCATCCTCTGACATTAATGCATCTATTTTCTGTAGGGCTTTACACTGTGTGTCTCTATCAAAATAAATTAATAAATTACGGCAAAAAACAATGTCATATTTATTGCCCTCAACAATCTCCATATCAAATATATTTTTATGGGAGAAATTAACTCCATTTTTGATTGAATTGCACAGTTTGTATCCGGCGTCTGTTTTTTTAAAATATCTGTCTCTATTCTGGTTGTTTAGCTCTCTAAATGAATGCTCTGTGTACAGTGCATCTCTTGCCAACCTTAGTGACTCATGTGCAATATCAATGGCATCAATGATGTATTCATTTAATCCATATCCGCACTCTTTTAGCACCATTGCAATAGAGTATGGCTCCTCACCTGTAGCACAGGGGATTGATAATATTCTGATGCTTTTATGGCTTATACTATTTGTCTTGTTTACAACATATTCTCTTAGCAGTTTGAATGCCTCTGCCCCTCTAAAGAACCATGTTTCAGGAATCATCACCTGATCAATCAACAGATCCAGCTCATCACTTGAACTTTGCAGCAACCTATAATATTCAATACAACTGGTGACACCGCAATCCATCATGCGTTTATTAACAGCCTGTTCAATAACCAGGATTCCAACTGAGCAGCTATCAAGCCCAGTGGCTGCTTTGAGATGATCTGCGATTAGTTCTATTGCCATTGGTAAACAACTATGCCGCTGCTTTATTCATGTGCAAATATTTGATCATACAAATCACCAGGCAGCAGCTCATTGACATTTATTTTATGTATCAATCGGCCATTAACCAGCAGTTCATGACCAGTTAATGAGCCATTCTTCAACTTAATTCCAATAGATGCTGAAGGCACATCATCAACATTTACTGCATCCGTAACACGTTCAGCAATAATGCCTATAGTATGCTCTTTATTATTTGGGCAACTTACTTTGGTTAATATTATTCTTGTACTGATTCTGCTTGATGCTGGCTTGTTGATGTACAATTTTGAAATATCCACTATGGGTACCAGTTGTTTCCTGCACTTTGCAAGGCCGGCAATGTAGTCTGGTGTTCGGTGTATCGGCTTTAGTGGTATCACCGGCCATATTTCCAATACTTGAGTTGCCTCTATGCCATACTGGCCTTCTCCAATTGAAAAAAGCAAAAGCAGCATCAAAATATACCAGTACAGTTATCAATCATATTAATTGCTCAGCACTTTAAATCTTGACACCCCGGTTTGCAGCCCATTTGCTGCCTCATTTAATGTCTCAATAGCTGAATTTGATTTTTGCAGAGAGTCTACTGTCTGCCTTGCCGTCTCACTAAGATGTACGATTGCCTGCTTAATCTGATCTGCACCTTGTGACTGAAACTGCATTCCTTCATGCACCGTTTCAAATCGTGGCGTCAATGATTGAACCCGGCTTATGATTTGATTTAGCTCAGAGCCAACCTGGCTTACTTCTTGAACGCTGTCCTGAACATCTTTTGAGAACTTATCAACACTCATCACCCCTGCAGTTACGGCTGTCTGCATCTCTTTAACCATCTGCTCTATGTCCCAGGTTGCTATTGCTGTCTGATCTGCAAGACGGCGTATCTCTGTTGCAACAACTGAAAATCCAAGCCCATATTCCCCTGCTTTTTCTGCTTCAATTGCTGCATTGAGTGATAGCAGATTTGTTTGATCTGCTACCTTTGTTATGGTTGTAACTACGGTATTAATGTTTGCCGCCTTTTCATTAAGCACTTCAAGTTTTGATGCGATCACACCTGATGCAGTTACAATAAGCCGTATTGTCTCTTCCATACGTGCCAGCCCTGCATGCCCACTTTCTGCTGCTGATGCTGTGCTATCTGCAAGATTTGAAACCTCATCCATTGTAGAGAGAAGCTCTTTTGATGTGGCTGAAATTTCGGTAGCCGTTGCAACGATTTCATTGGTTGTTGCAGCCTGTTTTGTTACGGTTATCTCTTGTTGCTTTGCAGTAGCTGCTATCTCCATTCCTGACGATGTGACCTGTATCCCTGATCGTTGAACTTGCGCAATAAGGGCATTGATATTATTAATCATCTCCTGCACACCTGCTGCCAACTGACCAATGGCATCATCTCCCTCTATATTAATTTGCCCGGTCAAATCCCCTTTGGCTGCATTACTTACTGTCTCTAAGATAACATCCACCTTCTCTTGCAAACTGCGAACTGCTTGCCGCTTCTCTTCCATAAGCTTTCTTAAATTATCAATCATTATCTGTACGCCATTGCCTAGCGCACCAATGCCATCATCACTGGTAAAAGTCACCTGCCCTGTCAGATCGCCTTCAGAGGCTTGATTCACAACATCAAGCAGATGGTCAATTTTTTGCATTAAATCCTCTGCTGCTGCTTTATTACGCTCCGTCACATGATTGACATTATCAGCCATGGTGTTAAATGATTGCGCCAAACTCCCTATTTCACTTTTATCTTCAACCTTTGCTCTTATCTGGGTATCACCATCTGCTCGCTTATTTACCACCTCCATCAAGTTGCTCAGTGGAGAGGTGATCCATTTGCGCATAAAAACATTAATAAGAAACAGGCCAATAAGCACCAATACAATATTTGCAGTTGCCGTAAGCTGCGTTTGCTGCATCAGCTCTTCATCCATTTCTGCCAATGAAAAGCTGATTCTAATCGCACCATTCACTGCATTATCCTGCACCTTGTGGCAAGTTAGGCAGTTTACATCACTACTGTTCTTTGATGCTCTGAATGGTATTATCATAGTCAGTATGCGGCCTTCCGGCGTCGATTTTATCTGCTCTATTCTTTCGCCTTGCAACGCTCTTGCATCCAGATCGTCAACCACTATCTCATCTGCATTGCCCTCTCCATATTGAGCAATAACTGGCTGGCCACGCACCACACGCGCCTCTACTATTCCTGGTTGCTTCAGGATTTTTTGCCTCAGGATGCCCCTTTGGTTCATTGTGTCCGTCAGCATCATTGTATTCAGGCTGTCAAAATAGAAATTCACCATGCTCTGTACATGCTGCTCAGTCATTTGGAGAACACGATCTCGCTCCTTAATCGTTGAATAGACTGTAACAATAGATATAACCGATAAAAAAATAATGGTAACGGTTACATATATTTTTGCTCGTACAGAACTTAGAAAGGCTGACATGAATATCCCTCATCTTAAACTCAGCCTGGCAGCAGGCAGCAGCCAAACTGGATATGGATTATGGTTTTTTTAGGAAACCTGATTACTGATGCTCTTTTACAGGCGTAGCCCCGTAGCTAAACTCACACCCATATCAGGCATGGCATCACTCTTTAGAGAATTTTCTTCCCTATCTACAACTATTCATCGACCAGCAATCAGTTCTCTTTAACCTAAATCCTGCAAGTGATCGTCCTTGCAGAGTGTAAGATATTGATTCGTAGAGTGAATGACAACTTTGAGTGTCATCCTTATTGTGATGGCCGAAAAGTTTCATATCGCTATACGGATCAATAGCTTGCGCTATGTGAGTGCGAGCACTTGCAGGATTTAGGTTTAACGCTAAAGTAAAGAAGAGAGGTGGGATTTGGAAAGCGAGGGTTCTTTCAAATAAGGGGGAGAGGTGGTGCCGGCCACCTCTTGTTACATGTAACCAGATCGCTGGCGCACGGCTTCAAACAGTGCCACGCCCGCAGCAACAGAGACATTCAGGCTCTCCACCTGGCCAACCATCGGGAGCTTGACTACGGCATCGCAGGCCTCACGCGTCAGCCTTCGCATGCCCTTCTCTTCCCCTCCCATAATCAGTGCCAGCGAGCCTGTAAGGTCGGTTTGGAAAAGTGTGTTCTCTGCCTCTCCTGCCATACCTATTAACCAGACCCCGGCTTCATCCTGCAACCAACGCAGGGTGCGCGCCAGATTGGTCACCTGCACAAAGGGCACGCTCTCCGCAGCACCACTGGCCACCTTGCAGACTGTCGGCCCCAGGCCAACAGAGCGATCCTTGGGGGCAATCACCGCATGCACCCCTGCGGCATCGGCACTGCGCAGGCAGGCGCCCAGGTTGTGTGGATCCTGCACTCCATCCAGCACCAGCAGGAATGGGGGCACATCGAGTTTGCTTAAAAGTGCTTTTAGTGACGCCTCATCCAATGCTGCGGGAGAGCGGGTGCTTGCCACTACACCCTGATGGTTGGCACCGGCAGGAGCCAGTTCATCCAGTTCATCACGGGAGACCCTGGTCGGTTGCAGGCCAGACTCTTTCGCTAATTGCAGCACCTCCCGGATACGGCGATCTTGCCGCCGCACTTCAATCCAAAGCTCGGTTACCGCGCCTTCATGTTTAAGTGCCGTACGTACGCTGTGCAGGCCAAAGATGATTTGTGGGTGGCTCATTACTTTTGAGCCTTTTTACGCCGTCTGCTTTTGCGCTTGCTTTTACGCTTGCTTTTTACGCTGCTGGTCTCATTTTTGGTGTCACTGTTTGCCAATACGAAGTCTATCTTCTTGTCATCCAGGTTAACCGCAGCCACCTGAATACGAATGGCATCACCCAGCCGATAGACCTTGCCACTGCGCTCACCATTCAGCCGGTGGCCAACCGGGTCAAAGTGATAGTAGTCATTATCCAGCGCTGTGATATGCACCAGGCCATCCACATAGATCTGATCCAGCTCTACAAAGACCCCAAAGGAGTTCACGCTGGTGATGATGCCATCAAACTGCTCACCCACCTTATCCAGCATATATTCACACTTCAGCCAATCGGTGGCATCACGAGTTGCCTCATCGGCTCTTCTTTCCGTGCTGGAGCACTGTTCCCCCAGTGCCAGGAGTTTGGGGTGTGAATACTCAAAATCTTCCGCTGTGCCATCTGCCAGCAGATGTTTGATGGCACGATGCACCAGCAGATCAGGATAGCGCCGGATTGGCGAGGTAAAGTGGGTGTACTCCGGGTAGGCCAGACCAAAATGGCCGACATTGTCCGGCCCATAGACCGCCTGTGCCATGGAGCGCAGCAATACCGTCTGGATCAGATGCCGATCCGGGCGCCCCTGCACCGAGTCCAGCAACTCGGCATAATCCTTGGCTGTGGGCTTTTTGCCTCCGGAGAGTCCCAGTGCAAGTTCATTGAGAAATTCCCGCAGGTCAGTCAGTTTTTGCTCTGATGGTGCCTCATGGATGCGATAGAGTGCGGGTAGTTTTTTTCGCTGCAAGAAGCGTGCTGCAGCTACATTGGCAATCAGCATGCACTCTTCAATCATCCGGTGGGCATCGTTGCGCTGCACCGGCACAATTCGCTCCACCTTCTGCTCATCATTAAACTGGATGCGCGTCTCTGTGGTATCAAAATCAATGGCACCACGCAGGCTGCGGGCATGGTGCAGCACCTTATAGAGTGCATATAACTCATGCAGATGCGGCAACAACTGGGCATACTGACTGCGCAGCTCTGGATCGCGCTCAACCACCATAGCGGCTACCTGATCATAGGTGAGCCGGGCATGCGAGCGCATCACCGCTTCAAAAAAGCGGGACCGTATGATTCGCCCATCCTCTTTACTGATATAGAGCTCGCAGGCCATGCAGAGCCGATCCGTATCGGGGTTGAGCGAGCAGAGACCGTTAGAGAGCACCTCTGGCAGCATTGGAATCACCCGATCTGGAAAATAGACCGAGTTGCCACGCGCCAATGCCTCTTGATCCAGCGCCGATTTGGGGGTGACATAACTGGAGACATCTGCGATACAGACCAGCAGCCGCCACCCCTTGGGGGTCTTTTCACAATAGACCGCATCATCAAAATCACGCGCATCAATGCCATCAATCGTCACCAGTGGCAGATCCCGCAGATCCTCTCTCCCCTGCTTGGCTGCCTCATCCACCTCCTTCCCAAGGGCGCGGATCTCCTCTGCAACCGCCTCTGGCCACTCTACCGGCAGCTCATGAGTACGGATGGCAATGTCAATCTCCATACCGGGTGCCATGTGATCACCCAGCACCTCCACGATGCGGCCAATCGGTTGAGAGCGCTTGGTGGGCTGTTCCACAATCTGCGCCACAACCATCTGCCCATGGGTGGCACCGGCCAAATCACACTCTGGAATCACGATATCAAGATGCAATCGTTTGTTATCCGGCACCACAAAACCAACGCTGCCCTCGTGATGCAGCCGCCCAACAATCTCATGATTATTGCGCTCCAACACCTCCACCAGCGCCCCTTCCAGGCGACCCCGGCGATCCACCCCCACTACGCGCATCACTGCCCGGTCATTATGCAATAACGAGCGCATCTGCCGTGGTGACAGAAAGAGATCATCTCCACCCTCGTCCGGTTTGAGAAAACCAAAGCCATCCTGGTGCCCAATGACACGGCCACTCACAAGATCCTTGCTGTTGACGATACAGAAGCCATTGCGACGATTGCGCACCAACTGGCCATCCCGCTCCATCGCATTCAGGCGGCGGCGCAGTGCCTCCAGGTCATCCTCTTCAAAAAGGCTCAACCGCTCAGCAATAGCGGCGATACCCAGTGGCGCACCGTGCTCAGTGAGCAGATCAAGAATAAACTCCCGGCTGGGAATAGGGTTTTCGTACTTCTTTGACTCACGAGCCTGGTAGGGGTCTAGCTCACGAGCGCTCTTTTTGCCTCGGCGTTTAGCCACGATAGATCTTTTCCTAATGGTTATGTTAAAGGGTATATTAAAGGCTACATTCTACCGTTGACAACCCATTGATGTCCCGGTAAAGTTCGCCAGCTTATCAGGCCACTGCACTTAGCTTGCAGAACCACTCCTCCGCCGAGGTGGTGAAATTGGTAGACACGCTAGCTTCAGGTGCTAGTGGGGGTAACCCCGTGGAGGTTCAAGTCCTCTCCTCGGCACCATAATCTCCTTGTTTTTCAATGCATTAATTGGCGTCGTGACGTAATTTTAGCGTAGCCAGTCGCCTCCATCTGTGGCGGGCAGGGCGGAAAAAACTGCGCGCCTCCGATGCACAGGAACGACCTGGCAGCCAATGCTCTCTAACTTCAGCCCAGCCCCTCAAGCACAAAACCGAATCAGACTTCTGCTGAGAACTTTCCGCAGCTAGGAGCCTGTCCGAGAATAGGAGCCACAGTGAGGAAAAGCTGGATTTGGCCAGATTCCTCCATTATTTTCGTTAAATATGCCCAATATTCGCCTCAAATAATGAAAAAACCTGACTCAAACCAGCTTCCCCTCACCATGACTCCTATTCTCGGACAGGCCCCTAGGCCCTAAAATCAGGCTTCTTCAGAGCAGTTGGGCGTGCGCTCAGGCCGCACCAATGCCAGGGAGATATTATCTGTACCACCCTGTTCCAGAGCCAGTTCGAGCAACAGGTCTGCTGCACGGGGGAGGTCAGACAGGCTCTCTTGAACCACTGCACCGATCATCCCATCTGTTACCATATTAGTCAGGCCGTCAGAGCAAAAAAGATAGGTGTCATCAGGCTCCAGCTCCATCTCGGCACAGGCTACCTCAACCTTGGTTCCCAACCCCACCCCCCGGGTCAATTGACTGCTGGATATACCAGCCGCCCTGGCCTCATGCGCAGTCTTGAATAGACCTGAGTCCATTAAGGATTGCAGCATCGTGTGATCACGGGTCAGCGGGGTCAATCTGCCATTGCGCAGCAGATAGAGCCGCGAATCACCCACATGGGCATAGAACAGTCTGTTCCTGATAAACAGCCCGGCAACCACCGTTGTCCCCATCCCTGCGTGCGTGATGAACTGCTGTGACATATCGAAGATTGCCCGGTTGGCCACTGCCACTGCCTGCGGCAACCAGGCTTGAACCGGAGCGCCGTCATCAACCCTCTGATGCAGCTGATCGACCAGAAAATCGGCAACCTTCTGCACGACCATCTCACTGGCAACCTCGCCCGCCTTGTGGCCACCCATGCCATCCGCCAGAATCACGACCCCATCTTCAGAGAGAAGCCGAACCGCATCTTCATTATTCTTGCGCACCAGGCCACGGTCTGTGCGCACTGCTGCGTTCAATCTATGAGGGGGCGCGGTCATTTTGTGCTGGGAAGATGGGCTGGCAACGGGGCTATTTGAATACTTCGACAGGAATCAGATCCTTTACAAACATCACAACCTGGAACCGCCTCTTTAAGGTGGGGTTGTAGTAGTTGGGGTAGAGGTTGCCATTGGCAAAGCGGATCATCATCCCCTTGGCATAGACACCGGGCGGCACCACCAGCCAGGCCTGCATGCCATCTGACCTCTCCACCTGTAGCAGATTGAACTGCCCGGCAGGCAGATACTCCACCACCTTCACTCTGTTGGGGTAGCTCTGTTGCAGCTGCTGTAACCTGTCGGCCGCTGCTCTCCTGACCCTCTCCGCCTCCTCTGGTCTGCCCCAATAGCCAAGATCACCCTGGCTGTTGAAAAAGGCAAAGGCCACCTCATCGGTCAGCTCCTCACCCACCGAGCCACCCAGGATATAGAGCGCATCCCGATAGACCACTGAACCGAAGGCAGCACGAGCAGCAGGTAACGCCGTGGTCTGCTGCCAGTCCGTGATGGCACCATCTTCCCGCAGGCGAGCTTTCTCGATGCTGGCCAGATGCATCTGGCCATCAATCCCACCCATTGCATAGAGATAGCCCTCATGCATGGCCGCCCCCAGCCCGTATCGGTTTTTGTGCATTGGTACGGTGGTCTGCCACGGAGTAAACATCCCCTCCTCATCCTGTTGCGCCCACTCTACAGAGGCGATGCCCACACCCGCACTCTTGTCATGACCGCCCAGCACATAGAGTCTGTCACCCACACTTTTAGCCGCATGAACATAGCGTGCATACTGCATCATATCAGAGAGCATCTCCCACTCGCCCAGGCTACCATCGGCCCCAATCTTTGCCCGCTCAATGCTGTCCAGCAGCTTGCCACCAAAGCCACCCACAGCGTAGAGATAGCCATTGATATGCACGACATGCACGCAGCGCCTGGCGATATTGAGCCGACCCTTCTCCAGCTGCCAGGCACCAATACTGCCATCCGGGTTGACCTCTGCCCGCTCGACCGAATCCAACAGCCCCTTTACATTGGTACTCGATCCGCCAATGGCATAGATATAGCGCCCAATATGCACCACCCCATGATAGGCGCGCCCCACATTCAGCTCATGTTCGGCATATTGCCAGGCTGAAAGGCTCCCGTCCGGAGCGATGCGACTCTGCTCAATACGGCGGATATAGTGCTCTTTATTGGTGCCGCCAATCAGGTAGAGGCGATCTTGAATCATCAGTGCCGCATGCCCGGTACGTGCCATAGAGAGTGCAGGCCCACTCCGCCAGCCCGGAATCCAGACCTGTTCATCCGCACCAGCAACAACCGGAGATTGAAACAAGGAGAGGGTCAGAAAGAACCAGGCAGCGTGAGGCACGATTTTAAATATTCTCATATCAACAGTGACGAAATCATCAGAAGAGGTAATCCAGTACCAGGCCTGCAAATATGATGGCACCCACATTGTTATTGTTCAAAAAGGCGGCAAAACAGCCCTTTTTATCGCGCTCGCGTGTAATGTATTGCTGATAGAGAAACAGCAACGCAGCGGCAGCCAGCCCAATATAGTAGATCGCACCCAGCTCAGCATTGATGCCCACCAGCAGCAGGATGCCCAGCATGGTCAGCTGCAAGATCCCGATAATAATCAGATCCATATCACCAAACAGAATCGCCGTTGATTTCACACCGATCTTCAGATCATCATCGCGATCAACCATCGCATATTGTGTATCGTAGATCAGCGCCCAGATCACCGTTGCCACAAACAGCAACCAGCCCACCGGGGCAACACTCTCCGTGAGCGCGGTAAAAGCCATCGGAACGGCCCAGCCAAAGGCCGCACCCAGCACCAGTTGTGGAAGATGGGTATAGCGTTTTATGAAAGGATAGACCGCAGCCAGGGTGACTGCGACAAATGACATCAGTATGGTTTGCCAATTCAGCAACAGCACCAGCAGAAAGGCCAGCGCCACCAATACACCAAAGACACCCAGCGCCTCTTTAGGGGCGATCAGACCGGCTGCGACAGGGCGGTTTTTTGTGCGCTCGACCTTGCCATCAATCTTGCGGTCAGCATAATCATTGATGGCGCAGCCTGCCGAGCGCATCAGCGTCACCCCGATAACAAAGACCACCACCACACCCCAGTCGGGCTGCCCCTCACCGGCAATCCACAGGGCCCACAGTGCGGGCCACATCAGCAGCAGGATGCCAATTGGGCGGTCGGCCCGTATCAATCGGGCATAATGACCCAGGCGTTCACGCCAGGAAGATGGCGAGGCTGCATTCAACTCAGGCTGGGTCACGGCTTTGGCTCTCCGCTCACCAACGGGATCTCCGGCAAAAATATCTCATTCACCAGCAGCGGCTTTCCGGCCAGATAGAAGAGCGTGCGCCGCCCCCACAGCTCGGTCGGCTTCTGTTGCAGACTGTTGGCAGCCGCCGCAAACAGGGGATGGCGGGGTTGCAGCCGGGCGATCTGAATCGGGCCACGCCGCATGCCGGGATCAGAAAACAGAACCGCACCCAGCGGCTTGCTGCCAAGATTGGCCAGCCGACGGGCAGAGCCACGCAAGCTGCTGGCCGGAATCAGGGTGCGCGCAAAGACCCAGGGGGTGTCACGCCCAAGCAGCTCAACCTCTCGCACCAGCGCCGTCTCGGCCCGGCGTGTACACAGCAATTGACTCTCACTGTAGAGCGGACGTCCCCACCCCTGGCGCAACAGCCGCACCCGGAAGGCACCCTCACTGGCCTTCACCAACCGGCTGGTCAGCGACCCGCGGTCGAGCAGCCAATCCTCCATGCCCTTTGGCACATCGGAGCCACGGTAAACCTGCCAGCTGCCCCAGTTGGGTTCAAGGTTGGCGTAAGATCTGTTCTCTGAACTCAAGATTTTTTCCAGCAGCTATTAAAATTAAGGGGAAGAATTATCGCATAAGTTTTACCCAAGATCCGTGATTGATTGCAGCTCCTTCAGCAGCAACAGCAGGCCATGCAGGAGCGACTGCCGAGTGCTATATTGGCTTCACATCAACTAAAGCCCAAGCCATGAAAACCACATATAGCCAGATCACCCCTTATCAGACCAAAGATGGCTCGCTCATCCGGGAGCTGCTGCACCCCGCTCACCATAACATTGCCAACCAAAGCCTTGCAGAGGCTATTGTGCCGCCGAAGAGCTGCACCCATCTGCACCGACACCACCAATCGGAAGAGATTTACCACATAACCTCTGGAGAAGGGTGGATGCAGCTTGGCGATAAAGAGTTCCCGGTTCAGGCAGGTGACAGCATCTGTATTCCACCTCAAACCCCGCACAAGATAGGCAACAGCAGCAGCTCACCCCTGGTCATACTTTGCTGTTGCGCCCCACCCTACTCGCACGCAGATACCGAAATACTGGATCAACCCCCTTAACCACCAGGGAAAACTTATATTTTCCAAAGATATGCCGATAGTGTTAAAGGAGATGGAGATACCAACACACTATCTGTTCATCATGGCCGAAGTGTTTTTTACAACACTGGGGCTGCTTATTGTCCTGATCTATCTCTATATAAAATCAGATAGAGAGTGGCAACTGCTGGTTCACCGCCTTCAGGATGAACTGCTCGATTTCAGAAACCTGTACCGGGAAGAGAAAGCGCGGGGTGATGTCATAAGAGAGCTGCTGCATAACAACATCAGCGCCTTAAAAAAGGCAGAGGAGGCCGCAGAGAAATATCTGGCAGAGATCGCCAGCCTCAAGGAGGAGATTGAAAACCTGCATCAATCTGAAAAGTTGCGCAGCGAGATAGCCAACCAGCTCATCACCAGCAAAACAGAGGCTGAACGACTCACTGTAGCGATTTGTGAGCATGAAAAAACGGCTGACCAGTTACAGCAGACCATCCATACCCTGGAAGATAAAATTGCAACCCTGACGCATTCACCACAGGCCGAAGCCACCCCTCCAGAAACCGATCCCAACGACCAGAACAGTGATCTGCAAACCAATGGATCAATGGAATTTGAGCGACTCAAAGCAAAAGCTGACAAACAGCAGGAGACCATTCGCGAGCTGGAGCTGGAGCTCATGAAACTGGGTTACAAAAATCCCTCAAAACTGATAGAAAACAGCCAGACAGAAAGCCAGCATGACCACCAGAGTATGAAGCAGATGCTTAATGAGTCTGAGACCTGTGTAGAGCTGCTGGAGAATGAGCTCTCTGAGTTACAGAGCAAGATAAACACCCTTGAAGAGCAAACCAAAACTGAATCAACAGCCCAGCAAGGCAACAGTGAGACTCAGCGGTTGGAGCAGATGCTCAAAGAGTCAGAAACCTGCAATACGCTGCTTGAAAATGAGTTGGGTTCACTGATGCAAAAAGTGCGGCTGCTGGAGGAGAAAGAGACCCCACCCAAAGAGACGGTTTACTATGACATATAGCCATACACCAAGCCTGACTGAACATTAATAGGCTATGATTACGGTATAATTTATGAGACCAGCAAATCATGCAATCTGAACACGCCGCACCAACTCTTCAGCAGCAGGCCGCTATCGGCAATGACCTTAGAAAGATCATTAATGATGCCAAATTTCGCGAAGGCGTTGCCTGGAACAGCCGCAGCTTTCAGGCCGGTGAGCAGATATTGAAGGAGGGGACAGAGGGGCGCTCACTCTTCCTGATCGAGTCCGGTGAAGTCAGGGTCATGGTCACCCTCAAGATTGAGCGTCGGGTTCGCCCCGGCATTTGCGACCTGCATGCCGGT
>Ga0256839_1001927_pt1 | contig 24204 bp, 15 predicted proteins | sample 354166metaG_FD_185968 | JGI IMG/M metagenome (GOLD analysis project Ga0256839, IMG submission 185968) | Hydrothermal vent microbial communities from Mid Atlantic Ridge, Atlantic Ocean - 354-166 | ecosystem: Environmental > Aquatic > Marine > Hydrothermal vents | place: Atlantic Ocean: Mid... | reverse complement strand
GGGGCATCCGCCGAAACAGCAGGTCTTGATGGTGGGAGATCAACTGGCCACCGATATTGCCGGAGCTAACCAGATGGGCATCCCCAGTTGCTGGGTACACCCTGCAGCCAACCGGACGTTAACGCATCCGATTCAACCCACATATGCCATTACCCGCTTTGACAAATTGCTGCATATTGTGCAACCGGACGCAGATCCCCAAACGCAATAGCCCCTGCCACGTAAGCCAAACGACGTCCACACTGGCGTCCCTGAACGGACGCTGTGTTTGCATTCCATTAGCCACTGGATGGCGTCCTGACATGGTCAAACAGTCTTTTGTAACATCCCAATTACGAGAGCTATCCCTTAACTGCAGCACCCAGTGAAATGAGACCGCGACAAGGTATGATGCTATTAGTCTATGATATTAAATAGCTTTTTCGGAAACTCATTATGCGCAATTACGGACTGTAGAGTGCCAGCGGAGCCGCTTACCCTCATACCAGACCTAGGAGGGCATTCAACTTTAATCCATTGAGGTGTTGCCCCATTGATATCTACTATCTGTTCAAACTCCTCAGTGGAAAGAATACAGACAGTCGTTTTACCACATATAAGACATAAAAATGACTCTTGATCAGAGCTAATGTCAGCAACAACAGTATTTATATCGTCCGGTTGGAGCGTAAATGACCACGGTGAGTCATCCTTGCCTGTGTGTTTTACCAACAATCGTTTATTGTGATTAATCTGATAATGCCCATATTTTTCATCAGCTTTATTTAAAGCAGTAAAAAGAGGGTGTTCCACTATTTGTGTAAGTGCAGCCCCATGAAACAAATCTTTATTTTGAATTTTCATATATTCCCTACTCGACATTAAAAACATAACGATGGCAAAGCGATTTCCATTCTAGCAATCCCGGGCAGCAGGTAGAACTGAGATTTATCTCCAGAAGCTTGATAGGCATCACCTGTCTTCAGCAGTGCTAAGTCTGACTTCTGTTATTTTTAACTTAACACTTTGGCTTGGTTGCCAAAGCTCTGCCGGTGTCGATGTTTTTGTTTTCATGCTTTCATGTATGTATAGGATCATTAACGCTTTTTCATCCGCTCAGTTTCGCAATAAGCGGCGCCAGAAAGGTGCCGCTTGGCACGTCAATTCACAGTCACCTGGGAAACACCCATGGCCACCGGTGCCGAGCGGCCATTGTTTTGCCACAGGCTTTGCATATAGGCGCCGCGCGTTTGATTCGCCGGGCCCACTGTCAAATTACGGTTGCACAGGGCGTTTTCCGACGGCAAATTGTTGTTGACTGCTTCAGTGGCCAGAAAGTCGATATATTCCTTGCTGGCGGTCTGATAGTTTAATGTGGCGGTGACGATAACCGGCAAGGTCGCGCCATTCAGCGGTATGCTGTAATTGGTGATATCCCAGTTCACCAGTTCCGCGGAATGCTGCGGATTGGCAGGATAGCTATATGCCACTGGCTTCATTTCAATATTGGAGATAAAACCCAGAGGCGGAATGCGGTTATCCTTGGCCACGCAGTTGTTCAGCATAAAATGGAACAGTTTGCGTCCGCCAGGTTCTTCAGTAACACATTGGCTGCCATCCCAGATGCCCTGCAGGGTTTCATAAATCTTGATTTGGCTGTCATGGGTCAAAACTGCCGTGGCCGGATCATAGGCGCCGGATTCCCAGATGAGGTTATTGTTGGCATCGCGGGCTTGTACGTTCAGCCACATGCGACGGCCCTCTGGATAGCCCGTGGGGAGTTTGTGCCCGGTCAGGTTGGTCACCTTCACTTGAACCTGGGCAATGCCATTACTGACGCCATTCAGCTGGGTTTCCACCAGCGCACTGCGATTTTGCAGCATATCCAGAGCATATAACTGGGTGCGGTCAAAGGCCGCTTCCCGTCCCAACGCAGCGCCATAGGCCGATTTCAACACTGCCGGCATCCAGGCATTACCCCCGGCAAACTGGTGGATGGGCAGGTTTCCTGCCCGGCTGCCCTGGTCGCGAATACTGCACGCCCGGGCCAGTACATCGGTGCTGTTATCCATGTGGCAGCTTTGACAGGATTCTGTTTCGGCAATGGCCGGAATATCATCCGTGACCAATGACTCACCCAGGCTATCCCGGAAAATCAGGTCGCCAAAGCGGCTGTTAAGCCATTCGTCATAAGTGCGCTCAATGGGCATGGCCAGACCCGTATCGGTACCATCGGTGTCAATCAGTGTTTTGGCAAAGCCGTTGCTGGTATCCGGTGAGGAGACATTGTGACAAGCCCCACAAAACTGACCGGTTTGAATAAATTCCGAATAAGCCCACTCATGCGGCGGGCCGGAGTAAGTGCCATCGGGATAATTGTACGGACCTTTGCGGCATGGTCCGTTGCCGCCGTTGACACAAGCCTGGTCATCGACCCAGGTATTGGCGTTGTTGGTCATCAGCGCCTGCCCCTGAGGCCCGGTTTGTTCTACCCGGTGGCAGAAATGGCAGGTAACGCCTGAGTAGTCATTGATGCCATTGTCCGCCGCATCTAATGCGCCCTGCAGTTGACAACCTGTGGCGCCAAATGGATCAATGCTGCCATTGGTTTTCTTGGCGGCATTGCCGCGATACCAGCCACGGTTGGTGTGACAGCGAAGACAGAAGTCACCCACGCCTGGCACGTCGTTATTGGCCACATCCAAAGCCGCCCAGAATAACGGATCCCGGGTGGCATTGGCCATCATGGAACCCGCCCAGGTGGGCACAGGCAAGTTATCGCTGTCCGGCGGAGAAAAGCCTGCGTGACAGTTGGCGCAATTTTGTGCTGGCATCAGGCCAAAATTCAGCCCGGGCTGGGTGCCGTGCGGAGTAAAGTCAGTGGCCGCGCCAGCCGGGGTCTTGCCAAGAGGCTCGGAGAAGCTTAATTGGTGATACGCCATGAGTTGTGTCTGCTCATCAGCCATAACCACCATGGTTGATAGCAGTAGCCAGATACCAACAACCCAGCACAACTTCAACAAAACCCTGTGCATCACTCACCTCTTTTTTATGGCTATAGCCGTTTTCAATAGTCTAATACATCGCTGTCAAAAAACAGCATGCATTAGATTACGCTAATGTAGTCACTGACGCTTGTCAATATTCATGCGTGAAAAGTCAGCAAAAAACCGCCGCCACAGACTAATTTCCTACAAAAGCCACAACAGCTTCGTAATCGCCTTCCAGATAACCGCCACTGCCACTGTGCTGCCGGTTTACCTATACTGAGTCTCGTTGTTCAGGCAGAGAGCATGCTCACGCCAACAACTCACACATGACCCACTATTTAATTATTTGGAGACATTATGAAAACATTGACCAACACCCTTCTGCTCGCCCTGCTTATGGCGACTAGCGGCGCTTTTGCCAGCGTTAACATCAATACGGCCGATGCGCCCACCATTGCCAAGGAGCTCAAAGGTATTGGAGAGAAAAAGGCCCAGGCGATTGTCAACTACCGCAAGCAACATGGGCCGTTCAAAACGGTTGAAAGCCTGACAGAAGTCAAGGGCATCGGTTTGAAAACCGTGGAAAAGAACCGCAGCCTGATTAAGCTCAGCGGAAAATAATCACTCACTCTCCACACAATAAACCCGGGACTTCCCGGGTTTATTTGTTTCAACAGTATTTATGGGCTATATTTTTTTTCCGCCTGACGCCCTGGGTGTAAAGCGAATCAGAACAGATCGAGCCCAGTTCACCCGCTGAAAAACCCAATGGTGCAAATCATCCAGCCATACATAAAGGCTGGGCAGTACCAGCAAAGAAATGAAGGTTGAGAACAACAAGCCGCCGATAATTGCGCGGGCCATGGGAAAATATGGCGGACCGCCATTGCCGCCAACCGTGGATGTACTCACTGCCAGTGGCACCAAGCCCATGACAGTCGTGGCCACCGTCATCAAAATGGGACGCAGCCGGTCTTTGCCGCCTTGTATCACTGCCCCCTCGCGAGACAGCCCTTGCTGGCGCAACTGGATAATGTGGTCGATAAGGACAATGCCATTGTTAACCACGACACCAATCAGTATCAGTATCCCGATCATGGCCATCAGACTGAAAGTGGTGCCTGTCAGGTAAAAAAACCAGTACACGCCGACAATGGAAAAGGCAATCGAGGTGACCACCACCACAGGAAACAACACAGACTCGAACACCGCGGCCATAATAATAAAAATCAAAGCCACGGCAATCAGGATATTGCGCGACATTTTCTCCATGGTCTGCGTGTCGCGATCAAAATCTTCACCAAAAGACCAGTAGTAACCCGAAGGAAAATGAATCGTGTTCATTTTTTTAGCAATGGCCTGGCGAAGCTGGCCCATATTGCTGTTTTTATCGGCTTCCAGGCTGATGCCAATCGTGGATATGCGGTTTCGGCGTTGCAAGGACTCCGCCGACATGTGGCTGTCTACCCGTGCCACGGTCTCCAGAGGCACCTGCCGTCCATCCGTGGTTTTGATGGGTAATTTGAGCAACTGTTCAGCCTGAAACCGGCCTTTTTCATAAAAGCGGAGAATCACCGGAATTTCGCCGTCGGCTGTTGTAAAGTCCCGCAAATTCATTCCCCGCAGGGCCACGGACACGTTGCGAGCCAGGGTTTCCGGGTTGACCCCGGCCAGCATGGCTTTGTCGCGATCCAAAATGATACGCAATTCCTGTCGGGGATTGCGCACATCTTCCCGAACGCTCTTAATCCCTTGAATATCCTTTAGTGCTAGGCGGACTTGGGGCAACAACTCCCGGAGTTTCTCTGTAGAGTCCCCCTTAAGGTAGACCTTCATGCCCTCCCCGCCTGTGCGGCTACGCCAGCCAAAAGCGGGCTTGCCTGTGGCAATGGCAGGCAAACCTTCGCGGATTTTCTCCTTGATAATGGCCACGGACTGATGGCGTTGTTCATCGGGCTTCAGGCGAATACCCGTGGTGGCAAAGCCATTTTCCGAGTAATAGCTGTACACAGATTCCAGCTCAAATTCATTTTGATGTTCGAATAAATAGCTTTCGATACGATCTACATCTTTTTTCAATCGCTCCAGGCTGTAATTGCCATCCAGGTGGTAATTCAGCCAAAGCGTGCGTTGCGCGCTGTCCGTAAACATTTCCACCTTGACGCCGCCAAGGGGAATCACCGCCGAGGCGGCAATGAGCATGATTCCCACGGCGGTCAGATACCGGTGATGCAAGGTAAAAGCCAGCCAGCGGCCATAAGCCCTTTTCAGGGATTCGACCCAGCGTGCGCCCTGGCTAAGGCGGCGGGCATTGGGTAAACGGGAGATCATGAGGGGAATAACGGTCAACGCCATGAGCAGGGAAATCACCATTGCGCTGATAATGGCTGCGGCCACATGGCTAAGAAACAGGGAGATTTGGTCCTGTTCACCAAACAAATTGGGCAAAAAAACGCAAATAGACGTTAATGTGCCGGCAAAAACCGGCAAAATCACATCCGCCAAGCCCTGATGGATGGCCTGCCTTCGATCACGGGGGCTATCACCGGCTGCAGCCAACCGGGTAAAAATGCTTTCACTGACCACCACAGCGTTATCCACCAACATGCCAACAGCCAGCATCAAGCCCATCAAGGTCAGAATATTGAGCGTATAGCCCATAAAGTATAAAACGCCCAGGGTAATGGCGATGGAAACCGGGACAGACAAGGAAACAATCAGCGTGGTGGGCATATCCCGCAAGAAAAGATAGAGGACCGCCAGCGCCAGAAACACGCCCAAAAAGCCAGCCTGTAACAAGTCATTCAACGACTGGGTGACGCCCTCAGGCTGATTGTCGAAAAAAAACAGCTTGATGCCCCGCATTTGCGGCAGTTGACCGATACGCTCGATTTCAGCCATCACCCGGTCACCGACCTCCACCAGATTGGCGCCGGATTCCTTGTAAATGTCCACACCAATGGCATAACTGCGGTTCAAATGGCGCGCATAGTCACGATCGCCATTCACCAGTTTCACGCTGGCCACATCCTGCAAGCGAATACCGGCGGCGTTCAGAACCAGGTTCCGCAGTTCGTCAGGACTGTGCAGTTGCCCCACCGGGACAACCCGCACCTGCCGGGTATGATTTTTCACAGAACCGGCTGGCAAGGCAAAGTTGGCATCTTGCAAAGCAGCAATCAGCTCATTGAAGCCGATATGATACCTTTCCAGTAACAGGGGATTCAGGATGATTCGCAATTCACACGGCTCGATGCCTTGCAAGTCCACCCGGGCCACACCCTTGATCCGTTCCAGCGGCTGAACCAGATAACGGTTTAACAAGTCATAACCGTTTTCCAGATCCACCTCTCCGGATATCCGCAAATTCATAATGGCCTGGTCACTGGTATTGAATTTCTGAACAAGCACACGCCTGACATCAGAAGGTAAGCGGGAACGCACCCGGTCGACTTGCTCCTTCACCAGCAACAGCTTTTCATCCAGGTCTTCTCCCTGTTTAAAGCGCAAAGTCACATTGGCGCCCCGGCTGTCGGCCGTGCTGCGTATGTTCTTGACCCCGCCAATGGTGGCCAGAGATTCTTCCAGAGGGCGCACAATGGCTCGCTCCACTTCTTCGGGCGTGGCCAAAGGATAAGGCACGCTGACATTCACAAAAGGCGCGTCAATATCCGGAAAATATTCCAGCGGCAACAATCGGCCGGCAATCAGACCAATTGTCAACAAAGACAAGAACACCATGCTGACAGTCACCGGGCGATTGAGGGAAAAGTCAATAATCGGATGATTGCGATGGGTCATTTCACTATGCCTGTGAGCCTGAAGCATTCGCCGCACCAGCATTTTCCGGCGAAGACTCATCTACCCTAAGCGCTGTATACTTCACCGAAAACAGAGAGTAAACCACAGGAATCACCACCAAAGTCAATACGGTGGCCACCATTAGCCCGCCGATGACGGTAATAGCCATGGGCTGGCGTATTTCCGCACCCGACTGGCTGGCCTGGCTGACCAGCGCCATGGGCAGCAAACCCAGCACCGTAGTCACCGTTGTCATCAGGATCGGCCGCAAACGCTGCTTGCCGGCCTGGATAATGGCTTCCTTGACAGGTGCGCCGCGAGCCTGTAACTGCTTGATCAGATCAATCAGCACAATGGCGTTGTTGACCACGATACCGGCGAGCATAATCACGCCAATAAAGACAATGACACTGATTGGCGTCGCAGTCAGGTACAAGGCCCAAATGACCCCGATCAAAGCCAACGGCACAGTCAACAGAATCACAAACGGGTGCAATAACGATTCAAACTGCGAAGCCAGCACCATATAGACCAGAAACACCGCCAGCCCCAAAGCAAACAGCAACGAACGATAGGATTGCTGCATATCCCGGTTTTGACCGGCCATATGCCAGCGCACCTGTGAATGCAGCGGCAACTTTTCCATGGTCTGCTGGACATCACCGACCACCTCGGCCAAATCCCGGCTTTTGTCCAGATCGGCGCTGATCACCATGACCCGATTCTGATCCCGGCGCATAATCCGCCCCGGGCCCTCGCTCTGCTCCAGTTGCGCCACACTGTCCAAAATAATGGGGGTATCGGCACCCGGGTTAATGATCAACTGTTTCAGATCCGCCAGGGAGCGCCGCTGGTCATCTTTTGAGCGCACCAGTATATCGATTTTTTGATCCTGCCAGTGAACACGGGTTTCATGCTTGCCAAGAATGCGATTGACCACCACATCAGCAACCTCACGCACCTTTTTGCCCAGTGCCGCCAGCTTTTCCTGGTCAAAGTGGATACGTATTTCCGGCTGCCCCCGGCGAACACCGGAATCCACATTCACCAAACCGGGGATACCTTCCAGCGCACGCGCGGCGGTAAGCGCATCGGCCCGCAAATGAGCCAGGTCATGGCCGGTCAGTTCCACTTCCACCGGTTTGGCCAGCTCAAAAAATGCCCCGGATGGCAGCTCCGCCTGTATCCCTGGCTGTGCCTTGAAAGCCTGAATAACCGCCTCGGCAAAATCACTTTTTGACACGCCGGGTTTGAGACGAAACACGGCCTCACCGACATTCTCGCCGCCCAACGTGGCGGCAGCATCCAGGCGGTTGCCCTGGCCTGCGGTCGCAAACACAAACTCCACTTCTGCCTGGTTTTTGAACTGCCCGGCGATGCGTTTGAGAACCGCATCGGTGGCTTCGATGGTTTGCCCTTCAGGCAGGCGAAAAACAACACGTAACCGGTTTTCGTCCAGATCCGGAATCAGGTTCATCCCCAACCGGGGCAACAGCAAAAGGCTCATCAGCAATAGCGTCACCGCCAGTAGCAGCACCTTCCACGGGTGTTGCAAAGCCCAGGGTAGCAGGCGTCCATAAGCAGACGAAATCCGCTCCACCAGCCATTGCATGGCCACAGAAGGATAATGGAGTATCGCCCTGATAACACCCACAAAAATACGCCAAATACCCCCAATAACAAGCGCCAGAGTATTGAAAACCCCATTGAACAGCGCACGGCGACCACGTTGCAGCCATCGGCCTGGCCGTGTTTTTGGGGAATAGCCCGACGGAAACGAGTTGGGAGACCGTCTGCCAAGTGATTTTTCCGTCGCGCCATTGGCCCTGGGCGGAACCTGTTGTCTGGACTTTTTGTGCCGCGCGCCCAACGAGGACAGCATGGGTATCAAAGTCAAAGCGATCAACAGGGACACCAGCAACGTAAAAGTCACCGTTAGCGCCTGGTCGCGAAAAAGCTGCCCGGCAATGCCCTGAACAAAAACCAGGGGGAAAAACACCGCCACCGTGGTCAGCGTAGACGCGACAAGTGCCCCGCCCACTTCTTGCGTTCCGGTTTTCACTGCTTCTTCCTGGGCATATCCCTGCGCGCGTTTATTGGCGATATTTTCCAGCACCACAATACCGTTATCCACCAAAAGCCCGATGGCCAAGGCAATACCGCCCAGCGACATGATGTTCAGGCTGATATCCGCCTGGTACATGAGGAAAAAACCGGCAATCACCGAAACCGGAATCAGCGTGGCAATGACCACGGTGGAACGCATATCGCGCAAAAACAAATAAATCACCAATACCGCCAGCAGCCCGCCCATGATGGCTGCCGTTATCACATTGTCAATGGCCCGGGCAATAAAGCGAGATTGGTCTTCAATGACTTTCAGCGTCACGCCCGCAGGCAATTGACGTTGCACCCGAGGCAGTTGCGCCTTAACCGCATCCGCCACTTCAACAGTATTGGCATCGCCCTCCTTGTAAATGGCGATTTCAACGGCTTCAACGCCATTGAACCGGTTAATGGCCTTGCGGTCTTTATGACTGCGGCGGATTTCAGCCACGTCACGCAAATAAATCGGCACGCCATCGCGAATGCTGATAATCAGGTTTTGGATATCATCCAGGTTTTTGAACTGATTGACCGTGCGCACCAGAAATTTCTGCGTGCCTTGCTGAATGGCGCCACCGGACAGGTTGATATTTTCCTGTTTCAGCCGTCGGGAGATTTCCGCCACACTCAAGCCCAACCGGGACAGTTTGTACTGATCCACCAGAATCTGGATTTCCTCTTCCAGCCCCCCGGAGACCTGTACGGCCGCCACCCCGGCAATCGGCTCCAGTTTTTTCTTGATAATTTGTTCAGAAAAGCGTCGTAATTCCTTGAGTTGGCTGCCTTTTTCCTTTCCCATCAAAGCCAACCGAAGAATCGGCTCATTGGCAGGGTTAAAACGCAACAGAACCGGCTGAGTGGCCTCAAGTGGCAATTGCAACAATCCCAGCCGGTCACGAATATCATAGGCCGCCTGCTTCATGTCTGTATCCCAGCCAAACTGGAGCCGAACATCAGCCTGCCCCGCGGTGGATACAGACTCAATGCGTTTCAGCCCCTTGACCACGCCGAGATTCTCCTCCAGCGGACGGGTTAGCAGGGTTTCCACCTCCTCTGGCCCCGCCCCCGGCAGCTCCGAACGGACAGTGACAGTGGGGTATTCCAGCGTGGGCAACAAGGTAAAACGCATTTCGCTCAAGGCAATCAGGCCAAAAAGAATCAACGTAATGGCCACCATGGAGACAGTGACCCGGCGCTTCAGGGACAAATTGACCAGGGACTTAATCATAATGAATCACATTGACGCGTGCCTCGGCACTAAGATTGTTTTTGCCGGTGGTTACCACTTTGTCTCCCGCTTGTAAACCCGTCAATATTTCAACATCATCACCCATTGCATAGCCGGTGCGCACAACAACCTTTTTGACGCCATCACCATTGATCTTCCACACATAGTTTTTTCCATCTTCGTGAATAATGGCGTTTTTATCCACCAGCAGCGCATCGGGGTGCTGGTCATAAACAATGAATACGCGCGAAAACAGGCCGGGGCGCAAAGGGACTTCGGCATCGGTTATTTCCAGTGTCACGGCAAAAGTGCCGGTTTTTTCGTCCACCGCCGGGCTGACACGCAAAACGCGAGCCGCCACTCTGGCGTTATCCAGTGCATCGATCTGGAGCCAGGCAGGCAGGCCAGAGCGGATATTCTGCAGTTGCATTTCCGGCACATTGACCACGGCCTGCAACGAGTCGAAATCCACCACCTTGAACGCTGTGTCACCATTCTTTACCAAACTGCCCACCTTAATAAAACGTGCAACCAGCGTGCCGTCAATGGGGCTTTTGATGCGGGTATTGTCATAAGCGAGCTGGGCTTCATCCAGAACAGCCTTTAATACCTGGGTTTCATATTTGAGATTACTGACTGACTCGGCATTGGCCAGCCCCTTGGCCAACAGTTTTCTGGAACGCTCCCAGTTATTGCGGGTTTTCTCGTAATTGGCCCGGGCTTGCTGCAAGCGGAGCCGCTGCTCGGCGGATTCCAGCACAGCCAGCACCTGCCCTTTCTTGACCGTATCTCCGGCCTCGGCCTTGATGGACTCCACCACACCACTGGCCTTGCTGCTGACTTCCGCCTCGCGATCGGCCTGAAGAACCGCGGTAGCCCGATAGGTGGCCTGGGCCAACCCGCGCCTGACAGTAACGGCTTCCACGTTGTACACCAATTCATCGGATTCATCGGATTTTTTGGCTGTGGCATCCGCCTCTGTTTTTTCCTCACCTTTCTTCGTGCTTTTCCCTTTTTTTCCGGTCGCTTTCTTATCTGCCGCCTGAACCTGTTTTACAGGCGTGTTTTGCGCCTTCTGGGTACCGGAGGAATTATTCTTGTCACTCTGGCACGCCGTAAGAAAAATCAGCACAAGACTGAAAAGCAGGCCCAGGGCCAGCATCAGCAATGGCTCAAGTACTCGTTTCCTATCTGTTACGAGATTATTTTTTGCTTTCAAAACACACTCCTGTGGTGATGCTGCGGCCCTGTCTGGGCTTTAGGATTCTATTTAAAATACCTGCGTATCTATCTGTTATAAAAGGACCTCAATTGACGAATCCCGCGAACAGAAAAACGGTTTAATTGTTTGACAACGACAGAGGGATTCTACCGATCCGGGCATCTAATCTGAATAGGCCGGTAGTCACTTTCCACCACGGCGCAAAAACCGGCCACCGGGTTATGAATGAGACTCAAGCCAACAACGCAACGCCTCGGCCAAGGCACGCATATCGGCATAGCGCTGTTTGCAATCAGTCTTTAGCGCCCGGCGGACGATCGCTTTTAGCGTGGTATCAATATCGCTCTTTTCCAGCAATTGACTCACATAGCGTTCATCATTGGCTGGCGAATAGCTTTGCGGCGTAAATGCAGGTAAAGGATTCTGACCAGTGAGCACATGCAACAAGGTTGCGCCGAGAAGAAACACATCGACCTGTGGTGTAATTGTCTGCCCCTTGATCTGCTCCAGCGCAGCAATATAGGGCGTATAACCCAGGCTTTCTCCGCGCCCGCCTTGACGAACAGGGCGGCTTTGGGCAATGCCAAAGTCAATAATCTTTACAGAATACTTAGGGTCAATCAAGATATTGGTAGCTTTCAGGTCGTTGTGAATCACACCGCGGGCGTGTACATACGCCATGGTTTCCGCCACAGCCAACAGCAGTGTCACCAGTTTTTCAGGGCGCTGCCTGTATTTCCGTGCATATTCATCCAGCGGCTGGACATCATGCAGATATTCCAGCACCAGATAGCCGCCGTTTTTTGGAAAGTCATTGCTGTCAAGAAGCCGAATGACGTTCGGGTGTCGCAGGGTTTGCAACGCATCACGCTCCTGCCGGTATAAACGGTGGGCAAGATCCCCGGAATAATCCGGGTTCAGCAGTTTTATCGCCACCGGTTGCTCAGGCCGGTCTTGATGATGCCCCCGGTAAATGGCCGATAAGCCACCCAAAGCCACCAACTCCTCGAGTTCATAGCCATCCAGGCACTGTCCGCTCTGCCCAATGACGCCCAGTAATCCCCGGAATAACCGCCCTGATTCCAGCCGGCCAAAAATGGTTTTCTGCTCGGAGGCGGCCTGTAAAATGTGCTGCAAACACGCCACAACAGCCGGGGAAGCGCCTTCCGGCACTTTTTGGAGAGCCTGTGCGACCGGCTGATCGAGCAATGGCTCCGCCAGAAAACGCGCGACCCGCCAATCCTCATTACTGAACGTCGTGCGCCCCATCACAACCCAAAAAGTTGCTCAGCAAAGCCCGGGCTACAGTCCAGCGGCGATGGATTTGGCTCACTGAAGCCCCCGTCAGTTGGCTAATTTCCTGCAGATTCAGGCCCAAAAATAAGCGCAATTCCACCAAATCAACCAGTTCGGCATCAACTTCACGGAGGCGAGTCAACGCACGATCCAGATCAATGAGATCTTCCAGTAAACAATCCTCCCCGGTTATGCGGCTGGCCTGCAGGATGGTTTCTCTGGCTTGACGCTTGTCGCACTGGCCACGGCGAATCAAATCAATGAGCTGAAACCGCATGCAGCGCGCCGCCAATTGAAAAAAATGTGCCTTGTTGAGCTTTTTTTTGCCCGACCCACAGCGCAATTTCAAATAGCACTCATTCACCAGCACGGTGGCGGTCATGCTGGAGTCCACGCGCACCCGGCCCAGTTCGCATCGGGCAATGGACTTCAGGGCGTCATAAAAATCCACAAAGAAGCCATTCAAATTTACGCCTGGCGGATTTTCCCTGTCTGCCTTGCCTTTGTTGTCAAACTTGCGGTTAGCCATATTTCCCCCCGGAATAATAGCGATATACCACAAAATAGACAGCTGTCAGGAGCATCTGTGCAAAAAAAAAACGCTTTTTCTTGGAAAAAAATCAGCCAGAAAACGAATAAACCTTATGAAGCCTTCCGTGCGACACAGGCGGCTTCACTTTCATGGATGCAACCACTATGCAACAACCTGAGGATTTCAGTATGCAAAAATTTAAGCGGTTTCGATATCTTGTGGCCTTAACTTTATTCTCTTTGACGGCAGAATTGCAGGCTGCGCCCCACAACCCGCAAACGCCCCAAGGAGTTCCATACAACCAGATTTGGGATCTCGACCAGATTTTCGGCGGTTCCACCGCAGCCGGAGACGAATTTGGCAAAGTACTGGCCAGTGGTGATTTTAATGGCGACGGTTTTAATGACCTGGCCATCGGTGCACCGGGTAAGGATTTCGTGTTCCCCGGCACCATCCCCAATGCGGGCGTGGTGACCGTGCTTTACGGCACCGGCGTGGGGCTTCGCGATAATGACCGCCAGTTTATCTGGCAGCTGATGGACAATGACGGCGTCGAGTCCGATGATTTTTTTGGCAGCGCACTGGCGGTGGGTGATTTCAACGGGGACGGCTTTGACGACCTGGTTGTCGGCGTTCCCAACGAAAACGTGGATCTTGGCTTTTCGGGCGACCGCTTTGATGCCGGGGCCGTAAATATTTACCCGGGCTCCCCCACCGGGTTGTTAATCAACCAAGACGATTCCCTGTATATACGCCAGGGCGATTTATACAGCAATGTGTCCAATAGTGATGCAGATGACCCCACCGATTATTTTGGCCGCGCGCTGGCCGTGGGCGATTTCGATAATGACGGCTATGATGACCTGGCCATTGGCGCACCCGGTGAATCCTATGGTATCAACAACCAGATCACAAATGGCGGCATTGTAGATATCGTCTTTGGCCAGTCAAATTTCTTTACCCTGTTTGCTGCTTCAACCACCGAACACATATCGCAAAACACCTTCGGTGTGGAAGACAGTGTGGAAACAGGTGACTTGTTTGGCCGGGCCCTGGCCGCTGGTGATTTCGATGGCGACGGCTATGACGACCTGGCCGTGGGCGTGGAAGGTGAAAATTCCGGCGGTTTTCCCGGCGCCGGTGCCGTGCAGGTTTTTCCTGGCGGCCCCACAGGCATCAATGAAATGCTAGACACACTCTGGAGCCAGGACACCCCCGGCATTGTGGGGCTTGCCGAAAGCAATGACCGTTTTGGTCGTTCCCTGACCAGTGGCGATATTGACAACGATGGCTACGATGATTTATTGGTGGGCGTCCCCAATGAAGACGTGGGCACCGTCCAGAACGCCGGCTCAATCAATATCCTTTATGGAAGCCCCACAGGCATTACCAACACCGGTAACCAGCTGATAAATCCGGAAAGTCCTGGTGTGCCTGGTGCTTCCCTTCCAAACAACCAATTCGGCTTTTCCGTGGTATTGGCCGATATCAACTATGACGGTTTTGCCGACGCCCTGGTGTCAGAACCCTATAACGACTCTGCTGGCGTTGCCAACAGGGGACTGGTTCGTTACTTTTATGGCAGCGCTGCTGGCTTAACCACAAATGGATCGGGTTTTTACCCTTCACCAACGACTGACACCAATGGCCGCTTTGGCTTTGCCATGACCGTGGCGAACTTTGGCAACGGCGCCGAATTGGCCATTGGCTGGCCAGGGCGCAACTCCATGGACTTTAACAACCATGCCGATGCAGGCGCCGTGGTCACCCGTGTTTTTTTCAACCCGGATATTATCTTTGAAGATTCATTTGAGTAGCCCGGCACGAACGAGAAAAATCCCGCTTGAAAGCGGGGTTTTTCATGGCTGCGATTTTCGATGCTGGCGCTTTTCTGTTACAATCCGGGGCAACTAACACCGGCATATTTTGTCAACATCCTGTTACCTTCACAAAATAAAACAAAGGGGAAATCATGAAATCATTCCGTGCTTTTTGTCTTGTGCTGGTTCTGCCTGGCGTTTTTCTTTCTGGCCTGACACAGGCAGCCGGAGACCCTGAAAAAGGCAAGGCCTTGGCTTATACCTGCACCGGCTGCCATGGCATTCCGTTCTACATGAATGCCTACCCAAGTTACCACGTGCCACGGCTGGGCAACCAAAATTCCGCCTATATCGTCGCCGCCCTGACTGAATACAAAGATGCCAAACGCAGCCATAAAACCATGCAGGCCCAAGCCGGAAGCCTCAGCACGCAGGATATGGAAGACATTGCCACCTGGATTGTCAGCCTGAAAGGTGAAGCCAACAAAACAGAGCGCTTCCCGGAAGAAACCCTTGCCAAAGGCAAAAAGATCGCCGAAGCCGTGTGCAAAAACTGTCACGGACTGGATGGTCAGGGCATCAATGATACCTATCCAAAACTGGCCGGACAATTCTCCGACTATATGATCAAAGCCCTGGAAGACTACCAGTCCGGCGAACGCCAGAACCCGATTATGGCCAGCTTCGCCAAAACACTCAGCGAAGAAGACATCAATAATGTCGCCGCCTACTATGCCAGCCTGGAAAACAATCGCCTGACCGACCTGCATCTCAAATAATCATCCAGCGCTCGGCTCATCAACGTGGCATAAACACAAAAACCCCGCACCAGCGGGGTTTTTGTGTTTATGCACTGTGCAGCAATGCTCTCACCTTTCTCATCATCCCCGTTTCCACGCCACCGACCCCGCCACTCCCGCACCCACCCATCATGCCCGCACCCTATTCGTCATTCCCGCCTCTACCCCGTCATTCCCGCTTCTACCTCGTCATTCCCGCTTCTACCTCGTCATTCCCGCTTCTACCCAGTCATTCCCGCGAAAGCGGGAATCCATACCACCAGCTGGCGAAGACTCTCTTGCAAACCCACAAGAGAAAGCCAATATCCCCTGGCTACACCCTGGAACCTAATGCGTGACGCCTGCTGGATACCCCGTGCCACATAAAGAATGGATTCCGGGTCTCGCTACGCTCGCCCGGAATGACGGAGAAAAAGAGTGCTCGCCCACAAAAATGGTCTTAATCCCTTCATTTTGAGGGCCTGTTTCTAACTGAAAGACTACTTGAAAGTTCGAGTAGAAAAGGCATTCTTAATCCCTTAATTTTGAGGGCCTGTTTCTAACCGTTCGCCTTTATTTTGACTGAAAGTTCAATAACTTGCAAGGGGGGATGGTTATTTTTGGGCTGTATCAGCATGCTGAGACACTTTTTCGGCTGTTTCTTTTCGATCAAGGGTTTTCAAAAATCATATAACATTGACAGCTCCATCGCCGACTTTCATTGGTGCATTGGAGATTCCTGGCCAACGTTTCTATGACTTTTTTAGACAACTGTGTTTATTTGGCTGTTAACCTCCCGGCTGTGTGCGGTCGAAAAATCAGGCCACCGGGGCAACGGTGGCCTGAACAGGTGACGTGGCAAGGCATCAGTAGGTTTAGACTGATGCTGACTGCTTTTCCAACGCCGCGCTGACACGTTGCAGGCGCTGTTTGACCTCGTTGGCCAGGATGGCCACGTCATCGCGGTCAACCAGTGTCAATACGGCGGCAGGGTCCATAAAAGCGACAATGGTGTCGCCTGCTTCTGTTTCCCGTAACACCACGTTGCAAGGTAATAGCAGTCCAATATCCGGTTCGGCGTCCAATGCCTGGTTGGCCAGTGGCGGATTGCAGGCCCCGAGAATTTTATAGGGGTGTTTTTCCACGCCTAGTTTCTTTTTCAGGGTTTCTTTGATGTCGATTTCGGTCAGTACGCCAAAGCCTTCGGCTTTAAGGGCCTGAATAACAGCGTTTTCGTTGTCATCCAAAGCCCCTGGCATGGTAATAGAGAATTTATACATGATAGGTTTCCTCACGTTGTGATAATGGTTTAGTCTTGCTGGTTATATTCTGGGGTCGTGCGGCGTTTCCACAAGTAGAAAACCGCAGGCAGTAACAGCAGGGTCAGTATGGTGGCGGAAATCATACCGCCTACCATGGGCGCTGCAATTCGACGCATGACTTCCGAGCCGGTGCCGCTGCCAAGCATGATGGGCAGCAGTCCGGCGATAATGGCGGTGACAGTCATGGCAATGGGCCGCACCCGTTTCAAGGCGCCGTTGATAATGGCCTGGCGGATATGGGTCTCGTCAAGGCGCTGGCCTTCGCCCAGGCTGTCTTTTTCTTGCTGCAGGGCATGGTTGAGATAGACCAGCATGACCACGCCAATTTCCACAGCCACACCAGCCAGAGCGATAAAGCCGACACCCACAGCCACCGACATGTTGTAGTCCAGCAGGTAAATGGCCCAAATGCCTCCCACCAGAGCCAGTGGCAAGGTGCCCAGAATAATCAATACTTCGCTAAAACGCTTGAAGTGCAGGTAGAGCAGCAAGGCAATAATCAGCAGGGTAACCGGCACCACCACAGCCAGCTTCTTGTTCGCCCTTTCCATGTACTCGAATTGGCCCGACCAATTGACCGAGTAGCCAGCGGGCAAATCCAGCTGCTCTGAGACCTTTTGCTGGGCTTCTGCCACATAAGAACCCAAATCTCGGCCTTCAATATCAATGTATGTCCAGCCGTTAAGACGGGCATTTTCGGTTTTGATGCCGCCTGGTCCCTGCTCGACCCGGATATCGGCCACATCGTTCAACGTTATCCATTGTCCTTTGGCGGTGATTACAGGTAAATCACGAATATCCTGAACAGAGTCGCGGATATTTTGCGGAAACCGCACAGAGATGGGATAACGCTCGCGGCCTTCAATAGTTTGGGAGACGTTCATGCCGCCAATGGCGCTGGATACGACGCCCTGTATTTCAGCCACTGAGGCACCATACCGTGCGGCGGCGTCCCGGTCGATATCCACGGTGATGTAACGCCCACCAGTAACCCGCTCGGAATACACAGAAACCGTGCCGGGGATGTCTTTGACAATCTGTTCGATGCGCTTGCCCAGTTTTTCAATCACCGCCAGGTCGTCTCCGGCCACTTTGACGCCCACCGGAGTTTTGATGCCAGTAGCCAGCATATCAATACGGTTTTTGATGGGCATAACCCAGGCATTGGTGACACCGGGTATTTTAACGAGTCGATCCAGTTCCTGCTTGATTTTATCCATGGTCATGCCTTCCCGCCACTGGTCTTCCGGCTTGAGCAAAATGGTGGTTTCAATCATGGTCAATGGAGCCGGATCGGTAGCACTGTCGGCCCGGCCAACCTTGCCAAAAACCCTGTCCACTTCTGGCAAGGTTTTGATGAGTTTGTCCGTTTGCTGAAGCAGTTGCTGGGCTTTACCTGTGGAAATGGCCGGAAAAGTGGTGGGCATGTACAGCAAGTCACCTTCATTCAATTCCGGCATGAACTCCGAACCCAGACGGTTCCATGACCACGCGACTGAAAGCAGTATGAGAAAAGAAAGTATCAGAAGCATACGGGGAACCTTCAGCACCATGTTGATAAAGGGCCGGTAGCCGGCAATCAACAAGCGATTGACGGGGTTCTTTTCTTCCGGGGTGATTTTTCCGCGCACAAAAATGCCCATCAGCACTGGCACCAGGGTAATGGACAACAAGGCCGCAGCGGCCATGGCAAAGGTTTTTGTATAGGCCAGCGGGCTGAACAGGCGGCCTTCCTGGGCTTCCAGGGAGAAAACCGGCACAAAACTCAGGGTAATAATCAACAAGGAGAAAAACAGCGCCGGGCCGACTTCTTTCGAGGCCGCGGCAATGGCCTGCCAGTGACTTTCGCCCGGAGCCCGATTTTCCAGGCGCTTATGCGCAGTCTCCAGCATAACTATGGCCGCATCCACCATGGCGCCAATGGCAATGGCAATGCCGCCCAGGGACATGATATTGGCGCTCATGCCCATTTTTTGCATAACAATAAAGGCCAGCAAAATCCCCAATGGCAATGACAGGATAATAACCAGGGACGAGCGCAAATGAAACAGGAAGATGGCACACACCAGCGCGACAACAATAAATTCTTCAATGAGCTTGTCACGCAAGGTTTCCACCGCGCGGTTAATGAGCTTGGAGCGGTCATAAGTCGTGACGATTTCCACCCCTTCTGGCAGACCTTTTTGCAGCTCCTTCAGTTTAGCCTTGACATTCTCGATGGTTTTCAGGGCATTTTCGCCATAGCGCATCAACACTACGGCACCTGCCACTTCCCCATCGCCATCCAGCTCGGCAATGCCCCGGCGCAGCTGCGGGCCCACTTCAAAATGGGCCACATCAGCCAAAGTGACTGGCGTGCCGTTGGCATCAGCTTTGAGAACAATTTTTTTCAGGTCATCCAGCCCTTTCAAATAACCAGTGGCTCGCACCATGTATTCGGCTTCCGCCATTTCTACCACGGCGCCGCCGGTTTCAGCGTTATTTTGTTTGATGGCCATTTTGACATGGCTTAACGGTATGCCATGGGCTTGCAGTTTGACCGGGTCCACCACCACGCGGTACTGTTTTATCATGCCGCCGATACTGGCCACTTCGGACACGCCCGGCACAGTTTGCAGCTCATATTTCAGATACCAGTCCTGGATCGAGCGTAGCTGTCCAAGGTCGTGCTGACCGGTGCGGTCCACCAATGCATATTCAAACACCCAGCCGATGCCGGTGGCGTCCGGGCCGATGGCGGTTTTGGCGCCCTCAGGCAAACTGGAGGCCACCTGGGAAAGATACTCCAGCACGCGGGATCGCGCCCAGTACAGGTCGGTCTTGTCTTCAAACAGGATATAGACGTAGGAATCACCAAAAAAGGAGTACCCGCGCACCGTCGTGGCCTTTGGCACGGACAGCATGGCGGTGGTCAGCGGGTAGGTGACCTGATCTTCCATCACCTGCGGGGCCTGTCCGGGCCAGGATGTTTTGACGATAACCTGCACGTCAGACAAATCCGGCAGCGCATCCAGCGGTGTATTTTTCACCGCCCACAGCCCCCAGAAACCCGCAGCGACAGACAACACCAAAACGAGAAACCGGTTTTCGATGGACCAGTCAATGAGTTTTTTTAACATGCTCTACTCCTGTCCGTCATTTGTGCTGGCATCGCCGTTTTCCTGGGCCTCGTCCCCACCGGCACGCATCATGCTGGCTTTAAAGCTGGCCTCGGAGTCGAGCAGGAACTGGCCGGAGACAACCACTTCATCACCTTCTTCCAGCCCCCAGGTGATTTCGGTATAGCGGCCACTTTCAATACCCAGGCCCACATCTCGAGCGGCGAATTTGCCCTCACCCAGTGCCACAATGACCCGGTTTTCATCGCCCAGCCGAATGACAGCTTCGCTGGGAACGTAAATAATTCCGTCCTTGGGACCGGCATAAATGGTGGCGCGGGCCAGCAATCCGGGTTTGAGGCTGTTATCGGTGTTTTCGATGGTTAACCGGGCCATAACCGTCCGGGTTTTGTCGTCGAGCTGAGGATAGACATAGTCGATACGCCCTTCTTCAGGCTGTGCACCTTCCGCTTGCAGCTGGTAGTCCACCGGCAAACCGGCTTTAATCAGCGCCGCCTTGCGTTCGGGCGCTTGCAGCATCAGCCAGACCTTGTTTAAGGTTTCCAGGCGCATCACCGCTTTCCCCGGCTTGATATAGTCACCCTGACGCACGTTGGCCATGGCGACATAGCCATCTATCGGTGCCACAACCGGTATGTTTTCTATGATTTGGCGGCTTTTATCCAGTCGATGGATGAGTGATTCAGACAAACCCAACGCCCGCAGGCGTTCACGGGCCGCGGCAATCAATGGCTTTTTACCGCTGCGAAGAATTTGCAGATAGTCCCGCTGGGCACTGTTGACTTCTGGCGAATAAACGCTGAACAGCAACTGGCCGGCTTTGACCTGTTCACCGGTTTCCTGGACAGTGGTCTCTTGAACCCAGCCCGGGAAGCGCACCTCCACGTCCCGCACGCGGTTGCGGTCAATTGTGATAAATCCAGGCGCCCGGACTGCCTGCCACAAACGGCCCCGCTCTGCCAAAGCCGTGCGAATCCCCAGGTTTTGCACCATTTGCGGGTCAATGCTAATGCTTGTTCCGTCACCCACTTCATCAGCATAAACCGGAATCAGATCCATACCCATGGGGGACTTTCCGGGTTTGTCGCGGCGATAATTCGGATCCATGGGCGCCACCCAATAGAGCACTTTGCGTTCGCCATGTTCGGTTTCGCTCTTGTCATCCTGCGCCATCGCGGTGCTCGCTACTAGTTGCGTCAACAGTACGCTGGCCAGCACATGAATCCAGATTTTATTCTTACGAGTAAATTGTGTTGTTTTCATTTGATTATTCCTTTTCCTGGTTGGCTTTTACGATGGGTTTCAGGTCCTGAAACACATTCAGCCAATGGCTTTTAATGGCTTGCAAATCCACCCAGGCGCGCCATTGCGCCACCTGATGACCAACGGCTTGCAACTGGGTTTTCAGAAGATTTCGCTGAGCGATAATGACAGCGGAAAAGTCACCAGTCCCGGCGGCATAGGCGTCTTCGGCCGCCTGAACGTTTAAACGGGCCTCATCAAGCAGACGTGTCTGGTAGAGCGCGCCAGCTTCCCGGGCCAGTTTCAAACTGCTTGTGGCGCTAGAGGCCTCGGCCTGTAATTGCAACCAGGTTTTCTCTCTTTCCGACTGCCAGGCGTCCCGGGCGGACAGGGCGGCCTCCACTTCTGCATCACGCGCCTTGGCACGGGCAAAAGGCAGGTCGATACTGGCTGTGATGGCAAACAGGTCTTCGCGATCGCTGCCGTCCGGGTTGGTGCCAAAACGCTTGCGATATTCACCCCCGACCACCCACATGGGTTTACGCTGCTCATGGGCCAGTGAAATACCGGTATCAGCCACCGCCAGCAAACGGTCCAGCCGCCGGATTTGCGGGTGCTGACGAATATCCTCTACCCCAACCTCGGGCAAGGTGGCTTGCAGCGGCAAATCAGGCCACTGGGGGTCGCCATGGCCTGCCAGGGCATGATACTGCATCTCTTTACTGTGCATCTGATCTTTAATCTGAATGAGCTCATCCTGCAAGCGCAGCATTTCCACCCGGGCTTGAATCACATCCTGCTGATTGCCCCGGCCTTCAGCCAGTTTGTTTTCGGCCACCTGCGTCAGCGCTTGCAGCAGGTCATGATTGGCTTGCACAATGCGGCGTTTTTCTGCCAGAAAAAACAAGTCCAGCCACAAGCGCTGTGCCTGACGCACGCGCTGCAAGAAAACCGCTTTAGCCTGCCAGAGCAGGCTCTCGGCCTGTTCCCTGGCTTTATCGGCCTTGAGTTGACGGGTTTTTCCCCGGGGCACGGCCTGTTTGAGACCAAAGCGCCACTGGGTTGTGGGGATGTCGGTCAAACTCAGGCCATCAAACGGCACATTAAACAGGCCAGAAGTGAACACCGGATTGGGCAAAGCGCCTTCACTTATCGCCTTGTTTTGCCAAAGTCGCGCCTGTTGACCGGGCACTTTCCAGGCCGGGTCGCTGCGATAAACGGCTTCAGCCACCAGGCGAAAAATCTGTTCACCCTGTTCCGCTTCAGAGCTGCGAATGAACTTGGCTGGCGACCCATGTTTGGCGTTGGTGTCAGCATGTACAGGGGCAATCAGGGCAATCAGTAACATAGCCGCCAGTCCATGGCGCCCTGTCAAACACCGGGTTGCTGATGCACGCGTCGGTAGAGAAAAAATACGCATAAATATTCCTTGTCAAGTGTGGTTCGAATCACGGATTTGTGCTGCATTAAAAGCACACACCAAGCGGCCTGTCGCCTGAAAAATCAAAGCAACAAAAGACCGCCTGAACGAAGCACTAACTTCGTTCCAGGGAATATTTAGCTAATGGGAGGTCGAAAAGGCGGGAATGTCAAATAGCGTAATTGGGGATTAACGACAATAACTGGCCGTTTTCCGGACACAGGCAAGGTTATCCACTGTCCATGCGGCCAGTCCGCCACGCTATAAACACCAGAAGCGCACAGTTGCAGACAAAGGCACTTGTCATTGTCGCAACAGTCACAAGATTGTGATGTTTTACTGACTGAATCTGCTACAAAAAAAGGCGTACTCATGCCATGGCTGGCATGCTGCGATGCGGATGAATCGACCCGTTGGCTTTTCGGCGCCGTGACCATTGCCCGGGCCTGGCCATGGGCGGCGCACGGCGCAGCTGCAATCGCTACTGGAGCCAGCGCCAGACCAAGCAGGGCAAGTATTGTCAATAGGTGACGCATAATTTAGGACTCATCCACTCTCCGGCTCAATAACGGACATTCACGGCCCGTTAGATGAGAAGGATTCTCATTAGTTCCACGACGGCAGTATAAAGGTAAAAACCCCAAAACTCAACTCATGCCATCGGCCCAGGGAATCGTGGTTTACTTTTTGCATTTACCACCCGGCCTGCTTTTTTTTCTGGCGTTTTTTTGCGCCCGGTTTTTGGCCACGGCCTTTTGTGCGGCCTTGGTGATTTGCTTTTGTATCTTCTTGTTTTTTTTCTGCTGCTTTTTCTGATGTAGCGCAAAATCACTCATCTGGTTGCGAATGGCCTTTTTGGTCCTATTCACCTCTTCCACGGCCAGCCGCGCTTTTTGCGCCGCCTTTTTGGCTTTTTTCGCAGCCTTGCGGGCTTTTTTAATGGCTTTCTTCAGCAGCTTCTCCAACTCCTGGCTATCACGCTTCTGACACGCCTGGCTTTGGTTCTTGCATAGGGACTTGTTGCAGGATTTTTTATGATTGCATGGCATTTTTTTCTCCATATTTTTGTCTTTTTGCTGCAAGCGATGAAGCCCATAGCAAATCATCAATCGCGGTCTTCGTCCTGATTGGCGTATATGTCACGCACCGAGCCAATAATTTTGGGATCAGGCGTGCTGACAATGCTTTCATCCTTGTCGGGATAGTCCAGGTTTGACAAAAAATGTCGCATCACATTGATACGTGCCCGCTTTTTGTCATCGGATTTCACCACTGTCCAGGGCGCATCCGCCGTATCCGTGTGAAAAAACATGGCTTTTTTGGCTTGGGTATAGTCGTCCCATTTGTC
>Ga0256839_1001926_pt1 | contig 24205 bp, 24 predicted proteins | sample 354166metaG_FD_185968 | JGI IMG/M metagenome (GOLD analysis project Ga0256839, IMG submission 185968) | Hydrothermal vent microbial communities from Mid Atlantic Ridge, Atlantic Ocean - 354-166 | ecosystem: Environmental > Aquatic > Marine > Hydrothermal vents | place: Atlantic Ocean: Mid... | reverse complement strand
AAGCAGAGGCTAAAAAGACAATGGAAGGTAAGTGTGGTGATAAAATGACACAAAAAGCCAAAACAGAGGCTAAAAAGGCAATGGAAGGTAAATGTGGTGAAGGAAAATGCGGCGGTAGCAAATAAGCTACTGCATTCCTGAGGCTTTTAGCTATCAATATCCTATTAATGACAGCAAAAAGCCTCCCTACCAAAAATGGCCTTTTCGATAAAGCCGCGCCAAATCATCGGGATATGCTCCAAAAAAATAACGCAAACGAATGCTCCACATTAATGCAATCGTACGCCAAACGCCAAAATATTCCCAACGACGCGCCGAGCTTTTAACCTTAGCACCAATACAATAAGGCCGTACCAATTGAGTCAATCGTTGGCTTATAGCAATATCTTCCATTAAAGTGATTTCAGGAAAACCACCGATTTCCAAAAAGACAGAACGCTTAATAAATATAGCCTGATCCCCTGTCGCAATACCTGTGACACGTGAACGCCAGTTCATCATAAAAGCAATCGTATTTAACATAAAATGCGAGCCTAATAACTGTATATCAAACCGCCCCCATAATGCACCCGCCTCAATTCCTTCGTGTATCAATTGCAAAGCCGGCTCCGGCAAATACGTATCGGCATGTAAAAAAATCAATACATTGCCTTTGGCTTGCTCTGCCCCTGCATTCATTTGTATGGCACGCCCAGCCTTTGCACAAATAAACCGATCGACCAATGGCATGGCTTGTTGCTGTGTATTATCCGTACTGCCACCATCCACTACAATAATTTCACATTGTGTACGCAGCACTTGTAAAGTCGATAATAAATCTGCAATGCCCTCTGCTTCATTTAAAGTAGGAATAATAAGACTAAATTCCGGCATAATTACCTAACATAAAATTTATTTTGTCGCCGAAATTTACGTGCAATCCAATAATCTAAGCTGATAAAACGCCCCGCACCTGAAAATAATAGCGTCAGCAACATAATGGCATAAGTCACGGCAAACTCAACGCCATTATTTAAAATAACAAAGCTCCCCTGATCCGTTAGCCAAGCATAATCACCATATTGTTGCAATATCTCTTTAGCACGCGCTAAACGCTCAGCCGCCGCAATGGTACGCTCTGTTGCAAATAAACCTGTGCTATCTGCTATCGCTAACCAGCCATTGCGCAAATGCACCGTGCCGGCAGCGACTAACATAGTAATAAATAAAGGAATAGAAACCCAACGAACAGCAAAGCCCAATACTAAACAGACCGCACCAATCAGTTCACTGCCAGTGGCCAAGCCGGCCATTACTTCTGGTATCGGCATGCCTAATCCCCAATCAGAATTACCAAACCAAGCGACAGTATCATCAAAATGGTCAAATTTTTGTATGCCGGCCATCCACATAATAGGGGCTAAATACAACCTAACAAATAACGGTGCCAAAAAATTAACAGAACGTGTAACATCCAGATAATCCTGTAATTTGTTAAAAAAATTAATCATAAATGCATCGCCTTTACATCAACACTATTTTTAATCGACAAGTCTCTAACTCTAGGCCATATTTCAATTTTTAAAAGCCTATCTTGAGGTAGAAAGATTGACCTCTAAGTGTTCATTTATATCTATCAATTTCCTTTAGGGTCGAATATAAACAAGCTCGCCAACATCTACTTTTTGAAACAATGCCACAATATCTGCATTAAACATACGAATACAGCCATGTGATTTGGGCATACCTTGCAATAAATGCTCAGGACAGCCATGAATATAAATATAACGCCAAGTCGTATCAACTTGCTTATAACGATTAAATCCAGGCTGCAAGCCGCCAAGCCACAAAATACGGCTTAAAATCCAATCTCGTTGCGGGTACTGCTTACCAAGCTCCGGCGTATAAATTTCACCTGTTGCGCGTCGGCCGACAAATACGCTATTGATGGCTTGATCTGCTCCAATTTTAGCTCTGATTTTATGCCAACCTCGTGGCGTGCATTCTGAACCCCTTTGCTCACCTGCGCCATTTTTAGCCGTTGAAACAGGGTAACTATGTAATACGCACCCCTTATCAAATAAACGCAAAGTTTGGCTGGCAATACAAATTTCAAGGTATCGCTTTGCAGGCGGCTCAAGCAACATAATAAAGCCTTATTTTTTAAATAAGGCAATTGATTCAACATGCCCGGTTTGCGGAAACATATCCATCACACCGGCCTTTACTAAAGTATAACCAAGCTCATTCACCAAAATACCGGCATCTCTTGCCAAAGTAGAAGGATTACAAGAAACATACATCACCCATTCAGCTTCCCATTTTTTTAAATTGGCCAACACATCTGCCGCACCTGCTCGTGAAGGGTCAAGCATCACTTTATTATACTTTTGTCGCGCCCAAGCTTGACCACTGACATCTTTGCTTAAATCAGCCACATAAAATTCAACATTGCTTAAATTATTCAAACGCGCGTTCTCTTTCGCATGATTAACTAAAGGTAAATCTCCTTCGATTCCAACCACGCGTCCTGCTTTAGTCGCTATCGGTAAAGTAAAATTACCCAACCCACAAAATAAATCCAACACGCTATCCTGCGCATTAAAATCCATTTCCTGCATGACTCGGGTCACCATTTTTCGGTTAATTTCATAGTTTACTTGCGTAAACATAGCCGGCTTAAAACGAAAATGGATACCTTGCTCAGGCAAGGCATATTCAGGCATGATTTCAGGCTCGCCCTCAAGGGGTTTAATGGTGTCAGGACCTTTAGATTGCAAACACATGGAAATATTATGCTGATGGCCAAATTCACGCATGATTTCTTTATCTGCATCCGTTGCAGGCTCTAAGACACGAAATGCCAAAACACAATCTGTATCACCAATGGCGACTTCAATTTGTGGTATTTTGTCTTTAATACTAAGCTGTCCAATCATAGCGGATAAATCCATCAATTTTTCACCCACAATAGGGTGCATGACTTTACAACTTTCAATTTCAGCTAAAAATGGGTTACGCCTTTCTCGAAAACCAACTAAAACACGACCTTTTTTAGCAACATATTTCACCCCCATACGCGCTTTACGTCGATACCCCCAATAAGGCCCTGTCAATGGCTCCCAAAACTCATTAATGCTCACTTTGCCAATGCGTTGAAACTGCTCAACCAATAAACCTTGCTTCATCTTAATCTGTTCAGCATTCATCACATGCTGAAAGCTACAGCCACCACAACGCCCATAATGTGGACATTCAGCCTCAGTACGTTCAGGTGCACGCGTTAGCAAAGTTTCTACTTTTCCCTCAGCAAAATCTTTACGCATATCAGTATAAATAAATTCAAGCTGCTCACCCGGTAAAGCTTCATCAATAAAGACCGCTTTACCATCAACATGCGTGACACCTCGGCCATCATGCGCTAACGATTCTATCGTAACGCGTACGGCTTCTTCAGGTAATTTTCTTTTTTTAGGGTATCGTCTACGTGCCATTTTATTTTGTGATTAAATTTTTCGAAAGAGAAATGTATAGGTTCTATGCCAATGGGCTCTATTACCCAGGAAATACGCCAGTTGATAAATAGCGATCGCCACGATCACAAATAATTGCAACAATCGTTGCATTTTCAACTTGGCCTGCAAGCCTTAATGCTGCGGCAACTGCGCCACCCGATGACACCCCTCCAAAAATTCCTTCTTGAGTCGCTAAATGACGCATAGTTTGCTCAGCGGTTATTTGATCCATATTCATGATTTTATCAACCCGTGAGGCCTGATAAATTTTAGGTAAATAGGCTTGTGGCCAACGTCTAATACCCGGAATTTTTGCACCGTCTTCCGGTTGTACACCTACAATTTGAATATCAGGGTTTTGCTCTTTGAGGTATTTAGATGTTCCCATAATGGTGCCTGTTGTGCCCATTGCGCTAACAAAATGGGTAATCGCTCCTTTTGTATCACGCCATATTTCAGGGCCGGTACCTTCGTAATGTGCCCTAGGATTATCAGGGTTCGCAAATTGGTCTAATATGCGCCCCTCTCCTGCCGCTTCCATTTTCCTGGCTAAATCAATAGCGGCTTCCATACTACCCTCAGCGGGTGTTTGAATAATGCTAGCCCCATAAGCTTTCATAGAAGCACGCCGCTCTTCACTCATATTATCAGGCATAATCAAGGTTAAACGATAACCTTTAATCGCGGCGGCCATTGCCAAGGCTATCCCGGTATTACCACTGGTGGCTTCAATTAAATGATCTCCGGGGCTTATTTCACCGCGCGCTTCGGCGTGTTTAATCATGCTGATGGCAGGTCTATCTTTAACCGATCCTGCGGGGTTATTTCCCTCAAGTTTCACAAGCACGGTATTAGTAGAATAACGGCTCACTAAACGCTGTAATTTAACAAGCGGTGTGTTGCCAACAAATGCTTCAATCGTTGAATAAGTCATGCAAAAATAATGAATATTAAAAAGAGAGTCTCATAAAATAATTAGGGCGCAAACCTTGCCGGATTTGCGCCCTAATGTGGTTTGTCTTCAAGTGTTAACGTGAAAACATAGACACCAAGCTTGTCAGCCGAGCAACCTGTGCTTCTTGCAGTTGTGACCAAGAAAACTGCCATTGCCAATTGCCTTCCACAGTCCCTGGGGTATTCATACGGCAATCGCTCCCTAGCTCTAAAATATCTTGCATCGGCACAATCGCTAAATTAGCCACCGAAGCAAACGCCGTGCCGACCAACAAATATGGCATAGAAGCTTGCGAACAGCCTAAGTAGCCATAAATACGTGCTTTTTCATGGTCTTGTAAGCCATTAAACCAACCTAAAGTTGTATCATTATCATGCGTTCCTGTATAGACAACACTATTATGGTCATAGTTATGTGGTAAATAGGGGTTATCCGCATTGTCACCAAACGCAAATTGTAAAATCTTCATCCCCGGCAACTTAAATTCCATTCTAAGCGCATCGACTTCGGGGGTAATAATGCCTAAATCTTCGGCAACTAATGGAATATCGCCAAACTCTTTTTTTAGAGCCGCTAACAGTGCTTTTCCAGGGGCTTTAACCCATTTGCCATTAATTGCTGTCTCTTCCTTAGCCGGAATTTCCCATGCGGCTTCAAAGCCACGAAAATGGTCAATACGCAAAATATCAAATAGCTCCAACTGGCTACGAATACGTGCATTCCACCATGTAAACTTAGATTTTTTTAATTTTTTCCAATCATAATGAGGGTTTCCCCAGCGTTGCCCGGTTTCTGAAAAATAATCAGGCGGCACTCCCGCTACCACTTCCATATCACCCTTTTTGTCTAGCTTAAAGACATCACGATTTGCCCAAACATCCGCACTATCATAGGAAACAAAAATAGGAATATCGCCAAATAGTAAAACATTACGTTCATTAGCGTATTTTTTTAAGGCCATCCATTGTAAATAAAATATGAATTGTTCAAATTTAATCACATGAATAACCGCTTGCAATCTATTGCGTGCTTTAGTCAAAGCACTCGCATCACGCTCTTTTAATTGTTCAGGCCACTGATTCCAGCATTGCTTGGCAAATTCATGACGTAGTGCCACAAATAATGCAAAATCATCTAACCAAGCGGCTTTATCAATACAAAAATCAGCAAAATCTTGTTGCTCAGCTTTACTCGCTAAATTTTTAAAGCCCAGGTACGCCTTATTAATCAAACAATCTTGATGATAGTCATAACCATTCACTTCAGAAAATTGAGCCTGTTCAGTTTCTTGCAACCAGCCTTTAGCCACTAAATCTTCGAAGCAAATCAATGCTGGATTACCGGCATGTGCCGACAAACACTGATAAGGCGAGCTATCACCATGCGGCATCCCTAACGGTAAAGTTTGCCATACTTTAATGCCGGTATCGTGTAGAAAATTAATAAAGTTATAGGCTTCCTTTCCCATATTACCTAAGCCATGTGCATTGGGAAGTGACGTAATATGCAATAACACGCCCGCACGGCGCTGTGCCAATAAGTTTTCACCCTTCATATTCATAGTTTAATCAGTCCCTTTACGCATCGTACCGCCCATAGCAGGCGTACCTGAGCCTTGTGTAAACGACAGTGATAAATAGGCAGGCGGCTCTTCACCGAGAAGCCGATATAAATTTGCTAAATTTAACCGATATTGTTTTTCAAAACTACTCACAGCCTCCCCTGGATTATAATCACCAAACCACCAAAACCAATCTGAACCTTCACATACAGCCAACTGAAATTCAGCCTGCGTTATTTGCTCATCCGACAGTCGCCCTGAAGCCAAAACTTTATCGAATGCCCATTTAACATCCCCTAACATATCCCAGCCACGGTTTTTATCAGCATCACCAATCCACGTAGAAAAAGTCCCATAGACCCAACTACCCGCCATCATTTTAGGTAAAGGCTTCACGTCAATATGCTGGTTTAAACATTCAGAAAAAGTCGTTAATTCAATACTGGGGTGGTCAGCTAATCGCGTATAAAGAGCTCTGAGAAAATGATAGGCATTATCCGGGTAATATTCCCAAGCATTCTCACCATCCATAATAATAGAAATCACACTATTATCCGGCTCATTTTCTGCAATAGCTTCTATATTATGAATTAAATCAGCAACTGCATCATCTGCATGCCATTTGGAATATTCAAAACCAATTAAGTCAGATAAACCATCATCACGGAAAAAACAGGGGATTTTAGTCCCTTTGACTTCAAAGGGATGATAAAGACTACTTTTGCCGACCATATCAGAAATATGCAAACTGTTATGCAAGACTTGCCCACCTGTTGCCGCCCATGAGAACCCGGCATCTCTCAGCATTCTTAAGGTCATCTCACTCACTGCCCCTTCAGAAGGCCAGCACCCTTTGGGCGTAAAACCAAAAAAATGCTTGAATGTTGCAACACCTTGTTTTAAATGCCATTTTACCCTCTCTTCCCCGCCAGGATAAACATCTAGCTCGGGCAAAGGCGCATCGGGCATTGCTTCATAGGTGGAGTGGACATCTATCATAATGGGCATAATCGGGTGCGCATAAGGCGTAACTGAAATTTCTATACGCCCTTTTTGAGCCAATGCCTTATAGCGATATATCACTTTGGCTAATAACTCACCGATTACCTCAACAATTTCTATGCGGTCATGCAAGGTATAATGACTCCCTTTAGCAATTAATCGCCGCACGCGCACATCGGTTAATTTAACGGTCTCTCCCATCCAAGCAAGATGATACCAAACCAACAAATCAGCAATAAACTGTGAATTCATATACTGAATTGCATTTTCTTGGCCTTGAATCCACTCCGCCATATTGACCAACCGGCTAAAGATAGGATAGCGATCAATTTGCCGTTCACGATTAGCGCGTAAACAATTACTCACCAACTCTAACCTATCTTCCACATCAGCCGGAATGCTCTGCATTACTAATGCCGATAGCAAGGGATCTTTAATCGCAATATTATCATGCAAATAGCAATTAACCTGCTTGGCATAATCTTCAATTTGCTCCAATAAAATAGGGGCAAAATTAACAACGGCTTTCGCATCCGGCACCGCTTCAAGGTGTGCCACCATATCGACGTAATCTTTAATTACATGCAGGTAAGTCCAAGGTAGCTGGAACTCACCTGTCTGTAAATCCCGATATTCCGGCTGATGCATATGCCAGCATAAGACCAGCTTAATCTTTTTATTACCTGACATAATGTCGTTTTTGCCCCAACATATCTGGTGTAACCAAAACAACTCCGCCTGGACTCACATGAAATTGTTTCGCATCTGCCGCCCTATCTTCCCCAATAATCGTACCTTCCGGAATCTGGCAACCTTTTTCGATAATGGCCTTCTTAATACGGCAATGCCTCGCAACATTGACCTCCGGCAATAATAATGAATCGGTTACCGTACTATAAGAATTAACCCGTACTTGTGAAAATAATAGCGAATGCCTGATAGTAGAACCGGAAATAACACAACCACCGGAAACCATGGAATCAATAGCCTGCCCTCTTCTATCATCGTCATCAAAAACAAATTTTGCAGGTGGCGTTTGCGCTTGATGTGTCCAAATGGGCCATTTTTGATCATATAGATTTAAATCAGGGCGTACACCAATCAACTCCATATTAGCTGACCAGTAAGCATCTAAAGTCCCTACATCACGCCAATAACTTTGCTCGCCACTTTGTAAATCTAAAAAAGGATACGCATTGACATTATAGCTATCAATGACAGAGGGAATAATATCGTGACCAAAATCATGGGTTGACCCGGGCGTATCGGCATCTTTTAGTAACTGTTCAAATAAGAAATCCGTATTAAAAATATAAATGCCCATAGAGGCCAAAGCTCTATCCGGTTTCCCCGGCATAGTGGGTGGATTGGCAGGTTTTTCGACAAATGCTTTAACCATTCTACTTTCATCGATATGCATGACACCAAAGTCTTTCGCTTCTTCTAATGAAACCTCCAAGCAACCTATCGTTAAATCGGCATTTTGTTCCACATGATCCGCCAGCATAGAACCATAGTCCATTTTATAAATATGGTCTCCTGCTAAAATAACCACATGATCCGGCTTACGGCTTCGTAAAATATCTATATTTTGAAAAATGGCATCAGCAGTCCCTTGGTACCAAGAGCCTTCATCATGCCTTTGCTGAGCCGGCATCAAATCAACATACTCACCAAACTCACCGCGTAAAAAACCCCAGCCTTGCTGTATATGACGGATAAGTGAATCTGACTTATACTGTGTAAGAATACCTACTTTACGAATCCCCGAATTAATACAGTTAGACAAAGGAAAATCAATAATTCGGAATTTTCCACCAAATGGTACGGCCGGTTTAGCACGCCAATCGGTCATGTTTTTCAATCGCGAACCGCGACCGCCTGCTAATATTAACGCAATAGTATTTCTAGTTAAATGACTAACAAAACGATTGTGATGTTGTGGTTCTGAGCTTGACATAGACACCCTCTTTGTTAAATAGGTTATTACTTTTCTTCTTATATTTGTTACTATTCTCTCAACAAATATTCTATCACATTAGAGGCATTGCAATATGAACAAGCTAGCAAAAAATAATAACCCGCTTGGTTCTGATCTAGTCAAAATTGCAGAAGCAAAACACCACGATCCATTTTCAGTCCTTGGTTTGCATACCAAAAGCAGTAAAACAAGCATTACTGTTTACCTACCACATGCTGAATCCGTCACATTGCCAGATCAAGGCATTGCCTTAAAACGCATCCCTAATTCTGATTTTTTTCAAACGCTCATCAATAAAAAAGACAAAATACCGCGTTATTACCAACTCGAAATCACCGACAAAGCAGGTCACACCTCACTACAATACGACCCTTACTCTTTTGGTACCCAACTACCTGAATTTGACCAACACTTATTTGGTGAAGGTCGGCACTGGCATATTTACCAAAAACTAGGCGGACATTTACATACTGTTGAAGGTATTGAAGGTATCTTATTTTCTGTTTGGGCACCGAATGCCGGGCGAGTGAGTGTTGTCTCCGAATTCAATCATTGGGATGGCCGTTGTCACCCTATGCGTAGTCTTGGAGGAAGCGGCATCTGGGAAATTTTTATTCCGGGCTTAACGGAAGGCTGTTTGTACAAATTTGAAATCCTTAATCGTGACAGCCAGCAGATTCATGTCAAAACCGACCCCTATGGACAACAGTTTGAATTCCGCCCACAAACCGCTTCAATCGTTGTCAATGAACAACGATACGACTGGAGCGATAAAGCCTGGATTGACAAACGAATCTCGGGCGATTGGCTACATGAAGCAATGTCAATCTATGAGGTGCATTTAGGCTCATGGCAACGTGACAGCAAAGGTAATTTCTTAAATTATCGCGAACTGGCTCACCAAATGGTGGATTATGTCGCAAAAATGGGCTTTACTCATATTGAGTTGCTTCCCATTACCGAACACCCCTTAGATGCTTCATGGGGCTACCAAACAACAGGCTATTTTGCACCCTCTAGTCGTCATGGCACGCCCGATGATTTTCGTTACTTTGTCGATTATTGCCATACGCATAATATCGGTATTATTTTAGACTGGGTACCGGCTCATTTTCCAAAAGATGATTTTGCCTTAGCGCGTTTTGACGGCACTTCACTCTACGAACATGAAGACCCTCGTAAAGGTGAACATCGTGACTGGGGCACTTTAATCTATAACTATAGCCGCAACGAGGTTAAAAACTTCTTATTAGCCAGTGCCTATTTTTGGATAGAAGAATATCACTTAGACGGCTTACGTGTGGATGCAGTTGCGTCAATGCTATATTTAGATTATTCGCGCGAAGAAGGTGACTGGGTACCCAATGAATATGGTGGCAATGAAAACTTAGAAGCGATTGACTTCCTGCGTGAACTCAATTCGGTCACACATCAACAACACCCCGGAACCGTCATTATTGCCGAAGAATCCACTTCATGGCCACAAGTAACTCGTCCAACATGGACGGGGGGCTTAGGTTTTTCCATGAAATGGAATATGGGCTGGATGCACGATATGCTCTCTTACATGCAACAAGACCCTATACACCGCCGCCATCATCATGACCAATTAACTTTCGGCATGTTGTATGCGTTTACCGAAAACTTTGTACTTCCCTTTTCGCATGATGAGGTCGTGCATGGCAAAGGTTCCATGCTCAGTAAAATGCCGGGCGATGAATGGCAAAAATTTGCTAACTTACGTTTGCTCTATACTTTCATGTTTACCTACCCTGGTAAAAAGTTATTATTTATGGGCTGTGAATTTGCACAAGGTACCGAATGGAATTTTAATCAGGCTTTAGATTGGTATATTCTGGATTATTCGTACCACAAAGGCATACAAACCTTAGTGCAGGATTTAAATAAACTGTATGTTGCTCACCCGTCGCTCTTTCAACATGACTTTGACAACCAAGGTTTTGAATGGATTGATTGTCACGATGTCGAACAATCCATCATCAGTTATCGTCGTAAAACTGAGACCGAAAACCTTATTATCGTATTGAATTTCACGCCGGTTCCACGTGACAATTACCGAATTGGCGTTCCTGAACCAGGTATTTATGAAGAAATTTTTAATTCTGATTCTGAATATTATGCCGGCAGCAATACAGGCAATGGCCGCGTATTGACAGAAGACACCCCTTGGATGAACCAAGAACAGTCTGTCAATCTAACCATTCCACCTCTCGCCGGCATCATTTTGAAGCAACCATTATGAAAAAAATACTTTTTGTCAGCAGTGAAGTCCAACCACTTATTAAAACAGGTGGCTTAGCAGATGTGGCAGGCAGTCTTCCTATTGCCTTAGCAGAGCTAGGACAAGATGTAAGGGTTATTTTACCTAAATATCAATCCCTTAAACTGGATTCAGAAATAGAATACCGATGTACTTTGCGCATCGATAATCGTGATGTCAATATTTTCCAAACTTATCTGCCTAATAGCCTCGTCATTGCCTTATTGGTTGACTCTCCAGATTATTTTTCCAAGGCAGGCAACCCTTATACCGATGAATATGGTAATGCTTGGGCGGATAATGCCGATCGCTTTGCCCTATTTTGCCGTATTGCAGTCGAAGTTTCTCAAAATAGAGCCTATTTAGACTGGAAAGCCGATGTTGTGCATTGTAATGATTGGCAAACCGGGCTCGTTCCTGCACTATTAACCCTAGAACCACAGCGGCCAGCCACTGTTTTTACCATCCATAACATGGCTTACCAAGGTAATTTTCCTCAAGAGACTTTTTATCGACTAAATTTACCAGGACAACTTTGGAGTATGAATGCCTTGGAATATCATGGCATGCTATCATTTCTTAAAGGCGGACTTGCAACGGCGGATCATATTACAACGGTCAGCCCTACCTATGCCCTAGAAGTACAAACAGCAGAATATGGTTACGGATTAGAGGGATTATTGCAACACCGTCACCATGAGCTCAACGGCATTATTAATGGTATCGACACAGACGAGTGGAATCCTGAAACAGATGTGCGTATTGCCCAAACCTTTTCTGTAGAAAATTTAGACCAAAAAAACATTAATAAAACCACATTACAACAGCGTTCTAATTTACCTGAAAATACGAATATTCCGGTAATCGGCCTTATTAGCCGACTGGTTGACCAAAAAGGGATTGATTTAGTCATTGAGTGCTTAGAAGACTTGGTGACTTACCCTATACAATTTATTTTACTCGGCTCAGGCGATAAAGGCTTTGAACATCGCCTCAAAAATCTAAGCTATTTGTTTCCTGATAAAATCGCCATTACGATTGGCTACAATGAAGACCTTGCACATTTAATTGAAGCCGGCTCTGATATATTTCTTATGCCATCACGATTTGAGCCTTGCGGCCTCAATCAAATGTACAGCCAACGCTATGGCACGCTACCTATAGTCAGAAAAACAGGCGGCCTTGCGGATACGGTGATAGATGCCATGCCGGAAACTATCGCGAATAAAACGGCATCAGGCTTTGTTTTTGACGAAGCGGCAACAGGTGCGATGCTAGAAACCATCAAACGCGCACTATTGCTTTACGATAATCAAAAAATTTGGAAGCAACTACAAAAAAATGCCATGCTAAAAGATTTTTCTTGGCGACAAAGTGCTGAACAATACCTAAATCTATATAATCATTTATAATCTAGCGGCATTAAAAAACAACCCTTATTAGCACTCAAGACAGAAGGAGCTTACCCCTTCTGTCTTCAGGAAAAACACTCTCTTAGCGACCACATAGTATCTCCCTTATTTTTAATGAGCTGAGCACGGAATTGATCATCATGCCTCAAAAGGAAGCCTCAACCGAAATACCCCCCATAGAACCCTATGCAAAATATCGCGAATCTGATCGCAAAATGCTGATAAGAATTGGTAAAAAATTTGCCCTACTCATCATGACTATTTTACTGTTCGACACGATCATAGACATGATGAGCAGCCTTATCGATATCATCACTGAAGTATTGCATATCGGTATTGAAGTCATCGAATATTCACTAGAAGTCATCATTGAGCACCTACTGCATGCTGACCATCACCAAAGTGAAACCATCATTGTCAATATAGCGTTAATCAGTGCATTTTACCTATCCTATAAATTCTCATCCTCGCTGTATCAAGCCTTTATTAGACAAATACATTACTGCCACACGATCTGGAAAAATCACCAATGTCGCGAGATAGCAACCTGGCAAGCCTTAACTTTATCCCGCAAAATAAAAGTCATTCTCGCCTATGCAGTCGGTATCATGTGTGTTTTATTCCTAATAACACTCTAAATCAATCATGCACAGCCTGCCCTTGCAAAGCATAAAAAACACATAAACTTGCGGAAAACTTTATCAGTTTCCGGTTAAATAGCGGGATACTAAACCTTATCAAACAAATACAATATGACAACAATGCATAAACCGGTAGTACTTTGTTTATCAGGGCATGACCCTAGTGGCGGTGCAGGTATTCAAGCAGACATTGAAACCATCGTCAGCCATCAATGCCATGCAAGCAGTGTCATCACTGCACTCACTCAGCAAAATACGCATGATGTCAAAAAAATACTACCGCAAAGCCCCACAGAGCTCATTAATCAAGCCCGTTGTATATTAGAAGACATGCCTGTTAAGGTCATAAAAATTGGTCTTATCGGCCATATTGAAACGGTCAAAGCCATACACAGCATTTTAATGGAATACTCATCACTGCCTGTCATTTTAGACCCTGTATTAGCAGCGGGGGGTGGAAGCACTCTTTCTAGCCCAGCCTTGATTGATAGCATCATTGACCTACTATTGCCGCGTACAACCATTTTAACCCCGAATAGTATTGAAGCACGTCAATTGGCCAAAATGGATAATTTAACGGATTGCGGCATCAAATTACTGGAATTAGGCTGTGAATATGTTCTACAAACAGGCACTCACGAAGAGGGCAACACGGTCAACAATCAGTTATTTAACCAAGGAAAGTGCATAGAAACCTATACATGGGATCGCTTAGCACATAACTATCATGGCTCTGGTTGCACATTAGCAGCCAGTATTGCCGCACTCATGGCACATGGCCTAGAAGTTGAAACCTGCATGCTGGAAGCACAAGAATATACTTGGAACAGCCTCAATGCCGGCTACCAACCCAGCAATGGCCAACACATTCCTAATCGTTTATTTTGGATGCAAGATAGCGTATGAATTTTACAGCCTCCGGTCTCTACGCCATTACCAAGCCGGACAATAAAACAGCAGAACAAGTCATTGCAGATGTAACTGCCGTCATTGCGGCCGGCATTAGCGTGTTGCAATACCGAGACAAACAAGCGACTGATGCTCTCTATTTAGCAGGCGCGTTAAAAGAGCTCTGCCAAGCTCATAATATCCCTTTTATCATTAATGACCATATTGCCTTAGCGAAAAAAATAGGTGCCGATGGCGTACATATTGGCAAAGAAGATGGCCAACTGAGCCATGCCCGAGCCATACTAGGCAAACAGGCCATTATTGGCGTTTCTTGTTATAACGATATTGAACGGGCTCAACAAGCCGCGAAAAATTCAGCCGACTATGTTGCCTTTGGTCGATTTTTTCCTTCTAGTTCAAAACCCTTAGCCGCCCCGGCACAGATTAATACTCTACAAAAAGCAAAAAACTGCCTTCCTATTCCCATTGTTGCAATTGGGGGCATTTTGCCAGAAAATGGCGGCGAACTATTAGCCGCCGGCGCTGATTTACTAGCAGTGATTGGCGGCATATTTACCGAAACCCCTTACCAATCAACATTGGCCTATCGGACATTATTCACATGAACAAAACAGCATTCTTACGGATGCTAATGCTTAGCATCCTACTCGCTGGTTGCAGTACAAACCTGCAACAACCCATCAAACAAACCAGTACGCAACAGTCCAACAGGCAGGCGGGTAAACAAATCAGTTTTCAGCGCGATAAAGGCAACTGCCTTGCCTGCCATGTCATAGAAGATGGCGAAGACCCAGGCAATATAGGCCCTGCCTTAAAAAATATCGCAACGCGCTTCAAAAACAAAGCACAACTAAAAGCACTCATTGCCGATGCGACTCAATTTAATGCACAGACCAGTATGCCGCCTTTTGGCAAAAATAAAATTTTAACCCCACAAGAACTTGATTTAGTCGTGGACTATATCTGGTCGCTGAACTAGGAAAGCGCATGTTTACTAAACGCCGCCATTTTCTCAGACAAATAATCACATTAAGCAGCTATACGACGGGCTTAATTTTTTCTAAAGTTAGTTTAGGCAACTGGCTTGCCAGTGATTTTTCCAAACAAGCCATTGATGCCACTTTAAAGCAACAATTTGGTGACCAAATATTGCTGACGACTCCCAAAATAAAATTAAAACTGCCGCGTGTCGCTGAAAATGGCTCTGTTGTCCCTATAACCATTACCAGTTCCATTGATAACATCGATACTGTTTATATTTTTGCTGAAAAAAACCCTGTCCCTTTTATTGCAAAATTTAGCATCGCCCCTGAACTGGAAACCTTTATCGGTGCTCGTTTTAAAATGAAAGAAACCTGTGATGTGATTGTGGTCGTACATGCCGATGGGCAATACTACCAAACCAGACAACGCGTTAAAGTAACCTTAGGAGGTTGTGGTGGCTAAACGCTCCAGCATTAAAATCCGCAGTAAACGCTTTGCCGACCATACTCTTGTGCGTACGCTTATCGCACACCCTATGGAAACAGGGCTGAATAAAGATAAAGACACCGGCGAACTCATTCCTGAGCACTATATTCAAAGTTTAACCTTTAGCCATAATGGCAAACTCATGAGTGAATGTCACTTAGGCTTTGGCATCTCCAAAAACCCATTTTTCTCTTTTAAACTCAAATCTGCACAAGCAGGCGATACGGTTGTCATTAGTTGGCAAGATAATTTAGGCTATAGCGACACATTGGAGCACCACATTCAATGAAAGCACACCTCAAACTCACTTTCTTGTGTTTACAATTGCTCATCGGCACAATATGGGCTACACCGGCAACCGACCGGCAAAAAATAAGAGCTTATTACCAACAACTTTTCCCTCAATTAACACTCGCTGACTATGCCGATGGAGTCTATGCCATTGACCCTATCGCCAAAAGCTCTTGGCTAGCCATTGAGGAATTTCCTCCCTACGAAATCGCGCTAGAACAAGGTAAAACATTATTTAAACAAGCCTTTACCAATGGCAAACACTATGCCGACTGCTTTCCCAATCAGGGCATTGCTATTGCACAAAACTACCCCTATTGGGATACCGCCACCCAATCCATCATCACCTTAGCAAGTGCCATTAATAACTGTCGCCGCCAAAACCAAATGCCCCCTTTAAGCTATGGTGCCGGTGAAATCACCCAAATTATGGCTTATATGGCCTATACCTCACGCGGAAAGCGCATTCAAACAGATATTCCGGCACAATCGAGTGCTGCACTCGCGGCCTACGAGCAAGGTAAAGCCTATTTTTATAAACGTCGGGGACAACTTAATTTTTCCTGTGCCAGTTGTCATATTGACAATGCCGGCAAATATATACGCTCTGAAATGCTCAGCCCTGCCCTCGGACATACAACACATTGGCCAGCTTACCGGTTAAATACAGGTGAAATGAGCACCTTACATCGGCGTTTTGAAGTATGCAATGAACTAATTCGAGCAAAAGTTGATCCAGCGCAAAGTAAAGCCCTGCGCCAATTAGAGTATTTCCTCAGCTATATGGCAAATGGGCTACCACTCAACGGCCCTGCAACACGCAAATAAAACCCCGCCTAAACTATTTTGACAGATGCCGGTTAAGTTACTATACTCAAAACAGAGTCATTAAAAGATAAATGTATGTTATCAGTCAACTCGCAGTTTTCACCTAACCTCAATGTGTATTCCACCCCGCAGTTGCAAACACGTGCCACTGAAACGTCTCCTAGCAACGCAACACCCGCTGCAACCGAACAACAAAATGCGGCTAACAATGATTTAAGCGCAGAAGAACAAGCAGAAGTCCAAAAACTAAAGCAACGCGATACCGAAGTCAGAGCGCATGAGCAAGCTCATCTTAGTGCAGCCGGCGGCATTGCCACCAGTGGTGCCAGTTTTAGCTTTCAACGCGGCCCGAACGGTCAACGCTATGCAATCGGTGGCGAAGTGCAAATCGACAGCTCGCCCGTTGCAGGCGACCCTGCCGCAACCATCCGTAAGGCCGACATCATCAAACGTGCCGCACTCGCTCCCGCCGCCCCCTCTTCTCAAGACCAAAAAGTTGCAGCACAAGCAACAGCCACAGCTGCTAAGGCGCGTGCTGAATTACTACAATCCAACCAAGATAATGCCAACCCTAAAAAGAACAATCGTTCAGTCGGGACTTTATTTAATCAAGCCGCTTAACACCGACTTAAACACCAGATTTGACTACATACCATATAAAATGGTCGGTTATGTTTAACAATTGTTAAAATCCTTAGACTTTGGACACACTACGAATAAAAAAACATAACCCAAAATCTTATAGTCGTCTAATAAAGCCATACAAAATGATAGGCATTATAATAACCCCTTGATAATAAAATACGGAATCAGACCAATCTGTTTTATACTATCCAACAAAACAATCGTCCGGCCACCAAACAGGCCGACGCTCCCCCTTCTTTCTTATACCACTTCTTTTTAAGTTATGCCCAAACAATCAAATTACGATGCCCTTATCATTGGTAGCGGTGGTGCCGGCCTTAGCCTGGCACTCAAACTCGCCGACCATTGCCAAGTTGCCGTTTTATCTAAATTTGCTCTCACGGAAGGCAGCACTTTCTATGCACAAGGTGGCATATCTGCAGTATTAGATGCGCATACCGCCTCAATCGAATCTCATATTCAAGACACTTTAGTCTCAGGAGCAGGTTTATGTGATCCGGAAATTGTCAGACTAACCGTTGAATACGGTAAAAAAAGTATCGATTTTCTGCGCCGGCAAGGAATGGCTTTTACGGAAAGGCATAATAAAGCAGGTGAAACCGAATTACACCTAAACCAAGAAGGCGGTCATTCTGAACGCCGCATTGTGCATAATGCCGATGCAACAGGCAAGGAACTCTCCCTTTCATTGATAGAACAAGCCGAACGACACCCTAATATCACTTTATTAGAGCATCATAATGCCATTGATTTAATTACTATCGATAAATCAGCGGATGCAGAACAGCGCGTCATCGGCGCCTATGTACTAGATACTCGTCATAACATCGTTAAAACAATGACGGCCGATACGGTAACACTTGCCACTGGTGGTGCCAATAAAGTCTACCTTTACACCACTAACCCTCAAATTTCGACAGGGGATGGTATTGCGCTAGCATGGCGTGCCGGTTGCCGCATAGCCAATATGGAATTCATGCAATTTCACCCCACTTGTCTATATCACCCTGACGGACACTCGTTTCTCATCAGTGAAGCGGTGCGTGGTGAGGGTGGCAAGCTTATATTGCCTGATGGCTCTGCCTTTATGCAACAGTATGATGCACGCGCCGAACTGGCTCCACGCGATATTGTTGCACGTGCCATTGACCATGAAATAAAAAAGCACGGTATTGACTGCGTTTATTTGGATATTAGTCATAAACCGGCTGACTTTATCAAAAGCCACTTCCCATCCATTTACCGACAATGCCTCAGCCTTAATATCGACATTACCCGCAACCCTATCCCCGTTGTTCCGGCAGCTCACTACACCTGTGGCGGCATCATGACTGACCATGACGCTAAAACAGATATCGCCGGCTTATACGCTATCGGTGAGGTCGCGCATACAGGGCTACATGGTGCTAATCGCATGGCCAGTAATTCACTGTTAGAATGTTTGGTATTTGCTGATCGTGCCAGTGAATCCATTCTCAAAAATACCGTCAAACACGCATTACCCCAAATTCCGGACTGGGATGACTCACAAGTCATCGATTCTGAAGAGGAGGTCGTCATCGCCCACAACTGGGATGAATTACGCCGCTTTATGTGGGACTACGTTGGCATTGTACGCACAACCAAACGCCTAAAACGCGCCGAACACCGTTTACACATCTTAAAAGCCGAAATTGCCGACTATTATCAACGCTATCGCATTAGCAGTGATTTATTGGAATTACGTAACTTAGTGATTGTTGCCGACCTCATTATCCAAAGTGCCTTAGCACGCAAAGAAAGCAGAGGACTGCATTACACGCTGGACTACCCTGAACTAGACCCAAACCAAGACTCCCACAATACGATTTTAACGCCCAACAAACCATGCTAAGTACTCGCTTCACCTTACACTCATTAGTGACTGAAGCCCATAAAACCATTCAGGGCTACCTGCCTAACAACGGCATTAGCATTGATGCAACCATGGGAAATGGGCATGATACTTTATTTTTGGCAAGGCACAGCGCGAAAGTTTATGCGTTTGACATACAAGCTGTCGCACTCACAAATACTCGGCAACGCCTACAAAAAAATGGCTTTAACTTTAACCCCCAAACCCATCCTGAAATCCATTTAATTCATAAAGGGCATGAACACATGGCACACGCTATTCCAGGCAATGAAAAAATAGATGCCATCATGTTCAATTTAGGCTATTTACCGCATGGGGAAAACCCTATTATTACGCAGAAACACAGCACCTTAACAGCACTCAAGCAAAGTCTACAATTACTCAATCGACAGGGCGTGCTCAGCATACTCGCTTACCCCGGCCATGCAGGGGGAAAAGCTGAACTGGATGCCATTATAAACTGGTCTCAGCAATTAGATGACGCCGCTTATGCCATTACCCTGATTCACAGCATAAAAGAAACAACCGAGTCGCCCAGATTATTTATCATCAGCCCCATAAATTAGCCCGCAGATTTTATGCTGTACGAGAAAATAAATAATAAGCAACATCGCCCGCTGTTTTTTGCTTCAACAACGCCCAATTCGTTGGCATATCCAGCAATGCTAGTTGCCGCTCCGCTTCAATATAGATTTTTGCATGCGGCTTAAGCCATAATTTATCTTCCAACCAATGTGCCGTTTGCACCACCAAGCCTTGCGCAAACGGTGGGTCTAAAAAAACCAAGTCAAATGGCTCAGCATCACCTGCCAGATAGCGAAATGCCTCTTGCTGTACTATGTGCACTTGTTCTGCATTGAATACTGTCGCATTCGCATATAGTTGCCGACAGACTTGCGCATTACTATCTACCTGCACAACACGCCTAGCACCTCGTGATGCCGCCTCTAAGCCTAACGCACCACTCCCTGCATATAAATCCAGGCAATGGCTGGCGACGACATCATATTGCAACCAATTAAATAAGGTTTCTCTTACTCTGGCAGGCGTTGGCCGCAACCCTTGTACATCAGGGAAACGAATAGGACGGCCACGCCACTGCCCTGCAATAATCTTAACCTGCTGGCGCACTATTGGCCTCCAACACTAATAATTTGTAACAAATCAAGGTTTACTCGCCGCTGAAAAGCCGCTTGTATTTGCGCGCGCGTCACACGAGCGACTTGCTCTTGAAAGGTATCCAAATAGTCTAAAGGCAATTGATAAAAAGCAATCATCGCAATATAGTTTAATAACTTTTTATTATTATCAAAACGCAAAACAAAGCCACCGGTTAGGTTCTTTTGCGCGGCACGCAAGGCTAAATGACTCGGCCCCTTTTCGATAAACTCACGCACGGTTTGCTTTAAAACTCGAATGGCAAGGTCTCTTTGTTTATTTTGTGTTTGCAAGCCTATCGTAAAAGGCCCCGCTTCAGCTAAAGGTGAGAAATAACTATACGCACTATAAGCCAACCCGCGTTTTTCACGTATCTCATCAAACAAACGTGAGACCAAGCCACTGCCACCCAAAATATAATTACCGACATATAGAGGAAAATAATCCGCATCTTTCCTGGATAAGACGGGTAAGCCTGCCAAAATATGCGTTTGACTTGAAGAAAAATCAATCTGTTGTACCTGACCTTGTCGTAATGCGGGTACTTTAGGCAAAGCCTGTGCTTGATGCCCTTGCTTTAAATTAGCAAATAAATGCTCGGCTATTTGCTGTGCTTGTGCTTTAGGTATATCACCGACTAATACCAATATTGCATTTTGAGCCACATAATATTTCTGATAAAAATGACGTACATCTGCCCGCGTCATGTCGGCTATTGATTGCGGCGTACCTTCTTTTAAATGCGCATAAGGGTGCGAGCCATATAAAGCACGATAAAAAGCACGTTTGGCAACAAAACCGGGTTGCTCTTGTCGCTGTTGCAACTCAATTTTTACCTGCGCCTTAATGCGCGCAAACTCATCCTCAGCAAAACGCGGCCGGGTAACAAGCTGTTGAAAAGCGGCTAATGCCTGCGGCATCAATTCAGCTTGCGTCAAAGTTCGTAAGCCCAACCAAGCATAGTCTTGATTAAGGTCATAACTAAAACGCGCCCCGACATCATCAAATTGCCGGGCCAATTCATCCGCCCCCCATTGACCGGCTCCCGTTGCAAACAAACGCGCCGTTAATGCCGCTAAGCCTTCCTGCTTACCATCCCGCGCACTCCCTGCCGCAAAAACTAAACGCATATCCAGCATCGGCAAACCGGCACTGCGCACAAAATAAACCCGCCCTCCTTGCGAAGTTTGCCAATGTTGAATGGGGCTGATTGCAAAAGCCTGTACAGAGTAAAAACTCAATAATATAAAAAACCAGTGTTTAATGTGCATGTAGAACTCCTGTTGCCGTATTAGCCAACATCGTTTGCGGCTCTAAATAAGCAATGCTTAACTGTGATTCCATTAAATATTTTTCAGCGACTTGCCGTACTTGTTCCGCAGTCACCTGATTGATTTTATTTCGATATTGCTCAGATTTTTGCCAACCTAAACCCACCGTTTCAGCCATACCCAACTTCATGGCCTGATAAAATAATGAATCTTGCTCATATACTGAATTAGCCAAAACCTGCGCTTTCACACGTGTTAATTCAGATTGACTAATTAATTCCCGCTGTAAAATGCGAATTTCTGTTTTTAACGCCAATTCCATATCTAATAATGTTTTTCCTTTAACTGGGGTTGCTTCAAATAAAAATAATGTCTTTAAACGCGCCCCCAAATCATAACCCGCCCCCACAGACGTTGCTAGCTGTTGACCGCGCTGTAGTCGTGCAGGTAAACGCGCACTATCGCTCCCATCCAATACTGCCGCCAAGACATCTAAGGCATAAGCCTCCCACTCATCCACAGCCGTCTTTAAACTGGGGACTTTATAGCCCATCAACAAATAAGGCACTTTAGCAGGCAAACGCACACTCATGCGGCGCACACCGACTTGCGGCATCTCTATTTGTGGTTTCAATGCCTGTATATTGTGCCGTGGAATCGGTGCAAAATATTTTTTAACCAGTTGCATCACTTCTGCTACCTGAACATCACCGACGACCACTAAAGTGGCATTATTTGGCGCATACCACCGCTGATACCATTGCTGCAAATCAGCGACTTGATAATTCTCTATATCAATCGGCCAGCCAATCACAGGGTTTTTATAGGGGGAGCTGGTATAGGCCATCGCCATTAAGTATTCATGTAACTTTGCACGCGGATTATCTTCGGTACGCATGCGCCGCTCTTCCATGACCACTTGCCGCTCTTTTTGCAGCTCCTCAGCTAATAAATGCAGGTGTTGCATTCGGTCTGCCTCCAACTCAAAACTAATTGCCAAACGTGACTTTTCCAGCGTTTGGAAATATGCGGTATAATCATGGCCAGTAAAAGCATTTTCCCTGCCGCCATTTTCTGCAATGATTTTAGAAAATTCACCGGCAGGGTATTGCTCAGTACCCTTAAACATCATATGCTCCAGCATATGAGAAATACCGGTCATACCGGATGGCTCATAACTTGAGCCCACTTTGTACCATATTTGAGCAACAACAACGGGGGAGCGGTGTTGCTCTTTAATCAAAACTTTGAGTCCATTTGCCAAAATAGATTCATGCACTTCAGCGGCTTGGACGCTGCATGCAAAAAATAACCCTAAAAAGAGACGCGCTAACATTTATACCCTCTCTAAAATAATAAAAAAGCAAGAGTGTAACCAGCTCATTGCCAAATGATAAAATAGCTTTTCATAAAGGCTTATTTTATCGCAGATATAAAATTAAAATTTACAAATTAAGTAATGACTAACGAAATAAGCACTTTATCCTGGAAAAACTACCTTGAGCTTTGCAAACCAAAAGTGGTTGCACTACTCGTTTTTACTGCCAATGTCGGTATGCTACTCGCTGTACCGGGCATGCCTCCCATTGCACTGTTTATTTATGCAACACTCGGTATCGGCATGGCCTCGGCCTCAGCCGCTGCAATTAATCATTTTATTGATCAAAAAGCAGATGCAGAAATGGCACGCACCCAAAACCGTCCGTTACCGCAAGGCGACCTTAACTCAACCAATGTCCTCACATTTGCCGCTATATTAGGTATTATTGCCATGTTAATCTTGGTTTTTCTGGTTAACACCCTAACAGCCATTCTTACCTTCTTATCTTTGATTGGCTATGCGGTCATTTATACCGTCTACTTAAAGCGCATGACACCACAAAATATTGTCATTGGCGGTGCGGCGGGCGCGGCTCCGCCCGTATTAGGTTGGTGCGCCATGACCGGGGCAGTCCATCCCTATGCATTACTATTATTTTTACTGATTTATGTCTGGACCCCCCCGCATTTTTGGGCGCTTGCCATTGCCAGACGCGATGAATATGCCAAGGTCAACATCCCCATGCTACCGGTTACCCACGGCACTGAATTCACACGCTTGCAGATTTTACTCTATACCATCTTATTATTTATCGTCACGCTACTGCCTTATCTAACAGGTATGAGCGGCTTAATTTACTTAATTCCCAGCGCATTACTCAGCTTAGGATTTATTTATTTTGCCATCAAAATGATGCGCACCAAAACCGACAAAACAGCCATGCAAACCTTTGGCTACTCTATTGTCTATTTAATGCTGATTTTCGCACTCTTATTAATTGATCATTATTACAAATATACGTTTTAAATAAATGAAAGAGATTAAGAATTTGTACAAACATAACGTATCTTTTTACGAAAAAAACAGGC